>Ga0114129_10005455_pt1 | contig 17971 bp, 9 predicted proteins | sample RhiMetdeltSRZDD1_FD_80071 | JGI IMG/M metagenome (GOLD analysis project Ga0114129, IMG submission 80071) | Populus rhizosphere microbial communities from Tennessee, USA - Rhizosphere MetaG P. deltoides SRZDD1 (version 2) (version 2) | ecosystem: Host-associated > Plants > Roots > Rhizosphere >...
GGAGGCGAGCGACTTCGACATGGTGCCCATCCAGAGGTCCACGTCGGCGCGATCGACGCGGTGGTGCCCGCCGACCCCGCGCCCGGTCTCCCCCAGGACGCCGCTGGAGTGCGCCTCGTCGACCAGCAGCAGCGCCTTGTACTTGTGCTTCAGCTCGACGAACTTCGGCAGCGGCGCGATGTCGCCGTCCATGCTGTAGACGCCTTCCACGGCGATGAGCACGCGCCGGTAGTGCGGCCGCAGCTGCGCGAGCTGCTTCTCGAGCGCCTCGAAGTCGTTGTGCGGGAACGGCCGCCGCTTGGCGCCCGAGAGCCGCGAGCCGCCCAGGATGCAGTCGTGCGCGAGCGAGTCGTGCAGGATGAGGTCCTGCGGGCCCATCAGGTGCCCGATCACCGTGACGAACACGCCGTGGCCCGAGACGGTGACGACCGCGTCCTCGCAGCCGAGGAACCGCGCCAGCTCCTGCTCGAGCTCGCGGTGGAGCGGCTTCTCCCCGCTGGCGACGCGGCTGGCGGACACGCTCGTGCCGTAGCGTTCCACCGCCTCCTGCGCCGCGCGCGTCACGTGCGGATCGCCGGACAGGCCCAGGTAGTTGTAGCTGGACCAGTTGATCATCGTGCGGCCGCCGATGACGGACGTGTCGTTGGTGACGCGCTCGTGGACGTTGAAGTACGGGTTCTTGAGGCCGAACGCGGCGACGAGCCCGAGGCGCTGCTCGAGCTCCTGCACCTCGGGGAATTGCTCGATGCGGTAGTTCGCCTCGTCGATCGGGATGCGCGACGCAGCGGGCGCTGCGGGCACCGCCGGCGGCGGCATCGAGTTGGGGATCGGCGTCGAGGGCGCCGTCGAGCCCGAGGTCAGCGTCGCCATCGACGTCGTGGTGGAGGCATACGCGGGCTTCGCGCCCGGACCACGCGCCCGCAGGAACCGCGGATCGCGGTGGCGGAACTCGCCCTCCACGCCGCGCGCCACGGCCAGCACGCGGCCGTCGCGCGACTGCAGCACGATGCTGCCGCGAACGGCGTCGCCCGCGGACTGCTCGAGAGTGACGGTTGCGCGCAGGGGTCCCGCGGGGAGCGGCTCGAGCTGCACGTACTCCTGGATGCCGACCGGGAAGCCGGCCCGCTGCAGCTGCGTCCAGGCCCAGTACGCCGCGAGCTGGAACGCGCCGTCGAGCGCGAGCGGATCGACGGTCCACTCGCTGCGGCGCGCGTCGCGGATCCACTCCATCGGACGGCTCGTCTTCACCCAGCCGACGATCCCGCCGGACGTCACCTGCTCGATCTCGACGATCCCCCGCAGCCGCGGCCCGTGGAACGTATATCCCTCGTAGAACTCCTGCAGCGACAGCGGCAGCTGTGCCGGAGCCGCCGGCGCCGGCGCTGGCGTGGCGGAGCCGAGGGCAGAAGTGACGTCGGCCCCGACGGTCGCGAATCCGACGTAGCTCGGGACCCGCGCGGGCTTGCCGTCCGTGCTCGCGGCGAGACCCACCTGCAGCTCGGACCGCGGTCGCGCGTCGCCGCGGACGCTCACGGCGATCTGCGCTTCGTTCGCGATGCGCACCGGCTGCTTGATCTGGAAGTCGCGGATGAGGATCGGCTGCCCTGCGCCACCCGTCGCCTCCACCGCCGCCGAGGCGACGGCGTCGAGCGCCGCGGCGAGCGGCAGCACGGGCTGCCCGGCCAGCTGGTGATCCTCGAGGTAGACGTGATCGCGGCGCGTGACCGACATCCGCGTGCGGTGCGCCGTGCGCCGCTCGGGACGGTCGGTGGCGAGGAGGACCGGGCCCGTCGCGCCGGCCAGCAGGGCGGCGAGGAGGGCCTGCTCGCCGGTGCGGTCGTCGATGAACGGGACGCCCTGCTCGGCGAGCGCTGCACGGGCGAAGGCGGGAATCCGTGCCACCATCGCGGTGCCGTCCCAGGGCGGATATTCGAGGGCGACTGCGCGCAGGCCCGGACGGACCGCGGGAAGAAGCTGCGCCGCGCGCGAGAGCGCCGCGTTCGCGGCTGAGTAGTCGACCTGGCCGGCGTTGCCGAAGCGGCCCGCCCACGACGAGACGAGCACGGCGGTACGGAGCGGGTCGCCCGCGGTCGCCGCGAGCGCGTTCGCGAGGCCCGTCAGCTTGGGCGCGAGGACGCGCAGGACCGCGGCGTCGTCCTTTGCTGCGGCGGGCGCGTCCTCGGCGATTCCGGCGGCGTGCACCAGCGCGGTGAAAGCCCCGAGCTCGCCACGCGCAGCGTCGAGCGCTTCGCCGGCCGGTGTGGTCACGTCCCACTGTACGTACGTGGCGCGGCCGCCGGCGGCGCGCACGGACGAGAGCGTCGCCTCGACCTGCGCGTCCTTCGGCCTCCGGCCGACCAGCGCGAGCGAGCACCCGGTGCGCGCCAGAGCCACCGCGAGCTTCGCGCCGACTCCGCGCGCACCGCCAGTGACGAGCAGCACGTCGCCGGGACCGAACGAGATCGGCTCTCCGGCGGCAGCCGGCTGGAGGTCCGGTTCGTACCGGGCCCCTTTGCGCAATCCGACCTCCGCAGCCGCGTTGCCGGACTGGAGCTCGGAGAGCAGCGCATCGGCCATCGCCTCCGCGCCCTCGGCCGGGTCGAGATCGATCGCCTTGACCAGCTCTTCGGTGCGCTCGCGCGCGAGCGCCTTGGCGTGCCCTGCGAGCGCGGCGCCCAGCAGCGTTCCCGATTCCGTGCCGAGGCGCCCGTCCTGCGCGGTGGCGACGACGAACGCGCCCGCGTGGCTGCGCGCCAGCCGCTGCGACCAGAGGAGAGCGTCCCACGATCCGGCTTCGCCGACCGAAGGTCCCGGAACGAGCCCGGCGAGATGGATGACGGCGCCCGCGGACTGCGCGGCTGCCGTGGCGCCGGCGGCCGAGCCGAGGTCCGCGACGGTGACGGAATGCCCGAGGCGCTCGAGCCGCCGCGCCAGCGCGTCTGCCACGCCGAGCCGATCGCGAGTGATCAGCACCGCCGCCGGCAGCGGATCCTCCGCGGGGGCGGCGCTCGTGAGCGGCACCTCGACCGCGGCGGGCGCGAAGCGCAGCAGCTCGGAGCCCGCCTCCGCAACCGCGCCCAGCGCGGCCGAGAGCATCGGTACCGCGGGCACCGAGGGCGGCCCCGCGAGCGCGGAGGCGACGTGGTCGACGACGTGCTGGATGGTGGTGTGCGCTCCGAGCAGCGTGCGCGGCAGCGGACCGATGCCGGGCCAGGCCTTCTGGATGTCGCCGTCCAGCTCGACGGTCATCAGCGAGTCGAAGCCGAGCTCCGTGGCGAGCGTTTGCGAGGTCTTCAGCGCTTCGACCGGGAACGCGCTGATGCGCGAGACGAACGAGAGGACCTGTCGCGCGATCTCCGCGCTGTCGATCTGCGCGCGACCGCGAGGGGCGGGCGGCTGCGGTTGTGCAACCGGCGCCGGTTTCGCCGCTCCGTTCGACGTCGCCGTCGCTGCGGGAACTGGGAGGGCAGGAACGGGATTCGTCGCCAGAGCTGGCGCCGTCGCCGCTACGGCGGCTGGCTGCCGCGCTTCCGAGGGGACCGCCACTCCGCGCTGCGCCAGCGCCTCGGCCTGCTGCTGGACGACCCTGGCGTGCGTCTGCAGCAACGCGATCTGCTCGCGGAACAGGGCGACCAGCGGATCCATGTCGGCTCCATCGTGTGGCGCGGGGGCGGCCGGCGCGAGGGCAATCGGCTCCTCGGAAGAGGGCTGCCGCTCGACTGCCCAGTACGGCTGCGTCTCGATCGGCGTCGGCGGCACCGTGACGAGCCGGGCGTCCCGTCCTTCGAACAGGACGAGCGGCTCGAGCGGGTACCCGAGCGCCCAGAGCACGCCGACCGCGTGGGAGAAATTCGCCAGCCCGTCGTCGTCGCGGGCGCAGAGGCCCAGCTGCGCAAGCCGCTGCTCCGGAGGAAGCGTCGCCTTGGCGAACGCGGAGAGCGTCGTGCCTGCGCCGACGTTGAGCCACACGCGGCCGCCACGCGCGGCCGCGCTGCGGAGCGCGGCGGTGAAGTCGACCGGCGCGGCTGCGTGCTCGACCCAGATGCGCCGGATCCCCTCCGCGTCGGCCGGATACGGGGCGCCCGTGATGGCGCTGACGACCGGCACCTCGGGAATGCGTACGTCGACGCGCGCGACGAGGTCTCGCATCCCGCCGGCAATCCCGGCGAGCAGCGGCGAATGGAAAGCGTGAGACACCTCGAGCGGCGTCACGCGGACTCCCGCCGACTCCAGCGCGGACGAAGCCCGGCGGACGGCGTCGGTCGTTCCGGAGATGACCGTCTGCCGCGGATGGTTGACGTTGGCGACCGCGACGCCCTCGATGCCGGAGATGGCAGCGCGCACCGAGGCCGCGTCCGCTGCCGCGCTCGCCATCGAGCCCGGATCGTCCAGCTCGAGCGCTGCCATGGCGAGGCCGCGCCGCGCGACGAGGCGCAGACACTCCTCGTCCGACAGGACTCCGGCGGCGGCAGCCGCGGCGAACTCGCCGAGGCTGTGGCCCAGCACGACGTCGGGGTCGAGTCCCATCCGCCGCAGGACGGCATGGAGGGAAAGTCCCGCCGCGGCCATGGCGGGCTGGCACACCTGCGTCTGCGTCAAGGCGTCCGCTGCGCCGGCAGACGCGGCCGGCGGGTACAAGAACGACCGCAGAGTCCCGCCGATTTGCGCGTGCAGCTCGTCGCCGAGCGAACGGTCGAGGCGATCGAAGGCCTCGCGGTAGGCGGGCACCTGCTCGTCGAGCTCGCGGAGCAGTCCGACCTTCTGCGCTCCCTGTCCGGGGAAGAGCAGGACCAGACCGCCCGGCGGGAACGGGCCCTGCGCGAAAACGACGCCGGGCGCGAGATCCGCCGGCCCGTATGGCTGCGGCTCGGGATCCGGCGAGGGCGCCGCCATCTCCGACTCGCGCGCCTCGAGCAGCGGCGCCGCCGCCTCGAGCTTCTCGCGCAGCTGCGCGAACGTCTCGGCCGTCACCGCGAGTCGGGCCGCCCCGTGCGCGCGCGAAGCGAGCGTGCGGGCCAGATCGGCCGGCGTCGCGCCTTCCTGCTCGAGCTGCGGCAGCACGGAGACGAGCTGACGCGCATGGCGGGCCACGAGCCCGGGCCTCGACGCGGCGAGGAGGAACGACTCCGCGCGGCGCGGAGCGGGACGCGACCGCCGCGCGCTGTGCTCGGACGCAGGCGCCTCCTCGAGCACCATGTGCGCGTTCGTGCCGCCGAACCCGAAGGAGCTGACCGCCGCGCGGCGCGGGAGCCCGCCGCGCGTCTCCCACGGGACGGCGGCGCGCAGCAGGCAGAAGGGACCGTCGCCGAGGCCCAGCTTCGGGTTTTCCTCGTCGACCGACGGCTGCGGGGGAAGAGTGCGGTGGTGCAGCGCGAGCGCCGTCTTGATGAGCCCGGCGATGCCCGCGGCGGACATGGTGTGGCCGATGTTCGCCTTGACCGATCCGAGCACCGTCCGCGAGCCGGCTTCTCGCGACCAGCCCTGCTCGCGGAACACGTCCGCCAGCGCGCCGACCTCCACCACGTCGCCCACGGTGGTGGCCGTGCCGTGCGCCTCGACGTAGCCGACCGAGTGCGGCGGGACGCCCGCGTCTCGATAGGCGAGGCGGAGCGCCTCGAGCTGGCCGCCCTGCCGCGGCGTCATCGGGCCTTCGCTGCGGCCGTCGTTGTTGCACGCGGACCCGCGGATCAGCGCATAGATCCGGTCGCCGTCTCGCTCGGCGTCCTCGCGCCGCTTGAGGATCACCGCGCCGACGCCTTCGCCCATCACGAAGCCGTCCGCCTTGGCGTCGAACGGGCGGCACTCTCCGCTGCGGGAGATGGCGCCGATGCGCGAGAACGACACCAGGTTGTCGGGCAAGAGATTGAGGTAGACGCCGCCGGCGACCGCCACGTCGATCTCGCCGGCGCGCAGGCTCGACACCGCCTGGTGCGCCGCGACCAGCGCCGAAGAGCAGGCGGCATCGATGGAAAGCGCGGGTCCGCCCAGGTCGAACTGCTGCGCGACCGTCGCCGCGGTCATGTTCAATAGATTTCCCGGCATGCTGAAGGCGCGCAGGGGCGCGACGTCCTGGACGAGCGCTTCCAGCGCGCGCGCTCCGGCGGCGTCCGGCTTGCGCCCGAACTGCCCGTCGAGCATCTGCAGCGCGCGCAGGCGACTGAGATGCATCTCCTTGTATTCGCTCACGGAAGCGCCGACGAAGACCCCCGCGCGCTTGCGTGGGAACGGCTTGCGCTCCCAGCCGGCGTCCTGCAACGCGCACCGGACCACGTCGAGCAGCAGCCGGTGCTGCGGATCGGTCACCTGCACGCGCCGGGGAGCCAGGCCGAAGTGCAGGGCGCCGAACTGCCGGATCTCCTCGTCGTCCAGGTAGGCGCCGCGCCCGACGTAGGCCTTGTCAGGCGTGCGGAGCGAGTCGTCGAGAAAGATCCGCGCGTGATTCCAGCGGGAAGCCGGAATCTCGCGGAAGGTGACCGTCCCGGCGCGGATCAGGTCCCAGTAGGAGACCGGATCGGGCGCCTGGGGAAACCTGCAACCCAATCCGACGATCGCGACGTCCAATAGGCACTGCCTCCGGTCTGGCCGCCGCGTGCTTAGCGGCTTTTGCCGCTCTACGTCAAGCACGCGGAACGCCTGGACCTGGACCCGCGAAATGTGCGGGGGGCCACACTCTAGATGCGTCAGCGCGGCGCTCGCTTCTCGGGTAGATTGCGCGCCCCATGCGCGTCCTCCTGACGGGCGGTTCCGGGTTCGTCGGGTCGTACGTGGCCGAGCAACTCGTAAGCCTCGGCCACACGGTCCGCGCGCTGGTGCGGCCGCGGTCGGATTCCAAGTTCCTGAAAACACTGAACAACGTCGAGCTGGCGCCGGGCGCCATCGAGGACCGGCCATCGCTCCAGGCGGCCGTCCGTGGCGTCGACGCCGTCGTGCACGTCGCCGGACTGGTCAAGGCGCGACGCCCGGACGAGTTTTTCGAGGTCAACACCGAAGGAACGAAGAACCTGCTCGCCGCCGCCGAGGCGCACGCGCCAGGGCTCAAGCGGTTCGTCTACGTCTCCTCGCTCGCCGCCGTGGGACCGAGCGCCGACGGGAAGCCCGTCGCCGACGATGCGCCGCCGCGTCCGGTCACGCACTACGGTCGCAGCAAGCTGGCGGCCGAACAAGCCGTCCTCGCCGCCAAGGACCGGCTGCCGGTCACCGTGATCCGTCCACCGCTCATCTACGGCCCGCGCGATCGGGAGACGCTCGCATTCTTCACCGCCGTCCGGAACGGCGTGCTGCCGGTGCTGGGAGATGGCCGCAACACCTTGAGCGTCGTCTACGGCGAGGACTGCGCCGCCGCCATCGTCAGGGCGGCCGTCTCCGACGGCCCGAGCGGCCGCACCTACTTCGTCGACGACGGCTCGGTCTACGTCTGGCGCGACGCGCTGGCCGAAGTTGAGAAAGCGATGGGCAAGCGCGCGTTCTTCCGCGTCGGGCTTCCGATGCCGGTCGTCCAGCTCGCCGCCGCCGCGACCCAGCTCTACGGCAAGGTGACCCGCACCGCGCAGATGCTGACGCTCGACAAGGTCAACGAGCTCAAGCAGCGCCATTGGGTGTGCGAAGGCTCCGGCGCCCGCCGCGACCTCGGCTGGCATCCGCGCACCTCCTGGTCGGAAGGCGTCGCCAAGGCGGTCGCCTGGTACCGCCAGTGCGGCTGGCTCTGAGCGCTGTCGCACCACAGGTGCGACTCTGCGCTTACTCACGCGGAGCGTGACCTTGGCTGTCCCCGGAAGCGGGGAGAGCCTTACGCGGCGACCTGGGTTCCGGGAGGAAGAAGCCGCGCGATCGTGTCGCGCAGGTCGCCGACGGTGCGGATGCGGCCCAGCTCCTCGTCGGGGATGCGGACCGAGAGCTTCTCCTCGAAGTAGCTGACCAGCTCCATGATGGCGACGGAGTCCATCCCGAGCGTCGCGATGACGGTTTCGCGCGATAGCTGGGGGAGCTTGCGGTTGTCCACTTCGAGCGCGGCTTGCTTGAACATCTCGACGACGTCGATGGTGGCGGGCATTTCGGGTCAGGCTCCGGTCAGCTTGCGCATGAGGCCGCGCGCTTCGTGGCGAGCGCGTCCCACGAGCGAGTACGCCAGGTGCTTCGCCGCGAGCAGGCGGTTGCCCATCGCGCCCGGGACACGCGCGCCTTCCCGGCCGAGAGTGCCGCGCAAGTACATCTCGCGCGTCTTGCGCCGCTGCAGCTTGCCGGAGCTCGTCTTCGGGATGCTCCCGGGCGGCACCAGCGCCACGTCGGCGACGGCGAGCTGGAGGTCCTCGCTGACCTTGGCGACGATGGCGGCGCGAAGCTTCTCCGGATCGCGCTCCCGCGTCTCGAGCGCCACGACGACCTCCTCGGAGGCCTTGCCGGGTCGCGAGAACACCACCGTCGAGCCGCGGCGCACGCCGGGCAGCTCCTCGACGGCCCACTCGATGCGCTGCGGGTAGTAGTTGCGCCCGTTGACGATGAGGATGTCCTTGAGCCGGCCGGAGACGTACAGCTCGCCAGAGGCCATGTACCCGAGGTCGCCGGTGCGCAGCCATCCGCCCGGCTTGCCGAGCCCGGCGGCGCGCGTCGCCTCGGGGTTTTTCCAGTAACCCGCCGTCACCGACGGCCCGCGGAAGCAGATCTCGCCGACGCAGCGGTCGGGGAGGAGGCGCCCGTCGTCGTCCTGGATGGAGAGCTCGTGGTCGGGAAAGGCGCGGCCGCAGCAGACGATCTCCATGGCGACGCCGTTCGCCGACGGGGCGGCCTTCTTGTCGCCGTGGTAGCGCTCGGGATCGATGCGGTCCGTCTTGAACGGGTCGCCCAGCCGCGTGAACGACATGGCGAGCGTGGCTTCCGCCATGCCGTACGAGGGCATGAACGTCGTCGGGCGCAGGCCGGCCTTGGCGAACGCGGCGAGGAACGCGCGGATGGTGTCGGGATGGATGGGCTCGGCGCCGCAGCCGAACAGGCGCATCCTCGACAAGTTCCAGCGCGCGATCTGCTCCGGCCGCGCGCGCTTGGTGACCAGCGCGTAGGCGAAATTCGGCGCGAAGGTCAGCGTCCCGCCGTGCTTGTGCATCGTCTCCATCCAGACCGTCGCGTTCTTGATGAACGAGAGGGTCGGAATGTAGACGGCAGGCATGTGCACCACGACGGGGCAGAGCACCATCCCGATGAGCCCCATGTCGTGGTAGAGCGGCAGCCACGAGATCGTCACGTCGCCCGGCCGCCACTGCAGCCCGTCGTGCAGGATGGCCTTGGTGTTCGCCTTCAGGTTTCCGTGCGTCACCATCACGCCCTTCGGCGCGGAGGTGCTGCCGGAGGTGAACTGCAGGAAGGCGAGATCGTCGTCGGCCGGATGGGGCGGCGGATCGATCGCGGCGATCCCGGCGCGCAGCTCGGAAGTGAGGATCACCCGCTCGAGCGTCGGCACCTTGCCCACCGCCGACCACAGCACCTTGCCGATGCGCTCGTTGGTCACCAGCGCCTTCGGTTGCGCCACGTTCAGGATGCCGACCAGCGCGTCCATGAACGCGTCGAGCTTGCCCAGCGACAGGGGCGGGTAGAGCGGCACCGGGACGACGCCGAGCCAGAGCGCGCCGAGGAAAGTCGGGATGAAGTCCTCGCCTTCCGGGATCACCAGCGCGAGCCGGTCGCCCTTCGCCAGCCCCATCGCGCGCAGGTGGCTCGCCCGCCGCAGCGACTCCCGGCGCAGATCGTCGAACGACAGCGTCACGTCCTGGCCCGGGCCGGCGGCTCCGACGAAGGTAAAGCCCCGATCCGTGATGCCTCGCGCGGCGTCGAGCGCCTGGACGACTCCAATCATATGGGCGCGTCGTGTACGGGTTTCAGGCAACCTGCGTCAAGCGTCGTGGGGCCAGGACTCCCACGCCCACCAGACCGGCCACGAACCCGCCGATGTGCGCCCACCAGGCCACTCCGCCGAGCGCTTCCGCCTGGCCCAGCGAGGCAACGCCGGAGAAGAGCTGCATCACGAACCAGATGATCAGGTAGGCGACGGCGGGGATCTCGACGATCCACGGGAAGATGAGGATGGGGATGAACGTCACCACCCGGCTGCGCGGGAACGAGACGAGGTAAGCGCCGAGCACACCGGCGATCGCGCCCGACGCTCCGACCGTCGGCACCATGGAGTCGGGCGAGAGCGCCACCTGCGTGAGCGCCGCGATGAGGCCGCAGCCGATGTAGAAGACGAGGAAGCGGCCGTGGCCGAGGCGGTCCTCGACGTTGTCGCCGAAGATCCACAGGTAGAGCATGTTGCCGATGAGGTGCAGCCAGCCGCCGTGCCAGAACATGCTGGTGAAGAGCGGCAGGAAGCGCGCCGGATCGAGCGGGTGGCCGATTTCCTCGCCCCAGTGCACGAACACGTAGGGCACGAGCCCGTAATGCTGGATGACCTGCGACAGGTACGGGCCGAGCGCGGTCTCGTGCAGGAACACGAGCACGTTCACGGCGATGAGGCCGATGGTCACGAGCGGCGCCGTGCGCGAAGGGATCGTGTCCCGCAGCGGGATCATTCCGTCCTTGTAACGGCGTCAGGCCGCTTCGACCACGTCCGCCAGTTCCAGGAGGTCGCGGACGGTCAGCTCGGCCTCACCCGGCCGTGAGTGCGGCCTGCGCACGAAGACGCAGGTGAGGCCCAGCTCGCGCGCCGTCCGAAGGTCGTAGTCGCCGTACGCGGAGACGTGCCACCACGAGCGGTCGAACGGCTTCCCCAGCTTGCGCGACGCTGCCTCCCAGATGCGCCGATCCGGCTTGTACGCGCGCACCTCCTCCGCGCAGATCCAGGCGTCGAAGCGGAACCCGAGCTGCGCCTGCGCCTGCTCTCCGTGCGCGCGGTCGCTGTTGGTCGTCGCGGCGATTCTCGCGACGCGCTGGATCCGCCGGAGCGCCTCGCGCGAGTCGGGATAGAGAGGCCACGTCCCGGCTTGCGCTCCCAGGCGCGCGGCGGTGACGACGTCGAGGCGGCGCACGCGGACCAGGCTCTCGGCCACGATCTCGGCATAAGGGCGAAAGCGCTCCTGCTCCAACGCGCCCTGGACGTCGACGATCCGCTCGAAATCTTCGTCGCCCAAGCCTCTGCGCCAGTCGATCACCGTCCCGAAGATGTCGAACGTCAGGAGCAGAGGTTTCATGGCGCTGGATTGACACGTCGCGTTCCCTCTGGCAACGGGAGGGCAGATGCAGGACATGAAGTTCTGCCCGAGGTGTGCGGCTCCGCTCCGCCCCCTGAGTACCGAGGGACGCGAGCGACTCGGCTGCTCCAGCGAGTCCTGCGACTACGTCTTCTACGACAACCCGGTCCCCGTCGTCGCCGCGCTGGTCGAGCACGGCGAGACCGTGCTGCTGGTCCGCGGCAAGGGGTGGCCGGAGAAGTGGTACGGGCTGGTGACCGGATTTTTGGAGAAGGGCGAGTCGCCGGAGCAAGGCGTCCTGCGCGAAGTGCGGGAGGAGCTGGGGCTGCGCGGCGAGGTCGTCTCCTTCATCGGGGCCTACCCGTTCGCCGAGATGAACCAGATCATCCTCGCCTATCACGTGCGTGCGCACGGCGAGATCGCCCTCGGGGAGGAGCTGGCCGGGGTGAAGGCGGTGCCGCCCGACAAGCTCCGCCCGTGGCCACTCGGCACCGGCCACGCGGTGCGCGACTGGCTGGAACGGCGCGCTCAGGAACCCGGCACCGTCGCCTGACGGGTCTCCTATTCCTCCACGGGCTCGGCGGCGCCGCCCGGCGCGCTCGAGTCGACGGCCTGGGCGCGGTGCGAGGCGGCAGTGAATGCCTCCCAGACGGCGGCGCGCACTCCGCGGGGCTGCGGCGGAAAGGGACCTTCCATGGCGTCGATGGCCGGCTCGCGCGCCCACGCCGACCACAGCGAGAAGCAGGCGAGCCCCGCGGAGCTGATCACCGTGGCGGCGCGGGCGCCGTACCAGTGCGCCAGCGTCCCGCCGAGCAGGTGCCCGAGCGGGAGCGCGCCGGTGTTGGCCAGCGCGAGCACGCTCATCGCGCGGCCCCGCAGCTGGTCGGGGACGAGGAGCTGCATGGCGGTATTCGAGGAGGCGAGCGACCACACCCAGAAGACGCCGCCGGCCGTGAGCGCCACGCCGGAGAGGAGGAAGCTGCTCGAGCTCGCGTACAGCAGCGCGCACAGCGCGAAGCCGAGCATCGCAAGCGGGATGAGGTGGTGGCGCGGGTAGCTCGCCGGAAGACGCGCCAGCGTGAGCGCGCCGGCGATGGCGCCCGCGCCCAGGCAGGAGAGCAGCGCTCCGTACCCGTGGGCGCCGACGTGGAGCAGCTCGTCGGCGTAGACGGGAAGCAGGCCCTGTACCGGTGCCGCGAGGAGCGCGAACATGAACAGGCCGAGGAGGATGCGGCGGGGCCCGGCCTGGCGCAGCGTCCAGGAGAGCGCCTCGCGCACTCCGCCCTGCTTCTGCAGCACTCCGGCGCGCGTGGGCGCCTCGCGCAGCGGCTGCGCGGGCACGCGGACGAGCGCGAGCACCACCACGATGGCGACGAAGCTCAGGACGTTGAGGTCGAAGACCGCCGCCGCGCCCGCCGCGGTGAGGAGCGCGCCGGCGAGCATCGGCCCGAGCAAGCGCGCGGCGTTGAACTGCGCCGAGTTGAGCGCGATGGCGGAGGGAAGCTCCTCGCGCGGCACGAGCGCCGGGACCAGCGCCTGCCACGCGGGCATCACCGATGCCCACGATGCGCCCTCGAGGAGGGCGAGCGTGATGATCACCGCCGGCGTCGCGTACCCCAGGTGCGTGAGCACCGCCAGCACGGCGGCCATCACCATCATCGCGGTCTGGCCGAAGAGGAGCAGCTTGCGCCGGTCGTAGCGGTCGGCGACCGCGCCGGCGGGCAGCGCGAGCAGCGCCACCGGGATGAACTCGGCGGCGGAGAGGAGCTCGACGAGGAAGGGCGACTGCGTCTGGCGCTGGACCAGCCAGGCCTGCGCCACGGTCTCCATCCAGTTGCCGACGTTGCTGGTGAGCGAGCCGAGCCAGATCCAACGGAACGCGCCGTGGCGCAGCACGGCGAACCCGCCGCCCGCGCGGGGCCCGGAACGTTCGGGAGCTCTCACGGCGCGCCTTCTCCCACAACCTCCGCGCTGCGAAAAGCGCAGCGTCGGCGCATACCGCCGGCGGCTCCCTTACCGGACGAGGTCCGCGTACAGCCTTCCTTCCGCCGCGGCCACCTCGGCTCGCCGGATGTCCACGTTCGCGCGCGCCTGCGCCGCCGCGCTCTGCGCCTGGAACAGGTTCTGGTCGGCCACCTGCAGGTCGAGCGAGGTCGCCACCCCCGCTTTCGCCGACACGTCGATCTGTTCCTGCGCGCGCTTGGCGACCCGCGCCTGCGAGTCGGCCTGCTCGAGGACCGCTTGCGCCGCGACGAGACTGGAGCGCGCCCCCTGCCAGTTTGCCTTGGCGCGCGCGCGCGTCGACGCGAGGTTGGCCATCGCCTGGGCGAGTCGCGCCTCGTCTTCGTGCTTCTGCGCGTAGCGTGCGCCGCGGTCGTAGATCGGCACGATGACGTTGACGATCAGGTCGTAGCTCGTGTTCGTCCCGGTGAACCCGGAGTTCGAGTTGTAATTCCCCTTCGCCACACCGGCGACGGTGGGCAGCCACAGGAAGTCGTCGTACGTCACCGACTTGTTCGCGCCGGCGACCTGCGCGATGGCGCTGCGCACGGAAAAGGTCCGCTCCCAGGGCTGAGCCCCTTCGTCGCCGGGCTGGCCGAGAGCCGCGTCGCCGCCCTGGCCCGGCGGCAGCGGAGCGACGGCCTCTCCCACCAGCGCCTCGAGCAGCGGGAGGAGCGACTCGCGCTGGCCGGTGAGGTTCGCGATCTGCACGCGCGCCGACGCGGTGTCGGTCTGTGCGCGCAGCAGGTTGATCTCCACGGCCGTTCCTGCGGCGATCTGCGCCTTGGCATCTTCCTCGCGCCGGATGGCCACCTTCTCGGCGTCGCGAGCGGCAGCCAAAAGCCCGTCGACTCCCTGCAGCGACAGATACGTGCGCGCCACGTTGAGCAGCACCTGCTCCCGCGCCTCGTCGGCGCCACGTTCCGCCGCCTCCGCGAAGCTCTTCGCGATGCCCGGCAGGAAGAGGCCCTGCGGGCTCAGCAGCGGCTGGCTCAGTTGCAGCGTGCCGTAGTACGAGTTCCGTCCGACGATCGTCAGCCCCGGAATGCCCGGCGGCAAGCCGAGCCTGGCGGGATCGAATTCCTGCGGCGCGCTGGTGTGATCGAACGTGCCGATCGCGCTGAGGTCCGGCTTCCACGCCGTGTACGCCCGCTCGACGCCGACCCGCGTGATGGCGGCCTGCGCCCGCGCCGCGGCGACGTCCGGCCCCTGCTTCGCGGCGAGCTGCAGCGCCTCGCGCAGCGGGATCGGCCTTCGCTGCTGGGCCGCGGCGGCCGTGGAGGCGAACAGTACCAGGGCCGCGGCGACGCGCGGCCGGCCAGGATTGCGCAATTCCATGTCGTCTACCCGTTGGCGGCCTTCGCCGGTCCTTCGCCGGCGACGGCGGAGTGGAGAGGAACGGCGGGTGCGGGCTTCTGCCGGCGCAACCGCGCGATCAACTCGCGCAGCCGCAGCTTTTCGACGCCCGCGAAGATCACGGGGACGACGAGCAGCGTGAGCGCCGTCGAGGTGATCACTCCACCGATGACCGCGATGGCCATCGGCGAGCGGAACTCGCTGCCCGTCCCGTTGCCGATCGCGGTCGGCACCATGCCGATCGCCATGGCGAAGCTCGTCATCAAGATCGGGCGCAGCCGCCGCGGTCCCGCCTTGAGGAGCGCCTCGTCGACGCCGTCGCCCTCGCGGATGTGCTGCAGGGCCCCGTCGACGAGGAGGATGGCGTTCTTGGTGACGAGCCCCATCAGCAGGATGACGCCGATCATCGCGCCCAACGACAGGTTCTTGCCGGCGAGCAAGAGCCCGAGCCGCGCGCCGATGAGCGCGAGCGGAAGCGAGACCATGATGGTGAAGGGGTGCTTGAGCGACTCGAACTGCGAGGCGAGCACCATGAAGATGAAGACGAACGCCAGGCCGAACGCCGCGGAGAACGCTTCGTTCTGCTCGTTGAAGGTCTTCATCTGCCCGTCATAGATGACCGAGTAGCCGGCCGGGAGCGGGTGCTTGGCGATCTCGGCCTTGAGCTTCTGCGCCACCTCGCCGAGCGCCGCGCCGGTGCCCAGCTGGCTGTACACGGCGATCTGCCGCTCGCGGTTCTCGTGCTCGATCACGCTGGGGCCGTCCTGCAGCGAGACGTGCGCCACGTCCGACAACGTCCGCACGCCGCGCGCGGTGAAGAGGTCCATCCCGCGCACGCGTTCCGGGTCGCTGCGGTCGCGCTCGGCCAGACGCACGCGGATGTCCGTCTCGTCCTTGCCTTCGCGCAACTTGGCGGGGACCTCGCCGTCGATGGCGAGCCGCAGCTGGGTGGCGATCTGCCCGGCGGACAGGCCCAGGTCGGCGGCGCGCGTGCGGTCGACCGCGATGGCCAGCTCCGGCTTGGGCGGATTGGACTCGATCTTCACGTCCACCGTGCCCGGGATCCGCCGCAGCGCGTCCGCGATCCACTTGCCTTGCTCGTCGAGCACCTTCGACTCCGGCCCGGTGATCCGGACCATGATGGGGAAGAAGTCGCCGAGGCCCTCGATGGCAGGCGGGTCGCTGATGCTCACCTTGGTCGCGGGCAGCCTGGTGAGCGACGCGCGGGCCGCGTCTTTCAGGGCGAGAATGCCGCGGCTGCGCGCCTTCTTCGGCACGGTGAGCGCCCGCATCTTCACCTTGTTCGCTTCGCCGTTGAGGCCGACGATCGCGTAGACGTCCTTCACTTCCGGCAGCGCCCGGAGCAGCTTCTCCGCCTCGCCGGCGCGCTGGGAGGTGAGATCGAGCGACGCGGAGTCGGGGAGCTGCAGGTCGACGATGAACTGCGAGCGGTCCTCCACCGAGAGGAATTCGCTGCGCAGCCCGCTGGTGGCCGCGAAGGTGATCACGGTGACTGCGACGGCGGCGCCGAAGGAGATCCACTTGTGCGCGAGCACGGTCCGCAGCACGCGGCCGTACCACCGCTCGGTGGCCTCGAACGCCTCGCGCATGACCTTGGCGACCTTCGCCTCCTTCTTCACCTCGCCCGGCTTGCGCGCCTTCACCAGGCGGGCAGAGAGCATCGGGTCGAGGGTGAACGAGATGAAGAGCGAGATGAGCACCGCCGCGCTGATGGTGATGCCGAACTGCTTGAAGAACTGCCCGACGATGCCCGGCATGAACGCGACCGGCACGAACACCGCGACCAGGGACATCGTCGTCGCGAGCACCGCGAGGCCCACTTCCTTGGTGCCGCGCGAGGCCGCGACCGCGGGCTCCTCGCCATCGTCGAGCCGGTGCGTGATCGCCTCTCTCACCACGACCGCGTCGTCGATGAGCAGGCCGATGGCGAGCGAGAGCGCGAGCAGCGTCATCTGGTTCAGCGTGTAGCCGAGCACGAACATGACGAAGAACGTCCCGACCACCGAGGTCGGCAGCGCGAGCGAGCTGATGAAGGTGCCGCGCGGATCGAGCAGGAAGAGCAGGATGATGAGCACCGCCATCGCGCCGCCGAAGAAGAGGGCGACGTAGACCTCCTCGGCGTTGGCGCGGATGAGGTCGCTCTGGTCGATGAGCAGCGTGGTCTTGAAGTCGTGGCCCAGGGCCGGAATCATCTCGGCGAGGCGGGCCTTGGTCTGGTCCGCCACCTGGACGGTGTTGGAGCCGGGCTGCTTGACGATCTCGACGATGATCGCGTCCTGCCCGTTGAGCCGCGCGACGGTGCGCCGCTCGGCCGCGCCGTCCGTCACCTTGGCGACTTCGCCGAGGCGCACCTGCGAGCCGGTCTTGCCGACCGCGATGGAGAGGTTGCGGATCTCGTCGACGTTGCGGAACTCGCCCAGGGTGCGGACGGTGAGCTCGGTGGGCCCGAGCGAGAGGCGACCGGCGGGGAGGTTCAGGTTCTCCGCGCCGATCCGCTGCGCGATCTCGTAGGGGCTCGTCCCGGCCGCTTTCGCCTTGTCGAGGTCGATGTCGACGTGGATCTCGCGCACGTCGCCGCCGGTGACGCGCACCTCGGCCACGCCGTCGAGCTGCTGCAGCGCCGGCTGGAGCCGGTCCTCGATCGCCTTGCGCGTGCCCTGCGACGACAGCGAGGAGGACATCGCGTAGGTGAGGATCGGCGCCGCGCCCACGTCGACGCGGCTGATGAGCGGCGCGTCCGCGTCCTTGGGCAGCTTGTTCGTGACCTGTGCGACCTTGTCGCGCACTTCCTGCACGGCGCGGTCGAGGTTCTCGGAGAGCTTGAACTGGACGAAGACGACGCCGGCGTTCTCGCGCGAGAAGCTGTGGATCTTGTCGATCCCGCTGATGCCCGCGACGGCGTCCTCGATGGGCTTCACCACCTGGTTCTCGATCTCGCCGGGGCCGGCCCCGCGGTAGACGGTCGTGACGGTGACGACGGGGAAGCTGACGTCCGGGAAGAGGTCGGTGCCGAGGCGCTTCGCGCCCATGATGCCGAGCACCAGGAGGCACACGGACATCATGGCGGTGAAGACGGGGCGCTTGATGGCGACGTCGGACAGGGACATGGCGGTACCCTTCGGCTCGGACGAGCGTCAGCGGACGGAGACCTTGGTGCCTTCGGCGAGGTCGACGGCGGGGTAGTCGACGACCCGCGCGAGCGGCTCCGGAGACTTCACGATCACTTCGCGCGCTCCGCGATCGACGACCTGGACCGGGATGCGCTTCACCTCGCCCGAATCGGCGACGGAGTAGACATGGTCGCCGCCCGCGGAGGCGAGCGCGCTGGCCGGCACCGACAGCGCCGGCTCGGGCTTTCCCAGCGGCAGCACGGCCCGCGCCAGCGTGTGCGCGGTGAAACGTGCATCTGCGTTGGGGAC
>Ga0114129_10005456_pt1 | contig 17971 bp, 14 predicted proteins | sample RhiMetdeltSRZDD1_FD_80071 | JGI IMG/M metagenome (GOLD analysis project Ga0114129, IMG submission 80071) | Populus rhizosphere microbial communities from Tennessee, USA - Rhizosphere MetaG P. deltoides SRZDD1 (version 2) (version 2) | ecosystem: Host-associated > Plants > Roots > Rhizosphere >...
GGAAACGGCTTTCAATGTGCCGTGCACGCGATCGGAGATCGAGGGAATCGGCTGGCCCTCGCGGCCTGGGAGAAAGAAAGAGCGCGCCATCCCGGACGTTCCGTTCCCGAGGCGCCCCTCTCGCTGATCGGCCAGGTGCCCTCGCGTATTCCGCCCTTCCGTCTCGAACATGCGCAAGTACTGAGCGTGAACGATCTCCACCGCCTGGGATCCTTGGGAGTCCTGGCCAGCATGCAACCGACCCACTGCACGAGCGACATGCCCTGGGCACCCGATCGTCTGGGCCCCGAGCGATTGAAAGGCGCCTACGCCTGGCGCTCGATCATGGATGAAGGGGTAGTGTTGGCGGCCGGCAGCGATTTCCCGGTTGAATCTCCGGAGCCCGTTCTGGGCTTATATGCCGCAGTGACCCGCAAACCCGCGGACGGGTCGCACGGAGCGTGGTCTCCAGAAGAACGCTTGGGGCGTGAAGAAGCACTGGCTGCGTTCACCGCCGCGCCCGCCTACGCATCCGGAGATCTCCACCGCCTGGGAACGCTCACCCCGGGGAAGCTCGCCGATTTCGCAGTATTCGATCGCAACCTGGTGACGTGCGATCCCGAAGCGTTGCTCCATGCCAAAGCTCTCTTGACCGTGGTCAATGGCCGAGCGGTCTGGGTCGAGCCGACCGCTTCCTTCGCGAAGGCGTACGAGGAGAAGGTGCGTTCATGAGCGGACACGTGGTCCTGTTCGAGGATGCGGGATGGCCGGAACTCTATCCCATTACGCTCTCCCGGCCGAGTTTCGATTGCCGGGTGGGGACGATGAGCCTCGGCCGCCGGATCATCGCGCAGCTGGCTTTGAAAGACCTACGACGAGTCGATCTCCTTTGCCGCCCGATCTTGCGACCGATCGTGGAGCGCGACTACCCGGGGCACGTGGTAAATCGCGCCGTGTCTGGAGATGTGTACTTCTTGAATGGCCGTCTCCTGGCCCTCGGTGAAAGCCTGGAGGCATTGTTCGAGCTTCTCGACCGGGCGGTCGCGGTGGTTTCGCATGGCGAACTGGTCGGGGCGCGGGTCTCGAGCGGCGAGTCGGCGGCCTATTTCGAACAGTTGGAAGACCATCTGGAAAAGGGATTGTTGCCGCCCACGCCCGCCGAGCACACGACCGCACCGTTACCGCAATCGCTTCACGTGATGTCGCACCTCTGGGATCTGGTCGCGTTGAACGGCGCGGTTATCGAGGATGACTTTGCCTGGCTCGATCATCCGCATCTGCATGCCGAGCCGGATCTCGCCCCCGGCGCCCACGTCATTCACCGCGATCGCATGCGCATCCGGGAAGGGGTGCGTATCGAAGCGGGGGCGGTTGTGGACGCGAGCAAGGGCCCCGTGTTCCTGGGAGAGAATGTGCGTATCGAGCACAACGCGGTCATCACCGGCCCCGCGGTGATCGGTCCTCGGTCGGTGATTCGCGTGGGAGCGCACGTCGACGGCCCGGTTTCGGTGGGTCCCGTATCGAAACTGGGGGGAGAGATCGAGGGCAGCATCGTGCAGGGGTACTCGAACAAGCAGCACGAGGGGTACCTCGGGCACGCCTACGTTGGATCGTGGGTAAACCTCGGTGCCTTGACCACCAACTCGGATCTCAAGAACAACTACGGAAATGTGCGCGTGTGGACCCCGAAAGGGGAGATCGATACCGGACAGCAGTTCGTAGGCGCTTTCATTGGAGACCACTCGAAGACCGCCATCGGAACGATGCTCAACACGGGAACCGTGATCGGGTTTTCATCCAACGTGGCCGCGCAGGGGTTTCCGTCCAAGCACGTGCCGTCCTTCTCCTGGATCGGCCCCTTGGGTACGGAGCCCTACGATCTGGAGAAAGCGGTGGCGGTGGCGCGGGTCGTTCTAGGCCGGCGCCAGATGCGGTGGGAGCCCGCCGACGAGGTGCTGTTCCGCGCTATCCACGCGGAGAACACAGGACTCTAAGCGGCCTTGGGCGGGACACGCTGCTGGGTGACGGTCTTCACCGTGGTCCCCGGCCCGGCCACGGGGGGCGCGGCGGGGGTGTCGGACCGACCGCTCAAGATCACCGACGGATGTGAGGCCTTGCCCGCCGCTTCTTCTGCGTGCACCACGTTCTCCATGACCAGGCGTTTCAAGCATTGATCCATGCTTTGCATGCCGTACTGCGTGCCGGTCTGAATCACGGACATGATCTGGGGCGTCTTCTCCTCGCGAATGAGGTTTCGCACCGCGGGGATGGCGACCAGGATCTCGTGCGCGCACGAGCGGCCAGAGTTGTCCTTTTTCCTCAGCAACACCTGGGACACGATTCCGACCAGCGATTCGGAGAACATGGCCCGGATCTGTGCCTGCTGCGCGGCCGGGAAAATGTCGATGATGCGATCCACCGTCTTGGCGGCGGAGTTGGTATGAAGCGTGGCGAAGACAACGTGGCCGGTCTCGGCCGCGGTGATGGCGAGCTGAGTCGTCTCCAGATCACGGAGCTCGCCGACCAGGATTACGTCAGGATCCTCGCGGAGGGCCCCCCGAAGCGCCGCCGCAAACGTATGCGTGTGTTTTCCCACCTCGCGCTGGTTGATGAGACAGTTCTTGGGGGTGTGGATGAACTCGATCGGATCCTCGACGGTGATGATGTGGGCGCGCCGGTTCTCGTTGATGTGGTTCACCATCGCGGCCAATGTGGTCGATTTGCCGCTCCCGGTAGGACCGGTGACAAGAATGAGCCCCCGCTCGCGCATGCACAAATCGGTCAGGATGGGGGGAAGATCCAGATCGGCCAGGCTCGGCACCTTGGTCGGAATGGTGCGAAAGACCGCCGAGGGACCGCGGGTTTGCATGAACACGTTGGCCCGGTAGCGACCGATCCCAGGGACCTCGATGGCAAAGTCGAGATCGAGCATCCGCTGGAACGTGCTCCGCTGGTCCTCGGTCATGACTTCTTCGAGCATCGTGATCAGGTCTTCGCCGGAAATCACCGGCACATCGAGCCGCGTCATTTCGCCGTGGAGCCGAATCAGTGGCGATAGCCCGGCCGAGAGATGGAGGTCCGACGCGCCGCGTTGCAGCGAGAACGCAAGGAGCTTTTTCACCGTAACCGTGTCGCTCATGCCGCGTCCTCCAGATAGCGATGACGGTCCAAGTCTGCGACCACGGCCGGGTCCACGTCGTCGAAGGTGCGGATGCGGGTCGCAATCTCCAGAAATCCTTGCTGCCGAGCCGCTGCACGAATGGCTTCCATGTCGCCGCCGTTCTGGAGCGCCCGTCGAAGGGGGGGATCGACGTACAGGGTTTCACAAACCGCGCGCGACATTTGTTCCCCCTGCGCCGGCAAGATCCGCTGTGCAATGAGGGCCAGGACCGCGCCGGAGAGGAGCGTGGAGGAAACGCCCTCCTCCCGCACGCGGGCCAGGAACGCCAGGGCGCCGGTGCCTTGGAAGGTCGCGATGACCAACCGGTCGCGCTCCGCCGCTTCCAGAAGATCGGTCAGCACCTCGGTCGTCTCGAACGTGCCGAGGAGGACGTCGACGCCTTCCAGGCGCGTCAGCTCGCGAATCGTGTAGAGGGTCGGGTCCTCGGTGTACCGAAGCACGCCCTCGGGAAGCGGAAGATCTTCGTTCACGATCGCGCAGGCGCGACGATTCCCCAGCTCGAACCGCTCGAGCATTCGGGACAAGAGCACCCCGGCGCTCTGCGGGCGGGCGGTGACGCCGATCACGATACCCGCCCGCCGGCGAAAGAGCGCGTCCAGGCGATCCCATTCCGCCCCGTAACCGGCCGCGGTCTCGGTACGCGCGGCGGCAATGCCTTCGAGATGCAGGGTGAGCGAGACGCCGGAACTCGAGGTCAGCGCCACCACGCGAAAGGGAAGGTTCTCGGCCTGCTCGGGCGTTTCGCCCCAAACGGCGATGCCGGGTGCTTTCATGCTGCCCTGTCCCAACCAATTCGTGAGCCCCTGGACGAGATCATCGAGAAGATTCGCCGGTGCGGTTTCCCCATCCAAGAGTGCGCCGCTGGCGTCGCGAAACCGCACGCGCACGGTCTCTCCGTCCGGATCGAGATGCACCGTGCTCGCGCCGCGAGTGAGCGCCTTGTCGACCAGCGTCGCCATTTCGGGGGTGGAGAGGCTGGGCGGCTGCGTGCGCGGCGTCAGGGGCGTGATGGAAAGTTTGGCCGTTTCATCGACCGGATCGGGCAGGTACGCGGAAAGCGCGGCACGAATCCCCGACGGCGTGCCGACGGCGATATTGAGGTCGCGTTTCGTCATGAGCTCGAGGCGGGAGAGGATGGTCTTGTCCGTGGGGTCGGCGAGCACCACGGACAAGGACGAATCCGAAGTGACGAGCGGCAGGACGAGGTTCTTCTTCAGGAAGTCGGGGGGAAACTGGGACAAGAGATCGGGGTCGACCATGTTCGCGGTGACCGCGACGTAAGGCAACCCGAGCTGACTGGAGAGCGCCCAACTCAAATCGTCCTGCCCGACATATCCCAGCTCGAGGAGGCTCTCCCCAAAGAGCTTTCCGGACTTGGCCTGATGATCCAGCGCGGCTTGCACTTGCTCGTCGTTGACGAGGCAAAGACGCATGAGGATGTCACCCAACCTCGGTCGCGAGGCGGACTCCGGCATCCGGTTCCTCCTTGAAATCGTTAGAGGAAGATATCGGAGAAAACAGGGCTTCCTTGAGGGGACATAGCGGGGGTTCGGCCGGGCGGTGGACGACCCTGAAACAGAACATGAACTTCTTGCGGTAACGCAATTACAAACAGGGGCTTACACTTTTGGCCGCGTTGACATCCCCTATATTTGGGTACTAGCATCCCGCAACCCACGAGATACGGGGTTTACCGTTTCACTTCGGAGCCCTCCATGCGTTGTCCCAGTTGCGGTCATCTCGAGGACCGCGTCATTGATTCCCGGTCCACAAAAGAAGGCCGTGCCATCCGCCGCCGCCGTGAGTGCATCGGGTGCGGCCACCGCTACACCACCTACGAATACGTCGAAAACGCGAGCATCCTGGTGGTGAAGAAAGACGGCAAACGGGAGCCGTGGAGCCGCGAGAAGGTCGTGGCCGGGATCTCGCGCGCGTGTGAGAAACGCCCTATTTCTTTGAGTCAGATCGAAGCCATCGTGGACCGCATTGAAAACGAGATCCAGCGTCAGGCCCCCGGGGAGCTGGCGAGCAAGACGGTCGGGGAGCTGGCCATGGCGGAGCTCCGCGAGCTGGATGAAGTGGCCTACGTTCGATTCGCCTCCGTCTACCGGCACTTCAAGGATGTAAACGAGTTCCTGGACGAGATCCAGGGCCTAGTCCAGGGCGTGCCGAAACCCGCCCGTCCCCATGAGTAGAGGGCTTCCTCCCGAAACGCAGCCTGGACACCGGAGAGATGACGACGAGTCGGTGATGCCGTTCCTCGAGCATCTCGAGGAGCTGCGCAAAGTCATCCTGCACTCGCTGGCCGCGATCGGTATTGCCGCGATCATCTCCTGGTCGATTACCAATCGGGTCTTGACCTGGCTCATTGCACACACGACCGGACATGCCATCTTCACGCGCCCCGAAGGCGCCTTCATGGCGCGATTCAAGGTGTCCATCGTGCTGGGCGTGCTCATCGTCGCGCCCTACGTGTTCTATCGCATCTGGAGCTTCGTAGGGCCGGGACTCCTGGCCAAGGAAAGAAAGATGGTGTTCCCGGGGGTGTTGGCCTCGCTCACCCTCTTCTATTGCGGGCTCGTCTTTTCGTTTCTGGTCATGACCCCACTCATGGTGCGGGTCTTGGTGGGATTCGGGACCTCGAACCTCACTCCGCAAACCGAGATCCAGTTCCTGCTCGACTTCGTGTTCATGGGCGGCCTGGCCAGCGGGCTCATCTTCCAGCTGCCCCTCTTCATTGGATTCTTGACCTGGATCGGAATCTTGAGCCCACGCCTCTTGTTCAAGTACTGGCGGCATTCGATCGTGGCTATCTTCATCATCGCGGCCATTCTCACCCCGGCGGATCCCATCTCGCAGCTTGTGCTGGCCGCGCCCTTGCTCGTGCTTTACGGGTTGAGCTTGATTCTGGCTTCGGCCATTCACCGCGCTCGGAAACGGCAACGAGCGGAACGCGAAGCGGCCTTGGAATCCTAGGAGGCGACGATGCTATTGGCGGTGGACGTGGGCAACAGCGAGACCTCGCTCGGATTGTTCGAGCACAAAAAACTCCTTCATCACTGGCGACTGACCAGCTTGCCCCGCCAAACGCGAGACGAGATCTTCATGCTGCTCCATGGACTCTTGGAGAGTCGAGGCCGGCAGCTGAAGGATGTCACCGATCTCGCGGTATGTTGCGTGGTGCCCGAGCTTACTCCGATCTATCGCGAGCTCGGTGAGTTGTTGACGGACAAACGCACGCTCATCATCGATTACCGAGCCGTCCCCGATCTCGAGATTCTGCACCTGGACCCGGCCACGGTCGGCGCGGACCGCATCGTGAACGCCGTCGCAGCGGCGAAGCTCTATGGCAAACCCTCGATTGTGGTGGATCTCGGTACGGCCACCACACTAGATGTCATCGGCCGCCGGGGCGAGTACGTCGGAGGAGTGATTGCCCCCGGAATTCTCACCGCTGCCAACGCCTTGTTTGCGCGAGGCGCGCGCCTGGCGCGGGTGGAGGTCATGCCTCCCGAGCACTTGGTCGGCCGCACGACCGAAGAGAGCATGCAGGCGGGGATCTTTTACGGCGCCGTGTTTGCCGTGGATGGGCTCGTGAAGGCGATTTTGAATGACCAAGGATTTCCGCCCGAAACGCCCGTGGTAGCCACCGGCGGTCTAGCCGAAGCAGTCAGGCAAGCGTCCAAGACCATCACCGCCGTGAATCCGGATTTGACGCTGGAGGGGATCCGGAGCATCTACGAAGGGTTTTCGACCAACTAGGACCCCTAGCTCCGGGCCAGGATCGCCACGGCCTCGATGTGGGGGGTGTGGGGAAAGAGATCCACCGGCAGCACGCGATCGGTGGCATAGCCGGCTTGCTTCAGAATCCCAAGATCGCGGGCCAGCGTCGCCGGGTTGCAGGAGATGTAGAGAAGCCGCCGGGGTGCCGCCTCCGCGATCTGTTGGAGCACTTGGGCGTGCACGCCGTCACGCGGCGGATCCACGGCGATCAAATCCGGCGCGGGTCCGGATTGAGCCAGCGTCCGCATGACCTCTCGCACGTCCCCGGAATGAAAATCGAGGTTCGTGGTTTGATTGAGGGCGGCGTTACGCCGCGCGGCCTCGATCGATTCGGGCACGATCTCGACACCCACGACGTGTCGGGCGAGCCGGGCCAACGGCAAGGATAAAGCTCCCACGCCACAGTAGAGATCCCAAACCGTCATGTCCGGGGAAATGCCGGATCGCTCCAGTGCTTCCGAGAACAAACGCTCCGCGCCCAGGGTGTTGGTCTGGAAGAACGTGTTGGGGCCGATCTCGAAGGTCAACCCAAGGAGCGTCTCACGAATGATGGGGTCGCCGGAAAGGACGCGCAGGGTCTGGCAGAACGCAACTCCCGCCTTTGTATCGGTCATCCCGTGCAGCAGACTCGTAACCTGGGGAACGCGCGCCTTCAACATCGCCCCCAGGCGGTCCACCTCGCGCCATTCCGGCGAGCCTGGCTCCACGCGGTTGGTGATGATCACAACCATGCGTTCCCCGGTGTGAACGCCGGTACGGTGGACCAGGAATCGCCAGAATCCGCGATGGGTCTTGGTGGAGTAGGGAGCCAGGCCGGACGCAACGGCGAAGTCTCGAACCGCTCTCACGATGTCTGAGCCGGTCGCATCCTGAAGATGGCATCGCTCGACTTCCACCACCCGATCGAAGCGTCCCCGGACGTGCAGTCCCAGGCTCATCCGCTCGGCGGCCGGCTTTCCCGCTTCCAGCCATAACGATCCGAACGAGTACTCCATCTTGTTCCGGTATTCGTAAACGTGGGGGGAGGCAAGGGTGGGCTCCACCTCGATGCCGGTCAGGCCGCCGATCCGTTCCACACAATCTTTCACGTGCTCGCGCTTGGCTTCCAGTTGCGCCTCGTAGTCCAGGTGTTGAAACGCGCAACCGCCGCACACTCCGAAATGCGAGCAACGCGCGGGCACATCACGAGGGCCGCTCTCGAGCACGTCCACCACTCGGGCTTCGGCGAATCCCTTGCTGCGCCGGAAGACTCGCGCATTCACGAGCTGGCCGGGGAGCCCCCGCTCCACGAACACGGTGTATCCCTCGATCTTCGCGACGCCTTTGCCCCCGAATGCCAAGCTTTCCACGCGAAGGCGTAGCGTAGATCCAGGCTGAACGGATTGGGGTCGCAAGGAGGTTCTATCCCTGGGATTCCAGTAAGGGTTCCGGTTCCGCGATCGTCGTTTTCACCCGGATGCCGAGCTGGCGTTCGGTGTTGTGGAAGAACCGAAGATAGAGGCTCGAAGCGGTCGAGTAGAGCACGACCGCGATCAGCATCGGAATCTTGAACCCGTGCTTTTCGATCAGGATCCCGCCGATTTGGGTGGAGATCATCCAGGAGCCGCTCCACGTCATCTCTACCATCGCGTTGGTGAACGCCTGCTCCTCCGGTTTCACGATCTCCATGGCGAAATTGCGCGACACGGGTTGGTTCATGTTCATGAGCGCGCCCCGTAACCAGAAGGCGGCGATGGAGAGGGGCAAATTGAAGGAAAAGGCCAAGGTGGTGAAGAACGGCACGGACAGGAGCTCGCTCGCCGCGGCCGTGCGCACCATGCCGAACCGTCGCGCCAGGGCGGGCCCGAGCACGAACCCGACCGCGGTCAAGGATTGGGACACGGCAAAGATCTGGCCGATGGAATCGCTTTGCAGTTGAAAGCGATCGCGAAAATACAGGTTCAGGAAGGGGATCACCAGTCCCGCCCCCGCCCCGACCAGGAGAGGCGTGACGAGGAGCCGGGGCAGCACCTTGGGAATGCGAATCGGCCACAGTCCCGCTCGCTTCTTGTCGGCGAGAGGGGACGGAGAATGAATGAGTAAGTAGGGGATGACAGCGAGCGCCAGCATGACCGCCGAACCCAAGAGCGTGATGCGCAACCCGAGCAGGTTGGAATCGAGCCGTTCCCCCATGACGTGGGCCAGCCATCCCCCTCCGGCGACTCCGATGACGCTGCTTAAGATTTCGACCGCGTAGTTGAGTCCAAAAAGATAAATGCGCTCCTTCGGAGAGGAGTTCCGCATGAAGAAAGGGGCCGCCACTACGTGATGCACGATGAAGGCCGCGCCGGCCAATGTGGCCACGGGAAAGAGCAGAGATACCGAACGCAACACGACCATGAGCATGAAGGCGGCCGAACCAATCAAGGTTGCGCCGATGAGCATCCATTTGAGGCGCACCTTGGCGGCCAGCATCGAAGCCGGTATGGCCATGAGCATCGTTCCGAGGGCCTGAAAGGACAGCACTCTCCCGATGGTGCCGTCGGCCAGCCCCAGCTCACGGAAATACAAATTGAGGAGGACCCAATACGTCCCGAGCCCGAACCCGAAAAAGAACGTCCCGGCCAGATACAGCCGGGCGTTTCTCGAGAAGAGCCGGACATGGGTCAGATAGGCGCGAAGGAAGGCAGCACCTCCTGACAAGCGAGCCACGGCGATGACGCCGCGAGCGATATTCGCGGCTAGTTGGCCGCGAAAGACCTAGACCGCGTCGATGACCCGGGGGCCCCCGGTTGCTCGCCCGACCACGATCCGGTCGGTCATGTCCACGAAGAGCCCGCTTTCCACGACCCCGGGGATGCGCTTGATCTCGCGTTCCATGTGCTTGGGGTCGAACGGGCGACTGAAGAGACAATCGAGGATGAGGTTGTCGTTGTCGGTCATGTACGGGTCGTCGCCGTCCATCCGCGGTTCCACCGTGGCGCCCAGGTTGATGAGGGCCTGGCGTACGACCGCTTCGGCGAACGGAATGACCTCGACCGGAACGGGGCATCCTTCCCCGAGCTGCTTGGCCTGCTTGGACTCATCGACCACGATGATGACTTCGCCCGAGCTGAAGGCCACCACTTTCTCCCGGAGCAAAGCGCCCCCGCGTCCCTTGATCACGTTGAGCTTGTCGTCCACCTGATCCGCCCCATCGATGGTGAGGTCGACCCACTCCACGTCTTCGAGTCCGCGAATGGAGAGGCCCAACTCATCGGCCAGCCGTCGGGTGTTCGAGGAGGTGGGGATGCACTGGATGTCCTTCACGTCGCCGCGCTTCACGCGGTCGGCCAGCGCGCGTATCGCCCACTCGGCCGTGGTGCCGGTTCCGAGTCCCACCACCATGCCGTTCTTCACGTACTCCGCCGCTTTTCGTCCCGCCTGTTCCTTGGAATCCATGTCATCTCCATCGCGAACCAAGGTCAACAACCCCCTGTCATAAGAACGGGGGATGTTACACTCCGGCCTTCGGTCTGGCAACGGCCGGACCACTAGGAGATATCCCGTGCTGCGAGACGCCAAGGTCGAGTATTTATCCTGGGCCCGGCGCGCGCAGGGGAAGCCTCGACGCGCATCTTTGCTTCTTAGCGGCTTCGACACACCTCTTACCCGCATTCCGTTCGATCCCGAGGACCTGGCTAAGGTCATCACTCCGGCCTATGAAGATCCGGTGTTGCTCGAGGGACTGTCGCGACGTTACGGCGTTCCCGTCACGGAGGTGTTTCCCAGCTTGGGAACCAGTCAGGGCATTTTTCTGGCTCTAGCGGCGATTCTGAAACCCGGCGACGAAGTGCTGGCCGAGCGCCCTGGGTACGAACCGTTTCGCCGGGTTCCCGAAGCCTTGGGGTGTCGCGTGCGAACCTTCGTCCGCGGCTCGGACTCCGCTTTTGGCGTGGAGGTGAATCGGGTGCTCGAGGAATGGCGCCCCGGTGTATCAGTGGTGGTGGTCGCGGACTTGCATAATCCCAGCGGGTCCATGGCCGGAGACGACGCGCTGGCTCGCCTCGCTCGGGAACTCGAAACGCGAGGCACGATGCTTCTCGTGGATGAAGTCTATCGCGATTTTCGCCCCGGTCCGCTAGGAACGGCGCGGCGCCTGGGCCCCAATATCGTCATCACGTCGAGCTTCACCAAGGTATGCGGCCTGGGGAACCTGCGGGCCGGATGGATTCTTGCCCCGCCCGACCTGATCGCGCGCTTACGCGGCATGATGGATGTCATGGAATCGATCGGTCCTACGCCTGCTCAGGCGTTTTTCCGGCGTTCGTTGGACGTGGTGGATACGTTGCGCGACGACGCCCTCATCCGAGCCGCTCAGGGGTGGAGCGTGGTGGAACACTGGGCGAAAGAAGAGACGCGCGTGCGGGTGTCGCGACCCACGGGCGGCATCATCGCGTGGATGGCCCTTCCGGAAGGACGCACCGGAACTGACGTGGCGGCCCGGCTCGAGGCCGAACACGATGTGGCCGTCGTACCGGGACGATTTTTCGACGATGATTCCGGAATTCGGGTGGGTTTTGGCGGCGATCCTCGGGACGTAATGCGGGGCCTCGAAGCATTGAGCCAAGTCCTCTAAGATTCAGGCATGGCCAAGCAATTTGCATTCGACGCCGAGGCACGAGAGAAGTTGCGCCGTGGATTCGATCAACTCGCCGATACCGTGCGCATCACGCTCGGGCCGCGGGGCCGCAATGTCGTGCTCGACAAGATCGGCGGCATCCCCACCATCACCAACGACGGCGTGACGGTGGCCAAAGAAATCGTGCTCCTCGATCCCTTCGAGAACGTGGGCGCCGAACTGGCCAAGGAAGTGAGCACGAAGACACAGCAAACCTCGGGCGACGGCACCACCACCGCGGTCGTGATTGCGCAGGCGCTGGTCCGCGAAGGGCTCCGGGCGGTAGCGGGAGGGCTCAATCCTTCGGGTCTCAAGCGAGGCATGGAGCGGGGAGCGATTGCCGCACTGGAGGACATTGCCGGGCGGGCCCGCAAGGTGCGAAGCCAGGAGGACATTGTGTCGGTGGCCGTGGTGGCGGCCAACAACGATGAAGTGCTGGGGCGGCTCATCGCCTCGGCGCTCGAGCGCGTGGGTCGCGATGGTGTGGTGACGGTGGAAGAAGGCAAAGGAGCGACCACGACGCTCAAAGTCGTCGAGGGCATGCAGTTTCATTCCGGCTATCTGTCACCCTACTTCGTCACCGATCCCGAGCGGATGGTGGTCGAGCTGGAGAAACCCTATCTCCTCCTCTTGGACGGCAAATTGTCCGCCTTGAACGAGCTCTATCCGGTGCTCGACCAAGTATTGCAGCGCGATCGTTCGTTGATCGTGATTGCCGAGGAGGTGGAAGGGGAGGCTCTGGCCACGTTGGTGGTCAATCGTCTACGAGGCACGTTCCAAGCGGTCGCGGTCAAGGCCCCCGGGTTCGGCGATCGCAAGAAAGCGATGCTCGAGGATCTCGCGGTGCTGACCGGAGGCACGGTCATCTCAGAAGAGACCGGACGCACGTTGGAGAGCGTGGATCTCTCCGATTTGGGGCAAGCGGATCGGGTCGTGGTAGGAAGCGAAGAAACTACGGTGTTGGGCGGTCGGGGAAAGAAGGCGGCCATCGGGGCGCGGGTGAAGATGCTTCGCCAGGAGCTGGCCGATGCGTCGAACGAGTACGACCGCGAACGCATGGAGGAGCGGTTGGCGAAGCTGTCGGGTGGCGTGGGCGTGATCCAGGTCGGCGCGGCGACCGAGTTGGCGATGCGGGAAGAAAAGGGACGCGCCGAAGATGCGCTGGCCGCAACCCGGGCGGCGATCGAAGAAGGCATCGTGGTCGGCGGTGGGGTGAGCTTGCTTCGGGCCGGCGACACCTTGGATCGGCTTGTGTTCACCGCCGGAGCGGAGCAACTGGGGGCGGAGATCCTGCGCCAAGGTTTGTACGCACCGCTCATTCAAATCGCGGAGAACGCGGGGCTCCCCGGGATGGTGATCGCCGAGAAGGTACGGACGGCATCTCCGGACACGGTGGGGCTCAATGCGGTAACCGGGAAGATCGAAGATTTAGCCGTGGCGGGTGTTTACGATCCGGCCAAGGTATTGCGGGCGGGGTTACAGAACGCGGTTTCAATTGCGGGGCTCGTGTTCACCACCGAAACGCTGGTGGTGGAGGTGCCGGAGGATGAGGTGGAGGAGGAGGAATAAGGGAAACAGAAAGACATTGCGAGGTGTGTAGGATGTTTTTCCGAATTCTCATCGCACTCCCTTTGATTCTGTTGGCCAAGGATTCTCGTGCCAAGGGGCAGCCCTTTCTTCAAATTCAAGAAGGGCTCCTTTGTCCCAACTTCCTGCACGTCCAGTTCGTTGACTTAGAATTCTGGCTTCTGGCAACCGAAGAGGAACTTTCGATCCAAGACGGCCGGATGCTCATGGTCCACCTTATTGCCCCACCCAAACAGTTCTTCCTCAGGCAGCGACAAGACTTGATTGTGCCGATTGAAATAACTCTAGAATCATCCCAAGGTCGAGATAGTGCTGTGGCTCGACTACTGGCTTCTTGGTTTCTTCCAAACATCGATGATCAACGAGCCGCCAAGCTATTTCTTTCCCTTTCGGTAAGGCGGGGACCCAGCAGGAGGTGGACATTAGGTTTATTCGGAGTTCCACCAAAACCGATCGATGCGACGAGTCCGACTGCTTGGGCCCGGCATATCGGAGATCCTGAAGTCCTTAGTACGATCGCCAAAAAATTAGAGAACGAGGTGCGTGAAGAAAATGGGATCCCCTGGTCTTTGGCGCTCGTGGGCAATTCAAATTCCCCGGACGCGATGAAAGAGCTGCGAGGTTTTTTCGAACGTCATCCTGACAAGATGGCGCTGGGTGCTGAGGAAGTATTAGGCGCCGAATATCTTGCCCGGGGACCTTGGGATTATTTGCGGTCGCACATCTTTCCGATCATCTTCAAGAACATAACCGTTGACGACGGTCATTGGAGTCTTTTGATTTGGTATGGTTTTTACCTTACGTTGGATATGAAGCAACCGCTCAGAATTGAAGGGGGCTCCTGGAATGAAATTAGGCCGATCGCTGAAGGATTTTTGGATCATCTTCTGACTCATCCGGATTTTGACAGAGTAATAGTTGGAGGAATTTATCGAACAGTGCCAGATTCGGTTACACCTGTTATGATGGCTGAAGCTTGCGGGGAGTACGAAACGGTACTCGAGATTTGCAGTTCATTTGGAGTTAGTGATCAGGTTGATGATTTGAATCGAGCTTTGGCAACTTATGAAAAGCTCTTGCGCGATCCGAAGATGATTTCTGAGTGGCCACTTGGCCGAGGTGGATCAACCAGTGGACCGAGGTATGAAGACGCGTTCGCGTCTTTCAAGAATCTGAAAAAAGAAGCTATCGATTCAATGAGGGCCCGATCGCGGTCTGGTTAGGAATCACTCTGGGGCGATTCATCAGGACCAAAATAGCTTGCTGGTTCTGGAACCAGTTCGCGCTAATCCTTCTTCTCCGACAAATCCGCCACTTTCACCGATAGCATGCTCAAGAAGAACGACGCGGTGATGATTTGAACTCCGACGGCCAGGAGCGTGCTTCCGAGAATCGCGGGGCGTAGTTCCGCCAAGGGTCCCAGGCCCTGCTGGATCCACGTGATCAGCACGTGGGCGTCGATGGCCAGCCCGATCAGGAACACGATCAACCCGAGCACCAGTCCTCGCTCGAGGTTGAAGTGCCGGGCCAAGGACCGCAACAGCGGGTCTCCTTGATCGAACGCTTGTTCGAACGAATAAACGCGGGCGAACAATCCCGTGGTCAGAATCTGCACCCCCAGGATCACGAGCAAACTGCCCAGAATCATCGAATGCACGTCGAGCTCCACGTGGCCGATGTGGATCGGCCTCGGGTACAGCGCGACGAGCGGAATCAGTCCCAACCCGAGCAGCACCAGTCCGGGGATCATGTAGAGCCAGGTCGAGGACAGGAGCAGCATGAACCGCAAATGGCGCCATCCGTCCCGCCACGTACGGAGGTGGGGTTTACGCGAACGCTTGTCCTTGTGGAGCGTGATCGGAATCTCCACGATGCGGAGCCCCGCCTTGGCGGCCTTGATCACCATCTCCGACGCGAATTCCATGCCGGTGGTGCGCAAGTGCATGCGGTCCAGGGCGTCACGCGAGAAAGCCCGCATGCCGCAGTGGGCATCGGAAATTCCTGCGCCAAAGAGCAAGTTGAGCGTGCCGGTTAGGACCGGGTTTCCGAGGTAGCGGTGAAGCCAGGGCATGGCCCCCGGATCGATGTGCCCGCGGAGCCGCGTGCCGATCACGAAATCCGCCCCCTGCCGGAGCGGTTCGAGGAAGCGCGCGATATCCGTCCAGTCATAGGAATCGTCCGAATCCGCCATGACGATGAAGCGGCCCCGGGCGGCGGCAAATCCGGCGAGGTATGCACTGCCATAGCCCTTCCGTGATTCGTGCACGACGCGCGCGCCAAAACTCCGCGCGATCTCCACCGAGCGATCGGTGGAGCCGTTGTCCGCCACCACGATTTCGGCGGAAAGACCGAGGCGCTGGATCGTCGCGCGGGCTTTTTCCAGGCAGAGGCCCAGCGTCTCCTCCTCGTTGAGGCAGGGCATGACGACGGAGAGCTCGGGCGTTTCGGGCAAGGATTCGATCATAGGTTTCTAGATATCGGCCATCGGCACCGTCAGATCGAGCGGACGCACGCGAAGCTCGATCAAGGGCCTCAAAAGATAGGACAAAGGCTCGCCGTTTCCCAGATCCCCAGCCTCCACGACCAGGCACCGTGCGGGAAGCCCCGGGGACAGCGAGCCAGAACGATCCTCGAGCCCCAGTGCCTGTGCCCCATGCAACGTGGCCATGCGGAGAAGCGAGTCAGGGGAGAGCTCGGGCATGAGCGCATGCACGGCGCGCATCTCTCCCCAGACGCTCAAATCTTCGTTCGAGGCCAGGCTGTCCGTGCCAAGACAAAGGGGTATGCCTCGCTCCACGAGTTCCCGCACGCCGGGCGGAGGTAATCCCAACATGGCGTTACTGCGCGGGCACAAACACAAAAATGCTTTGGACACGGCGATCGCATCCAGGTCGGATAGGTCGAGATGCAATCCATGGACGAGGAGCGCGCGTTCGTCGAGGATGTTCTCTTCCGTCCACAAGTCCATGATGTTGGTCTTTGGAACTGGAAACCGGTCGTCCCAGACGCCCAAGCGCTCGAGATGCTGGCGAAGCGGACCGCCTCCCTCGAGAAGGAACTCGCGTTCGTAGGGCGATTCGGCTAGATGCGTGGACCAGCGAAGATCGTTCTCGCGGCAAAACTCGGCCGTGCTTCGCCACAAGGTCGGCCACACCGAATACGGCGCATGCGGAGAGAGCCCGGGACGCACCCCGTCGTTTCCGCCGCTCAGCGACCCGGCGTGGTCCACGGCCGCCTGGTAACGGCGCTCGGAGCGCTCGGGGCTCACCCCCAAAAACTCGAAATAGACGCGGCTCGCAAATCGCCCATCCGCCGCGATCTCGGTCACCCCCTCGGGGCGCGTCGTGATCTCTCCAAGAGCCATTGTTCCCGCGCGCCACGAAGACTCGAGCCCCTCCCGCACCGATCGCCGCACCTCGTCTTCGGACATGTTGGCCGCCTCGCGCGTCACCGTGGCGAGCCATTCCAAGAGCGGCACGTGGCGGGGAATGTGCGCGCGGAGCGAGGTCAACGAGAGATGGGTATGCGCGTTGACCAGCCCGGGAAGGAGCAGGCTGTCCCCGAGATCCTGGATCTCGACCGGCCCAACGGTTCGGCGGAGGTCGTCTCCCCGGCCTACGGCAATGATCCGGCCGTCGCGCACCAAAATCGCCCCATCGCGAAGGGGGGGCGTGACGACAGGCAGTACCCAACGCGCGGTGAGGAGCATATCCCGAGCCATGGATCTCAAGTTTACGAGACTACGCTGCCTCCGTCATGGCCGCGAAAGCGGCCGCGGGCCGGGCCCGAGTGCATTGCCACTGCCCGGCCTACCCCGGTAACATGAGCCGCTTCGAGGAGGCGGCATGACCGACGATTTCGTTCGCGACGAGCTGGAGCTGGACGTTTGCTTCGTGGGCGCGGGTCCCTCCGGCCTGGCCGGGGCGATCCATCTCTCAGATCTCGTCGCCCAGCACAATCAACACGCGGACAAGAAGCTCGAACCCTCGATTGCCGTCATCGAGAAAGCGGCCGAGCCCGGTGCACACATTCTCTCGGGAGCGGTCATGGATCCGCGGGGCATGAACGCGCTCATGCCCGATTGGAAGGACGCCGGCTTTCCTGTCGAATCTCCGGTTACCGAGGATGCCTTCTACTATCTGACCCATTCGGGAGCGATGAAGGCCCCCCTTACCCCGCCTCCCCTCAAGAACCACGGGAACTATGTGGTCTCGCTCTACCACGTCGTGCGCTGGATGGCCGGCAAGGCCGAGGAAAAGGGCGTCAACGTGTTCGCCGGTTTTCCCGGAGCGGCGCTCTTGACCCAAGAGGAGCAAATCGTCGGCGTGCGCACGGGGGATAAGGGCATCGACAAGGACGGTAATCGCAAACCGAATTTCGAGCCCGGAGTGGACATCAAAGCGAAAGTGACCGTGCTCTCCGAAGGCACCCGTGGCAATTTGACCAAGGCACTCACGCGCGATCGAGGCCTAGACGGCGTCACGCCGCAAACCTACGGCACCGGCATCAAAGAAGTGTGGAAGGTGCCGGCCGGCCGTATACGGCCGGGCGCGGTGTATCACACTCTCGGCTATCCCGTGGATGCGCACACCTACGGCGGGGGATGGATCTACGGCATGGCGGACGGCAAGGTCTCGGTGGGATTCGTGACCGGCCTCGATTACCGCAATCCACGCACGGATCCGCATCGCATTTTTCAGGCGTACAAGATGCATCCCTTCGTAAACCGCATCCTGGAGGGCGGGGAACTGCTCACCTACGGCGCGAAAACGGTGCCCTTGGGCGGCTATTTCTCCATGCCC
>Ga0114129_10005457_pt1 | contig 17969 bp, 15 predicted proteins | sample RhiMetdeltSRZDD1_FD_80071 | JGI IMG/M metagenome (GOLD analysis project Ga0114129, IMG submission 80071) | Populus rhizosphere microbial communities from Tennessee, USA - Rhizosphere MetaG P. deltoides SRZDD1 (version 2) (version 2) | ecosystem: Host-associated > Plants > Roots > Rhizosphere >...
TATTCGGTCGTGAGCGCAACCGTCAGATCCGAGGCGCGCATCCTGGTGAACCGCGTCCACTCCATCCGGACAATCGCGTCGTACAGCCGCTCGGCGCTGTCGCGCGTGACGTCCTGGCTCAGCGAGCTGGACACAATCCAGCATGTTCGGCGCAGCATCGCGACGACGACATTGGCCGCGACGAACACGGTGAGCACGACCGGCAGGGTCGGCGACACGGCGAACGCCGAGAACGCCGCCGAGACGAGCGACGAGAGCCGGCCGACCGATCCCCGCTGGACGTCGATGCCCACGACAGCCAACAACGGGACCAGCAGAAGGATGCCGGCGCCCTCAACGAAACCGTTCGCAAGGAACCCAAGGAGCGCGACCGACAGGCGCGCCCGCCACCGTCGGCTGAGGCCGAAGACGTGCCGGTACACCGCGGCGCCGATGTTCACGCGGCGGCTCCCCCGTATAATCGAAGCGCCGTTCGATGCGAGCCGCTGACGCCGAGTACGTTCGCACCGTGCGCCCCGCGCTGCTCGCGGTCTTGAGGGCGGCGCCTGACGATCCGGCCGCATGCGCGCAGGCCATCGAGACGCTTCTCGCCGCCGGCGATCGCCACCGCTGGGATCGCTTCGTCACCTCCGCCAGCCGTCATGGCGTTCTCGGGATCATCAACGCGCAGATGGCCGGCATGCCGCAGCTGCCGGATGCCGTGCGCCAGAACGTCTTGCAGAGGGTGGCGCTCGAGGAGCTCTGGCACGAGCATCTCGATCGGGGCTTGCGCCGGGCGGTTTCGGCGCTGGCGGCGGCGGGCATCGACGCGTGCGCGCTCAAAGGCCCGCTGCTCGCGCGCCGCTTGTACTCGCCGCCCGCGGCGCGGTACGCCGTCGACGTCGACTTGCTGGTCAGACCGGAGAATCTCGAGTCGGCACTCGATGCGTTCACGCACGCCGGGTACATCCCCGAAACGGGCGCGACCGCCGAGTACCTTCTGAAATACGGCCATCACGTGGGACTCTCCCGGCCGGGCGAGCCCCCGATCGAGCTTCACTTTCGCGCCTACGCGGGGTTCGGCGTCGAGATCGCCGCGGATATGCTGCTCGCGCGCGCGGAGCGCTTCAGCATCGGCGACGGCTTGTCGCTCCTCGTGCCCGCGCCGGAAGAAGAATTCGTCTACCTGGCGACGCACGCGGCGGGACACAGCTTCATCCGGCTCGTCTGGTTGTACGACCTGAAGCTGCTCTGCAGACGCCATCCTGCGCTCGACTGGCGTCAGGTCGCCGATCTCGCCGAGCGGTGTTCGGTGAAGTCGGCCGTTGCGTACACGCTTCGATTGCTCGACCGCTGGCTGAACGTCGTGCCTTCGAGCGTTCCGAGAACGTTGACGCGGCCGAGCGCGGCGGCGCGCATCGCCGACTGGCTGTTGACCGAGGTGTCGACGCCGCAGCCCGAATCGCCGCGCGACAAGCTGGGCGGCCTCCTGTTCACCTCGCTGCTGTGCGACACGATGCGGTCCGGGTTGTGGCTATGGCAGCATCACCTTGGACGAATGACGCGGCGCCGCCTGTATCAGCTCGCGCCCGTGTACTTCCCCGAGCGATGGTCGGCGTGACAGCACACGCGCCGCGGCGCGCCGCGTAGCGATCAGGTAGATCAGCAGTCCGACGATCAGCACGCGATCGGCGTGCAGGCCCACCCCGGATCCACGCAACTTCCACCAGATGCCGGGAATGCCGGCAACGAGCGCCGCCTGGACGAAAGCCAGGAGATACGGGGACGCTTCGGGATCGCGCTGCTGCCGATCCCACAACGCCAGCCACACGGGCCACAGCAGCACGAGGTCGTAGGCGTTGTGAAACGCGCTGGCGAGCGTCCACAGGCAGAACAGCGGCAGCGCGAGCCGCTCGCGCGTGTCCGATGACTGACCGCTGAGCGTCCAGACGATCGCGGCGAATCCGACAGCAATCAGGCTCGCGTCGATGATGCCAGCGACACGCGGATCGCCAATGAGGTCGTCGAGAAGCGGTCGGATTTCGACGGCGCCGCGCAGCGCGTCGTGACCCTGGAACTCGACGCCGATCTGACGCGCGTACTGCGCCACGGTGGGTACGACGCTCTCGTGAAGACGGGTGCTGAACACGAGCGTCGCGGCGAGGAGCGTGGCCGCAGCGCCGCAGATCGAACGCCACCTTGCCGCGACGACAGCCCACGCGAGAAACGCGATTCCGAGGTGGGGCTTGATCAAAGCGGCGCCGAGAAACACGCCGCTCCATTGAGAGCCGCGGCGTGCCAGCCAGACGGCCGCGAGACCGCATGCCACCGCGAGCAACGCAAACTGGCCGTTGCCAAGGCCGTAGCGCACGGCCGCCCACGCCAGGAAGACGCCAATCGAAAGACGAACGGGCGGCGATTCCACCGCCATCGCCTTCGGTCCGAGCCATGCGACGACGATCGCGAGCGCCACGCCGGCGCTTGCCCACACCGCGGGCAGCGCGGTGTCGGACATCATGCCGAGCGGCGACAGGGCGACGAGCGCCCACGGCGCGTAATCGGCCGGGACGGCCCAGTTGTAGGGGTTGTTCCCCTGCAGCCAGTTGCGCGTCCAGATCCACAGCCAGCCGGCATCGCGGCTTCCGTCGGCGCGCAGCGCGATCGCGACGCCCAGCAGCACGTTGGCAATGCCGATGCCCATCCACAACGGCGCCGAGAAGACAACGGTTCGCGCGAAGCGCTTCATTCAGCCGACGTCCTCGCCGGCGCGCTCGGCCGCAGATTCGGCGATCGGTGAAGCGCCACCGCGGCAAGCACCGCGAACAACGCGGCATTTCCAGGCATCTGCAGGCTGAACTCGACCGCCGATTGCAATGCAATGCCGACCAAACCCACAACAGCGCCGACTCGGAGCCAATAGGTCGTCCCGTCACGAGGCGCCTCGTTGAATCGCCGGCGCAGGTCTCGCACAAAGATGCCCAGAACCGCGAGGCATGGGATCGCGACGAGCAGACCACCTTCCGCCGCAAGTTGCAGGTACTCGTTATGGGCTTCCTGGAACTGCAGCCGTCGATCGCCGGTCTGGTACACGAGCATGGCTCGACCGTAGGTATCCAGACCTGATCCCGTCCATGGAAAGTCGTGGATGATGCGCAGCGTATCGGACCATGCCTGCAAGCGCCCGGTTGGAGTCGCAGTATCGGTGACGGGAACGTCCGACAGCCGGCGGGCGATTCGATCGAAGCCGGCCCAGGCTGTCGCGCCGACAAAGAAGATCGCGATGATCGTCAGCGCGACCGTCCGCGACCGGCCGGTCCTTTGATGGGACATGACCACCCAGCCGAACATCAACCCTGCGGCGGCGAAGGCCGCCATGCCCGATCGTGATTGGGTCATCAACAGCGCGAGACCCATGACGGCCGCAGCAAGAGCCCCGAGCAACACGCCCGCTCCCCTGCGCGTGGACAGCCACGACAAGGCGTCGCCGTAATCAGCGGAGATCTTGCCCGCCCGGTCGAACGCCGCGCAGATGCTCGCAATCGCGAGCGGCAGAACCATGATCGTCCACCCGGCGAAATGATTGCGGTTGACGAACGACCCGAACGGACTCCCGCCAAAGCGCGGCTGCCAGAACCCATAAATCTTCTTGACGACTCCCTCCGAGTTGCCGAGGAGTGCCGCCTGCACGATCGCGAACAGCGCGAGACCAGCACCCAGGATGATGATCGGCCGCACGAGCGCCGACGCGCCAATCGAGGAGAAGAGACGAATCAGCCCGGCCAGAAACAGCGCAAACGCGACGTACAGTGCGAGTGCGAGCATGGTTTTTTCGGGCGCAATCGACAATGCGTGCGGGCCGCCGGCAACCTGGTACGAAAAGTCGTAACTCTTGAGGAACGCGTCGGCGCCTGGGCTGATGCGAACGAAGGTGCCTGAATCGAGCGGGACGAGTTGGAGGGCCATGGCGAGCGCAACAGTCGACAGCGCAACGCCCAGTGCTCCGATCGGCGGTCCCGCGCGGCGTCTCCCGATGAGCGCCGCGAGGCCAATCGCCGCACAGACGAAGGCGAGCGGCCTGTAGGCCCACGGATACACGGCGCCGAACGCGAGCACGCCCCAGGCGATCGCGGCGGTGGTCGCGGTCAGGAGCACATAGCCGAATGCCGTCGTGGAGGATTTATTCATCCGCGGGAGAGGAAGGAAGGTCCTGCGGATCGGTCGTCTGGGTGCGAGCCCGACGCTATGCGGACGCGGCCCATCCGAACACGTGTCGCATCAGGACACGGCGTGCCGGCGGATGGCTGAGCAGCGAGAGGATCAGCTGCCGGTGGCGGTTGAACGTGGCGGTCCGGCGCACGATCGGCATGATGCCGTCGGTCCGCGCCAGCTCGAACAATTCTTCGATCTGATCGTTCGAGAGCTCGTTCGCGATATTGCGCAGCGTGATCTGTGCGTCGAGCTCTTCGCCGAGCAGCGCCCGCCAGCGCCGCTCGTAGACGGCGAGCGCCGCTTCGCCAAGATCGTCGTCTGCGAGCGCACGGGCGAGCACGTCGGCGGCGATACGGCCGCTCAACAAGCTGTAGTAGATGCCGCCGCCGGTCGTCGCCTTGACGAGCCCCGCGGCGTCGCCGACCGCCAGCAGCCGGCTCGCGTACGTCCGCGCGATGGGCGCGAGCGGCAGAATCTTGGTGCGCGGCAGCATTCCGGCGGCCAGACCGTCGCCGTTGCCGGTGCGCCACCTGGGTCCGACCTGCGCCAGGAACCGATCGAAATGGTCCCGCGCGTCGCGGTCGCACATCAATCCGACGCGCGCGAAGGTGCCGCTCGGGCGGTGGACCGGTACGACCCACGCAAATCCCTTCGGCGCAACCTCGCCGAAGTGCAGCTCGAGGTCGCCGGGCGCCGCCGCCGGCACTTCCAGCTGCGCCGAGTGGAGATGCAGCGAGGGCATCCCCAGCCCGATGCGGCGCTGCAGCGTGTAATTCGCGCCGCAGGCGAGGATGCACGCGCGCGCCTGAGTCGACGCTTCCGAAGCGGACCGCAGGCGGACCGAGTCCGAGCACGACTCGATGTCGGTGATGCGCGCGCCGACGTGCACTGCAGCGCCCGCGCGCTTCGCCCGTGCGCACAGCTCATCGTCGAACGCCCGGCGATCGACGACGACGGCTTCGGTGTTCGCGGTGGAATAGGTGATCGACGCGCCGGAGGGTCCGAAGAACTGCGCGGTGGTCAGCGGGTTGAGGATGGCGTCGTGCGGGAGGCCGAATTCGTCGAAGGCCTCGATGGCCAGCACTCCGGTGCAATGGACCGGTTCGCCCGCGGTCGCGTGCTCTTCGAAGACGGCAACATTCCATCCGCGCTGGGCGAGCGTGTACGCCGCGTACAGCCCGCCTGGACCGCCTCCGATGATGGCGACATCGTGCATGGCTGCGGTTTACGGAAGCGCCGCATTGGCGCTACCGACGCGACGTAAGAGTACCACAACGCTCACACCTTCGGCCCACGACGCTCCCAGCCGCCGCGGAATGTGATCCAGAACGACAGCAGCATCAGCCGGATGTCGAGGCTGAACGACTGCCGTTCGATGTACAGGCGGTCGTACCGGAATTTCGCGCGCCGCGGAATATCGCGCGGCGCGAACACCTGCGCGATGCCCGTGAGGCCGGGCCGAACTTCGTGACGCTCGGCGTAGCCGGGGATCGCCTCCATTTCGACGTGCTCGCCGTCGCCGTTGTTCTCGATTTCGCCGGGACGCAGCGCGCGCGGACCCACGAAGCTCATCTCGCCGCGCACGATGTTCCAGAGCTGCGGCAGCTCGTCGAGGGCAGTCGCCCGCAGCACGCGGCCGACCGATGTGACGCGTGGATCGTGTTCCTTGGCCTGGAGCGCGCCGACGCCGGCTTCCGCGTCCGGAATCATCGATCGAAACTTCAGCGCGCGGAAGATCCGGCCGCCTTCGCCGACGCGGTCCTGCCCGTAGAAGACCGGGCCGCCGTCCTCCAGCTTGATCGCGGCGGCGATCAGCGCGACGAGCGGCGCCGAGGCCACGAGGCCGGACAGCGCCACCGCGAGGTCGAACGCGCGCTTGCTGAGCGGGATGCTTCGCACGTGAATCGCTGGTCGGACCGGGACGCTGGCGACCGAGCCGATGGCCGCCGGCGGCGAGAGCGTCTGTGCCCTCACGAGCTGACGCCCTCGAGGAGGTCGCGGTACGCCTCGACGGCGCGCCGCCGATCGTAGATCAAGGCGGCGGTTCGCGCGTGCGCCGCCAGGCGGGCGCGCGCGACGCGATCGGTATGCAGGCGGCGAATCGCCGCCGCCATCTGGTCGCGGTCCCCCGGCGGCACGACGACGCCGCAGTCGTGCGCCCGGGCGATCTCGGCGGCCTCACAGTCGCTTTCGACAGCGGCGACAAACGGGCGCCCCGCCGCCAGGATGCCGTACAGCTTGCTCGGCACGATGAACCCGGCCAGGCCCTGCTTCAACGACACGATGAAGATATCGGCCGTGGCGAAGGAATCGTGTAGTGCAGCCTTGGGCTGATATGGGAAGAACCGGACGTTATCGAGGCCACGGCGCGCGGCCTCGGCTTGCAGGAACGCCTTGCGCGCCCCGTCGCCGACGATGGCGATGACGAGGTCGGAGAGATCGCGCAGGCGCTCGGCCGCGTCGAGCAGGCCGTCCACGTCCTGCGACAGCCCCACGTTGCCCGAATGCATGACGACGAACTTGTCGACGAGCCCGTGTTCGCGAGCGAACGGGTTGTCCTTCGAACCGGGCCGGATCGCCTCGGCATCCATCCAGTTGTGAATGACGCGAATCTTGTCCGGATCCGCGCCTTTTGTTTCGACCAGCCGGCGTTTCATCGTATCGCCGAGCGCGACGATCCGATCGGCGCGCCGTACGGCGTACCGGCTGATGCGCGCGAGAATCGTCGTGACGGCCCCGCTCTGAAAGTTCTCGAGCAGGCGCGTCACCTCGGGAAAAATGTCCTGGCAGAGAAACACGAAGCGTGCGCCGGTGGCCCGCGACGCGGCGATGGCGGTCAGCGCCAGCATCGGCGGGTCGGTCAACGACACGATGACGTCCGGGCGCCCGATGCGGAGCGCGGCCAACGATGCCGACGAGAAGTAGCTGAGGTAGTTCGAGACGCGGCTGCGCAGAGTGCGGGTCGGCAGCGCCGTGCCCCAGGCGCGCAGGATGCGCACGCCGTTGCGCGTTTCGCGACGCACCGGCGCCCACCAGCGCAGCGGCGCGACACGCGCCTCGCCCGCGAGCGGCATGCCGGCGACGACCGTGACGTCGTACTGGAACCGCGAGACGAGATCCTCGCACAGCTCCGTCAGCAGCTGCCCGGTGGCGCCGAAGTCCGGGTAGTACGAGCGGTTGAAGAAGACGACCCGCAGCGGCCGCACGGCTGCCGCCGCGCGCTGGACGTCTCTGTCGACGGCGGCATCAGCCACCGCTTCGATCATCGCCCGCCTTTCGTACATCCTTCCGGACCAGATGGGGACCGAGCACCAGCACGTCCATGTCGTTCCGGAGAAAGCACGCGACGGCTTCTTGCGGCGTGTTCACCACCGGTTCGTTCTCGTTGAACGAGGTGTTCAGCACGACCGGCACGCCCGTCTGCCGCTCGAACGCATGAATCAACGACCAGTATTTCGGGTTCGTCCGGCGGCTCACGGTCTGCTGGCGCGCGGAGCCATCCACGTGCGTGATGGCCGGCACCCACGACTGCTTGTCGTGCCGGACCTGACTGGTCATCAGCATGAACGGCGAGGGGCTGCCCTGCTCGAACCAGTCCGCGGCCCGCTCCTCGAGCACCGAAGGGGCAAACGGCCGGAAGCTCTCGCGGTGCTTGATTCGGCTGTTGAGGTGGTCCTTCATCGACGCATTCCGCGGATCGCAGACGATGCTGCGGTTGCCCAGTGCGCGAGGGCCCCACTCGAATCGCCCCTGGTACCAACCGACAATCTGGCCGGCGGCGATGAGGGCAGCCGTCTCCGCGGCGAGCGGGGCGTCGGCGAGCTCGCGGTACGAGAGGCCCGCCGCGTCCAGCGCGGCGCGACACGCCTGGTCCGAGTACTCGAGGCCCCAGTACGTGTGATCCATCGCGAGGTCCCGCGGCGCCCCGAGCAACTGGTGCTTGACGTAGAGCGCCGCGCCCAGCGACGTGCCGGCATCGTAGGCCGCCGGCTGGATGTAGACGCGCTCGAATGGCGTCTCGGACACGATTTTGCCGTTCATCGTGCAGTTGAGGGCGACGCCGCCGGCGAGACAGAGATCCTTCACCTTGGTCTTTTCCGCGAGCGCCCTGAGGAGCCCGAGAACGACGTCTTCGAGAAGGGCCTGCAGCGATGCCGCGAGGTTGCGGTGACGGGGTTCGAGGGGATCCCCCGGCTGGCGGCGTGGACCGAGCTCGCGCTCGAGCCTGGCGGAGAACACGTCGGCGATCGTGGGCGCCCCGCTGTCCCACGTCATGTTGACGCCTTCTTTGTGGTGCACGAAGTAGGACAGATCGAGCTCGAAGCCGTCGCGCGGCTTCACATGCACCAGCTTGCGGAGCGCGTCGAGGTACTCCGGCTCGCCGTACGGCGCAAGCCCCATCACCTTGAACTCGTCACCGTATTTCGGGAAACCGAGATACTGCGTAATCGCGGTGTAGAGCAGGCCCATCGAGTGCGGGAACTCCACCCACCCCTCGACGGCGATCTTGTTGCCGCAGCCGGTGCCCCACATCGTGCTGACGAAATCGCCGAACCCGTCAATGGACAGGAGCGCCGCGTGCTCGAAGGGCGAGACGAAGAAGCTGCTCGCCATGTGCGCGTGATGATGCTCGACGCGATGCACCTGCGCCCGCAGCGCGGTTTCCTCAACCTCCATCGCCTCGGCCAGCGTCGCCGCCACGTCGCGGATCCTGGAGACGTTCCACAGCCGGTCGCGGATGGCGGCCAGGCTCGGGCCCTGTGACAGCGCGTACAGCAGCTTGCGGTGAATGTGCGCGCTGGGGTCGCGCGAGATCGCGACGTGATCGATCTCGCCGGGCTGAAGACCCGCATGCGCCAGCGTGTGCCGAACCGCGAGCGACGGAAACCCGGCCTGATGCTTGAGGCGCGTGAAGCGCTCCTCTTCCATCGCGGACGCGAGCCCGCCGCCCGCGAGCAGCGCGGCGCTCGCGTCGCCGTGATAGGCGTTCAGGCCCAGGATGTTCATCGAGGAAACACTCCCGAAGAGGTAACTACGTCGCTCTCAGCCACCTCCGACTCCGGCCGCGCGCGCGACGCGGGCCGGCGCCGCAGCTCGTCGCGGTTGATATCGACCAGGAGGCGATACCAGCAGGCCTGCATGAAGTGGAAGATCAGGCCTTCCTTGCCGTCGAGGAAGCCCAGGCGACATACGTAGCGGTACGCGAAGTAAAGAAAGGGCCGCACGAAGAGAGGCAGACGATTCCAGATGCCTTTGCGCCACCGCGTCCTCTCGTCAGGCGATCCCAAGAGGTGAGCCGCGCGCGTTGAACGATCGCTTCTCGCTTCTTCCTCGCGCGCCTGAAGCGCCGCGTATCGATTGTGTTTGTCAATCCAGACCCGGATGTCCGCTTCGTTGCGGTTGTCCTCGATGAGATCACCGCTGAGCACCACCGTCGGTCCATCCACGAGGAAATGGTGGTCGACTCGATCCTCTTCGTCGAGCGAAACGGCGTCGCGGCGGAACAGCTTCAACAGGTATTTCGGGTAATAGCCGCCATGCCGAATCCATCGACCACGAAAAATCTGACGCCGATTGACATACGCGCCGACCGGGCTGCGCGGTCCGTTCCACGCCGGCAGCCCGCGCGCAATCGCGTCCCTTAGCTCGGGCGTCACCGATTGATCCGCGTCGAGCGCGAGCACCCACGCATGGTCGATCGCCAGCGACGCAAGCGCCCATTGCCACTGCCGCGCGTGGGTCTCGAAGGGATGCGCGACCACCTGCGCGCCGAATTGGGCGGCGATCGCCGTGGTCCGATCCGTGCTCCCGGAATCGACGACGAAAATCTGTGCAGCCCAGCCGGCAAGGCTCTCGAGACAGGCCGGCAGGTTGCGCTCTTCGTTGAACGTGAGGACGACGACGGATATCGGAACTGTGGTCAAACCGTTTGTCGCGCGGCCGTTTCAAGGCCGCGAGGTAGGCCTGAGAGGTCCGCCCTGCACATGTCTATCGGCATCACGCGGTCAGCGCGTTGCGGTCGAGCCACGCGTCGAGCACGACGAGGGTCCACAGCCGCGACCAGGAGACGTCCTTGCCGCCGTCGAGAAACGAGCGCCAGACGCGTTGAATTTCCCGCGGCTTCACCACATGGCGCTCCCCCAGCGCGGCAAGCCGCCTCTCGCAAAACGATCGCAGCGGCCCCCGCATCCAGGGGTCGAACGGGAGCGTGAATCCCTGCTTCGGCCGATGCACGATCTCGTCGGGCAGCAAGCCTTCGAGCGCCTCGACGAGCAAACGTTTCGGCGTGCCGTTCGGCCGCTTTGCCCCATCCGGAAGCGCCATGACATCGTCGACGAGCAGGTGGTCGACGAGCGGCACGCGGACCTCGAGGCTGTGCGCCATGCTCATCTGGTCGGTATCGCGCAACAGGACGTCGTGCATGTAGGTACGCGATTCCGCGAACGAGATTTGCGCGAACAATCCCGCTTCCGGCGCGCGATCGTACGCATCGGCCAACAGCCGGTCGTAGAAGTCGGTGCGATCGACGCGCTCCAGCAGCCGCGCGTCGAGGAGCGCGCTTCGCTGCTCGACCGAGAAAAGCTGACGCGTCAACGGGAACATCGACGCAACCGAGCCGTCCGACTCCACGACCGCCGCGGCTTTCGCCGCCTGCACCGACGAACCGCCAAGCGCGCGGACGGCTCCCGCCGCCGCCGTCCTCAGCACGTCGGGCGACTTGCCCCACATGCGCGTCAGATCCGCGACGCGGGCAAGCCGCGCGAACGAGGGATAGCCGCCGAACAGCTCGTCGCCGCCAAGCCCCGACAACGCGACTTTCATGCCGCGCTCGGCGACTGCGCCGGAGACGATGTACGTGTTGACGCCGTCGCCTGTCGGCTGATCCATGGCCGCGAGCGCGTCGGGCAGTCGATCGAGCAGATCGTCGCCGCGCAGGGCGACGTGGGTATGCTCCGCGCCGAAGCGGCGCGCGACGAGCTCCGCGTGCGAGCTCTCGTCGAAGGCAGGCTCGTCGAAACCGACCGAGAACGTTCGCGGCTGATGACCCGCCTCCCGCATCAGCGCGACGACGGCGCTGGAGTCGATGCCGCCGGAAAGGAACGCACCAACCGGCACGTCGCTCACCATGTGGGCGGCAACCGAATCGCGCAGTAGCGCTCCGATGCGTGCGCGCGCGTCGCGGGGCGAGACATCGGCAGGCCGGCGCGCGGCCGCGAGCATGTTCCAGTACTCGCCCTGTGCGACGGTCCCATTGACGCCGACGGTCATCCAGTGGCCGGGCTCCAGCGCGCGAACGCCGTCGATGATCGTGCGCGGCGCCGGCAGGGACTGGTAGCCGAGGTATTGCCAGAGAGCGGTCCCGTCGAGGCGCCGCGGCACCAGACCGCTCGCGAGGAGCGCGCGCACCTCCGAGGCGAACAACAGGCAGTGCTCGCCGCGGTAGTAATACAGCGGCTTGATGCCGAGGCGATCGCGCGCGAGCAGCAGCCTGTTCTCCGCCGGGTCCCACAGCGCGAAGGCGAACATGCCGCGGAGCCGCCGCAACACGTCGCGGCCCCAGGCCTCGTAGCCGCTCAGCACGACTTCCGTGTCCGTTTGCGTGTCGAACCGAATCCCGCCCCGCTCGAGCTCGGATCTGAGATTCCTGAAGTTGTACGTCTCGCCGTTGTACGTGATGCACGCGCCGCTGGCCCGGCTCTGCATCGGCTGACTGCCGGCATCGGAGAGATCGAGAATGGCCAACCGTGTATGACCGAGCACGACAGACTGTCGCCGCCCGCCGCTCGCCACTGCCGAGTGGACGCCACGTCCGTCCGGACCGCGGTGCGACAGCTGCGCGACCATTGCTGAAACGACAGCCGACGGATCGCCGCTCGGGCTATCGCTCCAGAAGACGCCGCCGGCGATTCCGCACATTGGTTGATTACGCGAAAGAGCCAGTAGGGGTACGCGCGAGCAAAACGTCCGAGTACCTGCGGATCAACTGGGATCCAATCACGGGCCATGTGAACGACCGGGCAAATTCGCGCGCGGCGCGGCTGCGGCTTCGACGACTCTCCGAATTCCCGATCGCGTCGGCAAGAGCCGCGCGGAGCGACTCGTCCAGATTGTCGGAGATCCACCCGGCGCCGGCACGCTGAACCTCGGTGGACAGATCGACTTCACGTGAGAGCACGACAGGTACGCCAACCGCCATCGCTTCGAGCGCCGCAAGGCCAAAGTTCTCGTGTTTGGAACAGAGCATCATCACCGAGGCGGACCGCATCAGGGCCAGTTTGGCGTCACCCTCGACCCAGCCGACAAAGCTGACCCTGGAAGACGCCTGACGCTCGTCGACGCGCCGCCGCAGCGATGCCACGTAATCTGGATCGCCGGTGCCGGCGATGACGAGCCTCCAGCTGCTCCGACAATCGAGTGACGCGTCCAGAAAGGCATCGATCACGGCTTCGAGATTCTTCTTGGGATGAAGTCGCGACATCGTGAGGACGCACGGATCCCGCTCGCGCTGCGCGTCGTCAATCACGAGCTCCAGGAGATCCGGCTCGACCCCGAGCGGAACCACGAAGCCAGCGGACAGGCCGAGGGTTGTCTCGACGAGGTGCTTCTCTTCGGGAGACGTGTAATGGATCGCCGATGCGCGTTCCAGAACGGTCCGACCTCTGATAGCAAGCAGCAGCCTCTTGCGGAAAGGCCGCTGGCCGAGCGACCAGGGGACGAGCGTTCCGAGCGGTCGCACGATGTACGGGACATCGTGCCGAATGCATTCCGCCGCGGCCGCGAGGCACGCGTGGGAGAGCACCGCGTGGATATGGACGATGTCGAAGTCGCAGACGTGGACGGAGAGCCATGACGCCAGGGACGGCGAGTACTTGTACGATTCGCTGAATCGCTTCTGGAAGAAAATCGCCGGTATGCCGCTCCAGGTGGTGGGCTGTCCGAGGGAAACCGGCAACCGTCGGCTGCCATCGGCGTCCGTCGTGGCGACTAGGGGCTCGGCGCCGAGCTCGGCGAGAGACCGACACAACGGAACAATGGCGGCGCTCGGACCGCCATAGCGCGGCGCGATCGCGGGGATGACGTGCAGTACCCGCAGAGACATCAGACGACGGCTCGTTCGGCCACAGCGTGCCCGCTGCGAATCAGGTTGCAGACACGATCGCGAAACGGTGCGAATGTGAACTCGGAGAGAACCCGCTGATATCCAGCCTCCCCGAATCGACGTCGGCGCTCGTCATCCAGGAGAAGGTTCGCGATCGTCTCGGCGAGGCGACTGGTGTCAGCTTGATCGACCAAAACGCCGGTGTGGCCGTCGACGATGACTTCGCCCGCCGCGTCGTGAATCGATCCGATGCACGGCAGTCGCCGCGCCATGGCTTCCAGGTACACCAGCCCGAACCCTTCTCCGCGGCTCGGGAGAGCGAAGATCGCCGCGGACCGATAGAGCTCATCCAGGCTGGGGCTCGACACGAATCCGGTGAACTGAATCCGCCCCGCCGCGCGGCTGGCATGGGCCTTCTCTTTCAAGCGCCCCGCATCGTCGCCGTCTCCAACAAAAACGAGCGAGGCGTCAGGAACCTTCTCGACCACCTCGGGCCATGCCGCGATCAACTCATCGTGACCTTTGTATCGTTCCGCTCGATTCATGCGACCAACCGTGAGCACGGCATGCGGACCGAACGGCTTCGACGCGTCCCTTCGGGGCGGCTCGACGTTCACATCCAGCGCGAGCGGACACGGGATGATCGGTCCGATCCCCGGATGTGCACGAGCGACGCGAGCCGCGGTGTAGCGAGAGTTCGCGATGCGCACGTCAGCGCGAGCCAGAATTTCCGTCTCGACGGGCGTCAGGCGTTTCCACGCTTCAATGCCGTGCAAGAACACGCCGTATGGCCGCCGGAACTGATCCGGAACAGCCTTTCGAACCTTTGCAAGCGACAGATGGGTGAACAGAATCCAATCGGTTCGACCGAGCGCCTGGGCGCTCGAGAGCGCGGCCGAGAAGCGCGCCTTCTCCACAAACGTTGCCGGCCGGCTTTCGTGCTCGAACATCGTCAGCAGCTGAGCGCGTGGCCCCCACGCTTGCCGCGTCACGTCCCACAGCAGCCTCGCAACTGCGGCGATGCCACCGCCGGTCGGGTGAAGGGTGATGGCCGCAACCGCTGGAGCGATCATTGTGCAAACCGATTCACGACGGCCTTCGCACGAAAAAGCAATCGGCGTCGACCAACCGCAGCTCATCCGGCTTCGCGAACAGAACCGGGAACACCGCGCCCAGATCGTAGCCAAGCTCGCCCAGGCGGCGCGCCGAGTCGGGCAAGGGCGAAGCGCCATCGTACAGAGGAGTGACGTTTACTTCGAGTTGAATCGCCGCAATCTTTGGCAGGACGTCCAATGCGCCTTCCACGACGTCGAGATCTGTTCCCTGCGCATCGACTTTCAGCAGCACGCCCCCGCCGCTGCCGTTGACGCAGTCGCCGAACACGGCGTCGAGCCGGCGGACGGTCACGCGCTCGGAGCGCGCGACCTGGGCCGCGGTCCCAAATTGCGCGAGCGAAAACGCCGAAGGCTTCAACAGCGACGCGAGGTTGTCGAGGGGCGGAATGTGAATCTCGCGAACTTCCTCCGATTTTCCGAGGGCATATTGGTGAGTCGTCCACAACGGATCGCGTCTGGCCCGCTGCGTGAGATGGGTGTATGTACTGGACACCGGCTCGAAAGAGATGATTCGGCCGCGAAATCCCAGTCTGCGGAGGTGTGCGCCGTACTCACCCCGGTTGGCGCCGACATCGAACACGGTTCCGATGTTCGCCTGTTTCAGGAGGCGGCGAAGATACTGATCGATGCTGCCGGGCAGGTGGAACCCCATCGACTCGCCGATGCGGATCGCGCGCCACAATGCCCAGCGAATCATCGAATCGTCCTTCTGATCCGCCGCGCAACGCGCGAGGTGACGTTCCCGACGACCTCCAGCCGATACAAGCACTCACCTACCGCGTACAGCATCGTCGGGGTCAACGGCACGCCGTCGAACCGCTCCCGCACCAATTCATCGCGCAGCCACCGCGCCTCGGGCATCTTCATCAACCGCACTGCCCGCCAGTCAATCCGACCCGAGCTCAGGTAACCGTTCTCCCACGAGGGCCACCTGTATTCCGAGACGTAGTGCTGCGCCTGCTCCGGCATGGTGTAGGCTTCGAATTTCCAGGGGTCACCGATGCCGCGCCGAACCGCCTCGCGCACGATGCCGATGTAGTAGTCGAGGTTCCAGATGGCCGGCTGGCATTGGTTGTACCTGAAGAAATCCAGCGGCATCCTGGCCATCCGATGACCGCGGAAACGCGTGACGTCGATTCGTCGCCAGCCTATGACCCTGCCTTCTTCGTCGATCCAGTGGCGCGTGCTCTGCCACGGCCATTCGTACTTCGTGAAGAACACGCATTTGAGATCTTCGGCTTCGACGATGGCGAAGGTCTCGTGCAGAACGTCTTCGGCGCAGGGCCAGAGTGGAAAATGGTCTTCGAGGAGGACGAACACGTGCTTCGCGCCGTGGGCATCCCTGAGGTACTCCAGTCCGTTGAGAAGCGTCGCTGTCCACGTGCGCGCGGCACTGGGAATGGCTCGGGTGTACGGTGCAGAGCGACCAGCAGGCAGCGCGAAGAATACAGGCGCATGGCGCGGCCACATCTCGTCGAGGTGCGCGGCGAGAATTGGGCAATAGCGTTCGCGTCCCGGCGTGATCGTGCTGAGAATGGGGACGTGCTGTACGGCTCTCAAATCCGCCTCGTTACGAGCGGGTGCCTTCGACACAGATGCCTTCGCCACCGAGCACGCGGTCGGGACGCTCGACCTCATCGATTCCAGGAATCGCGCTCTCGCGGTACGGCCGCGTCGCCGCGTCGCCAAAGCCGGCGCTTCGAAACATCTGGACCAGACAGGGGCCGTCGTACACCCACTTGTGAGAGTGAAAGTCAGAAAAGAACCGGTACAGCCGAAGGTACAGAGGGCCGCTCGGAGGCCGTTCCTGGCGCAGCATCAACCGGCCGTTGAGCCGCTCGCATGCGTCACCATCCGCGTCGGATCCGCCGTTACGGCTGCGACGGGCGGTCCGTTCCGCGTAATCGCTGACGATGGCCGCAAGATCGGGGACCACCACGCGAAGCGTACCTCCAGCCCGCAGCACGCGAAAACAGTCGTCGAGCAGACGACGCGCTTCGGTGCGATACAGGTGCTCGATGACATGCGACGCATAGATCGCATCGACGCTCCCGGATGCGAACGGCAATCGACGCCGCAGGTCGCGCACGATCACGTCGCGCGGCCAGTCAGCCTCCAGCACGTGGCGCGGCACGACGCCGGCCGTGACGAGGGCACGCCGGAGCTGGCGGTGGCGGCCGAGCCATGCCGCCCAGGAGCCGTCGAGGTTGACCCACCCCTCGGCGGCCGATGTCCCGCACCCGAGATTCAACCGCTGCATCGCGGCGGTCATTGACATCGCTCGACCAGCGGCGCCTTTGGAGCGCCGGGCTTGTACGCTTCCACGAAGAGCGAGTGGTACCCGGCTGGCTGCTCGTACTCAAAACTCGCCAGGTACGACCGTTCGAACACCGCGGACTCGTGGGGAGACCGTTCGACGACGTCGATGAAGCCGGCGTCGTGAAGGATCTCCGCCATGAACGAGAAATCGAACATCAGCCGGTGCTGATCGCGGCACAGCAGGTAGTTGGTGAAACGTCCGCCGAGCGAACGCCGCGAATCGGGAAAGTCATCGAACCAGTCGATCCGTCCATCCACATAGGCGGCGATCGCCTTTCCGAGGTCGGGGGTGACGAGGCGAACGCCGCAGCCAGGCTTCAACACCCGCCAGGTCTCACGCAGAATGTTTCGAACGTCGGGCTCGGCGAAATGCTCCAGCGTGTGACAACAGTACGCCGCGGCGACCGAGTCGTCGCCAAACGGGAGGCCCAGCCGCAAGTCGAGCCAGAGATCCGGACGCCTGAGCGGGTTGGCATCGATGTTGACGAACCCCGTTATCGGGTGAAGCCCGGATCCGAGATGCAGCAGCAACGGCGTCGCATGCCTGCGCGCGCGGATCCGATAACGCAGAAAATTCAGGTAACTCAGGCGCGCGACCGTGCCGTAATAGGCGTCCTTGACCAGTTGGCTTCTCATGGTGTTGCCGCGAGCTCCCGCGGCGGGAGGATGGCGTCGAATGCCTGGGCGAGGCTGCTCGTGAGGTTCTCGGCAGAGCACGTCCGCAGCACGGCGTCGCGATCCGCGTCGGGAACTATGCCGTCGCGAAGCAACGCTCGAAACGCTGCGGCGATGTCTCCGCGGCGATCGCCGACGGGCCGACGGTCGTCGAAGGCCACGACGAGGCAGCCGCGTGTCTCGGCCAGAATCGACGAGGCCGAGCTTTTCGCGTGCAGCACTGCGACGACGGGCCGGCCCGACAGGATCGCCGGGAAAATCTTCGATGCCGTGTAATGGGGTTCGGTCGAACCCACCACGAGCACGGCGGCGGCCCGGTTCAGGTGGTTGAGGGCATCCAGGTAGGGAATCCGCGCCGGGTGCTCGCGCACGAGGTGCCCGATTCCAGCCGCCTCGGCCAGCGGCGCCACGCACGGCTCGTCGTTCGTGGCAGCGTTGCCGGTTCCAATGAAGTGCAGCCGCAGGCGGCGCGCGTCGGGTGAACTTTCCATCAATTCGCGGACGGCCTCGAATACCGCGACCATCGGCTCCTTCGCTCGCGGCAGCAGCGTTCCGGTGTACACCACGTGAAA
>Ga0114129_10005458_pt1 | contig 17968 bp, 14 predicted proteins | sample RhiMetdeltSRZDD1_FD_80071 | JGI IMG/M metagenome (GOLD analysis project Ga0114129, IMG submission 80071) | Populus rhizosphere microbial communities from Tennessee, USA - Rhizosphere MetaG P. deltoides SRZDD1 (version 2) (version 2) | ecosystem: Host-associated > Plants > Roots > Rhizosphere >...
CAAAACCTGCGGCTCCGCCGCCCACACCGCCGGCGTCACCCGTGAAACCAGCGCCGCTGCCGTCTCCGCCCGCCGCGTCGAAACCTGCCGCCGCGCCACCCGCGGCACAGCGACCCGCGGCGCCGCCGCCATCGCATCCGGCCGGGCCGAGTCCGGCCAAGCCGCAAGGCCCGGTCGCCGGCCCCCCTGCGCCAACATCGCCGTCACCGTCGCCGATTCGGTTCGTGAAGCTGACAGGACCGAGCGGGTCTTTCAAGCTGGGACCGGGGCGCCACGATGTGGGACGGTCCGACAGCATCGCGATTACACTGCTGTCTCCCCAGGTGTCTCGCATTCACGCATCGATCATCGTGTCCGCGACTGAAGTGCGCGTCGAGGACGCCAAGAGCGCGAACGGCACCTCGATCAACGGCGTGAAGCTCGCGACGGGCGGCGCGGGTACCCTCACGACCGGCGATCGCGTGGCGTTTGGCAACGTGGAGCTCACAGTGGAACTGGTCTCGTGACGCCGAGTCGTGGAGCGTACGCGGTGAACAGGCATCGCCATATCGATCAGCCACGAAGACACGAAGGCACGAAATCGAAAACATTTCTTCGTGTCTTCGTGACTTCGTGGCAGCTCGCCCTGTTCGTGAACGTCGGGAACATCGCCGCCCAGACCCGCGCGACGATCGACGGCGTCGTCGTCGGTCCCTCGGGAGCACCCCAAGCGAACATCACGCTCGTCGTCACCAACGCGCAGGGCATCGATCGCCGCGCGGTGAGCGACGCCAGCGGACAATTCGTGTTCGGCGGGCTGCAACCGGGCCCGTATCGGCTCCGGACCGACGATGAGACGTTTGCGCCGTTCAGTCAGAATCTGACGCTGGCGGCGGGGCAGACGCTCACCGTTCGCATCGCGCTTCAGCCGCGCGTGCCGGTCGCGGCGCCGCAAACCGCCAGGGCGACGCTGCAGGGCACGGTGATCGGTCCAGACGGTCGCCCGCTCGGCAACGCGACGGTGATCCTGACGAATCCGCAGGGCATCGATCGTCGAGCCGTGAGCGAACCCACCGGCGCGTACGTCTTCGGCGGCCTGCAGCCCGGCACGTATCGACTGCGGATCGAGGATCCGGGTCCGGGTGCGCAACCGTTCGCCGTCAGCGATCTCACGTTGGCGCCGGGCGAGCAGCGCCAGTTCGACATTCGCCTTCAGCCGGTGCCGCCGCCGCCTCCTCCTCGCGTCGAACCTCCGCGCCCGCCCGGTCCTCCACCGCGCGAGCGGAATCGACCGCGCCCACGGCAACCGGAGGCGCCGGCCGTTCCGGAGGTCACCGCGCCCGGCGGCGACTTCGAGGCCGTGCCCAACCGCTGGACCTATCAGTGGGCGCAGTTCCAGCGCTATCAGAACGAACCGCGTGAGCCGTGGATCGTCGGGCGCCCGCTGGATCCGTACAACCAGAACCGTGCGAAGGCCGACTTCCCGATCGGCGGCAGCTCGAGCCTGTTCGCGAACGTGAACCTGCAGCTGAATTCCGCGATCAACCCGCGGCGCGTCGCCGACGAGGAACCGGTCAGCCAGGTCTTCAACAACAACAATTTCGTCGGAGGGTTCGAGCTCTTTCGCGGCGACACGGTCTTCCAGCCGAAGACCTGGGCGGTTCGCGGCACGGTTGTCGGCAACATCAATACGCTCAGTACGGGAGCGAAAGTCGGACGCACGTACGGCGTCGAAGAGGCATTCGGCGAAAAACGCCTGAGCGTGCTCGGCCCGGCATTCGATTTCGTGTCCATTCGCGGCGGGATGCAGAACTTCAACAGCGACTTCCGGGGCTATCTGTTCGTCGACAACCAGCTCGGCGCGCGGCTCTTCGGCAACGCGCGATCGAACCGCGATCAGTACAACGTGGCGTATTTCTCCATGCGAGAGCGCGACGCGGTGAGCCAGCTGCACAAGTTCACCAGCCGCAACCAGGACGTCGTGATCGCCAACTACTACGTGCAGGATTTCGGGACGCCCGGCTATACGGCGATGGTGAATCTGCACCTGAATCGCGACCGGGGCCTCGAGAAGGATGCGCATACGCTGCAGGTGACCTACGCCGGCTTCCACGGAGATGGAAAGTGGGGACCGCTGAGCGTGAGCCATGCCTTCTACGAAGCGTTCGGACACGACGACGACAACGCCATCGCGCGCACGCTCAGCGGCCGCGCGTCCCCGGTGGACATCAGCGCGCGGATGGCCGCGGTGGAGCTGGCCTGGGACGCCGACTGGCGGCGCTATCGCTTCTCGTGGTTCTACGCGTCGGGCGACAACGGCGCAGACGACGGCAAGGCCGGAGGGTTCGACTCGATTACGGACAATCCCAACCTCGCGGGCGGCCAGTTCATGTTCTGGGACCAGCAGAAGACGACGCTGCCGGTCAAAACGCTGCTGTCGAACACATTCAGCCTGCTGCCGGACCTTCGAACCAAGTTCGCCGACCGATCCAACTTCGTCAATCCGGGACTCGTGCTCGTCAACGGCGGCGTCGACATGCGGCTGAGTCCGCAGTTGAAGGTCGTCACGAACGTGTCGTACATCAAGCTCGCCGATCCGACGGTCGTGTCGCTCCTCCTGCGGAAACAGAACCTTCCCGGCTTTGAAGACAGTTCGATTGGACTGGACATCGGCGCTGGCGCCAAGTTCAGGCCGTTCGTGAACGAGAATCTGTTCGTCGTCCTCGGCTTTGCGACGCTCGCGCCAGGCGACGGCCTCGCCAGCGCGCTCGGCTCCAAGCAACGCTTGCATTCACTCGTCGCCGCCATTCAGTTGGCGTATTAGCGAGATCGTGGACTTATGACCGGATCGCCAAACCGTTCGCGCGCTGTCGCAGGACTCTTTGCAGTGCTGACCGCCTTGTGGCTGGTGGGCGTCGTGGCGAACGCACAGCCCACGCCGACGACAGCGGCGCAGGCCCCGCAGCCCGCCCGGGGGAGCCGCGAATCGGCGCCGAGCGACGGCTGTCTCACGTGTCACCTCAACGCGAAGGATCCACATCCCGTCCAGCAGACGCTCACGTGTGTCGATTGTCATGGCGGCAACGGCACGGCGACGACGAAGCAGGAGGCGCATCCGCGACCGGCGTTTCCTGGTGTGTGGAGAAGCGCCGCCAACCCGCCATCGACGTACACGCTGCTCAACCACGAGCGCCACGACTGGATTCGTTTCGTAAACCCCTCCGACCTCCGCGTCGCGCCCGAAGTATGCGGGCGCTGCCACGAGTCGATTGTGCGCAGCGTGCAAAAGGCTCCGATGATGAACAGCGCGCAGGTGTACAGCACCGCGCTGTACAACAACGCCTCGGTTCCGTTCAAGGACGCGCAGTTCGCGGAGAACTACACGCCCCGCGGCGAAGCCCAGCTGATCAAAACGAATCCGCCGCCCAGCGCCGAAGAGACGCGCACGAAGGGCGTGCTGCCGTTTCTGGCGCCCTTTCCGCGATTCGAGGTCGGACAGCCCGGCAACATCTTTCGTGTGTTCGAGCGCGGAGGCGGGCCGAAGTCGGAGCTGGGCAATCCAAATCGCGAGGACGTCCCGGGTCAGCCGGACGTTACCGTCAGCAATCGCGGGTACGGCACCCAGGGCTCGGTCGACCCGGTCCTGCTTGGCGCCCAGAAGACCCGCTTGAACGATCCGGTCCTGGCGTTTCTCGGCACCAACGATTCGCCTGGCGATTACCGCCAAAGCGGCTGCGCGTCCTGCCACGTCATCTACGCCAACGATCGCGACGCGTCCAACGCCGGGCCGTACGCGCAATTCGGGAACCGCGGCCTGAGCGCCACCGACGACCCGACGATTCCCAAGACGGAATCGGCCCATCCGATCCGGCATCAATTCACGCGAAAGATTCCGTCGAGTCAGTGCATCACGTGCCACGTCCACAACGGCAACGGCTTCTTGAACACGTACCTCGGCTACATGTGGTGGGATGAGCAGACGGACGGCGAGCACCTGTATCCGAAGACGCAGCACAACCCGACGCCCGAAGAGGTCGATCGCATCGGGCGGTTCAATCCCGAGCAGGCGGCGTCGCGCGGCCTGTGGGGCGATCCGGCCTTTCTCGAAAGAGTGAGCGAGCTGAATCCGACGCTCAAGAAGGCGCAGTTCTCCGACTATCACGGCCACGGCTGGATGTTCCAGAAAGTCTTCAAGCGCGATCGCAAGGGCAACTTTCTCGACGCCAACGACCGGATCATCCCCTTCGACGATGCGGACCTGTTCAAGAAGGCGGTGCATCTCAAGGACATCCATCTCGAGAAGGGGATGCACTGCGTCGACTGCCACTTCGTCCAGGACGTGCACGGCACCGGCAGGATCTACGGCGACCGCCGCGCGGCGGTGGAGATCTCGTGCAAGGACTGCCACGGCGTGGGCTCGCAGCCGGCGACGCTCGTCACGTCGGGTCCGGCATCCGCCGCGCGGGATCTCTCGGTCGCGCGCGTGACGCCGTTCGGCGTTCCGCAATTCGTGGTCCGGGGCGGCGTCGTCACCCAGCGCAGCATGGTCGATGAAGGCAAGCAGTGGACCGTGCCGCAGCTGGCGAATCTGACGAATCCGAAAGCGCGCCTCGCTCACACGATCCAGGCCGACGGCCGCACGTGGGGCGATCCGCAGTCCACGCGCCTCGCGCACCCGGAATCGCGTGTCACCTGCTACACGTGCCACACGTCCTGGACGACCAACTGCTTCGGGTGCCATCTGGCCGCGAGAGTCAACACCAAGAAGCCGTTGCTGCACAACGAAGGAGACGAGTCGCAGGTCTACGCGTCGTACAACCCCCAGATCCTGCGGACCGACGGCTTCATGCTGGGGATCGACGGCACGATTCAGGGTCACAAGATCGCGCCCGTGCGATCGTCGAGCGCCGTCACGCTGAGCGTGCAGAACGGGACTCGCGGCTGGGTCGTCAACCAGGTGCCGACCGTGTCGTCGGCGGGCTACACCGGCAATGCGTTCAACACGCATGTGCCCCACACCGTGCGCGCGGCCGAAACGAAGCAATGCACCGACTGCCATGTGTCGCGCGACGGCGACAACAACGCGTGGCTCGCCTCGGTGCTCATGCAGGGCACCAACCAGGTGAACTTCATGGGACGTTATATCTATGTCGCCCAAGGCTCGGGCGGCATTGCGGCGGTGGCGGTGACCGAGCGCGACGAACCCCAGGCCGTGTACGGCAGCCACCTGCAGTCGATCGCCTACCCGTCCAACTACGACGCGCATCTGCGGCGCGGCGGGCAGCTGAAGGAAGCAGTTCGCCACGGCGGGCGCGCCGTTCAGGTGCAGCTCTACGGCGAGTATCTGCTCGCGGCGTCGGGCTCCGGCGGGTTCCGGGTATTCGACATCGCGAACGTCGGCAACAAGGATTTCGCACAGCCGATCGTCACGGCGCCGTTTGCCAATCAGGGGATGCGCGTTCCATCGCGGAACGCGACAGGTCTCGCTATCGGCTCCCCGGCGCCGCTCGATTTGAGGCGCGTGCAGCTCCCGGTGAACGAAGAGCAGCCGATCGCGCCGGTTTACGGCTACGCCTTCGTCAGCGACGCCGTCGAAGGCCTGATCGTCATCGACATCCGCACGCTCTCCGACGGAATCCCGACCAACAACAGCATTCGGAGAACCGCGACCTTCAACCCGAACGGCCAATTGACGGGCGCTTCGTCAATCACCCTCGCCGGGGATTACGCGTACATGACGACGGCTCGCGGAGTGGCGGTGGTCAACGTGGCGGATCCCGCCAACCCGCGGATCGCGGCCGAGATCGGCGCGCCGCTGCGATCGCCGCGGCACGTCGCGATCCAGTTCCGGTACGCGTTCGTGACTGACGCCGAAGGGCTGAAGGTGATCGACGTCACCGTCCCGGATCGTCCGCGCGTTGTCGACGGCGCGTTCGTCCCGCTCGGCAGCGCGCAGGGCCTCTATCTGGCTCGCACGTACGCGTATGTCGCCGCCGGCGCGGCGGGGCTCGCCATCGTGGACATCGAGCGGCCGGAGCGGCTGCGGCTCGATCAGATGTTCAACGCCGGGGGATTCCTGAACGACGCGATGGACGTCAAGGTCGGGATGGTCAACGCAGGCCTTTTTGCGTACGTCGCCGACGGCCGCAACGGCCTGCAGGTTGTCGAGCTCGCGGCGCCGGACAGCGTGCCGGGGAACCTCGGGTTCAGTCCGAGGCCGAACCCGCGGCTGATCGGACGCTACGGTGGTGGAACCGCCATCAGCGTGTCGGAAGGCTATCGGCGCGACCGCGGCGTCGACGAGAGCGGCCACCAGATCGCCGTCTTCGGCCGGCGCGGCGCGCGGCCGTTCAATCTCCAGGAGAGCCAGCGGCTTTACCTCCGGGGGGGCCAGGTGTGGACGGTAACCAACGATCCGCCGGGTCCACCGTTGTCTCGATAGACCTGTTCGGTCCGGTCCGTTGGATCGTTATGATTAACGCGTTCCTTACAAACTAACGACCGCCGATCGCGCGGGGGAGGTGGACATGAAATCCAGGAGTCCGCATCTGTTCCCATGGCTCAGGAGTGTCCTGACGGTGGCTCTCAGCTGCTCGATGATCGCCGGAGCAGACTGGGCAGCCTCGGCGAAAGGTGGCCCGGCGAATCCAGTCGGTGGCCTTTCGATCACGACGGACCCCGCCGACGCGACGGTCTACGTGGATGGTCGACTCGCCGGCTCCTCGCCGCTGCATCTGCCGGAAGTCGCGGCCGGCGACCATCGCGTGCGGGTCGTCAAGAGCGGATACCTGGAAAACGCGCGGATTGTCACCGTGGCGGCGGGCCAGCCGAAATCGGTGCAAATCACGCTGACCCGGACGTCGGACACATCGAACGCCGCCGCGTCTCAGGTCACGTCCACCGGCGGCGGTGGTGGCGGTTCGAAGAAGTGGCTGTGGATTGGCGTAGCCGGCGCGGGGGCGGCGACGGCGGTGCTGCTGGCGAACCGCAATCATGCGCCAACGCCTGGTACCGTCAATGTCTCGCCGAGCGGCACGGCCGTCTCGGCGTTGACCAATCTGACATTCACGTCGCAGGGCGCGTCCGACCAGGATGGCGACAGTCTCACATTCTCGTGGAATTTTGGCGACGGCGGCAGCGGCACCGGTGCGACGGCGTCGCACGTCTTCCCAACCCCCGGGACGTTCAACGTCTCGCTGACGGTGAGCGACGGTAAGAAGGACGCCAAGGCCCCGGATGTCTCGATAACGGTGCGGAACGTGAACGGGACGTGGACCAGCAACCGTCTCGGTGTGACGCGTGTCTGGACGTTCACTCAGTCGGGCACAAACGCCGCCGGCTCCTATTCGAGCACAAATTTTCAGGGAGTTCCGGGTACAGTCACAGGCACCATGCGCTCGCCGCGAACGATCAGCGGATCGGCCATGTTGATCGGCGTCATTCCCTTTACGTTTACGGGTGACTTCGACAGCGCGGTGTCGGCGCTCAACGTCGTGGCGAACGGGTCCGGATTCGATAACACGCCGCTGACATTCACGCGGCAGTAGCGGACGTCACAAGTGATTGATGAGGCTGGCGACGGTCGCGGCGCCGAACCCGTTGTCGATGTTGACCACCGACACGCCGGCCGAGCAGCTGTTCAGCATGCCTAGCAGCGCAGCGACGCCGCCGAAGCTGGCGCCGTAGCCGACGCTGGTCGGCACGGCGATGACGGGGGCGCTGACCAGGCCAGACACGACACTCGGCAGCGCGCCCTCCATGCCGGCCACGACGATGATGACGCGCGCCGATTCCAGGCGCGCACGCTCGCCGAGCAGGCGGTGCAACCCCGCCACGCCGACGTCGTAGAGCCGACAGACGTCGTTGCCCATCACGTCGGCGGTGACGGCGGCTTCCTCCGCAACGGCCAGATCGGCGGTGCCCGCCGCCACCACCAGGATGGTCCCCTTGCCCCGATCGACGTCCTGCTGACGAAAGGCGATGACGGCTGCATCGCGATGATACGCGGCGTCGGGGACGTGCGCGCGGACGGCTTCATAGGCCGCTTCGTCGGCGCGCGTCACCAGCAGCGTCGAGCCGCGCCCGACGATCTCCGCGGCAATGGATCCGATCTGGGCAGGTGTTTTGCCCAGACCGAGGACGACCTCTGGAAACCCGTGTCGAACGGCCCGTTGGTGATCGACCCGCGCGAACCCCAGGTCCTCGAACGGGCGGGCCCGAAGCGCCGCGATCAATTGATCGCGCGCAGTGTCGATGTCGAGCTGGCCGCGCGCCACTTGTTCGAGCAGTTGCTGCAGTTGCTTGTTTGACGTCATCAGAACCCGTCAGTAATATAAATGATTGTGTTCGTAGAACATGACGCCGACTGAGACGCTGACGCTCGCCGCGTACTTCTTCGTTCTGATCGTCCTCGCAATTTACGGCTGGCACCGCTACTACCTGGTCTACCTCTACCTGCGGAACCGCGGCAACGAGGCGAAACCGGGTCCGGCGCTCGATCCGCTGCCGGTCGTGACGATTCAACTGCCGTTGTACAACGAAATGTATGTCGCGGACCGCCTGATCGAGGCCGTCTGCCGCATCGACTACCCGCGGGATCTGCTCGAGATTCAGGTCCTCGACGATTCAACCGACGAAACGCGCGGCATCGCTGAGCTGGCGGTTCGCCGATTCGCGACCGACGGGCTCGACATCAAGTACCTCCATCGGACGGACCGTCGCGGCTTCAAGGCAGGGGCGCTCGAAGCCGGCCTTCGCACGGCGCGCGGCGAATTCGTGGCGATCTTCGACGCCGATTTCATCCCCGCCCCCGATTTTCTGACGCGCCTCATGCCGCATTTCCGCGATCCGCAGATCGCGATGGTCCAGGCGCGCTGGGGCCACATCAATCAGGACTACTCGCTGCTCACGAAGATCCAGTCGATTCTGCTCGACGGCCACTTCGTCCTCGAGCACGGCGGCCGGAACCGGAGCGGACGGTTTTTCAACTTCAACGGCACTGCGGGCGTCTGGCGCCGCGCCGCCATCGACGAGGCCGGGGGCTGGCAGCACGATACGCTCACCGAGGATCTCGATTTGAGCTACCGGGCGCAACTCCTCGGGTGGCGCTTCGTCTTCGTGTCGGACGTCATCGCGCCGGCCGAGGTGCCGGTGGAGATGAACGCGTTCAAGTCGCAGCAGTTCCGGTGGGCCAAAGGATCGATCCAGACGTGCCGGAAGCTGCTGCCGCGCATCCTGCGCGCGAAGCTGCCGCTCGGCATCAAGGCCGAGGCGTTCTTCCACCTGACGGCCAACTTCAACTACCCGTTCATGTGTGTTCTGTCGGTCCTGATGTTTCCGGCGATGGTGATCCGCTACAACATGGGCTGGTACGAGATGCTGCTGATCGACGTGCCGCTGTTCTTCGCGGCGACGTTCTCGGTCTGCAACTTCTACATGGTCTGCCAGCGCGAGATCCATCGCGACTGGCGCGCGCGCATCAAGTACCTGCCGTTCCTGATGTCGATCGGCATCGGGCTGTCGATCAACAACACGCGCGCCGTCATCGAGGCGCTCTTCAACAAGCAGAGCGAATTCACGCGGACGCCGAAGTACCGCATCGAGGGCGAGAGCGACGAATGGGTGGGGAAGAAATACCGCCAGTCGGTGGCGGTGCAGCCGCTCATCGAGCTGGCGCTCGGGCTCTACTTCACGTCGACCGTGTTCTACGCCATCGCCAACCAGATCTACGGCACCGTGCCGTTCCTGGTGCTCTTCCAGATCGGGTTCCTCTATACCGGCCTCCTCTCGATCGTTCAGCAGTACGCGGGCGATTCGGATGTGGTTGCGGCCGGCCTGCAGAAGGTGGGAAGCTAGAAGCGCGGTGGCCACTTCCAAGGTCGCAGTTCTTCGAGTCACGCCCGGCGGCATTCTGTCCGACATCGATCGCCTCGTGGATCTGGCCGGCGTGTCGCAGGCGCTCGCGCGGGACACGACGACGATTCTGAAGGACAACATTTCCTGGCATTTCCCGTTCCCGGCCGCGAATACGACGCCGTGGCAGCTCGAAGGCACGATTCGGGCGCTCTCCCGGCGCGGGTTCACCGATCAGGTCTGCGTACAGAACAAGACCGTGGTGACCAACGCGTTCAAGGGCGAGGATCTCAACCACTACGTCCCGATCTTCAAGCGGTACGGCATTCCCGTCCTCTACAACTTCAAGGACGAGGACATGACGTGGGTCCGGTTCGAGCCGAAAGCGCGGATGCGCGTCTTGAAGCGCATCTTTCCGGAAGGCATCCACATCCCCGACTATTTCTTCGGCAAGAACATCGTTCATCTGCCGACGACGAAGTGCCACATCTACACGACGACGACCGGCGCGATGAAGAACGCCTTCGGCGGCCTGCTGAACACGCGCCGCCACTACACGCACTCGTGGATTCACGAGACGCTCGTGGATCTCCTGGCGATTCAGAAAGAGATTCATCCGGGCCTGTTCGCGATCATGGACGGCACGACGGCCGGCAACGGGCCGGGGCCGCGGACGATGTATCCGGTGGTCAAGAACGTGATGCTCGCGTCGGCCGATCAGGTGGCGATCGACGCCGTGTCGGCGAAGATGATGGGCTTCGATCCGCTGACCATCGACTACATCCGGCTCGCGCACGAGGACGGCCTCGGCGTCGGCGATCCGCGGCAGATCGAGATCGTGGGCGACCTGGACGCGGCCAACGAGAACTGGCGCTTCCATGTCGGCAAGAACCTCGTACGCATCGGCGGCGGCGATCTGATCTGGTTCGGTCCGCTCAAGCGGTTCCAGAACCTGTTCTTCCGCACGCCGCTCGTGAACGGCTTCATCCTGGCGAGCGACGTCTATCACGATTTCTATCGGTGGCCGCTCATCGATCGGCGCGCCTTCGAGCGCTGGTGCGAGACGACCGAGTGGGGCCAGATGTTCCTCCGCTACGCGCAGATGGGGCCCCAGGGCGAGATCGCTCCGCCGCACGCCCTCGCGGCGACGCTTGTTTCACCTTCGGTCAGAATCCATTAAACTTCTCCGTCGGTCAGAATCCATTAACGCTGCGAAAGGAGCGCCTGATGACCCTCCGTCGTATCGCTGTTCCTGCGTTCGTCGCCTGGCTGGTCGACTCGGTGTACGGCTACGTGGTGTTCGGGCTTCTGCTGAGCAGCGACTTCGCGCAGTATCCAAGCGTCTTCCGATCGTTCGAGGCGGTCAGCTCGATGATGCCGATGATGCTCGCCTCGTCGCTCGTGGCGTTCGTGGCCGTCGCGTACATCTTCGCGAAGGGCCACGATGGCGGTCCGGGCCTCAAGGAAGGCTTCTGGTTCGGCATCGTGTTGGGGGCCTACGTGACATTCGGAGTCTCCGTCCCCAGCTACGTGATCTACAACTACGGCCAGGCGCTCGCGCTCAAGATCATCGTGTGCGCCTTCCTCGAGATGTTGCTCGCGGGCGTGGTGCTCGGGCTCGTGTACAAACCCGCGCCGGCCACCACCGCGGCGGCCCGGACGTGATGACCGCGCGATGACGACGGCCGCGAAGCCGAAAGCGGGACTCGAAGACATCGTCGCCACATCGTCGGAGATCTGCTACCTCGACGGCGATCGCGGTGTCCTCGCGTATTGCGGCTACGACATTCACGACCTCGCGCGGCACGCGACGTTCGAGGAAGTCTGCTATCTGCTGTGGCACCGGCGGCTGCCGACGCGCGCGGAGTTCGGCGACCTGCAGTCGCAGCTCAGCGCCGCGCGCGCGCTGCCCGAGGCGATCCTTCGGCTGATGCGGTCGTTGCCCGCGGGCAACGCCATGGACACGCTCCGGACGCTGACGTCCGCTCTCGGCCACTACGACCCCGACGCCGCCGACAATTCCGCGCCGGCGAATTACCGCAAGGCCGTCCGGCTGACCGCGCAGATGGGATCGCTCGTGGCGACGATGGGCCGGCTGCAGACGGGCGGCGGGCCGCTGCAGCCCGATCCGGTGCTCGGGCACGCGGCCAATTTCCTCTACATGCTCACCGGCGATCGGCCGAGCGGCCTGGCGACGCGCGCCTTCGACGTGGCGCTGGTCCTGCACGCCGATCACGAGCTCAACGCGTCGACGTTTGCGGCGCGGGTCGCCGCGGCGACGCTGACCGACATGCACTCCTCGATCGTCGCCGCCATCGCGGCGCTCAAGGGTCCGCTTCACGGCGGCGCGAACGCCGACGTCATGCGGATGCTCCTCGAGATCGGTCCGAGTGGACCGGTTGAGAAAGCCGAAGAGATCGTACGAGCGAAGCTCGCGCGCAAAGAAAAGATTCCGGGTTTTGGCCATCGCGTGTATCACACCGAGGATCCGCGCGCGACGCATTTGCGACAGATGTCGCGCGATCTCGGGCAGCGCGCGAACCAGCCGATCTGGTTCGAGATGTCGCAGCGGATCGAGGCGCTGGTCAAGTCGGAAAAGAAGCTCAACCCGAACGTCGACTTCTATTCGGCCTCGACGTACCACGCACTGGGCATCGCGGTCGACCTGTTCACGCCCATCTTCGCCGTCAGCCGGATCTCCGGCTGGACGGCGCACGTCCTCGAGCAGTACGCGAACAACCGCCTGATTCGCCCGCGCGCCGAATACGTCGGCCCGCCGTACCCGCAGCGCTATCAGCCGCTCGAAGCGCGCTAGCTCGCCGCGATCCCGCAGTACGCCGATCGCGCGCGTCTCGCGCCCGGCCGTCTCGACCGCTTGCCGGTGCTGACGCGGACCGCGCCTGGCGTTCGCTGCGCATATCGGTCACAATCGACGTCATCTAGCCGTGCTCGCACGGCCCGAAGGGTACAAACGTGTACGGTTTGCCGTGCAAGCCCGGCTTAGGCGCGGCCGCGGCGCGGCCGCGCCTCTATAACGAAGCCTCGCGCGGAATCAGGCTCTTGGCTCGCTTGGTCTGAGGCGAAGCTTCGTCAATGGACCCGCAACGGATTCGGAACTTCTCGGTCATCGCGCACATCGATCACGGCAAGTCGACGCTGGCCGACCGCTTTCTCGAAATCACCGGTGCGCTGCAGGCGCGCGAGATGGAAGCGCAGGTGCTCGACGCGATGGATCTCGAGCGCGAGCGCGGGATCACGATCAAAGCGCATCCCGTCCGGTTGAACTACACCGCGCCCGGCGGCGAGTCGTACGTGCTCAACCTCATCGACACGCCCGGCCACGTCGATTTCTCCTACGAAGTGACGCGATCGCTCGCCGCCTGCGAGGGCGCCGTGCTGCTCGTCGACGCGTCGCAGGGCGTCGAGGCGCAGACGCTCGCGAACGCGTATCTCGCGGTCGAAAACAACCTCGACATCATTCCGGTCATCAACAAGATCGATCTGCCGGGCGCGCAGCCGGAGGAAACGCGCCGGCAAATCTCGGACATCATCGGCCTCGACGGCGCGCATGCCATTCTCGCGAGCGCGAAAGAAGGCACCGGCGTCCCCGAAATCCTCGAAGCCATCGTGCACCGGCTGCCGGCGCCGCGCGGCGTACCCGACGCGCCCCTCAAAGCGCTCATTTTCGATTCCTGGTACGACTCCTACCGCGGCGTCGTCATCGTCGTCCGCGTGATCGATGGCGTGCTGAAGCCCGGGATGAAGATCCGGCTGATGGCGCAGGGCCAGGATTACGAGACGTTGAGTCTCGGGATCTTCACGCCCAAGTCGGTGGAGGTCGGCGAGCTTGGCGTCGGCGAAGTCGGCTTCCTCGTGGCGAACATCAAGAACGTCGGCGATGCGAAGCTTGGCGACACCATCACCGAGGCGGCGCGGCCGACGCCCGAGCCGTTCCCCGGGTTCAAAGAGCTGAAGCCGATGGTGTTTGCCGGCCTCTACCCGGTGGAGGGGCACAAGTACCCGGAGCTGCGCGACGCGCTCGAGAAGCTGCGGTTGAACGACGCGTCGTTCTTTTACGAGCCCGAGACGTCGGTGGCGCTCGGGTTCGGCTTTCGCTGCGGGTTCCTCGGCTTGCTCCACATGGAAATCGTCCAGGAGCGGCTCGAGCGCGAATTCGATATGGATTTGGTGACGACAGCGCCCGGAGTCTTGTACCGGGTGACGACGACCGACGGCGCCGTCGAGGAGATCGACAGCCCGGCGAAGCTGCCGGATCCGGGCCGGATCAAGACGATCGAAGAGCCGGTGATCACCGCGATGATTCTGACGCCCGCCGAGCACGTCGGCGGCATCCTGCAGCTCTGTCAGGACAAGCGCGGCATCCAGAAGACGCTCGAGTACCTGGCGTCGGATCGGGTGCTCATCACCTACGAGCTGCCGTTCAACGAAGTCGTGCTCGACTTCTACGACAAGCTGAAGACCCTGTCGCGAGGCTACGCGTCGCTCGATTATCATGTCACCGGCTACTGGCCCTCGCCGCTCGTGAAGCTCGACATCCTCGTGAACGGCGATCCGGTGGACGCCTTGTCCGTCATCGTCCATCGCGAGATGGCGTACGATCGCGGGCGAGCGCTGGCGTCGAAGATGCGCGAGCTGATTCCGCGACAGATGTTCGAGGTAGCGATCCAGGCCGCCATCGGCGGCCGCATCATCGCGCGCGAGTCGGTCAAACCGCTGCGCAAGAACGTGCTGGCGAAGTGCTATGGCGGCGACATCACCCGCAAGCGCAAGCTGCTCGAGAAGCAGAAAGAGGGCAAGAAGCGCATGAAGCGCGTCGGCAAGGTCGATATTCCGCAGGAGGCCTTCCTGGCGGTGCTGCGGATGGGGACGGAGAAAGAGGACTAGGGCAGAGGGCAGAGGGAAGGCAGATGGCCGAGCCAACGTTCAAGAAGTCGACGCTGCGCGAGTATTTCGAGTCGATCGTCATCGCCGTCATCCTCGCCTTCTTCATCCGAACATTCGTCGTGCAGGCGTTCAAGATCCCGACGGGATCGATGGAGAACAACCTGCTCATCGGCGACCATCTGCTGGTGAACAAGTTCCTGTTCGCGCCGACGGCATCGCCCATCGAGCGCGCGCTGCTGTCCATCGGCACGATCGCGCGCGGCAACGTCATCGTGTTCAAGTATCCCGAGGAGCCGGATCGCGATTTCATCAAGCGCGTGATCGGGCTGCCGGGCGAAACGATCGAGCTGCGCGAGAAGCAGGTGTACGTCAACGGGAAGCGGCTCGACGAGCCGTACGTCCATTTTCTCGAGCCGCCAGGCGGCGCCGGCGAGTTTCACGAGGTGACCTCGTTCGACGTCCGGGAGCGCTACGGACCGGTGACCGTGCCGCCCAACCACTACTTCGTGATGGGCGACAACCGAGACAACTCACAGGACAGCCGCTACTGGGGGTTTTTGCCGCGCGACTACATCAAGGGCAGGGCCCTGTTCATCTACTGGTCGTACGAGGCCGACCGGGAGGACTACCAGGACACCGGCGCGCTCGCGACGGTGAAAGGGTTCGTGTCGGTGGTCGTGCATTTCTTCACGCGAACGCGCTGGGCGCGCATGCTCCATCAGATTCACTGACGTGATTCGAACGCTCCTCAAGCTGGCGATCGTCGCGCTGCTGGCGAACGCGGCGTGGCGGGTGGGGAGCGCGTACCTGGGATACTACCGGTTCACCGACGCGGTGCAGCAGATGACGCACTACCGCGGCGACAAGAGCGACGCGCAGATTCACGATCGCATCTTCGCCCTGGCGTCGCAGCACGACATCGACGTGACCGACGACACGCTGACGATCCGCCGCGAGGAGAATCGCACGATCGTCGACGGCGCCTACACGCAGGCCATCGAATTCCTGCCAGGCGTCGTCTATCAATGGCCCTTCAAGGTTCACATCGACACGCCAATCGTCGACCCGCTGAAGCTCGACTCACCGATTCGGTGAGGTGATCTGGCGCAGGGCTTCAGCCCTGCGATCCGCTGGACGAAAGCGCACGTTCCGCAGCCCGCGCGAACGCCTCCCCTTCGGTCGTCTGCCGCTCGGCCGTTGCCCGCGCAGCCGAGGCATAGTCGTCGTCCCGCATCGCGCTGACGTTGATCTCGACGTTCAATTTCGCCCCGTGAAGGCCTGCGCGAACGAGCGCGATCGCCACACCGACGTCGCTGGCCGCGCCCGTCTGCACGAAGGCGGCAACGGTTCCGGCTTCCGACAGCGCCGACGCCGAGAGCCGCATGACGCCGAGCGGAACATCGGTAGCCGCGCGCAGCGCATCGCGAACGGCGCTCTTGCGGACGTGCTGGTCGTCGATCGACGCCTTGGGCAGCTTGTACGCGCTGACGACTCGATCGTACGCGGCGGCGTCTGCGTCGATCGCCCGTACGAGCTCGTCGCGAAGATCGACGAGCCGCTGCCGGGCCGAGGCGAGCGCCGCTCGCTCCTGTTCGGTGCCGGCCCGCGTTTTTGCCAGACCGCTCACCATGATCAGCAGCGACGTGCCGAGCGCGGAGGCCAACGCGGACGCCGACCCACCGCCGGGGGTCGGATCCGGCGAGCTGAACGCCTCGAGCGCATCACGGACGGAACGGTCTGTCAGAAGCATGCTCGTCCCTTCTTGATCACGGCCTGGATCGTATCCGTGCCAACGCGGACCAGGTCGATGGCCGGACCGGAGACGATGACCGCGTCCATCTGCTTGCCCACCTCGAGACTGCCCACGCGATCCTGGCGATCGAGCGAACAGGCTGCGTTGATGGTCGCCGCAACCAGCGCTTCCTCGAACGTGAGGCCCATGCTGAAGCAGGCAAGCGCCATGGCAAACGGCATCGAGGGCGAAAAGCCCCCACCCGGATTGACGTCCGTGGCGAGCGCGACCGGCACCCCGCGTTCGATGAGCATCCGCGCCGGCGCGAAGCGTCCGAGCTTGAGGTAAAACGCCGCGATTGGCAGGAGCGTTGCGACGACGCCCGCGGCAGCCAATCCATCGGCGCCCGGTTCGTCGACAAAGATCAGATGATCGGCCGAGCGGGCGCGCACGCCGGCGGCGACCTGCGAGCCGCCGCTCAGGCCGAGCTCGTCCGCGTGAATCCGCGCCTTGAGCCCCGCCGCGCAGCCCGCCGACAGAATCTCGCGCGATTCGCCGGGTGTGAAGACATCCGCTTCGCAGAACACATCGCACCACTCGGCGAGCCGCGCGGCGGCAACGGCGGGAATCATCTCGCCAATCACCAGATCGATGTACGCACGACGCCGATTGCGATACTCGATCGGGATCTCGTGCGCGCCGAGAAAGGTCGCCGCCAGCTCGATCGGCTGGCTCGACGCCAGGTCGCGCACCACGCGAAGGAGCTTCAGCTCCGATTCCGTCGTGAGCCCGTACCCGCTCTTGACCTCGCAGGTGGTGGTACCGCATCGCAGCATCTCGTCGAGACGCCTGCGCGTTGCGGCGGCAATCTCCGGCTCGGTCGCCTCGCGCGTCGCCCGAACGGTGCTGACGATGCCGCCGCCGTCGGCGGCGATCTGCGCGTAGGTCGCGCCGGCAAGGCGGCGGCGCAGCTCGGCGCGCCGATCGCCGGCAAACACGGCGTGCGTATGGGCGTCCACGAAGCCGGGCACGACCGCGCCGCCCCGGGCGTCCACCACGGACGCATCAGCGGTGAGCGTACCGTCGCGCGTCCAATCGGTGTGGCTGCCGACGAAGACAATCGTGCCCTGATGTGCGGCCACGACCGCGCTCGCCCGCGGGCTGGCGTCTGCCTGCCGGGCTCCGGCGCGCGGCGCCGCTCCTCCACAGGTGAGGACTTCGGATGTGTTGTGGATGAGAAAATCGGCGATCAACGTCCCAGGATATCGCGGACCTGGTCGGCCGTCATCCCGGCGATCGCGACGCGCTTGCGCCGACTGCGCTCGCCGCTGACGATGCGGATAGGACGGCTTCCGTCATGCGGTCAATGCGTGGAGGACGTCGCCGTCGCGCTCGCGCGCGTCCTGCTCCTGGACGAACTCGATCGAGTGGCGCAGCGTCTGGATCGTCGCCTCGAGCGAGGTCTCGACGTCCCGGCGTTTCAGCCGCAGGCCGTCGATC
>Ga0114129_10005459_pt1 | contig 17966 bp, 17 predicted proteins | sample RhiMetdeltSRZDD1_FD_80071 | JGI IMG/M metagenome (GOLD analysis project Ga0114129, IMG submission 80071) | Populus rhizosphere microbial communities from Tennessee, USA - Rhizosphere MetaG P. deltoides SRZDD1 (version 2) (version 2) | ecosystem: Host-associated > Plants > Roots > Rhizosphere >...
ATGCTGGCTCGTGCTGCGTAACTGGCGGCGGCCGATGGCAGACGTCAGCGCGATGCGACTGAACCAGCGCGTACGCATAGATCCTCCGATGGGAGCTCAGGACCGAGGCATCTTCTCGCGTACAGTTGGGATGCGCAACAACCGCACCACAACACTTCTTAAGCTTTCCGCTGTGTGGTCGGGTTGTGACGATAGGTGATGCCGGCGCGCCGCGTACGGTCCTTTTGGCGGGCCGCGTACGGCCTTTTGGCGGATGGTTGGAAACCTATTCGCATCGACGACACCTACCGAGTCACCGAGACTGTCGGTTCGTCGGCGGACGGCCGTCGACCGGGCCGTCCGAACGCGATCGCCAGGGCGAACACGACGCTGCGGAACATCGACTGGTTCGAGGTCACACAGATGCGCGGGCACATCGCGGGCGGCGACGGCCGAGGCTCCGTTGCGTCCGTGATTGGCAAGATCGATAGGGCGTTGGCAGCGGGCCGTGGGGCAGGCTTGGGCGGTGATGTTGTCGACCCGTCCTGGCCTGGTGCTGCCGCCGCGGTCGGCGTTCGTGGGGTTCCGGTTCCCGGCCGAGGTGACCGCGGTCGCGGTCAGGTGATCCCTGCGCTATGGCTTTCCTTCCGCGATGTCGAGGAGCTGCTGGCCGAACGCGGGGTCGAGGTCGACCATGTGAGCGTGTTCCGGTGGGTGCACCGCTTCACTCCGCTTCTGGTCGACGCGGCACGGTTCGCCCGGCACACGCCCGGGGACCAATGGTTTCGTCGACGAGACCTACGTCAAGGTCGGCGGGATCTGGCGGTACGTGTACCGGGCCATCGACCAGCACGGACAGGTCATCGACGTACTTGCCTTACCCCGACGCGGATACTGCGGCGGCCCCGGCGGTTCTTCACCCGCACGCTGGCCACCTTGAAAGTCATCCCGACCGAGGTGGTCGCCGGCGCCGCCCGGTCTACCCGGCGGTGCTCGACGCGCTGATCCCGTCAGCGTGGCACCACGTCGAGCGCTACGCGAACAACCCGATCGAGACCGACCACGGGAGGCTCAGACACCGGTCTCCGCGCGGCGAACCGCGCCCATGGTTGGGCGCCGCGCCACGCCCGCGCCACCGCGCGGCCGGAACTGCCGGCCAACCGCCGGTCCGCTCGTCCACGTGTCGGCTGGCCGACACGCGCACCGGCCGGACGGCTACACGGTCCAGCTGCCCCGCACGTCGTTGGCCCAGTCCGGACGCAGCTGCACCCACGCGCCAGCCGCCGCCGACGCCGGCACGTCGAACACCACAAGACCGGTGGTCCTCTCCCCGGTGTTCAGCGTCACCGACCGGAACGCCTGCGCGAAACCGACACCCCACACCGGTTCGAAGAGCGAACCGTCGGCGGCCACCAGCGCGAAGTCGCAGTGGCAGGCGTAGGTCTTGCCCTTGACGACGCGTACCTCGATGGCGACGGCGACGTAGACGCCCCGTTCGGGCACGATCCAGGTCGCGTCAGGCGCTTTCGGGTACGTCGTGACCTTCGACGCGGTGACCGACACCTCGTTGTCGCCCAGGCCACCGGTCAGCGTGATGGTCTGCCCGAGCGCGGCGACCGGTGGCCCGCTGGCCGCGCCGCTCGGAGCACCGTCCACTGTGGCCTGTGGCGGCGTGACCCCGCACGACAACGCGGTCGACGCCAGCAGGACCAGTCCAAGGGGCGCGAGGAACCGGGGCATGGGCCCGAGGGTAGGCGGGCGCGGCTCCACCACGCCCGCATTCTTAACCAATCCTTAGCCGTCTTACGCGATCCTTAGGCGCCTGGCCGCGGACGGTGGCGCGCGATCCGCACGGCTTCGCGCGCGCAGTAGGGTGGGTCGATGCAGGTGGGCGTGATCTTTCCGCAGACCGAGATCGGGGCCGATCCCGCGGCGCTGCGGGCGTACGCGGCCGCGATCGAGGAGCTCGGGTACGCGCACATCCTCAGCTACGACCACGTCCTGGGCGCCGATCCGGCGGGCCATCCGGGCTGGTCGGGGCCGTACGACGTCGACGACGCCTTCCACGAGCCGTTCGTCCTCTACGGTTACCTGGCCGCGATCACCACCGTCGAGCTGGTCACCGGGGTGCTCATCCTGCCGCAGCGGCAGACGGCGCTCGTGGCCAAGCAGGCGGCCGAGGTCGACCTGCTCACCGGTGGCCGGTTCCGGTTGGGCGTGGGGCTCGGCTGGAACGCGGTGGAGTACGCGGCTCTGGGCAAGGAGTTCACCGACCGCGGCCGGCGTAGCGAGGAGCAGGTGGCGCTGCTCCGTCGACTGTGGACAGAGCCGTCGGTCACGTTCGACGGCCGGTACGAGTCGGTCGCCGCCGCCGGAATCGCCCCGATGCCCGTCCAGCGGCCCATCCCCGTCTGGTTCGGCGGCTCCTCCCCCGCGGCGCTGCGGCGGGCCGGCCGGATCGCCGACGGCTGGTTCCCCGAGACCCGGCCCGGGCCGGCGCTCGACGAGGCGATCGCGACCGTGCACGGCGCGGCGACCGGAGCCGGACGCGATCCGGCCGCCCTCGGGATGGAGGGTCGGGTGGGGGTGTCGCGGGGCATCGACGTCGCGGCGGAGCAGATCGACGCGTGGCGCGGGTACGGGGCCACGCACGTGTCGGTCAGCACGATGGGCTTCGGCGCGGCCGCGGTCGACGGGCACATCGCCGCGCTGGCCGACGTCGCGCGGGCGATCGGGCTACGACCCCGCGAGGTGAGCTGACCCATGACGACGGGACGGCCCGACGGCGGCTGGCTCCGGCTCCGCGACGCGATGGCGGCGCGGGTCGCGCACGGCGACCTGCCCGGCCTGGTCATGCTGCTCGCGCGGGGCGACGCCGTCCGGGCCGAGGCGATCGGCACCCTCGCGGTGGACGGCGGCGCGCCCATGCGGCGCGACACGCTGTTCCGGATCGCCTCGCTGACCAAGCCGATCGTCGCGGCGGCGGCGCTGGCGCTGGTCGAGGACGGCGCGCTCGACCTCGCCGAACCGGTCGACCGGCTGCTGCCCGAACTCGCCGGCCGGCGGGTGCTCGCCCGCGTAGACGGGCCGGTGGAGGAGACGGTCCCGGCCCGGCGGCCGATCACGGTCGAGGATCTGCTCACCTACCGGATGGGCTTCGGGATCCTGACCGAGCCGACGTTCGACCCGCCGTTCCCGATCGTCGCCGCGTCCGGGGCCCTCGACCTCACGCTCGGGCCGCCCGACCCGCGCACGCCGTACGCGCCGGACGAGTGGCTGCGCCGGTTCGGCACGCTGCCGCTGATGTACCAACCCGGCGAGCGCTGGCTCTACAACGCCAGCGGGCTCGTACTCGGCGTGCTCGTCGCCCGCGCCGGCGGCGGCTCGCTGGGCGACGTCCTGCGCACCCGGATCTTCGCGCCACTGTCGATGGTGGACACCGGCTTCGCCACGACCCGGGCGAATCTGGCCCGGCTGCCCGTCCCGTACATGTCCGACTTCCAGGGTGGGCCGCTGCAGGCGCAGACCACGACCCCGCCCGAGGCGTGGACCGAGCCGCCGGTGTTCCCGTCCGGCGCCGGTGGCCTGCTGTCCACTGTGGACGACTTCTTCGCGTTCACCCGCATGCTGCGCGCGGGTGGCCCGCCCGTGCTGTCACCGGAGTCGGTGGCGGCCCTGACCACCAACCACCTCACCGCCGCGCAGGTCGCCACCGCCGGGGTCCTCCTCGAACCCCAGGGCTGGGGGTACGGCCTGGCCGTGGCCGCCGCGCCCGACGAGTTCTCCGCGACCCCCGGCCGGTACGGCTGGGACGGCGGCTCCGGCTGCGTCTGGTTCACCGACCCGCATCGGGACGTGACCGCGATAGCGTTGACGCAGACGTCCGACTTCCTGTTCGACGGCGGACGGGCCGAGTTCACCCGGCTCGCTCTGTCCGCTGTCGACTGAGGGCGAGGATCTCGGCGGCCACGGGGGAACCGGCCGGCTGGGAACAGGCGCACTCAGCCGGCGACGACCAGCCGCCCCGGAGGTGACCCGCTGCGGATCGCGATGATCTCCGAGCACGCGGGACCGCTCGCCGCTCTGGGCGGCGCGGCGGGCGGGGCCGCACTGCACGTCGCCGAGCTGGGCTCCGCCCTCGCCCGGCTGGGCCACGACGTCCGGGTGTACCTGCACCGGGCCGGACCGGCGACACCGCTGGCGACGGACGCCGTGCTGCACCATCTGCGGCCGTTCGGCCGGTGGCTCGCCGGCCGGTGGACCCACGGCTGGCGGCCCGACGCCATGCACGCGCACGGCTGGACGGGCGGTCTGGCCGCCCTCGTGGCGCGCCGGGCCGTGCCCGCGGCGGTGGTGCAGACCTTCCACGTGCTCGCCACGGTCGAGCGCCGCCACCAGGGCGACCGCCGTACCGGTCCGTCGGCCCGGATGAGCCTCGAACGGTCGCTGCTGCGCGACGTCGACCGGGTCGTCGCGCTGTCCCGCGCCGAACTGGACGAGCTCATGGCCCTCGGCGCCGATACCCGGCGCCTCGCCGTCATACCGTCCGGTGTGGACAGTGCGGTGTTCCGCCCGGCCGACCGGCGCACCGGCGTCCGGGACGTCCGCCACCCGTACCGGATCCTCTCGGTCGGGCCGCTCGCCGAGCACCAGGGCTTCGAGGACCTCATCCGTGCGCTGCCGGCCGTACCCGGTGCCGAGCTCGTGATCGTGGGTGGACCGCCCCGCGCCGGGCTCGGCACCGACCGCGAGGCCGTACGGCTGCGCGGGCTGGCGAAGGTGCACGGCGTGGCCGACCGGGTCCGGCTCGTCGGTGGCGTCGACCGGGCCGACCTGCCCCGCTGGTACCACTCGGCGGACGTACTGGCGTGCACCCCGTGGTACGAGCCGTCCGGCCGGACGGCCCTCGAAGGCATGGCCTGCGGCGTACCCGTCGTGGCGACCGCGGCCGGCGCCCTGCTGGACATCGTGGTCGACGGGTCCACCGGCGTACACGTTCCGCCGCGGGATCCGGTCGCGCTCGCCGGCGCGCTGCGGGCGCTGCTCGCCGACCCGGCCCGGCAGCGGGAGTACGGCACCGCCGGAGTCGTCCGTGCCCGGCGCGTGTACTCGTGGGAGGAGACGGCCCGACGGATGGCCACCCTGTACGCCGACGCGATCGAGGCCCACCGCCGGACCTCCGGCCCGGGCCTGGCGGCGGACGGATAGGCGCCCTACCCGGCGGATTGTCCGGCGTTGTCCATCGACCCAAGATATGTCCACAGTGGACGGGCCTCGGCCACGCCGCGGAGCTCGGTCACGCACGCGTAGCCGGCGGCGAGCACCGCCAGGTCCGTACCGGGCTCGGGGGCGTGGCCGGTCGCCTCGACCGTGGTCCGGACGAAGCCCTCCCCCGACTCCACGACGGTCATCTGCACCTGGCCGAACCGGGCGAGCGCTCCCCGGCGTACCCCCGGAAGCTGATCGTGGGGGACGTCGGGTGTGTTGACGTTGAGGATCGTGCCCGGCGGCGCCGCGGCCAGGGACGGCAGGAGGTCGAGGGCGACCCGGCCCGCGGTGGCCCAGTGGCGGCTCTCGTCGTCGACCTCGTCGATCGCCGCGAGCGCTGCGCGCCCGCTGCCCGCGGTCGCCATGAGCGCGGTCAGCACGTCCAGCGAGACCGCCATCGCGCGGACGCCGCCCGCGGCCGCGGTGAGGGCCGCCCCCACGGTGCCGGAGTGCAGGACCGCCCGGCCGGCGTTCGCGCCGCGGTTGACGCCCGACAGCACGACGTCCGGCACCGGTCCGAACGCCTCGCTCCCCGCCATCAGCGCGATGAACGCGGGCGACGCGGCAACCCCGTACGCCGGTATGCCCTCGAGCGTGCTCCGCGTGACGACGATCCGGCCCGCCTCCTGGACGGCGGTCAGCGCGGCACTCATCCCGCTGGACTCGGCGTTGGGTGCGGCGATGGCGACGTCATGCCCGCGGTCGGCGGCCATCCGGGCGAGCCACCGGATGCCGGGGGACTCGATGCCGTCGTCGTTGGTGACCAGGATCCGGAGCGCACGTGTCATGACCCAATCCTGGGCGAGACCCGGACGGCGCGACGGGTCGGGGGCTCACTCGGGCCGGCGCCGCGGGACCGCGACACGCCGCAACGGCACCCGGTCATGCCGGCGGGCGGGCCGCCCGCGCGCCCCGCCCGCCGTTCGCGTTCGACCTGCGGCTACTCGCCGGCCAGGGTGTTCTTGGTGTCCCAGACGGCTTCCGCGGTGTCGGCGACGTGCTGGCTGACGTCCGCCACCTGGCCGGTCGCCTCGACGATCGAGTCGCCGTCGAGCTCGACGCCGGTCGCCTCGCTGATCTTGTCTTTGAGGTTGTCGAACAGACCCATGGGTCCTCTCCGTCTCTCGGTGGTGTCCCCGCCGCGCGTGAACGTACACCGATGCGCGCGCCCGCTCCACCCCGTGGGCGCGCGAGGGATTCAGACCCGGGAGTCGGTGACCACGTACGAGCAGGGCGAACACGCGGCCGCACCCTGCTCCGCGAACCACCGGCAGGTACGCCGGATCGCGCACTTGGGCAGTTCGACGGCTGGCTCCCCGGTCTGCGCGTACGACTCGACGAGCTTCTTGCCGAGCCCGCAGCGATCGCCCGTCCAGAATCCGCAGGACGAGGTCACGCACGGGCCGGCGAAGCGGTACCTGGACTCCACCGGATCGGCGGAGTCCAGCCCGTCGAGCACGACCTGGGCCGGGATGGCCGGCGTCACGTACGCCACCCGCCCGTGCGGCGTGATCATGCCGAGGAACACGGTGGCGCGCGGAGCCGACGTACTCGGGCAGGTCCGCTCGGTACCGTCGTCGGTCATCGCTACTGGTAGAAGCCGATGTCGTTGATCTTGCTGCCGAGCTCGTGGCCGATCGGGCCGTCGACGACCCAGATGCCGTACCACTCGGGGCGCAGGGTCGGGTTGAGGTGCCCCGCGTAGACCGGGTTGACGAGCTTCGCCTGGGCCGCGCCGCTCAGCGCGTCCAGGCCGGCCTTCTGGATCGCGGTGGCGATCGCGACCTTCTGGTCCTGGGAGAGTGCGACGCCGTCGACGACGAACCGGAACTCACTGCGGTCAGCCATGCTTACTCCTTCAGGTCAGGGAGGGCTCGGTGTCGAGGCCGAGCCGAAGGGTGGCCTTCGTGAACGCCTGCCAGCCACTGCGGCTGGACACGTCGCCGGCCGGACGGCCGCCCCAGATCTGCTGCTGCGCACCGCGTACGAACGCGAGCTGCGACGGCGTACCGGTGTAGCCCGGCGCGCCGTCGACGACCCGGATCCGGCCGGACTCGGATGTCACCTCCGGGAAGAACCGGTGGAGACTCGCCAGCGTCGCCCAGTACGCCGGGTTCCGGACCGCCGCCGCGAAGCCGGTGACGAGCCGGTCCGCGGTCGTGTAGCGCACCTCGGTGAGCAGGTAGGCGTGGCCGGCCGCGGCCGTCTCGCCGACGACCTCCAGTGGGGCGCGCCAGGTCCCGGGGGCGTTGGCCCACCAGAACCGCAGCCACTCCCCGAGCCGGTCGTGCAGATCCAGGGTGTACGCGAGGGTCGCCGCGCGACCGTCGGGGAGGCGCGTCACCGCGGTGGCGATACGGTCCCGGTGGACGAGTGGCGCCGCCGGTACTCCGGCGGCGAGCGCGCTGGTCGGCACCATCGCGACCGCCGAGCCCGCCGCGGCCGCGACGAGGAGTCCTCGGCGCGAAACCGTGTGTCGAGTACTGTCCATGCCCGCCTTTCCATTGACATTTGTCGAAGCAAGCTTCGCCTGAACGGGGGCGCGGCCAGCGTAACTGAATAAGATGTATGTCAATGTGTCAATAAATCGACAAGCGCGACCGCGGTACCGACGCGGGTCGATCGCGCAGGTCCGGCGCCACCGGGAAGCCGGCCGCGAAGTACGGTGATCCGCATGGGCCAGTACGCGGAGCAGTACCGTCGCAGCATCGCCGACCCGGAGGGCTTCTGGGCCGAGGCGGCGAACGCCATCGAGTGGGACCGGCCGCCGGCCGCGATCCTCGACCGGTCGCGCGAGCCGTTCTACCGCTGGTTCCCCGGCGGCGCGCTGAACACCTGCTTCAACGCGGTCGACCGGCACGTCCGCGACGGGCGCGCCGACCAGGCCGCCCTCGTCTACGACAGCCCGGTCACCGGGCGGGGCGTGACGCTGACCTACCGCGAGCTGCGCGACGAGGTCGCCCGCTTCGCCGGGGTCCTGCGCCACCTCGGCGTCACGGCTGGGGACCGGGTCGTCATCTACATGCCGATGGTGCCCGAGGCCGTCGTCGCCATGCTCGCGTGCGCCCGCCTCGGTGCGGTGCACTCGGTCGTCTTCGGCGGCTTCGCCGCGCAGGAGCTCGCGCTGCGCATCGACGACGCGGCCCCGACCGTGATCGTGTCGGCGTCCTGCGGCATCGAGGTGACCCGCGTCATCGAGTACAAGCCGATCCTCGACCGCGCGATCGGGCTGGCCCACCACACCCCGGCGCACTGTGTGATCCTCCAGCGGCCCGAGGCGGCGGCCACGATGGTGTCCGGCCGTGACGTCGACTGGGCCGAGGCCATGGCGGAGTCCGGGCCGGTGGACTGCGTACCCGTCGCCGCGACAGACCCGCTCTACATCCTGTACACCTCCGGGACGACCGCGCGGCCCAAGGGCGTGGTCCGCGACAACGGCGGGCACGCCGTCGCGCTGCGCTGGAGCATGGCCAACGTCTACGACACCGGGCCGGGCGAGGTGTTCTGGGCCGCGTCCGACATCGGCTGGGTCGTCGGCCACTCGTACATCGTGTACGCGCCGCTGCTGACCGGCTGCACCACGATCCTGTACGAGGGCAAGCCGGTCGGCACCCCCGATGCCGGGGCGTTCTGGCGCGTGGTCGCCGAGCATCGTGTGAAGACGCTGTTCACGGCGCCCACGGCGTTCCGGGCGATCCGCCGAGACGACCCCGACGGCGCGCTGCTCGACCGGTACGACCTGTCGAGCCTCGCTTACCTGTTCCTGGCCGGCGAGCGGCTCGACCCCGACACGTACCACTGGGCGGTGCGGCGGCTCGGCGTACCCGTCGTCGACCACTGGTGGCAGACCGAGACGGGCTGGCCGGTCGCGGCGAACCTGCGGGGGCTGGAGCCCATGCCCACCAAGCCGGGCTCGGCCACGGTACCGGTGCCGGGGTATGACATCCACGTGGTCGATCGGGCCGGGCAGCCCGTACCGTCCGATGTGGACGGTGAGATCGTCGTCCGGCTCCCGCTGCCGCCGGGCAGCCTGCCCACGCTGTGGCACGACGACGAGCGGTTCGTCGAGTCGTACCTGTCGGCCTACCCCGGCCACTACCGTACGGGCGACGGCGGCTACGTCGACGCCGACGGCTACCTGTACGTGATGGGCCGCACCGACGACGTCATCAACGTGGCCGGGCACCGGCTCTCGACGGGGGCGATCGAGCAGGTGGTGGCCGGCCATCCCGCGGTGGCCGAGTGTGCGGTGATCGGGGTCGCCGACGCGCTCAAGGGCCAGGTGCCCCGCGCGTTCGTGGTGCTCAAGGCCGGAGTCGAGGTCGACCCCGCGGTCCTGCGGGACGAGCTGGTGGCCCGGGTACGCGACGAGATCGGCGCGATCGCCGCCCTGCGCGAGGTCGACGTGGTCGCCGCGCTGCCGAAGACCCGCTCGGGCAAGATCCTGCGTGGCACGATGCGCGGGCTCGCCGCCGGCCAGGACGTACCGGTACCGTCCACAATAGACGATCCCGGGGCCCTCGACGCGCTGCGCGGCCTGCTGCGGCCGGGTAGCTAGCCGCCGGCCAGGGCGGGATCGCGGGGTTGATCAGCACGGCCCGGCCGGTACCCCCCGACGCGAGCGCATCGAGATCTGCGAGCAGCTCACGCATATCGCTGACCCGGGGTGGAGCGGCATTATCGGGGTGCACGGGCCACGACGATGGTGGGTCCTGGGGGCGGACGGAACGGAGTGACATGCGTCGCGTCGAGTACGGGGTGCTGGGCCCGGTCGTCGTCTGTTGCAACGGGTCGGGCGTGGCGACCGGGGGCGCCCGTACGCGCAGCATCCTCGCCACGCTGCTGCTGCACGCGAACCAGGTCGTCTCGGTCGACGCGCTGCTGGACGCGGCGTTCGGCGAGAGCCCGCCGGCCCGGGCGCGCGTACAGGTGCAGAACCGGCTGTCCGACCTACGGGCGGCGCTCCGGGCGGCGGGCGCGGGTACGGACGTGATCGAGACATCCGCCACCGGGTACGTGATCCGCCTGGCCCCCGGGCAGCTCGACCTCGACCGCTTCGAGGAGCTCGTCGCGCGGGCGGACGAACGCGCGGGCGCGGGTGACCTCGCGACCGCGTCGGACGCGCTGAGCGCGGCGCTCGCCCTGTGGCGGGGTCCGGCGCTGCACGGGCTCACCACCCCGGTGCTCCTGGCCGCCGCGCACCGGCTCGAGGAGCGCCGTCTATCCACTGTGGAGAGACGGGCCGAGCTGGACCTCGCGCTGGGCCGGTACCCGGGCGTGGTCGACGAGCTGTCCGACCTCTCGCGGCGGCACCCGTACCGGGAGGGCATCCACCGCCTGCTGATCCTGGCGCTGTCCCGCTCCGGGCGGCAGGCCGACGCGCTGGAGACGTTCCGCGAGGTGCGGCGGGTCCTGGCCGCGCAGCTCGGGGTCGAGCCGGGTCCGGCGCTGCGGGCCGCCCACGAGGCCGTGCTGCGCGGCGGCGACACCCCCGAGCCCGCCGTGCAGGAGCCGGTTCCCCGCCCCCTCCCCCGCGAGCTGCCCGCCGCCACCGCCGGATTCACCGGTCGCGCCGACGAGCTGGCCGCGCTGGAGAAGCTGCTCGCCGGCTACCCCGCCGAACCCGTCGTCGCCGTCATCACGGGTACGGCCGGCGTCGGCAAGACCGCCCTCGCCGTGCAGTGGGCGCACCAGGTCGCCGACCGGTTCGTCGACGGCCAGCTGTACGTGAATCTCGGCGGGTACGCCCCCACCGGCCCGGTGGCGCCGGTCGAGGCGCTCGGCGCGCTGCTGCGCTCCCTCGGCGCGCCGCCCGGCCAGATCCCGCTCGACGCCGACGAGGCGTCCCGGATGTACCGGTCGATGCTCAGCGGACGGCGGGTCCTCGTCGTGCTCGACAACGCGCGGTCGGCGGCCCAGGTGCGCCCGCTGCTGCCCGGGACCGCCGGCTGCCTGGTGATCGCGACCAGCCGGCACCGGCTCGGCGGCCTCGTCGCCACCGACGGCGCCCGCCCGGTCGAGCTGGGCGTGCTCGCGGAGGACGAGGCGGTCGCGCTGCTCGCCCGGGTGCTCGGCCCGGCCCGGGTCGCCGCCGAGGCCGCCGCGGCGCGGGCTCTCGCGGCCGCCTGCGCGTACCTCCCGCTGGCGCTGCACATCGCCGGGGCCAACCTGATCGCGCGGCCGCACCACCGCATCGCCGACTACACCGGGGCGCTCCGCCCCGGCGACCGGCTCGCCGCGCTCGCCGCGCCCGGCGACGACGAGACGGCCCTGCGGACGACGCTCGACCTGTCCTACCGCAGCGTGCCGCCGCGGGCGCGCCGGCTCTTCCGCCTGCTGGGCCTCGTCCCCGGCCCGGACGTCACGGCCGGGGCCGCCGCGGCGCTCGCCGACATCGGCCGGGAGACCGCCGCCGAACTGCTCGACCAGCTGGCGGCCGCCCACCTCATCGGCGAACCCTCGCCCGACCGGTTCGCCTTCCACGACATCCTGCGCGAGTACGCGAGGGAGCTGTGCCGCGCCCCCGAAGCGGAGCCGGCCGCCGGGCGCCTGCTCGCCCACTACCTGTCCCACGTGGACGCTGCCGCGCGGTTGCTGCGCTCGGAGGGGCCGGACGGGGCCGGTGGATCCGGTTCCGCGCCGGTGGAGTTCACCGACCGCGCGGGCGCCCTCGCGTGGCTGGACGCCGAGCGCCCGAACCTGGTCGCCGCCATCGGGTACGCGGCCGAGCACGGCGCCGCCGAGCTGGCCTCCTCGCTGCTCGACCCGCTGCGCCTCTACCTGGACGGCGGACTGTACACAGTGGACTGGTGGACGGCGGCGACCGCGGCCCTCGCCGCCGCCGAGCGGGCCGGGCTGCCCCGCATCCGGGCGGCCCGGCACATCGACCTCGCGACCATCCACTGGCGGCGCAGCGAGCACGAGGCCGCCCTCGCCCATTGCGCGGACGCGCTGGCGCTGGCCCGGGAAGCAGGCTGGCGGGACGGGGAAGGGGCCGCGCTCGCCCGGTTCGCGTCGGTGTACTGGCTCTCGGGCCAGCTGCGTACCGCGATGGAGTCGCTGGTGGACGCCGTACGCATCAACCGGGCCACCGGCCGCCGGTCGAGCGAGGCGCTCAACCTCGGCAACCTCGGCCTCGTGTGCATCCAGCTCGGGCAGCTCGACCGGGCCCACGCGTACCTGACCGAGGCGCTGCGGCTGCACGAGGAGGGCGGCAACCGCCACGGCGAGATGGCGGCCCACATGAACCTGGGGGTCGCGGATCTCCTGCGTGGCGAGCTGGACCAGGCGGCCGCCCACGCGACCACGGCAATCGCGCTCGCCCGGGAGGTCGGCGACCGTGGACACGAGATCGAGGCGCTGCTGTGCCTCGCCGGGGTCACCCGCGACCGGGGGCAGTACGCCGAGGCGCTGCGGCTCGCGTACCAGGCCCGGGCGATCGTCGACGGCACCGGCTTCCGCCGGGGCGAGGTCGACACGCTCGGCGTGCTGGCGAGCATCCACGACCGGGTCGGCGAGTACGAGGTGGCGATCGACGAGTACGAGCGCACGCTCGAGCAGGCCCAGGCCGACGGCAACCGGTACACCGTAGCCGAGACGCTGGTCGGGCTGGCCACGGCGTGCGGTCACGCGGGTCGGCCCGACGCGGCCGTGCGCGCCGCCGAGCGCGCGTACGCCCTGGCCCGCGAGAACGAGTACGCCCTCGTCGAGAAGCAGGCCCGCCGTTTGGTGATCAACTGTTGACGGAACTATGACGGGGGCTGCAACGCTGACTCATCGGGGGTGGTCGCCGGAGCTTCGTGCCTCCCAGCGGGTTAGCAGTTCGGGGCGCGGGCCGGCGGGTCCGCCGCCACAATGCCGTGGCGTGGGCCCGCCCCCCACGCCACGGCCTGCCCGCCCCCGAGCCAGCTGGGCCTACCCCGGTGCGGACGTGACCGTACGCCCGTCGAGCGCGCGGAAGCCCTGGCCCACCAGCTCACGGAGGACGCCGTCGTCGACGTCGGACAGACGTTTCACGTAGAGGCACGACTTCCCGGTCGTGTGCGGGCCGAGGCGACCGAGCAACTCGCCGTACCCGTCGAAACCCTCCGATAGGTAGATCGTCAGCGCCTGCTTGCGGGGCGACAGCCCGACCGCCGGCCAGTCGCCCTCGCGGCCGGAGGCGTACACGTAGTGGTAGGTGCCGAACCCGACGATCGCGCGACCCCACATCGTCGGCGGCGCTCCGGTGACCTCGGCCATCAGCGCGCACACCGCCTGCGCGTCCGCCCGGCGGCGCGCGTCCGGGACGGTCGCGAGGAACTCCGCCACGCTCGCATCCGTCGGTTTCGTCGAGGGCTCAGCCATAGGCCGTACCCTACGCGGGCCGGGGCCCGCGCGGCCGCCCGGATCACCGCCCGGGCACCGCCACCAGGTCGTCCACAGTGGACTCCTCGACGGTACGGCGGGACCCGGTCGCGAGGACCGAGCCGGCCAGGATCAGCCCGAACGAGGCGACGATCGTGGCGGTCAGCGGCTCGTCCAGCAGCAGTACGCCCGCGACGACCGCCACCGCCGGGTTCACGTACGTGAACACGAGCGCCCGGGCCGGCCCGACCTCGCGGATCAGCGCGAAGAACGCGACGAACGCCAGCGCGGTGCAGACGACGGCGAGCCCGACCACGGCCGCGAGTACCCGCCCCGACGGCATGGCCGACGGCCAGGTCGCCGCCGTCGCCGGCGCGTACACCGCCGCCGTGAGGGCCAGGCACACCGCGGTCAGCGGCAGCGCCGGGACGGCCGCCAGCCACCGCGCCGCGATCAACGGGCCGGTCGCGTAGCAGGCCGCGCACAGCAGCACCTCGGTGATCGCCCACGGGGAGCCCCCGCGCAGCTCGGGGGCGGCCAGCAGGCTGACCCCGGCGAAGCCGACGGCAAGCCCGGCGATCCGGGTCCCGCCCAGCCGCCCCTCGCCGCCGGTCAGCCGCGCGAGGACCACCGCGATGACCGGCGACGCGGCGATCAACAGGCCGCTCATCGAGCTCGACAGGTGCCGCTCGGCATCGGACAGCAGCCACCACGGCACCATGATCTCGAGCGCCGCGAACGCGAGCAGCGGCCGCCAGTGCCGGTGGATGCCGGCCAGCCGGCCGCCACGCAGCGCCAGCGGCAGCAGGATCGCAGCGGCGATGGCCGTGCGGGCGAAGACCAGGACCGGCACGGGTACACCGGTCACGGCCACCTTGATCATGAGGTACGGGAGGCCCCACACCACGCTCATCACAGTGAAGAGGGCCCAACCACGCTTGCTCACGGCGTACCTCCGGTCAGGCCAGCGGGGATCGTCGGTGCGGTCACGACCTCACGCTAGGCTTCAAGTGGCTCGGTGTTCAGATCCAATCTCAGGCCGGATCCATGGGCCGCTTCGCGCGAGGCGGATGAGGTGGCGCGGCGTTGCGGGTGGCGCACCCCGGCCCGGCACGCAAGGATCGAGGAGTCATGTCGGACATCCTCGGCCGGTTCCCCTACCGGGAGCCCACCCCCGACCGCGGCCCGCAGCAGCCGGGCGGCGGTGGCGAAATGCCGCCGTGGCTGGAGGAGCGCCTCTTCGACCGGCGGATCGTCATGCTCCGCGGTGGCCTGACGGCCATGACCGCCAGCCACGTGGCGGCCGCGCTGATGACCCTCGACGCCGCGAGCGAGGATCCGGTCGAGCTGCACGTGGCGACGCTCGACGGCGAGCTGTCCGCCGCCTTCGCGATCGTGGACGCGATCGACGCCATGCGTGCACCGCTGCACGCCGTCGTCTCGGCGCAGGCCGGCGGGGCCGCCGTCGCCGTGCTGGCCGCGGCGGGCCGGCGGCTCGCCTACCGGCACGCCCGGATCCTGCTCACCGAGCCGCGCGCCGCCGTGGCCGCGGGCACGGCGGACGAGGTCGCCGCCGCCGCCGGGGAGTACCTGCGCGAGCTGGACGAGCTGATCGTGCGGCTGGCCGAGGTCACGGGGCAGCCCCGCAGCCGCGTCGAGGACGACCTGTCCGCCGGCCGTGTCCTCAACGCGGAACAGGCCCGGGAGTACGGGTTGATCGACGCGATCCTCGGCCGGCCGGACTAGGCAGGCCCGGCTCAGGACGCGCCACCGAAGTCGACCTTGTCGGTCTCGACCGTCCCGGCCGTCCGCCCCGGCGCCGCGTGGTTGGTCCAGTACAGGTTCGTGTGCGCGATGACCTGGTCGGGCGGCGGCGCTCCCCACGGCGTCTGGTCCTCCGTCGTGTGGGCGTCGCTGACCAGGGTCGCGTCGTATCCCCGGACGATCGCGCCGTGGAGGGTCGAGCGGATGCACTCGTCGGTCTGCGCGCCGGCGACGACGAGCCGCCCGACGCCGAGACCCGACAGCACGGTCTCGAGGGTCGTGTCCTCGAAGGCGTCGCCGTAGCTCTTCTCGACGACGGGCTCGGCATCGCCCGGGGTCAGCTCGGGGACGATCTGCCAGTCGTCGCTGCCCCTCGCCAGGTGCTCGTCGAAGTGCTGGACCCAGACGACCGGGGCGTGCTCCTGCCGTGCCCGCTCGACCAGGCGGCCGACGTTCGCGACGACCGCGTCGCGCTCGTGCGCCCCGCCGACGACGCCATTTTGCACGTCGACGACGAGGAGTGCCGTGTTCGGGCGGTTCTCGAGCGTTGTCATGGGCACACGGTAGACCGACCCACCGACAACTTCGTCCCGCCGCGGCCCTACAGCAGCCCCGGGAAGAGCAAGGACACCTCTTCCGGGTACGCCGCCACGAGGCGCAGCTCGTCGTCGGTGAGCGGGCGGCCCGTGGCGGCGTTGCACAGCTGGACGACCCGGAACGTGAGCTCCTCCCGCGCCACCTCGATGCCCAGCTCGCCCATGACGTGGCGGAAACCGGCCAGCCCGCCGTACTCCCCGGTGAGCACGACCCGGCCGGTCCGCGCGAAGTGGTCCTGCGGGTACGGCCCGAGCAGGTCGTCGTCGTACAGCTCGTAGTTGCGGTGGTCCTTGAGCGCGCCGTCGGCGTGGATCCCCGACTCGTGCGCGAACGCGTTGGACCCGACGCCGGGCTGGTTCACCGGAACGGGCTGGCCGAACGCGTGCGCGGCCCACAGCGCGAACCGGCGGCCCCAGCGCAGGTCGAGCGGGTCGCCGATCTCGACCCGGTCGGCGACGCCGAACCCGTTGCGCAGCGCGAGGATGCACGACAGCAGGTCGGCGTTGCCCGACCGCTCGCCGATCCCGTTCACGCACGTGTTGATCCAGGCGTCCTGCCCGGCGTCCAGATCGCCGAGCGCGCCGGCCACCGAGTTCGCGACGGCCATGCCGAGGTCGTTGTGGCAGTGGGTCTCGATGGGCAGGCCGACCGTACTGGCCAGCTTGGCGAACCGTTCGCCGATCCGTCCGGGGGTGTCGCCGCCGATCGTGTCGCAGTAGCGCACCCGGTCGGCGCCCGCCTCCTTCGCCGCGAGCGCGAACTCGGTGAGGAAGCCGTCGTCGGTCCGCGAGCCGTCCTCGGCGTTGACGCCGACGGTGCGTACGCCCGCCTGCTTCGCCGTACGCACCGCGTCGACCATCTCGCGGATCACGGCGTCGCGGTCGAGCCGGCCCCGGAACTTGTTCGCCAGCATCTGGTCGCTCGTCGAGATGGACAGGTTGTAGTGCTCCAGCCCGAGCGGAGCCGCGCGCTCCACGTCGGCGGACACGGCCCGGCACCAGCCGGACAGCCGCAGCGACCCGAACGCACCGGCCCGGGCGAGGGCGAGCTGGGCCCGCACGTACGGCACCTCGTGGAAGAGGAACGGGAAACCGATCTCGGACTGCGCGACGCCGAGCCGGCCGAGGTAGAAGTTCACCATCGTCTTGCCGAACTTCGACAGCCCGGTCCGGGCCGTCTGGACACCGTCGCGGTTGGTGACGTCGAGGAAATGGATACGGGGCATGACCTCAAGTTGACACCGCCTCCGGCGTACCGTCAATGTTGATGAAAATCAACCACGATCGGGGAGCGGCACTGGTGGAACGGTGGATGAGCGCGGCCGAGACGGCCGAACGGCTGGGTGTGAAACCGGCCACGCTCTACGCGTACGTGAGCCGCGGCGTGCTCGCCCGGCGCCGGTCACCGGGTGGGCAGAGCCTCTTCGACCCGCGGGAGGTCGACCGCCTGGCGCGGCGCGGCCGGCCCCGGGCGCGGGGCGGCGCCGAGGTGGTGATCGAGTCGCGCATCACCTCGCTCGGCAGCGACCGGCCCAGCTACCGGGGCCGCGACGCGCTGGCGCTGGCCGGGTCGGCGGCGTTCGAGGCCGTCGCCGAGTGGCTGTGGACGGGCGATGCCGCCGCGCTCAGCCCCGGCGCCCGCGCGCCCACCTGGCAGGCCGCCCCCGACGCCGTCGCCGCGGCCCGCGCCGCGCAGTCCGGGTTGCCGTCCACTGTCCTGCCGCTGGAGCGGCTGCAGGTGGTGGTGCCGGTGCTCGCGGCCGCCGATCCCCGGCGGAGCAACCTCGACCCGGCCGCCGTCCGCGACGTCGGACGCGGCCTCATCGCCGGCATGGTCGCCGCCCTCCCGGGATCCACAGTGGACGGTGATATCGCGGCGCGGTTGTTCGCCAAGCTGGCCACGGTCTCCCCGCGGCCGAAGCTGGTCGCCGCGCTCCGGGCCGCCCTCGTCCTGCTGGCCGACCACGAGCTGGCCGCCTCGACCCTGGCCGCCCGGGTCGCGGCGTCCGTCCG
>Ga0114129_10005461_pt1 | contig 17965 bp, 14 predicted proteins | sample RhiMetdeltSRZDD1_FD_80071 | JGI IMG/M metagenome (GOLD analysis project Ga0114129, IMG submission 80071) | Populus rhizosphere microbial communities from Tennessee, USA - Rhizosphere MetaG P. deltoides SRZDD1 (version 2) (version 2) | ecosystem: Host-associated > Plants > Roots > Rhizosphere >...
ATTGCGAGCAGGCGGTGGCGGCGAGATCGCGGCCCTCGCCTTGCGGCAACGCGCCCGGGATCTGGGCATGGCGCGGCACAGCATTCAGGAACAGCGCCATGAACGCGGTGGGAAGTAGGAGACGGCGCATGTCACACCTTCCTCGAGCGCAGGTCGGCGATCGAATACGGCGGGTGCCAAGTGGAGACTGCGCCCAGGCCGTCGCGGTAGGTGTGGATATCGAGGAGATAGGGGCGGCCGTCGGCGACCGCGCGCTGGGCGCGGGCGATGGCGCCTTTGAGCTTGCCCGGGTCCTTGACGACCTCGGCCTCGACGCCGAACGCCTCCGACGCTTTGGCATAGTCGATGTCCGGGCTGCCGAGGTAACAGGTCATATCGCGGCCGGTCCTGAACTGTCTGCCGCCGTAATGCCAGATCCGGTTGCGCTCGTTGTTGTAGCTGTGGTTGTTGAGCACGATGTTCATGACCGGCGCTTTGTAGCGCGCCTGGGTCCAGAGCGGCTGCGGACCGGAGAAGCAGAAGCTGCCGTCGCCGACGACCGAGACCACGGGCAGATCCGGCCGTGCGAGCTTGGCGCCGAACGCCGCCGCCATGCCCCAGCCCAGCACGTTCGGACCGGTGCCGATATATTGCTTGTCGCTGCCGCCAAAGGACAACAGCGGGTGATGGTTTTGCCAGAATCGACGTCGCAGACGTAGCAGGTGTCCTTGTCGAGCGCCGCTTCGAGCTCGAGCCCGATACGCTCGAGGCTCACCGGCGTCCGCTCGGCATTTTCGTGCGCGATCTTCTGCCGGAACTCCGCCATCTCCGCGGTGTAGGCGCGGGCGCGGGCGGTGCGCTCCTCGGCGATCTGCTTCAGCCGCGCCTCCGTCGCCATCGATCGAATCGCCGCAATGAGATCCACGGTGGCGAGCCTGACGTCGGCGACCATGCCGAGATCGACCGGCGCGCCGCGGGCAAGGCTCAGGGGATCGAGGCGGATGGAGATCAGCTGCGTCCCCGGCCCGGCGCGCTCGCCGTACTTGTTGCCGAGGTTCAGCAGCACGTCGGGCTTGCCGGGATAGCGCATGTCGCGGAGCTGGGTGCCGACATAGAGCGGGTGCCGGGTCGGGAACGGCTTCGACCAGAAGCCGAGGTTGCCGGCCTGCCCGGTGACGGGAAGGCCGAGCAACTCGGCGAGTTCGACCAGTTCCTTGCCGGCGCGGCACCAGCTGGCCTCGTCGCCGACGCTCATCAACGGGTTCTTGGCTTCGAGCAGAATGCGTGCGGCCTTGGCGATGTCGTCCTTGTCGGGCCGGATCCGCATCGGCACGTCGAATTTGGCCTGGTTCCAGATGGTGGCGGTCGCTTCCTCACGCAGCGTATTGGTCGGCAGCGACAGGAACACCGGGCCGCAGGGCGAGGTCGAGGCGAACTTCATGCCGCGGCGGACGGTCTCCGGGATCGAGCCCGTCGTCTTCGCCGCCCAGTACCATTTGGTGATCGGCTGCGTCATGACTTCGCAATGATCGGGCTCCTGGAACAGATCGCGGCCGAGCGCGTCCTGCTCCACCGAGGCGACCGCGACCATGACCGGAATCTGGTCCTTCCAGCTGTTGACCATCTGCGTCATGGCGTTGGGCAGACCGATATTTGCGACGATGACCATGCCGGTCTTGCCCGATGCGCGGGCATAGCCGTCGGCCATGGCGACCACGGCGCCTTCGTGGATGCCCTTGATCAGCTGGATCGCAGGCTCGTCGACGAGCGCGTCGAAGATCGGATAGTCGCCGGTCGACGGATTGAAGAAGATATGCTCGACGCCCGCGGCCTTGAGCTGCTGCACGAACAGCGCGCCGCCGGTCCCTTTCATCTCGCGCATGGCGGCGGCAGGCGCCGTCCCGCCCTGGCCGAAGGTCTCGAGCGATTGCGCCACCGACTTGGCGGCGACTGTGCTCATGCCGAGCGCGCTCAGGCCGGTCATGAGCTGCCGGCGCGACATGCCGTGGTCGAGATACTGCTTGATGAGATCCTTCATGGCGTCCTCCTCCCCGTACTGGCCATTGATCGGGCCGGGCGGGGTGTCGGCAGACCCCCGCCGTTGTCGGGACCGCCAAACGCTAGCACCGTCACCGGCCGCGCTAAAGGGTCGAAGTGGTTGTACCTGCCGTCGCGCGCACTAGACTGGTCGAAGTGCCGGGCCGTCACTCAACAGGCCGTCAGCTCATAAGGCACACGTGGGAGGTCACATGCGGTCGCTTCGATTGTTCCTGCTGCTGCTCGCCTGCGCGTTCGCGACCGGCGCGGCGGCGCAATACCCGGACAAGCCGATCAGGCTCATCGTGCCGCAGGCGCCGGGCAGCGCGACCGACACGGTGGCGCGCATTCTCGGCGCCGAGCTCGGAAAGGAACTGGGGCAGCAGATCGTGATCGACAACCGTCCGGGCGGCGCATTGACGCTCGGCCTCGACCTCACCGCGAAGGCCGATCCCGACGGCTACACAATCTGCATGGGGCCGATCGGCGCGCTCGCCATCAACCGGCACATGGTGGCGAAGCTGCCCTACGACATCGAGCGCGACCTGCAGCCGATTGCGCTGGTCACGCGCGGACATCTCCTGCTCGCGGTCTCGCCCACGCTGCCATTCAAGTCGGTGCAGGAGATCATCGACTACGCCAAGCAGAATCCGGGCAAGCTTCTGAACGCATCGTCCAGCAATGGATCGCCGGGTCATGTCGGCGGCGAGCTGTTCAAGTACATGAGCGGCACCGATATCGTGCATGTTCCCTATCGCGGCGGAGCGGCCGCGATCAACGACCTGATCGCGGGTCGCGTGCACCTGATGTTCGAGAGCCTGAACTCGATCGCCCCGCATGCGAAAGCGGGTACGGTGCGGCCGTTGGCGGTCAGCGGCGCGCGGCGCTCGCCCGGCTTCCCGGACTTGCCGACGGTCGCGGAAGCCGGCGTCCCCGGTTACGAGGCGCCGACCTGGAGCGGCGTGATCGCGCCGGCCGGGGTGCCGCGGCCGATCATCGACCGCCTCAATGCAGGGATCAACAAGGCGATCGAGTCGCAGACCTTCCGCGACCGCTTCGCCTCGATCGGCGACGAGCCGGCCGGCGGCTCGCCCGAAGAGTTTGCCGAAGTGATCCGGAAGGATTCCGCCAAGTGGGCGGACGTGATCCGGCGGGCGGGGGCGCGGCTCGACTAGGCGCGCGCCACGTCACCGGGACTGCGTGTCGGTCCCGCGTTGGCCGCGCCGGCGCGAATGCTAAGGAAGAGGCAGGCCGTCCCGTCCCGCCGTGCCAGCGCCCTACAATCCCACCAGCGACTTCGCGAGAATGTTGGTCTGAATCTCCGATGTCCCGCCCATGATGGTGAAGGCGCGCGAATTGAGATAGCGCGGCACCATGGCCGCCATCTCTTCGTCCTCGGGCGGAAGCTGCAATGTCTCGTAAAGCGGTCGCTCGGGGAACCAGCGCAGCGCCTCGTCGCCGATGGCATCCATGGCAAGCTCCGCGATCGACTGGCGGATCTCGCTCCAGCGCAACTTGAGCAGCGAGGAGATCGGGCCCGGATTGCCGCCGGTTTGCAGCGTCGACAGCACCGAAATGTCGATCATCTCCATCGCGTCGAGGTCGGTGCCGATCTCCGCCAGACGGGTCCGCAGGTCGCTGTCGTCGTGGCCGCGCGCGATCATCAATTGCACGAGCTTCGCAAATTGCGCGCGCACCTGGCCCGCCAGCACCCTGCCGCCGCGTTCGAACTCCAGCAGGAACTTGGCGACCTCCCAGCCCTTGTTCTCCTCACCGATCCGGTTCGACATCGGCACTCGCACGTCGTTGAAGAACACCTCGTTGAACTCGTGATCGCCGCCGTTGCCCATGATAGGACGCACGGTGATCCCCGGCATGTCCATGTCGAACAGCACGAAGGTGATGCCGTCCTGACGCTTGCCTGTCGTGGCGGTGCGCACCAGCGCAAACATGCGGTTCGCCCGGTGCGCGTTGGTGGTCCAGATCTTCTGGCCGTTGACGACGTAATGGTCGCCATCCGCCACCGCCCTGGTCTTCAAGGACGCGAGATCGGAGCCCGAGCCCGGTTCTGAATAGCCTTGCGCCCAATAGTCATCCCCCGATCGGATGCGCGGGAGATACTTGTCCTTCTGCATCTGCGTCCCGTAATGGATGATGACGGGTCCGACGAAATGCGAACCGGACGCGTTGTAGGTCGCGGCGCCCGCGTGGCCGCATTCGAGATCAAAGATATAGCGCTGCACCGGCGACCAGCCGGTGCCGCCGTGCTCGACGGGCCAGTGCGGCACCGACCAGCCCTTACGGTGGAGCGCGCGATGAAAATCGATCAGCACGTCGGGATCGACGATGAAGGCGGTGGTGAGATCGATGGCGCGGCCCATGCCGGGCGGGATGCTGTCCGCGAGAAAGCGCCGCACCTCGTCGCGAAAGGCTAGGTCTTCAGAGCTCAGCAACAGGTCCAAGGCGATTCCTCCTACGCCATCAGCAGGCCGGTGGCTGCGACTTTCGGATCAGCGATCATGGCCCCGTAGCGGCGCAGGTGCTCGCGGGTCGAACCGAACAGGAGCTCATACGCCAGCAGTCGCTTGGCATATCCGCCCAGCGCCAGCTCATCGGTGGTGCCGATGGCGCCGTGAAGCTGAATCGCCTCCTGATGGACGGAGCGCGCGCAGCGGCCGATCTTGGCCTTGGCGCCAGAGGTGGCGCGGGCACAGATGGCGGCGGGGCCGTCGAGACTGAGCGTCGCGAACAGTGCGGCCGCGCGGGCTTCCTCCTCCTTGATCTTGATCCGCACCATGCGGTGCTGCAGGGCTTGGAAGTTGGCGATCGGCTGGCCGAACTGGACGCGGGTCTTGGCATAATCCACGGTCGCCTTCACCATCGCACCGATGGCGCCCACGGCGTCGGCAGACAATGCCGCGATCGCCCGCTGGAGCACCGCCTCGACTGCGCCGCCGGCGTTCTCGTTGCCGCCGAGCAGGGCCGAAGTCGGCACCATCGCATCGTTGAGGTCCACGTCGGCGGCGCGGCGGCCGTCCACCATCCGATAGGACCGTACCGTGAGCCCGTGCGTCGTCCGGGGCACAACGAAAACTCCGAGGCCCTGGTCGCCGAGCCGCGCCGAGAGCAGCAAGGTGTCCGCGCTCGAGCCGCCGAGGACGACCTTCTTTCCTCCCCGCAGCGAATATCCATCATTGGTGCGTTGCGCACGCGTGGGGACGTCCCGTTCTTCATGGGCGAATGCCAGATGGCACTCTCCTTCCATTACCGCCGGCAGCATCGTCTGCCGCTCGGCCGTCGAGCCCAAGGCGGCGATGAGGCCGCCGCCCAGCACCACCGTTGCGAGATAGGGTTCGATGACGAGATGCTGGCCGAATGCTTCCATGAGGATGGCGAGTTCGACCGCGCCGCCCCCGTTGCCGCCGTCCTCCGGCGCGAATGGCAGGCCCAGCCAACCGAGCTTGGCGAACTCCTCCCAGACCTCACGATCCCAGCCGGTCTCGCTCGCGGCGATCTTCTGCACCGTGCGGTAGTCGTACCGCTCGGCCAGAAACTTTTCGGCGCTCTCGCGCAAGATGACATGCTCGGTCGCGTATCGAAGGTCCACGGTTTTCTTCCCGGCACAAGACGGAGGCGCAGTGGGATGGGATCGTCATCATCCGCGCTCTCCCTTCAAGCATAGATCGTGCGAGCAGGTAAGTCAGCGAGGCCGGGACCGGCGGGCTTTCCGAGCCCTTGCCACTCCATTCTACGCGGTCCATGAATATCCGATCGATGTCCGCGAATGCCGCGCTAGTGTCCCGTTTCCGACGTTCGTATCATCTCGCAGCATCCGCTTTTACGAACGTCGGAAACAAAGGGACACTAGCAAGTCATGATCCTAGTGTGGCTTTGCATTTGACGTTCCGATGAAGGACTCGCCGCCAATACTGATAGGAACGTCAAATGCGCCACACTTGTGCGACGCCGCAAATGAGAAGGGATGAGAATGTCCGCCAAACCTTCTACCGAGAAGCCTTCTACCGAAAAGGCTCCGAGTGAAAAGGTACCGGGAGGAAAGAACGTCCTCGTTGAGTTCGAGGAGCAGATCGCCTGGGTGACGCTGAACCGGCCCGAAAAACGCAACTGCATGAGCCCGGCGCTCAACGACGAAATGGTCGAGGTGCTCGATGCGCTCGAGCTCGACGACCGCTGCGGAGTGCTCGTCCTCACGGGGGCGGGCGACTCGTTTTCGGCCGGGATGGATCTGCGCGAATTCTTCCGCGCCACGGACGGAATGCCGTTCAACAAGCAGATGCGCGTTCGGCGCTCGGCCGCGAATTGGCAGTGGCGCCAGCTCATGAACTTTCCCAAACCCACCATCGCGATGGTGAATGGCTGGTGCTTCGGCGGCGCATTCACGCCGCTGGTCTCCTGCGATATCGCCATCGCGGCCGACGAGGCGACCTTCGGGCTGTCCGAGATCAATTGGGGAATCATTCCCGGCGGCGTCGTGACGCGCGCGGTGGTCGGCACCATGAATGTCCGCAATGCCATGTATCACATCCTGACGGGCATCCCGTTCGACGGAAAAAAAGCGGCGGAGATGGGATTGGTCAACGAGGCCGTACCGAAGTCGCAGCTGCGCGCGCGCACGGCCGAGCTGGCGAAGCTGTTGCTGGGCAAGAATCCCAACACCCTGCGGGCTTGCAAGCAGGCGGTGCGCGCCGTCCAGGGGATGCCATACGAGCTTTCCGCCGACTATCTCGCCGCCAAGTCTGCGCAGCTCGAATTCTATGACGACGAGAAGGGACGCAACGAAGGCCTGACGCAGTTTCTTGATGAGAAGTCCTATCGGCCTGGGCTCGGGACGATGCGACGGAAGAAACACTCGGGCTGAAGGCCGCGGGAAGGCTGTGACCGCCGCCCCGGCGATCGACATTTCGCGGTTGATGCGGCCGCGATCGATCGCGATCGTCGGTATCTCGCCAGAGCCGAGCTCGGCCGGATTCCTGGCGTTGCGGAATCTCGAGGATTTCGGATACAGCGGCGCCGTTCATCTCGTCAGTCGAAACCAGACGAACATCGGGAGTCGGGCCTGCGTCCGCGCCATCGATGACCTGCCCGAAGGCATCGATGCCGCCATGCTGTTCATTCCACGTGCCGCCATCGAAGACGCGGTCGCGGCGTGCGCCCGCCGCGGCGTCGGCGGTGTCGTCATATTCGCGGCGGGCTTCGCGGAGGCCGGAGGGCAATGGCAGGCAGCCCAGGAGCGCATCGCCGCTACCGCACGCGCGGCCGGGTTGGCGCTGTGCGGCCCGAATTGCCTCGGCATCGTCGATTTCGCGCACGGCGTTCCGCTCACCTTCGCGCGCCAGATCGGGCGACGCGAGCAGGTTTCATCCGGTGCCGTCGTCATCGCGCAAAGCGGCGGACTTGCGAGCATCGTGCGCGCGGCGCTCACGGCCAAAGGCGTGGCGGTTGTCTGCACGGTCTCGACCGGAAATGAGGCGGTGCTCGGGCTCGAGGACTACGCGGCCTATCTGCTCGAAGATCCCGCAACCAAAGTGGTTGTTGCCTTCGCCGAGCAGATTCGAAAGCCGCAGCGCTTTCTCGCGATGGCGGCACGCGCTCGCGAGCTCGGCAAGCCTGTCGTCCTGCTGTTGTCGGGGCATAGTGCTGCCGCCCGCGAATCGGCCAAGTCGCATACCGGTGCGCTTGCCGGCGACTACGCCGTGATCGAAGCGCTGCTGCGGCACAATTGCGTCATGCTCGTCCAGAGCCTCGAGGAGCTGTTCGACGTCGCCGAGTTGGCGTTGCGCTTTCCGGCGCCGCCGAGCAAAGGGCTGGCGATGGTAACGGATTCCGGCGCCATCAAAGGGCTGGCGCTCGACTATTGCGAGACGCTCGGGCTCGATCTGCCGCCGCTGTCTCCAGACCTCGGGGCAACCATTCAGGCCGAGCTGCCGGATTTCGTCGATGCCTCCAACCCGCTCGACCTCACTGCGCAGGCAATCACCCATCCGGAAATGTACAAGCGCACCATCAAGCCCCTGCTGGCCGACGACGCCTACGGCAGCCTGCTGCTCGCCGTCATCATCGGGGAAGCAAGCGATTTCGCCGTGGCCAAGGGCAAGGCATGCCTCGAGCCGCTGATGGGATCGCCAAAGCCAGCCATCCTCGGATTGCTGGGGGACGAGGTGAACGTGCCGGCGTCGATCATTTCAGACGCGCGTGCGGCCGGGATCCCGTTCTATCGCTCGCCTGAGCGCGCGTTGCGTGCGCTGGCGCGCTTGACCGCCTATGGCCGCTCGTTGAAACGGGCGGCCACGCGTCAGGCCGTGCCGCCAATCTCGGCGCCGCCTTTGACCGGACAACGTACCCTCACCGAATACGCGAGCAAATCGTATCTCGCCAAGCTTGGGATCCAGATCCCAAGGGGCATGCTGGCCGGCAATCTCCTTGATGCCTCGGAAGCCGCGGCCGCAATCGGATTCCCGGTGGCGCTTAAGCTTCAGGCCTCGGCGCTGCCGCATAAGAGCGACGCCGGCGCCGTGCTGCTCGGTATCAACGATGAGACGCAGCTCGCGCAGGCTTGGGCGAAGTTGCAGCAGGTCGGGTCGGGATATCCCGATCTCGCCATCGACGGCGTTCTCGTCGGGGCCATGGCCCCGCGCGGGCTTGAAATGATCGTCGGTGCGCGCCGCGACCCGGATTGGGGGCCGGTCGCGCTCGTCGGGCTCGGCGGAATCTGGGCCGAAGCGTTGCACGACATTCGGGTTCTGCCGGTGGGTCTCGATCTCGACGAGATCAGTGAAGAAATTGGAAGGCTCCGCGCGGCGCCGCTCCTGCGCGGGATGCGCGGCGACGCCGCGCGCGATGTGGCCGCCCTCGCCGCGGTCGTGCAGCGCATCGGCGCGCTGCTCGACGCGCAACCGGACATTCAGGAGGTCGATCTCAACCCGGTGACAGTCTATGGTGTGGGCCGAGGCGTGCTGGCGCTCGACGCGCTGATCGTGATGAACACGCCCGACGGGAGGAAGCCATCGTGACCGCACTCACGCGCCGCGCCGCGATCGCCGGCGGACTTTGCACGTTCACGCTCGCCGCGGCCCGATCCAACCCCGACTGGCCGGATCGGCCGATCTCTATGGTTCACGGCTTTCCGGCGGGCGGACCCACCGATCTGGTGGCACGGATCATCGCCGATGGCCTCACGCGGCGGCTGGGCCAGCGGGTGGTGGTCGAGGGCAAACCGGGTGCGTCGGGCACAAGCGCGGCGGCGCAGGTCGCCCGCTCCGTTCCCGACGGCTACACGCTGTTCGCGATTCCATCGGGGCATGCTTTCGCGGCCGCGACCTTCAAGACGCTGCCATACCGGACCATCGACGATTTCTCCATGATCAGCATGTTCACCGAATATCCCTATCTGATGGTGACATACGCCGATCACTCGATCCGGATCGTGGCTGACCTCGTCAACCTTGCGCGTTCGGCGCCCACGCCGCTGCTCTACGGCACCCCGGGTAACGGATCGGGCCCGCACCTGGCGGTCGAACTCCTCGCCAGGGAGGCAAAGATTCGCCTCCAGCACGTACCGTATCGCGGGAGCGCACCGGCGGCGATCGATCTGATCGGAAAGCGGCTCGATTTCATGATGGATCCGCCGGCGGCACTGCTTGAATTCGTGCGCGACGGCAAACTGCGTGCGGTCGCGGTCACCGGCGAGCGCCGCTTTTTTGCCGTGCCCGACACGCCGACCGTGGCGGAAGCCGGCGTGCCCGGATATCTGGTCACGGCCTGGCAGGGACTCGTCGCGCCGGCAGGGCTTCCGCCGGCGATCGTGAACCGCCTCAACACGGAGGTGACCGGCATCCTCAAGGAGCCGACGGTCGTCGAGCGGCTTCGTGCGCTCGGCAACGAGCCCAGGCCGACCACCCCGGATGAATTCAAGGCGCGAATGGCCGCCGACATCGCCAAGTGGACGGCGGTGGTGGATGGCGGGAGTTTCGAGCGCATATAGGGCAGGGAGATTTCATGCCAGCAACGATGCGCGCGGCGCGCATGCACGCCGTGGGCGGACCGATGTCGATCGATACGATCCCGGTGCCGAAGCCGGGTTCGACCGACGTGCTGGTGCAGGTCAAAGCGTGCGGCATGGTGCCGAACCTCGGCAACGTGCTCGCCAATTGGACGAGGTGGTTTCCGCACCTGCCGCTGCCCAAGCTTCCCGCGATCTTCGGTCTCGATCCCGCCGGTGTCGTGGCCGAGGTCGGCTCCCAGGTGATCGGTGTGAAGCCGGGCGAGCGGGTCTATGTGAACCCATTGCGCTCGTGCGGCGCCTGCCAGGTGTGCCAGTCGGGCGAGAGCACGCGCTGCCGTTACTTTACCTTCAACGGTTATTTCGGCTTTGGGCCTGACGCGCAGAAAATCTACGATCTCTACCCCTATGGCGGCTTCTGCGAGTTCATGACCGCGCCGCAATATGCGCTGGTCAAGCTGCCCGACAGCGTCACCTTCGAGCAGGCCGCTCGCTTCGGATATCTCGGCACCTCCTATGGCGCGATGAAGAAAGCGAACGCCGTTGCCGGCCAGTCCATGCTGGTCGATGGCATCAGCGGCACGCTCGGGCTGGGTGCCGCGTTGCTGGGTTTGGCCATGGGGATGACTCGCATTCTCGGCACCGGGCGCAACCGGGAGCTCCTCGAGCGGGTCAAGGCGCTGGCTCCGGACCGCATCGAGGTGCACGCGCTGGATGACGGCGCCACTGCTCCATGGGCCAAGCAACGCACCAACGGCGACGGCGTCGATTTCATGATCAGCGCGCTCGGCCCCGGCTCGCCCGCGAGCACCATGCTCGATTCATTGCAGAGCGTTCGACGCGGGGGCCGCGCCGTTAATGTCGGGGCGGTCGCCGAGCCCGTTCCCATCGACGTGCATTGGCTCATGGACGAGCAGATCCAGTTGATCGGGTCGAACTGGTTCACATCGGCGCAGGGCCAGGAGATGGCGGAGCTGGCGCGAGTGGGGCTGCTGGATCTCTCCGTGTTCGAGCATCAGCGTTTCCCGCTCGAACAGGTCAACCACGCGATATCAGGGCTGCAGAATCGCAACGGGGGGTTCAGCAACTACGTCGTCGTACCGTGATCGGCGGTGGGCGCGGGGTTTCGGCCCGGCTCTCTCAGAATACCGTACCGTCGGCTGCGATCAGTATCGGCGGCGGCCCGTCAGGGGGGCGTAGCGCCTGCGCGATCTTGCGTCCGGCACTCCAGGTGCCACCCTGCAGCATCTGCGGCATGCTGAAGGCGGAAGCCAAGCCCAGTCTCGTTCCGACCAAAGCGACCAGGGGATCCATCAACGCGACGGTCAGCGCGCGCCATTCGACGACAAGCTCCGAGGACACCTCATGGCGCACGCATGGATCCATCGCCTCGCGGCTGCGGATCACGCCGAGATCGACGAGTAGCCCGCCATTGCGATATTCGGGAAGCGCGGTGAGTTCGTCCAGCTTCTCCACGCTGAGCCCGGCCGCTTGCAGCGGCTCGAGCAGCGAATAGGTCAGCCATTGGGAGAGCTTGTGGAACGGGACGATGTGGTCGGTGGCGTCTCCCGTACGCACGGCGGGATGCCGGCCGGCATCGCCGACGGCAAATCCGTCGATGATGAGCCCGGATGGCCAGATCGAGGACAGGCTCTCGAGCAGAGTGGCAAGCACGGCCGATGCTGAAATGCGGCGTTGATCGGCGATGCTGAATAGATAGTCGACCAGGTGGCCCGGCCGCGCCGGCGACCGTCCGTACAGATCCGGCCGCTCGGTCAGCGCAGCGCCGAGACGGCGCAGCAGCGCGCTGCGCTGTTCCAAGCCGACCAGGGGATTGTCGCCGTGAACCTGAAAATGCTGTGCCAGCGTCGCGGCATCGATACGCGCCAGCGCGGCATGATCGACGCGCAAAGGGTGACCGGCGTCGGAGGAGAACAGCCCCGCGCCGAACATATCGAAGCTGGCAACGGCAAGCCCCTCCGAACGTGTGAAGGCAAGGCCGGTTTTGCCGTCGTGGTAACGCCAGGCATGGCCGGCTCCGGCGTCGAGCAGGACGCTCACCGTGGCCAAGTCGACGGCAATGCGCGCGCGTTCGAGAGCGCCTGCGTCGATCCGCGTCGCAAGCTCGCCCCAGCGATCGACACCGCCGGCGGAAAAATGCCGCCAGCGGCTGTGATAGGGAATCTTCAGGTCGGGATAGGACTCGCGCGTGACGTCGGCCACATAGCCCGCCACGGCAGGGAGGCGCCTTTCATCGAGCGTGAAATGCGGCGAGCGACCGTCGACGACCCACTGATGGACCATGCCGCAACGCTCGCGCACCGCGGCGGCATCAAGGAGCTTGCCGAGTTCCAGGAGCGGTGCGTGCCGAGCGGAGCTCGATGACGAGGCCCGACCGCTCGCCAGCGCCGTCACTCGTAAAGTCCTCGTCCCACCGTACCCATCGGCTCAGGGCGTGGACGGTCGCCGGCGAAATAACCAGCCGCGATCTTGGCCTCGATCTCGACGCGCGCATCGGGCGGAATCATTTCGTCGGGCAGCGGCACGCGCTCGTCGATCTGGATGCCCTGGCGCAGCAGCGCATCGCATTTCATGTCGCTCATGGAAGCGAAGCGATGGATGCGGGTGACGCCCAGCCAGTGGAGTACATCCGGCATCAATTCCTGGAACCGCATGTCCTGCACGCCGGCGACGCACTCCGTGCGCTTGAAATAGCCGTCGGGGCGATCACCGCCCTTTTGACGCTTGCGGGCGTTGTAGACCAGAAACTTGGTGACTTCGCCCAGTGCGCGTCCTTCCTTGCGATTGTAGATCACGAGGCCAAGGCCGCCGGCCTGCGCCATCTGAATGGCAATCTCGATGCCGTGGGCAAGATAGGGGCGGCAGGTGCAGATGTCGGACCCAAATACGTCGGAACCGTTGCACTCGTCGTGAACGCGGCAGGCGAGGGGTGTGATGCCGTCGCCGAGCTTGGCCGGGTCGCCGAAGCAGTAGATCGTCGTGCCGCCGATCGGCGGCAGAAAGACCTTGAGGTCGGGCTTCTCTACCAGTTCCGGATACATGCCGCCGGTCTGCTCGTGCAGGCCGCGCCGCAGCTCCGCTTCCCCGAGACCGAAGCGCTCGGCGATGCCGGGCAGATACCAGACCGGATCGATCGCCGCCTTCATCACCCGCACGCTGCCGCGCGCGGATACGATTTCGCCGTCGGCGCGAATGCGACGCGCCGCGATGGCCGCGCGGATTTCCGGCATGTCGATGTGAGCGCGGGTCACCGCAATGCTCGGCCGGATGTCGTAGCCGCGCACGAGGTGGTCGCGGAACGCCTCGCCGACGAGATGTCCCCACGGGTCGAGCGACACGATCTTTTTCGCATCGAACCATTGCGGGTGCGGTCCGATGCCCTCGACCGGCGCCGTATCGGTCAGGTCGGCCATGTGATCATAGGCGAGCGTTCGGGCAGCAATTGCCAGCGCGCGATAAACCGAGTAACCCCCGGCATGGCTTCCGACGGCATTGCGATGATTGGCGTTGCGCAAGGTCGCGATCACGGGTCCGCGTTCGCCCGCGGTCGGCGCCCCCCACACGATTTGTGGCCGCTCAGTCATGGTTTCTATCGGCGATCCGTTCGCGGTGCTGAATAGATTCGCGTTCATTACATACTCCTACTACGTCAATATGACGTTAACCTACGCACGATTTTCCAGCGCGTCCTTGAGCCGCGAAAAAACAAGTAGAATAATCGATGTGCCCCTTCGATGCAAGGGGTTATTGGGCGCGAACTCATAAATGCGCGGGCACGGCCGGCCGGCAAGGAGGTCGCCCCGCCTCCGATGGCCGACGCTTGGCTGCATCGCGGCGGAAGCGAGGGTGCCTCGGCCAAGGTGGCGCGTCGTTGAGCCGCGCGACCGCGCCGGATGTCGATCGATGCGACGAACGATCGTGGATCGCTGCGGCGGCCGGCTACCTTGCCTTCGCGACGAAGGTCGGATTCACGCCGCCGTCGACGCCGCTCACACCAGCTGCGCTGGGGATGCCCCGGTTGATCAACTCGGCGATCTCGATGTCGTCGCGGCGCTGCTTCTCACGTACCGCGGCAGCGATGTCTTCCGGTACTCCGTAGGCCGGGCAACGCTCTGCAGGGCTGAGGCTATCTGTCGATTCATTCTCGAAGATGTAGCGCTTCTCGCATACTCCGACCCGAGGCTCCAGGTGCGTGACTTCGAAATGATCATAGCCGTCCTTGATCATTTTCCAGAACGCCATGTGCGGCGAGTTGCGGTGGCGGGCGATGTTGAGCGGGGTCATGCGGAACGGATAGGCCTGCAGCTGGAATGACGTCTGGCCCCCGAAGAATGCTTCGCGGGCGAGCGCGTAGATTTCGGCGATCTGCTCGTCTGTCATGGCGTAGCAGCCGGCCGATGAACAGCCTCCGTGGATCATCAGGAACGAGCCGGTGCGGCCGTTCGCACGGTCGTAGGCATTCGGGAAGCCCGTATTGATTGCGAGATATTGGCTGGAATTCGGGTTCATCAGGCCGGGAGTGATGGTGTAGAAGCCCTCCGGCGCCTGGCGGTCGCCAGTCTTGATCTTGGGACCCAGCTCGCCCGACCAGCGGCAGATCGGATAAGTGCGAAGGAGTGCGAAGCGCCCGCTGTCGTCCTGCTTCCAAACCTCAAGCTCCGATTCCTCCTTGAAGACGCGCATCAGGATCGGAGATTCCTTCTCCATCTTCTTGGCTTTGAGCTCGGCCAGAATACGTTCCGACAGTGGTTGCATGTCGCGGCTGGGGGTGACCGGCCCGCCACCGCAACCGGCAAGGGCGATCGCTGCAGCGATCGCGGCCGGAACAAGCAGCGCCCTCAGCAGAAGACGTGAGCGGAGAGACGGTTGGTGGCGCACGCCAGCCCCTATCTTGAAGACGACGGAAGCTGGTGTCCCGATTCCGAAGTTCGCATCATTGTGCGGCACTTTCGTTTGCGAACTTCGGAATCGAAGGACACCAGCAACTCATTGATCGAGTGTGGTTTCGGTTCAGAAGTCCGCATTTCGGACTCGCCGCAAGAATGGTGCGGACTTCTGAACCGCCACACTCGTGCCCCGATTCCGAAGTTCGCATCATTGTGCGGTACGTTGGTTTGCGAACTTCGGAATCGAAGGACACTAGCAGCTCATTGATCTAGTGTGGCTTCGGTTCAGAATTCCGCATTTCGGACTCGGCGCAGGAATATGCGGACTTCTGAACCGCCACACTAGGTCGGCACTTGGGTGAGATCAGGGCGAAGGCCCAGCCGAGCGACAATTCAGCGTCAGTTGGAAAACAAAAGCTTACTTGCAAATTGCTGGCGCGAGGCACCGGACCCCAGCCCTCGATACCGTCCAACCAAGAAGAACGTTGAGGTGAGCGACGCTCATATTGCGGATCGCACATTGATCCGGATGCGTTCGGTTTAACGTTTCGTTAAACATCATGCGCGCCTTCGTTTGCGGCGCGCTGGCGGGCCTCGTCGGACACGCTGAGATCTACATGTCCGGCGGCGCCGAGCATCAAGGTCCGGACGACGGCGGACCCGTTGCGCTCATCGTCGATCGCGCTTCATGTCGAATGTCCAGCCTGCTGGCCGGCCGCGACCGTCATTGAATCCGCCTGTGACGGACAAGCGCGGTGGGTCGGTTGGGGCTGTTCCTTCCCATAAACGTCTCCACAGATGCCGATGCGGAGCCACGATTGCGTAACCAGTCTCGTGCGGCGATCTTTGCTTGCCATACTTGCAGGGGCATGAGCCGCTCGCCGATCGCCTGCCGTGCGCTGACGGCTTTGCTGCGGACGTCGCCTATTCCCGCATCGGCCGCAAGATCGAACCACTTGTAGGCCTCGATTTCGTCCCGCTCGGTTCCCTGACCAAGAAGGTAGCGCATACCGACATTGTAGAGTGCGTCGGCATTGTCCAGTTGCGCGCCGCGGAAGAACCAGATCAGCGCCATCTCATAATCCTGCGCGATGTCCGGGTGTCCGAGATACATCTCGCCAATGGCATTGAATGCGTGGGGAGCGCCCGCTTCCGCTGCGCGTTCAAACCAATATATTGCCCGCTTGCCGTCTATGGGCGTTCCAGAGCCGTCGCGATTCTTGACGCCGAGCTCGAACTGAGCCTCGGACTGGCCCTGCTCGGCGGCCCGGGTCAGCCAGTCAATGGCCGCGACGTCGTCGCGCGGAACACCTTCTCCTCTCGCGTGGATGAGACCAAGCTGCATCTGCGCGACGGCATTTCCTCGATCCGCCAAAGGCGTGAGCATCTCGATGGCGCGCCCATAGTCATGCACTGCATATCGAATAAGCGCGTCGGTCAGTTCGTCGGCTGTCGCGGCCTGATTGAATAAGGCGATGACGCAGCCCAGAACGAGCGCGCCGATGCGCAGGCTCTGCCGGAAAAATCCAGAGCGCATCCTTCCTCTCCTTTTGATGTTCCCTGGAGTTGCGGGGCCGTGCGATCGGCGCCGTCGCTCACCGCCGGACCGGCGCCCTGGCCTTGCCATGTCTCAGGCGCTTGCGCCGGACTTGGCCTTGCCCCAGGTGTGGAGCAGTTCGACCCGCGACTTCGGTGCGCCATCAAAGGGCCCGCCATCGATATCCGGCCCCGGGCCGGCCGCGTACCAGCGGTGCACGTAAAGGACCGCGAAGAACTGCGCCATGATCAGAGCGGCGAAGGCGAATAGACCGTCCATGGTGTTGGTTTCCTGAGGGCGGGAGCGCTGAAAGGCCGATAAAGTCGATAGATGAGTGTCACCACTCAAGCCGCCCGGGTGTGAACCAGTTCACACACCGAAAAATGTTTGCGCCGTCCCGGGAGTTCAAAACGGAATATAGATCCGGTCGAAATCGAGCTCCGTCGAGACGATGCGCTGATGCGCCTGGTCAAGCCAGGGCTGCAGACGCTGCACCCGTTCGGAGATGGCCGTGAAGTCCCGGCGAAAACCAGGCATCACCACGCGCACGGCGTCGTAGATTTCGTCCTCGTCGATGGTCGTGAGGCGGCGGTCTCGCACCACGACGGCTCCGTCGACAATGACGTGGCGTACGCCGCGCCCAGCTTCGACGTGGACGAGCTGCCGCACCGCGCTGTTGAGGGGGAGCCAGGACGGATCGCTCATATCGATGAGCGTGAGATCCGCCTTGCAGCCGGGCGCGATCCGCCCGATGGCGTGGCCGAGACGCGCACTTTCCGCCCCGGCCTCGGTCGCCGCCCGCAACGCGGCGGCGGCTTGCGGCGGGCCGGGTAGGGGATCGCTGGCTGCGGCCAGCAGCGCGAACAGCTTCATCGCCATGAACATGTTCTGCGCATCGGAGCAGCTGCAATTGTCGCATCCGAGGCTGATGCGAACGCCGGCATCCTGCAGGGCGCGGATCGGCGGTATCCCGCATTTCATTTTGAGATTGCCTTGCGGATTGAGCACCACGCCGGTTCCTGTCTCCGCCAGAAGATCGATTTCGTCGCGTGCAAGCCAGACGCTGTGCGCGAGGTTCAACAGCGGATCGAGCATGCTCTCGGCGGCAAGCCGCTTGATCAGCGAGCCGCCATGTTCGGGCAACGTGAGGCGCGCTTGCAGCGCCATGCCGCGCGACTCGTAGATGTGCGAATAGACCGGCACGTCATAGCGGCGGGCAAGCTCCATGGTGCGCGCCATCAAAGCGGGAGAGCAGCGCTCGGGCGCCGAAGGACCCAGCGCCCAATCCACACGCGGCCGCGGCTGCGCCTTCAGGCACGCGGCTTCGAAATGGCCGAGCAGGTCGAGCTGCCGCTCCGGTTCGGCGGCGGTCGATAGCAGCGGATGCAGCTCCTTTGGAAAAATGTCCTTCCAATAGGGAATGGTTTCCAGTCCCTTGCGATCGGCATATTGCAGGCTGAACACCACGCGGATGCCGATCTGCTC
>Ga0114129_10005462_pt1 | contig 17965 bp, 17 predicted proteins | sample RhiMetdeltSRZDD1_FD_80071 | JGI IMG/M metagenome (GOLD analysis project Ga0114129, IMG submission 80071) | Populus rhizosphere microbial communities from Tennessee, USA - Rhizosphere MetaG P. deltoides SRZDD1 (version 2) (version 2) | ecosystem: Host-associated > Plants > Roots > Rhizosphere >...
AAAACCCTCGCGCGCAATCGCGATCGCATAATAGCGACCGGCAGCCAACCCGGTGACAGTGAACCGGCCGTTCGCCGGCACGTCGCTGCGGATTGTACGTGGCGACGTCGAACTCCATGACGCATCGCGGATCGGTCCCTGCTGCGGCAGGAATCCAATCAGGACGGATACAGAGGCGAGGATGATCGAGCCCACGCGCGACTAGCTTACGCCAGTCTCGTCATGGCTCTCAGCTACGCAACAGGCGGTGGAATCTCCGCCGGAACGGCGTCGGGGTCTTTGGGCGGGATCGGCCCGATCAGGCTGCGCAGTTCGTCGCCTTCGACGACCTCCTTGACGAGCAGGCGCGCGGACAGCTCGTCGAGGACGTGCCGCTGCTCGCGCAGGATGCGCCTGGCCTTCTCGTGCGCTTCGGTGAGAATCCGCTTTACTTCGGCATCAATCTGCTGCGCCGTATCCTCGGCGTAGTTCCCGCGCTCCTGCATGAACCCTGCATCCAGGAACGCGCTGCGCTTGTGGCCGTTGTAGTTGACGACACCCAGCGCGTCGCTCATGCCGAACTCCGTGACCATCGACCGCGCGATATCGGTGGCGCGCTGCAGATCGTTCTGGGCGCCGGTCGAGATTTCTCCGAACGCGATTTCCTCGGCGCTCCGCCCGCCCAGCAGCACGGCCAGCTCGCTCTGCAGATCGTTCCGCGTCATCAGGTAGCGATCTTCGAGCGGCAGCTGCATGGTGTAGCCGAGCGCGCCGAAGCCCCGGCCGATGATCGAGATCTTGTGAACCGGATCGAGCCCGGGCAGAACCGTGGCGACAATCGCGTGACCGGATTCGTGATACGCGACGATCCGTCGCTCCTTGTCGCTCATCACGCGCTTCTTCTCGAGGCCGGCGATCACCCGGTCGATGGCCTCATCGAAGTCCGTCATGTCGACCGCGCTCTTGTCGCGCCGGGCGGCGAGCAGCGCGGCCTCGTTGACGAGGTTGGCCAGATCGGCGCCCGCGAATCCCGCGGTGCGTGCGGCAACGACCTTGAGATCCACGTTCCCGGCGACCTTCACGTTCTTGACGTGGATCCGCAGGATGTCCTCGCGTCCGCGGATGTCGGGCTTGGCCACCAGCACCTGGCGATCGAATCGTCCCGGGCGGAGCAGGGCAGGGTCGAGCACTTCGGGGCGGTTCGTCGCCGCCATGATGATGATGCCCTTGCGCGCGTCGAATCCGTCCATCTCGGCGAGCAGCTGGTTGAGCGTCTGCTCGCGCTCTTCATGGCTGCCCATCGGGGTCTGGATGCGGACCTTGCCGAGCGCGTCGAGCTCGTCGATGAAGATGATGCACGGGGCCTTGCTCTCGGCCTGGCTGAAGAGATCGCGCACGCGGGCCGCGCCAACGCCAACGAACATCTCGACGAACTCGGAGCCGCTGAGGCTGAAGAACGGGACCGTGGCTTCGCCGGCCACCGCGCGCGCCAGCAGGGTCTTGCCGGTTCCGGGCGGTCCGACCAGCAGCACCCCTTTCGGGATCCGGCCGCCGATGCTCGTGTATTTCTTGGGGGTCTTCAGGAACTCGACGATCTCGCGCAGCTCCTCCTCGGCTTCGTCCACGCCGGCCACGTCGTTGAACCGCACTTTCACGTCGTCGTCGGCATAGATCTTCGCGCGGCTCCGCGCGAAGGACATCACGCCTCCCTCGGCGCCGCCCATGCGCCGGAAGAAGAAGCTCCAGAGCGCCACCAGGAACACGAGCGGGATCACCCAGCCGAGGACCTCGGCCATCCACCGGTTGGGGACCTCGCCGATGATGTTGACGCCGCTTTTCTCCAGCTCCGCCACCAGGCTCGGGTCCTCGATCGGCACGACCGTGAAGTTGCGGGAGCCCTTCTCTGGTGGCTGCTTCAGCTGGCCGCGAATCCGATCCTCCGCGACGGTGACCTCCTGCACCTTGCCGTCGCGGACGAGGCCTTTGAACTGACTGTAGGAGACCGTCTGGCCTGACTGCAGTGAGAAAAAGAACGCGTTTCCGAGCGCCAGCAGCAGGAGGAACCCCAGCACGTACCACATCGCGGAGGACGGCCCGGGGCGGGGCGAGAGCCGCCGCTCACCGGGCTTCTTCCCGCGTGGATTCGGCACTTTCGAGGAGGTCTGATCAGCCATTCGGTCTCTGAACCAATTGTACGCGCTCAGAGATCAGGCCGGCACCGGCTGCTCGGCCTTGAAGAACTCGAGCTCGCCCTTCGGCACGTCGATCCGGACGACATCCCCCTCGCGGAATTCCCCTTCGAGCACCCGCACAGCCAGCGGATCCAGCACCCGCCGCTGGATCACACGCTTGAGCGGCCGGGCGCCGTACATCGGGTCGTAGCCTTCCGCGATGAGAAGATCCTTGGCGCGGTCGGCGAGCTCGACCCGAATCTTGCGGTCTTCGAGCCGCTTCATGAGTCCGCGCAGCTGGATGTCGATGATCGCCCGCATCTCGACGCGGCTGAGCGGGTGGAACACGATGATCTCGTCGACGCGGTTGAGGAACTCGGGCCGGAACTGCTGACGGAGCACGTCCATCACCTGACGCCGGACACCTTCGGACAACGACGTGTCGCCCGCGGAGACTTCTTCGGCGATCAGGTGGCTGCCGACGTTCGACGTCATGATCACGACCGAGTTCTTGAAGTCGACGGTCCGGCCCTTCCCATCCGTCAGGCGCCCGTCGTCGAGCAGCTGCAGCATCACGTTCAGCACTTCCGGGTGTGCCTTTTCGATCTCGTCGAAGAGCACGACCGAATACGGTCTCCGCCGAACCGCTTCGGTCAGCTGTCCCGACTCCTCGTAGCCGATGTACCCCGGAGGCGCACCAATCATCCGCGACACGGTGTGCTTCTCCTGGTACTCGGACATGTCGATGCGAATCATCGCGTGGTCGTCGTCGAACAGGAACTCCGCGAGCGCGCGGGCGAGCTCCGTCTTCCCGACGCCGGTCGGGCCGAGGAAGATGAAGCTGCCGAGCGGACGGTTGGGATCCTGGAGGCCGGCGCGGGCACGTCGGATGGCATTCGCCACCGCGCGAATGGCTTCGTCCTGGCCCACCACCCGCTGGTGCAGCCGCTCTTCCATCTTCAGCAGCTTCTGGATTTCGCCTTCCATCAGCCGGCTGACCGGCACACCGGTCCAGCGGCTCACCACTGCGGCGATATCCTCCTCGTCGACGTCCTCCTTGAGCATCCGCCTGGTCTTCTGGAGCTCGGCCAGCCGGGCTTCCTGCTCCTTGATGCGGCGCTCGATCTCCGGCAGTTTTCCGTACTGCAGCTCGGACGCGCGCGCGTATTCGCCGGCGCGCTGTGCCTGCTCGATCTGGGTGCGAACCTGTTCGAGCTCCTCCTTCAGCTTGCGCGAGCCCTGGATCGCGTCCTTTTCCTGTTGCCAGTGCAGCGACAGCTGATTCTTCTCTTCCTTCAGATTGGCCAGCTCTTTCTCGAGCTTTTCCAGCCGCTCTTTCGAGGCCTTGTCTTTCTCCTTGCGCAGCGCTTCGCGCTCGATCTCGAGCTGCATGATTCGCCGCTGCACCTCGTCCAGTTCCGCCGGCATCGAATCGATCTCGGTCCGCAGGCGCGCCGCAGCTTCGTCGATCAAGTCGATCGCCTTGTCGGGCAGGAACCGGTCGGTGATGTAGCGGTGCGAGAGCACCGCCGCGGCCACGAGAGCGGAGTCCTTGAACGTCACGCCGTGATGAATCTCGTAGCGCTCGCGGAGGCCGCGCAGGATGCTGATCGTGTCCTCCACGCTGGGTTCGCCGACCATGACCGGCTGAAACCGCCGTTCGAGGGCCGCGTCCTTCTCGATGTGCTTGCGGTACTCGTCGAGCGTGGTGGCTCCCACCGTGTGCAGCTCACCGCGCGCCAGCATCGGCTTCAGCATATTGGACGCGTCCATCGCGCCTTCAGCGGCGCCGGCGCCGACGACGGTATGAAGCTCGTCGATGAACAGGATGACCTGACCCTGCGAGCCCACCACTTCCTGGAGAACGGCCTTCAGCCGCTCCTCGAACTCGCCCCGATATTTGGCGCCGGCGACGAGCGCCCCCATGTCCAGGGCGACGATGGTCTTGTTCTTGAGCCCCTCGGGCACGTCCTGCCGGACGATTCGCTGGGCGAGACCTTCGACCACCGCGGTCTTGCCGACGCCGGGCTCGCCGATCAGCACCGGGTTGTTCTTGGTGCGGCGGGAAAGCACCTGAATCACGCGGCGAATCTCGTCGTCACGCCCAATCACCGGATCGAGCTTGCCCTTGCGGGCGAGGTCGGTCAGATCACGGCCGTAGCGGGCGAGCGCTTCGTAGGTCGCCTCCGGATTCTGGCTGGTGACCCGCTGCGAACCGCGCACCGCGGTCAGCGCCTGCAGGATGGCATCTCGCGTGATTCCGTGCTGCTCGAGGATGCGGGCGCCGGTCGAGCGGCGCCCCTCCGAGGCAATCGCGATGAAGAGGTGCTCGGTGCTGACGTAGTCGTCCTTCAGCCGCTCCGCTTCCTGTTCAGCGGCATCCGTCACCTGGCGAAGCCTGGGGGAGAGCGCAACCTGCGAGCCGCCGTGCGCGCGCGGCAGCCGCCCGAGCTCGCCACGCACCGCCCGCGCAACGGCGGCGGGATCGGCGCCGATCTTCTGAACGATCGACGGCACGATCCCTTCACGCTGCTCGATCAGGGTGACGAGCAGGTGCTCGGGAAGGATTTCCGAATGCCCCTCGCGGTCGGCGAGCTGCTGCGCGCCGAGGACCGCTTCCTGGGCTTTTTCCGTGTACTTGTTGATATTCATGATCTTCTGTCGCCTTCAATTCCCAACTTCCAACTTCCAAACTTCCCAGCTCACCTTGGGAATTGGGAATTGGAAGTTGGGAGTTGACGTAGTTCTTAACCCCTCTCCAGTTTCTGCAGCGCTTCGTAGTGCTGGCGCTGGTCCTTCGTGAGCGCGCGCGGCAGCTGCACTTCTACCGACGCATAGAGATCGCCCTTGTCGTCCGGCTTGCCGACCTGCGGCATGCCGTGGCCCTTCAGGCGGAAGATCTGGCCGTTCTGCGTGCCCTCCGGAATCTTCAACCGCACGCTGCCGGTCACGGTCGGAACCTGCGCCTCGCCACCAAGGACGGCGGTGGTCACGGGCACGCCCACCTTGGTCTTCAGATCGGTGCCATCCCTCTCGAAGACCGCGTGGGGCTTCACGTGGACGCGCAGGTAGAGATCACCGGCGGAGCCGCCATTCGAGCCGGCCGCGCCCTCTCCCGCGGCCCTGACACGCGATCCATCTTTCACGCCAACCGGGATCCGCACGTCCACGCTGCGCGCGTGGCCGCCTTCCTTGATCGAGATGCGGCGGGTCGCGCCGTGATAGGCCTCTTCGAGCGTGAGCTCGACGCCGTGCTCGATGTCCTGCCCCTTCTGGGAGCGTGGCGCGCGTCCGCCCGCACGCGCCCGGCCCGTGCCCTCGCGCGGACCTGCCCCGCCAAAGAAGGTTCGAAAGAAGTCGGAGAAGGGATCCTCGTTGCCGAAGAGATCCTGCATCTCCTCCTGCGTCATGGTCCGGTAGCCGCCCGGGCCGCCCATGTTGATCGTCCAGGTATTGTCCGCACCCGGGCCGCCGCCAAAACCGAACGGGCTCCCGCCAGAACCCTGCCCCTGTTGAGCGGCCTGCTCGTACATCCGCCAGTTCGCGCCGAGCTCGTCGTACTTGCGCCGCTTGTCGGGATCGCCTAGGACCTCGTAGGCCTCGTTGATCTCCTTGAACTTCGCCTCGGAGGTCTTGTCGCCAGGATTGACGTCCGGATGGAACTTGCGGGCGAGCTTGCGGAACGCCTGCTTGATTTCCTTCTCGTTCGCCGTCTTTGCGACGCCAAGCGTCTGGTAGTAGTCCTTGAAGTCCATCGCCTCAGAGTCCCGCCATCGCGCCAATCCGCTCGATTTCCTGGGCCATGCGCTTCCTGGCTTCCGACCGGCCGCCGTCTTCGCGGATGAGCGGCCGGAGGCGCTGCACGGCCTCGGCGATGGACAACAAGCGCTGTACGCCCGCCAGGTTCACGCCGACGTCCTCCACCAGGTGCTTGATCAGCCGGAGCCGTTCGAGCTCGTCGCTCGTATAGACCCGCATCGATCCGACGGTCCGCGTCGGACTGACGAGCCCGAGGCGCTCGTACTTGCGTAGTGTCTGCGGATGCATGTCGAGCAACCGCGCCGCCATGCTGATAAAGTACAGATCAGGCTGCAACGCCATATGTGCCAGTGCTTCCGGGCTCTTCAGCCCTCCTCGCCTCGTCCGTGTCCGACGCCAAACCCTGCGTCGATCCAAATGTAGGCCTTGATACGAGTCGTGTCAAGCAGCGGTCGCCGTTGAATGGACCTCCAACTCGCGGATTTAGTGACCATCGGGGTACTGGTGGTCCTCGAAGGGCTGTTGAGCGCGGACAACGCGCTCGTCCTGGCCGTGATGATCCTCGGGCTGCCGAGGCGCGATCAGAAGAAAGCGCTGCGCTACGGGCTGGTCGGCGCCTTCGCATTCCGGATTGCCGCGACGCTGCTGGCGACCTATTTCATTCAGATGGGGTGGGTGAAGATCCTCGGGGGCTGCTACTTGTTGTACTTGACGGCCCAGCACTTCCTGCAGGGGGGAAGTGCCGAGGATCGGAGCCGGATTAGGCCAGCGCAGGCGTGGCTCGGGCTCACCGCGCTCTGGGCCACGGTCGTGAAAGTAGAACTGGTCAATATCGCGTTCTCGGTCGATTCAATCCTGGTCGCGGTCGCGATGTCGCGAAAATTCTGGGTCGTGCTGACCGGGGGCCTCCTCGGGATCGTCGCGATCCGTGTCGTGATCGGACAGCTGCTGACGCTGGTTCGACGCTATCCAACGATTGTCGACGGCGCTTTCATCATCATTGCCTGGGTCGGTATCAAGCTGCTGGTGGAATATCTGAACGCCGCAGGTGTTATCCATTTCGAGATAGACAAGTGGCTGTCCCTCGCGCTCATCGGCATCATTTTTACGATTGCGTATCTGCGTGCGCGCAGGAAAGGACCCGTGCCCGACGACGACCCGAGGTCGGACGAAGCCGCGGTCCTGCTCGCTGACAACCACAGCTCCTGACGGATCGCCGCGGCATGGACGTTCAAGCGTCAGACCTTTTCACCATCGCTCTGCTCGTCCTGCTCGAAGGCCTGCTGAGCGCCGACAACGCGCTCGTGCTGGCGATCCTCGTGCTCGGCCTGCCCCGGGCAGACCAGCGCAAGGCGCTGCGGTACGGCATCATCGGCGCTTTCGCGTTCCGCATCCTGGCCACGCTGCTGGCGGTGCAGCTGATTGCCTTCGGCTGGGTCAAGCTGGTGGGCGCCGCCTACTTGCTGTACCTCACGTTCAAGCACTTCTTCGGACACGGCGGGACGGCCGAACGCCGCAGCATTCCACAAGCGCGGGCCGCGTTCGGCCTTTCAGCGTTCTGGGCCACGGTGGTCAAGGTCGAGCTGACCGACATCGTGTTCGCGATCGACTCGATCCTGGTCGCGGTGGCGATGTCGTCGAAGACCTGGGTGATCATCGCCGGCGGGATCTTCGGCATCGTCGCGATGCGCCTGGTGATCGGGCAGCTGCTCACGATCGTGCGGCGCTACCCGGCGCTCGTGGACGGCGCCTTCATCATCATCGCGTGGGTCGGGGTCAAGCTCCTGATCGAGTACCTGCACCTCGAAGGGCACATCCACTTCCAGGTGAACAAGTGGATGTCGTTCGGCCTGATCGTGCTGATTTTCCTCGCCTCGTACCTTTACGCCCGGCGTCAGGGACCTGTGCCGGACGACGGCGGGCAAAGAGACGAGGCGACGGAGCTCTTTACCGACGGGAAGTAACGCCCGCTAGTACCGATCGACCAGCTTCAAATCCACCCTCTCCGATCCACCTTCGGAGAGCGTGATCCGCTTCGCGTGGGACTTCAGACGATCGAGCAGTTCCGGATCGCCCCAGGCTCCCGCCTCGATGTAGTCGACCGCAACGATGTCGTAGCTGCCGGCAGGGAGGTTGCGAACCCGGAACCGTCCTTCCTGATCGGGCCGGGTCCCGTTGACCCATCGCGTGAACGGCAGGCTCCAGAGCTGGGGATCGTCCGAGAAGACAATGACGGTGTAATCCTTCAGCGCCGAGCCGTTCGAGGCCGTGACGCCGCCGGTGATCTCGGTTTGCTTCGACGTCGCGACCAGCTCGAGGCCCGAGATGTCCTGGCCGCTCTTGAATTCCACACCGGAGTCGGTCACGTCATCGCCGTTCTGTCGAACGGACTTGAGCGTCCAACCCGAGGGCAGGTTGCCGACCCGCAGCAGGCGGCGGCCGGACAGGCCCTTGAGCTGGAACGAGCCGTCTTCCTTCACGGTCGCGCCGCCCGCAGCCATCATCCCGGGACCATCGGCATCGGTCGGGACCGACGTGATGCGGATATTGGTAGACGCTGGCGGAGCACCGCCCTCGAAGGTGATGCGGCCCGAAGCGGTCGCCCCCTTGTAGGTGATGATCACGACGTTCGAGAGGTCTTCGCCGGCGACAACCACCGGCACCGACGCCGTCTCGCTATCGGAGCCGTCAGATCCGCCGGCAATCGTTGCCCTGAACATCATGGTATCGCCGCCGTCCGACGTGATGATGCGGACCGAACGCACGGTAAGCGTGTAGTCGCCCGGTCCGACGTTGGGGATCGAGAAGTTGCCATCCTTGGAAGTCCGGCCGGTCGCGCCTCCCATCATGGTCAGACCCGTCTCGCCGGTGCGGCTGATCGGCATCGCAGTCACGATGCCACCGTCCAGGGGCTTGCCGTCGGACGTCATGACGGTGCCGGTGATCTTCGCCAGCCTCACCGGCGCGAGCGCGAAGTCGGTGTTCTGAGCCTCCTGACCAACGGCCACGGTAACGCGCTGTGCATTGGCTGCGGTGGTCGTGCCGGGAAAGTAGGTAGGCGCATATCCAGAGGACGGCGTCGAACCAGAAGCGCCGGAAGACGGTCCACCGAGCAACGCGGCGTCCAGCATCATGATGTCGGTGTTCCGAAGTGACGCGCTGATGTAGTACTCGCCTGGGGGGAGCCCGTACATCCGGAACTGCCCGAGATCGTTGGTCTGGCTCGTGCGGCCGGTCGGGAGCAGCCGACGGCGCCCGTTGGACCAGGTCTGGCGCATCGCGCTCACGAGCGCGTCCGGCAGCGGATCGCCAAACTCGTCGACGATGCGGCCCGAGATCACCCCGCCCCGCGGCATCGCGACATCAGCCTTGTCGAGGACCTGCTTGTCGGCGAGCTCGATCGGCCGTCCCTGCTCGAACGGGCGCGTCTGGCCGTACTGCACGTTGACATAGCCCGACTTCGACGCATTCAGCGTAAAGCGCGCGGCCGGCAGTTCCCTGAACTCGAAGCGCCCCTCGGCGTCGGTGAGCGCGGTTTTGACGCCGATCTCCGGCGCCGTCAGCCGCACCTGCGCGCGGCGCAGCGGGCCCCCGGTGTCGGTCGAGACGACGCGTCCGAGGATCCGTCCGCTGCCGGTCTTCAGCTGTCTCGGACCGCCAAGGCCCGGCATCATCATCGGCTCGCCGGCCGACTGCGTGGCTTCAATCACGATCTGCTGCTGCGCGCGCGCCGGCGTTTCGGCAGCCGCGGTGAAGAGGGCGAGCGCCGTCACTACACGCGCAAGTCGTCTGTGCATCTCGAACCGCCTCATATGTAGAAGGTCCACAGATTCTCGCACGCCGGTACGAGGCAGTTGTTAAGAATGTAAAGACATCGCCAACTGCAGCGGCCGCGTGCCTTGATACCGCTGCAGGGTCTGCTGGACCACGTCCGCCATCATGTCGAGGAACAGCGGGTGATCGTTGACCGCCCGCGCTCTCACCATCGGCAGGCCCATCTCTGCGCACACGGCGGCGGCTTCGGTATCGAGGTCGTAGAGCACCTCGACGTGGTCGCAGATGAACCCCGCAGGAACGATCACGGCAGCGTCCAGCGTGCCGGCATCCTTCTGCTGCCGCAGGAAATCACAGATGTCGGGACCGAGCCACGGATCTTCGGGCCGGCCGCTGCGGCTCTGATACACCGCGACGTGGGGGAGCGCCAGGCCCGTGCGGGCACGCACCGAGTCCGCGATAAGTCGCGCCGTAGCCAGGTACTGCTCTTCGTACGGATACCTCGCGGCCATGCTCCCGGGAATGCTGTGAGCCGTGAAGACGAGTGTCGCGCGGCTGCGTACTGAGTCCGGCAGTGAGCGCACGGAGCGCTCCGCCTCCTGCGACGACGCTTCGATGTAGCCAGGATGAGTGTGCCAGTCGCCGACGTACGCGATCTCGATGTCCGGCAATCCTTTTTCGGCGAGCGTCGCCCTCGCGTCGCGGACGTTCTCGCGATATTGAAGGCAGCCCGAATAACTTCGGTGAGCGGCCGCGATGAACCCGATCGCCCGGCGGATGCCGGCGCGCGACATCGCGGCGAGCGTGTCGGCCAGGAACGGGTGCCAGTTCCTCATGCCCACGAACACCGGCAGGTCGAGACCCGCGGCCCGAAGCCGCTCGCCGAGACCGTCCGCCTGCGCGCGCGTCAGCTCAGTGAGGGGAGAGACACCACCGAAGTGCTCGTAGTGATGCGCCACCTCTTCGACCCGTTCGGGCGTAACCCGGCGTCCACGAAGCACGTTGGCAAGAAAAGGCCGGACATCCTGGGGACCGTGCGGACCACCGAACGCGATCAGCAGCACGGCATCAAAAGGGAGTGAGGCCAACCCGCCGATTATACTGACCGGCAGATGCGCCTTCCGCGTCCCGTCTGGATGCTCGGGTGGGTGAGCTTCTTCACCGACACGGCGAGCGAAATGGTCTATCCGCTCCTGCCCCTGTTCCTGACGCGTGTTCTCGGCGCCGGCGCAATGTCGCTTGGCGTCATCGAAGGCGTCGCCGAAGCGGCGAACAGCATCCTGAAGGTCGTCTCCGGGCGACTCGCGGATCGATGGGGCGCTCCGAAGCGCCTGGTGCTCGCCGGCTACGGGCTCTCGTCGATGGTCCGGCCCTTCATCGCGCTCGCATCCTCGTGGCTGCACGTGCTGGTGCTGCGGTTCACCGACCGGCTCGGCAAGGGTATCCGGAGCTCGCCGCGCGATGCGATGCTCGCGACCTTTGCCGACTCCGCGAATCGCGGCAGGGTGTTCGGCTTCCATCGGGCAATGGATCACGCCGGCGCCGTCCTGGGACCGCTGCTCGCGTCCGCGTTCCTGTATTTGCGCCCGGACGACTACCGCACGCTGTTCGCGCTCACGCTGATACCGGGAATCGTCGTGATCCTGATCCTGTGGCGCGTCCCCGACACGCGAAAGGCCCCCGCAACGGAAGTTCAGGGTGCAGCTCCGGATCCGGTGACTCACTTCCCGGTCACCGCGCGACTGCCGTCCGAGTTCTACCGCGCGATGGCGGTGATCCTTCTCTTCAGTCTGGGGAACGCCAGCGACGCCTTCCTGTTGCTGCGATTTGCGGACGTCGGCATCTCCGCGTTCTGGATCCCCCTCCTCTGGTCCGCCATCCACGTCGTCAAGACGGTCTCCTCGCTTTACGGCGGACAGTGGTCCGACCGGCTCGGACGGCGGCATGTCATCGGCGCGGGCTGGCTCATCTACGCCGGCGTCTACGGGGCATTCGCGGTGACCGACTCCGCCGCGATGCTGGTCATCGTGTTCCTGATTTACGGGCTCTACTTCGGACTGACCGAGGGGGTCGAGAAAGCGTGGGTGGCCGACCTCGCGCCTGCCGCCGGACGCGGCAACGCGTTTGGTATCTACAACGCAGTGATTGGAATTGGCGCGCTCGCGGCCAGCCTGCTGTTCGGGTTCATCTGGACCCACGTGTCGCCGCCGGCCGCGTTCTATACCGGCGCAGGCTTCGCGGTCACCGCGACCGCGCTGCTATACTTGACGTTCTCTTCGGAGCCCCGGCCGGGACGGTGAGTCGGAAGGCGTCAGGCGCGTCCTGTAGCGTCACGGTCGGCAGACCCTGACGGCACCAACCATGAAAACAATTCTGGTTACCAATGACGATGGCGTGCGGTCGCCTGGGATTCGTGAGCTGGCGCACGCCGTCGCCAGGCTCGGCGACGTCATGATCGTTGCTCCACATCAGGAAGCCAGCGCGATCGGTCATGCTCTAACCCTCCGGCGTCCACTCCGGGTCGAACAGATCGAGCCGAACATCTTCGAGGTCGACGGCACCCCCACCGACTGCGTGAACGTTGCGGTCGCTCGAATCCTCTCGAGGCCGCCGGATCTGATTCTGTCCGGGATCAACAAGGGTTATAACCTCGGCGACGACGTGACGTACTCCGGGACCGTGGCTGGAGCGATGGAAGGGGCGTTGCTGGGGATTCCGAGCATCGCGGTCTCGCTCGAGCGATCATCGCGCGGCTACGATTTCAAGCCCGCGGCGGCAGGTGCTGCGCAGGTGGCGGAGCGTCTCTTGTCGGGCAGCGCGCTGCCGCAGCGGACGTTCCTCAACCTCAACGTGCCGACCGGCCGGCTGAGGGGCATCCGCATTACGGTTCAAGCCAAGCGGAATCACGTGACCGTCGTCGATCAACGCGTCGACCCGCGGGGGCAGCCCTACTACTGGATCGAGGAGGGGCAGAACGACTGGGAGCCGCACGATCGCTCGGACTATCAGGCGGTGCGCGACGGCTTCATGTCGGTCACGCCGCTCCAGCCCGACCTGACCGACTATCACTCGCTGGCGCTGCTGGACGAGCTGTCACGGTGGCGGGAAGTTGAGGTAGAATAGCCGTTCACGCTTGTCGGGGCGTGGCTCAGCCTGGTAGAGCACTCGGTTCGGGACCGAGGGGTCGAAGGTTCAAATCCTTTCGCCCCGACCAACATCTCTTGAAGAGCGCCCGGTTTTCCGGGCGTTTTTCTTGTACGGCTGTCTCGCACGTGCCGCGATCTACTTCACCTTCGATTGCCAACCTTCGGCATTCTCGGTGGATCGTCGGTATTGCACCGAAAGCAGCGCGTGCCCGGTCCCGCGCAGTCGTCATGCGGCCAGCCTTGATCGGGGTGTTGCTCGCAGATCCAGCCCTCATTGCAGAAACAGGCCTCTGCCGGTTTCGTCCGATCCGTCGAGCGACGCCCGGCGCTCTCAGCAATCCGACGGTCTCGAATCAGGGTGTCACGCCGTTCGATCGCTCGCGCGAATCGTTCGTGGGGCGTCAATTCCGACTCCGGATCGTTTTCCGGTGGCGGCGCAGGGCTCATTGGCAGGTGTCTCGTCGACACCGGCGGGGCGACCCGTACCAACGTCTGGCCGTTGGCGTTCACCGGACCACCGCAGAAGGGGCACTGCCCGCTGTTGGTATGACCCATACCTGCCTTCTCGGGGCATCAGATTGCCATGCCATAGCGAAAGCGGGAGAGGGCGATTCTCGCATGTTTCACATCGAGGCTATCGGAAGCACCGGCTGAAACGCGCAAGGGAGGACGCCGAGGATTGCCACGGTAGCTGAACAGGAACGGCGGTTGGCGACCCTGCCAAGAAGAACTCGGTCCAGACCGAGCTATGGAGCATCAAGACTCGGGGATTCCCAAACATCTCTCGCGCCAGGCGAGGCCCAAATTCCCCCCGCCAACACGCCCACCGGCCCGATGATGAAGTCGGAAGCGAGAAGAAAGGCGAGGACGGGGAGGGGTATCGGATCATAAATGGGAAGCCAGGCATACATCGCGAAAGCCACGGCACTCGCGACAAGGCAGAAGCCGGCATAAATGACCACCATCGGCCGCGGATATGACCGACGCACGATCCAGCCGCTGGCGGCAGCGCTGAAGAACACAAGCGGCACGAACACAAGGAAGGTCTTGTACCCGCTCACGAATCGCGCTGCCAACGACGTCGAGGCATAGCAAAGCGGCAGGGCAGTGGCGCAGCCGATGATGATGGCGCTCACGGTATCGAGCGTCCGCCTCCGAACTTCACGACCCGCACTAATCACAAGGGCCTGGAGCACCTGCCACCAATACCAGGTCCGCGAGCGGCCGCCCTGATATTGCTCAATCAGATCGCCGAGCAGTGCTTCAGACATTCGCCCTGCGACAAGCGACTCCATCAGGGTCGTAGCCAATGCGGGTGGATGGGTTGGTTTCACGTTGTGCCTCCCTGGAGCTCACGAATGCCCCTCCACATCTTCACGAGGGAGCCCTTTGTCTCGCGCACCAGACGGACGCCCTCCGTCGTCACACGGAAGTGTCGTTTCGCCCGCCCTCCCCGTGCTGCGGTCGATTCGCCGACACGCGACGCGACCCAGCCCCTTTCCTCCATTCGGTCCAGCGCGGCATACACGCTGGCCAGGGCTACCCGGCGCCCTGTCGTCTGCTCGATCTCGGTCGAAATCGGAACGCCGTAAGCCTTGTCCTCGCCCAGCCGCAGCACGGCGAGGAGGAGCATCAGTTCCAAGCTTCCGGGATGGTCAGCCATATTTATTCCAGTATATGGAATAAATCGGCAGCGTCAAGCTTGCGGTCCCGCGTGGCATCAGGCGTTAGAGCCTCGCAGCCATGAGCGGTCCGCAACAGAAGCCCGCGACGGGGCGCATCGTTGGGCTAAGACTGAGCACGACCATTGCATCGCGCTCGGGCAGGAGGCCTAACCCTGCTTAGGTGCTGACATGGAGCCCACAAAACCTTCCCTCGCGATTCTCTATCCTGGAAATTGTGAGCCACTGAAAGCCTCTTTCCACGGCGTGGCCCTCCTTCTGGCTGCCGTGATGGGCGCCTACAATGCCGCCGCGTGGGTCCGACGCCGGCAGTCGCACCTCGCGATCAATGCCACCATCTACATCGCCGCCGTCTTCTGGGAGCAACGGCATGTGGCGCATCACCTGTTGCCCTGTTTGCCGTCGGAGGCTCCTGGCCCTGTCGATGTCCACGTACATGCCGAGGAAGGGCCGCCGACCGAGAAGGCGGCTTAGGCTCGCGCGATGATGCCCGCAGAGCCGCGAGCGGTGATCGCTACTTCTTTGTGATCGCTTGTGCTGCCGCCTGCTGAAACGCCCGCCGTACGTCGCTGGCGTCGCTGTTCGGGAAGTTCGAGCGCTGCACCATCAGGACGTAAGCAACGTTCTTCGCGGGATCGATCCAGGCCTGCGTGCCCCACGCGCCGCCATGACCGTAAGTGCCCGGCGAGAGCATTGCGGCCACGCCATCATGCGGAGTGCGCAGGATGCACGTGGCGATGCCCCAGCCGTAATTTGCTCCTCGATTGCCGAAGGTGTCGGTCTGAAAGAAACCGGTCGGAAGGTCGCCCGTCTGGGGAGTCGTGAGGAACGTCATTGCGGCGCCGCTCAAATAGCGTCGGCCGTCGAGCGTACCGCCATTGAGCAGCATCCGGACGAAACGCGCGTAGTCCGGCGCGGTCGAGTAGAGGCCGCCGTTGCCCTGCGGCGGCCGATCGCGCGGCCCGAAGTCGGCGCGCGGCGCTACCGGTTCGAGCGCGCCGGTTTCCTTGTTCTTCGCGTAGGCGGTCGCGAGCCGGCCGCGCTGCTCGGCGGTGGGGTAGAACGTCGTGCTCCTCATTCCGACCGGATCGAACAGTCGCTTCTGCAGGAAGGCGTCGAACGTCATCCCGCTGACGACTTCGACGATGCGGCTGGCAGCGTTGATGCCGCTCTGGGTGTACTTCCACCGCTCGCCTGGTTCGTACTGCATTGGAGCGGCCAGCCAGATCGGAACCAAATCAGCAAGCGTCTTCGCCTTCTGCGCCTCCGGTCCGCTTGCCTCTCCAAGGCCCGACGTGTGGGTAAGGATCTGCATGATGGTGAGGTTCGCAGGCTTGCCGGAGGGAGTCTTGAGGGTGCTGAACTCCGGCAGGTACTTCGCGACCGGATCGGCGACCTTGAGCTTGCCCTCGTCCTGGAGCATCAGAACCGCGACGCCGGTGACCGGTTTGGTCATCGAGGCGATCCAGAAGAGCGTGTCGGGCCGCATCTCCCGCTTCGACGCGATGTCGGCGTACCCGGTCGTATCGAGGTGCAGGAGATCGTTCCGGTTGACGACAGCCGTGACCGCGCCGGCAATTTCCTGCTTCGCGATCATCTCCTCCATCGCTGCGGCGATGCCCGGCAGTTTCGCATGCTGACCCGCGGCAATGAGTGTGCTGGAGAGAGCGAGGACGAGCGTCAGGCAGAGGCGTTTCATAGCGGCGAGAAAGTATCCGCTCCTTCCGCGCCGGTCAAGTTTTCCCGGTTGGGGGGCGGTTCGAGGGCGCAGCGAGCGCCTTGATGTAGCGCTTGTCCCGCTTGCGTGACGCGATCTCACGCACGGTCCGGCCGTCCTTGCCCGGCAGGTCCGGATTCGCCCCGTGCTGCAGCAGCACCTTGAAAACGTCGAAATACTGCTTCTCGAGTGCGTGGTGCAGCGCAGTCGTGCGGTTGAATCCCGGGAGGTTGGGATCGGCGCCAAGTCTGAGCAGCTCCCTGACCGTCTTCATGCGGGCCCTGGCGAGCTTCGGCTTGCCCTCCGTTCCTCGCTGAACGACGTCCACGGCCATCAGCAGCGGCGGAGCACCGACGACCTCGTTGACATCGGCGCCGTGGCGCACGAGATCAGCAAGGATGTCCGCGTTACCCCACCACGCCGCCGCAAACAGCGCGCCGGGCGCCGCGCCCTGCTCGAGGAAATATCTCGCGAGCGCATTGTTACGGGCTCTCGCGATGGCAAAAAACGCCAGCGACACCTTAGCGGGCTCCTCTTCGCCATCCTCGCCCGCGGCGGTCGTGTGGGTCGCTGTCGGATCGAAGCCCTGGCTCACGAGCCACCTGGCGGCCTGCAATTGCCGCCGTGCCGCCGCAGCATCGTCCACCGTTGATCGCTTGCAGCAGATCTGCAGCAGGTTCAATCCTTTCTCGTCCCGCCAGTCCTTCAGGTCCGGCTCGGAGCGCAAGAGCGTTCGTATTCGATCGAGATCGAATGCCTTGAGCGCGTCGAGAAGAGCTGTCCTGCTCATGTCGCAGGGCATCATCTCTCATTTCGCGCCGGCGGCAAGACCACTAAAATGCCTCGATGACTCCTGCTGAACGCCTTCGCACCATTCTCGCGCGTCCCGGCATCCTGGTGATGCCCGGGTGCCACGACGCCATGTCCGCCCGGCTGATAGAGGAAGCCGGCTTCGAGCTCGGCTTCATGAGCGGGTTTGCCGTGTCGGCGGCACGGCTCGGGATGCCGGACACCGGACTGATCTCGTACGGGGAGCTGGTCGATCAGGGCCAGAACATCTGCCGTGCGGTGTCAATCCCCATGATCGGCGACGGCGATACCGGCTTCGGCAGTGCCCAGAACATCAAGCGCACGGTGCAGGGGTATCAGCGAGCCGGCTTCGGGGCAATCATGCTCGAGGACCAGGTCGCCCCGAAGCGGTGCGGCCACACGGAAGGGAAGTCGGTGGTCGGGCGAGACGAAGCGTTGACGCGCATTCGCGCCGCGGTGGACGCGCGCGATGCCGGTGCCGACATCCTGATCATGGCCCGCACCGACGCGCGCGGGTGCATCAGCCTCGACGAAGCGATCCTGCGCTGCCGGTTGTTCCGTGAGATCGGCGCCGACATCACGTTTCTCGAGGCCCCGCTGAACGAGGATGAGATGCGCCGCTATTGTGCGGAAGTCGACGGTCCGAAGATGGCGAACCTGATCGAAGGAGGCAGGACTCCGAACCTGCCGCCCCGGCAGCTCGAAGCGATCGGGTACAAGATCGGCGTCTACCCGCTGACGCTCCTGAACGTCTCGATCCAGGCCATGCGCGAGGCGCTCGGCAGCCTGCTGCACTCGCAGCGTCCGCGAGCGGTCATGGATTTCGAAGACCTGAAGAAAGCCGTCGGGTTTCCCGCTTACTACGCTGAGGAAGCGCGCTACGCGCGCCAGTCCTGAATCGCGGGTTCGCGGTTCGCGGGATCGCGG
>Ga0114129_10005464_pt1 | contig 17964 bp, 13 predicted proteins | sample RhiMetdeltSRZDD1_FD_80071 | JGI IMG/M metagenome (GOLD analysis project Ga0114129, IMG submission 80071) | Populus rhizosphere microbial communities from Tennessee, USA - Rhizosphere MetaG P. deltoides SRZDD1 (version 2) (version 2) | ecosystem: Host-associated > Plants > Roots > Rhizosphere >...
CGAGCGCCTTCGCGATGGTGAGTTGCTCTACGCCAATGGGTGGCAGCGGACAAGTATCCTGACGACGGCGCGCCTTATCGCCCGCGCCGCGTTGCGCCGCGAAGAGAGCCGCGGCGCCCACTTCCGCTCCGACTACCCGGAGCGGGACGATATACACTGGAAACGGCGCCAGATGGAAGTACGAAGTACGAAGTACGAAGTACGAAGTACGAAGTAAGAAGGACGAAAGCGCGCGGCAAAGGAACGCCAGGCTGCCCGCCGTATCGTCTCAGCGGCGGGCGGCAAGCCCGAAGGGCGTCGCGCGAAGCGCGTAAGCGCGTGGGGGTGGGGCCCCACGCGCATTGAGAAAAGCAGACAGGGTCGCGACGAGGCAGCACTCAGTGAGCAACCCAAAAATGGCGGACGACGGGAAGAAGCAGGCGCTCGTGACCGAGATCACTCCACAATCCGAGGACTTCTCACGCTGGTACCTCGATGTCGTCCGGCGTGCGGAGCTGGCGGACTACTCGCCCGTGAAGGGCTGCATGGTGATCCGGCCGTACGGGTACGCCATCTGGGAACTGATCCAGCAGGGGCTCGACCGGCGCTTCAAGGAGACGGGACACGTCAACGCGTATTTTCCGTTGTTCATCCCCGAATCGCTGCTCATGCGTGAAGCGCAGCACGTCGAGGGATTTGCTCCGCAGGTCGCATGGGTCACGCGCGGCGGTGACGAAGATCTGGAAGAGCGGCTCATCATCCGTCCGACGTCCGAAGTGATCATCGGAACCATGTATGCGAAGTGGATTCAGTCCTGGCGCGACCTTCCGATTCTCATCAACCAGTGGGCGAACGTCGTTCGGTGGGAGAAGGTGACACGTCCGTTCCTGCGTACGACCGAGTTCCTGTGGCAGGAGGGTCACACCGCGCACGAGACGGAGGCGGAAGCGCAGGAGGAAACGCTGAGGATTCTCGCGCTTTACAAGGACTTCGCCGAGAAGGATCTCGCGATGCCGGTCGTCGCCGGTCAGAAGAGCGACGCGGAGAAGTTCGCCGGCGCGTCGAAGACGTACTCGATCGAGGCGTTGATGGGCGACGGTCGCGCCCTGCAGGCGGGCACATCGCACAACCTCGGTCAGAACTTCGCGAAGGCGTTCGAGATTCAGTTCCAGGGACGCGACAAGACGCTGCAGCATGCCTGGACGACGTCCTGGGGTGTGTCGACGCGGCTGATTGGCGGCGCCATCATGACCCACGGCGACGACAGCGGCCTGATAATGCCGCCGAAGGTCGCACCGTATCAGGTCGTCGTCGTTCCAATCGCGCGAGGTAATTGGCAGGAGACCGTACTGCCGCGCGCGCGTGAGATTCAGAAGGAACTGATGCGCCACGGCGTACGAGTCATGCTGGACGATCGAGAGGCGTACACCCCGGGCTGGAAGTTCGCCGAGTGGGAGATGCGGGGCGTTCCGCTGCGGCTCGAGATCGGGCCGAAGGACATCGAGAAGTCGCAGGTCCTTCTCGCGCGCCGCGACACGCGCGAAAAGATGCCGCTCCCGATGGACGGACTCACCGACCGAGTGGTCGCCCTCCTCGACGACATTCAGCAGGCGTTGTTCCAGCGCGCGCTGCAGTTCCGCGAGGATCACACGACTCGTGTGACCTCGTACGAAGAGTTCAAATCCATCATGGATGGCCGTCCGGGGTTCGTCATCGCCGGATGGTGCGGAAGCGGCGAGTGCGAGGAACAGATCAAGGCGGAAACGCAGGCGACGCTTCGCAACATCCCGTTCGGGAACGAACGGTCAGAGGGAACGTGCGTCAAATGCGGCCGTCCCGCGTCGGGTGAACCCTGGTTTGCCAAGGCGTATTGATTCCTTCGTCCTGACATGGCAGGCCCGCGCGCCAATCGACGCCGGAGCAGTCAGCGCTCCGGCGTCGGCCGTCATCACCGATTCCCGAACGCCTCGACGGCCATCGCATTGCTTGCCTCCGCGGTCTACATCAACGCACTCGACAATCCATTCGTCTACGACGACACCTTCACGGTTACCAGGAACCCGTCGATTGTCGACCCGACGAACATCCGGTTCCTCCTCGCCTACACGCCATTCCGGCCGATCGTCAACATTTCCTACGCGATCGATCTCGTGATCTGGGGGTACCGCCCGGTCGGATTTCATGTGACGAACGTTGCCATTCATGCGACGGTGGCGGTGCTCCTGTATGGGCTCCTGTCCCGTCTCCTCGCCGACGTGCGTACGCGCTCGGGTCAACCGCTCGAACCGCAGGTCGCGCTCGCGGAAACATGGGCCGCCTTCATTCCGGCCGCGCTGTTCGCGGTGCATCCGATCTTTACCGAGGCAGTGGCGTACGTCTCCGGTCGGTCCGAGTTGCTGTGCGGGATGTTCTTTCTCGCGTCGCTGCTCTGTGCGCGAAGGGCCATGCTGCCGGATTCGAGTGCAGGATCGGTACGGTATGCGACCGCAGGCGCCTTCGTCTTCGGTGGTCTAGCCCTCTTGACGAAGGAAGTGGCTGCGGCGCTGCCCGTCGTGGTGCTCGCCTACGACTGGCTCGTATTGCCCGGGACACGTGAAGCGCGCACACGACGGCTCAGGCATGTGTTCCTTCCGCTGCTCGTGATTCTGGCCGCGGCCGGGACGTTCCGCGCGCGATCGCTCGTCGGTCGTGACGCCACGATTACGGCATCGCCGCTACTCAACATCCTAACGCAGAGCATCGTCATCTGGCGCTATCTCAGCCTTCTGGCTGTTCCGATCGGGCAATCGATCATGCACGCGACGCACACGGTGGTGTCGGTGCTCGATGTACGGGCGCTCGTTGCAGCCTCCGGGTTGATTGCAGCCGCCGTCGCGGCCTATAGCGTTCGGCGCGTGCACCCTCTCGTCCCGTTCGGGCTGCTCTGGTTCATCGCCGCGCTCGCGCCGTCATCGAGCCTTGTCACGTTCTGGGAAGGGATGGCGGAGCACCGCGTGTATGTCGCGGCCGCGGGGATCTTCGTGGCAGTGACTCCGTTTACCTTGTCCGTCGGCCACCGGCTCTCCCGGTCGCGGACGGGATTGGGCAACGTATTTGCGGTGGCCTTCGCCCTCGCGGTGACGGCGCTCTCCTGTCTGACGCTCGTTCGCAACGAGGTGTGGGCGAGCGCGGTCAAGTTGTGGTCCGAGGCGACGCTCGCTGTTCCCGGCAGATGGGAGCCGCACTACGCGCTCGGTGACGCATTACGAGAAGCGGACAACTGCCCGGCCGCGATCATCGAGTACGAGGCGACGCTCCGCCTCAGTCCCCGCCATCGTGACGCGAGGACGAATCTGGGGATATGTCTTGCACAGACAGGACGATTCTCGGAAGCCGAAGCGGCGTTCAACGAGGCATTGAAGCTGGATCCGACTTTTGCCCGCGCGTACACGAACCTCGGCTCCCTGGCGCTGATCAGGGGTGACCACACCAACGCACGCGACTACTATACGAAGGCGATCTCGCTCGAGAGCAAGAACATCATCGCGCGGATGCAGCTCGCGAGCGTGTACGAAGTCGCCTTTCACGAGTACCGGACGGCCGCGCGCCTGTGCGCCGAGGCGCAGTCGATCGCGCCCGCGACACCCGGCGTCGTGGAGTGCATCCGGCGCAACGAGAAGATGGCCGAAGGTCAAGGCCAGGGGCGTTAGCTTGGCGGGCATGCGGCTGCTGCACGCCATCCACGACTTTCTGCCGCGCCATCGGGCAGGCTCGGAGATCTACGCGTTCGAGCTGGCACGCGAGCTCTCGCGACGACATGATCTGTTCGTGCTCGCCGCCGAATACGATCCGGCGGCGCCGCACGGGACGATTCGCTGGCGCGCGTACGGCGGGCTTCCTATCATCGAGATCGTCAACAACTGGGCGTTTGATCGGTTCGAGGAGACCTACAGCTCCCGGCGGATCAACGCCCAACTCGCGCACGTCCTGGACATCACGCGCCCTGACATACTGCACATCCATAATCTGCTGACTCTCTCGTTCGACCTGCCCCGAATCGCGCAGGCCCGGAAGATTCGATCAGTGGCGACGCTGCACGATTATGCGCTCGTGTGTCCGTCGGGTGGGCAGCGAGTGCATGTGGCCGAATCACATCTGTGCGACGTGATCGAACCGGAGCGCTGCTGTCGCTGCTTCGACGAGTCGCCATTTCACTCGATGATGGTGGGGGGCACCGCGGCGCGACATCCTGGTGGCCGCGTGATCGGCCGTGCAGGGATGTGGGCGCGTCGCCGTTTTCCGGTGCTGACAGAACGACTGACGCGGCGGGTGCCTGCGATGTCAGTATCCGCGGCGGACATCTCTCAGCGCCTGATACGCGCGCGGGACGTGTTCGAGAGCATCGACCTCTTCGTCGCACCGTCGGCCTCCCTGGCGGAGGAGTACGTGCGTCTCGGTCTCGATCGCCCGAAGATTCGCGTCTCCGACTACGGGTTCGTCCCGCTCGCGCCGCGCGAGCGCAGGCAACCATCTCGACCGCTTCGGATCGGCTTCACGGGCACGCTTGCGTGGCACAAGGGTGTGCACGTACTGATCGAGGCCGCGCGTCGACTGACTGGCGACTTTCGCGTACGCATTTGCGGGAACCTCGACGTGTTTCCGTCATACTCTGCCCGGCTTCGGCGCGATGCAGCCGGGCTGCCAGTCGAGTTCACGGGTGCGTTCGATCGGGACGATCTCGCTCACATCTACGGCAGCTTCGACGTGCTCGTTGTGCCATCGCTCTGGCCCGAAAATTCACCGCTCGTCGTTCACGAAGCCTTCATGCACGGCGTTGCGGTCGTCGCTGCCCGGCAGGGCGGAATCCCCGAGCTGGTCAGGGACGGAGTGAACGGTGTGATTTACGAGGCCTATTCACCCGCCGCGCTCGCGGCTGCGCTTCAACCCTTGATCGACCGGCCCGAGCTGGCGGCGGCCTATGCCGCCGCGGCGCCGGCAGTCAAGGCGATCGCCCACGACTGCCGCGAATGGGAAGCGCGGTACGAAGAGGTGCTGACCGCATCGGGAGCTGCATCGCGCATTCAATGAGCGAGTCGATCCGCGTTGCGATCGTGATTCCGACGTTGAACGCCGGACCGGCATTGGAGCGACTGCTCGACGTGATCGCGGAGCAGGACGGCACGGCACGTCTCGGGACCCGCGCCTGTCGCCTTCTCACGCAAGTTGTCGCCGTCGATTCGGGATCCACCGATTCAACGGTCGAGGCGCTCAGGCGACACGGTGCCGTCCTGCTGACGATTCCTCGCGCGGAATTCAACCACGGAACGACGCGGAATACCGCGCTTGCCGCCGCGCAGGCCAGCTTCGCGGTCTTGATCGTCCAGGACGCGCTGCCTGCGTCCAACACCTGGCTGACCGCGCTGGTACGCCCTCTGCTCGAGGACGATTCCATCGCTGGAACGTACGCGCGGCACCAACCGTGGTCCGACGCGAGCCGCATCACCACGCACTACCTCTCGCGGTGGGCCGCCGCGCACGAGCAGTCGCGCCTGGTGGGACCGCTGACCGAAGACGAGTTCGCGGCGCTTCCGCCCGAAGCCAGGCACCTCGCCTGTGCGTTCGACAACGTCTGCTCGTGCATCCGCATGTCAGTGTGGCGCGAGCATCCCTTTCGTCACACGCGCATCGCCGAGGATCTCGAATGGGCGCGTGAGGTGCTGCACGCTGGGCACCGGCTGGCGTTCGCACCGGACGCGGTCGTCTGGCACTCGCACGATCGATCGATCGGGTACGAGCTGCGCCGTACGTATGTCGTGCATCAACGGTTGCAAACGCTGTTCGGCCTTTCGACGGTGCCGACGGTCGGGGCACTCTGTCAGGCGGTTGCGAGCAGCCTTCCTCTGCATCTGAGGCTCGCGGCAGGCGAGCGGCGGAGCCGCGCGTCAGCACTCGCGCGCGCTGCGGGTCTCGCTTTCGCGCTTCCACTCGGTCAGTACCTGGGCGCGCGTTCGGCTCGCGAGGGACGCGAGTTCCTCAACGTGGACCGCATCTGATGCGGATCCTCCTCGTCGTTCACGGCTTTCCACCGTCAGCTGCCGGCGGGACGGAGATCTACACTCACGATCTCGCGCAGGCCCTCGCCGCGACGACGTCGGACGAGGTGTTCGTGTTGACGCGTGAGGCGGATGCTGGTCGCCCCGAGTACTCGGTTCGCGTCGAGCAGCGCGACCAAATGACTGTTCGCTACATCAACAACACATTTCGCCAGTGCACCTCGTTCGAGGACAGCTACGCGAATCCGCCTCTGCTGCGGGTGGCCGCGAGTGTGATCTCAGAGATTCGGCCGGATGTTGCGCACGTGCAGCATCTGACCTGTCTCTCGATTGGGATCCCCGAGGTGCTGGCGCGCGCGGGCATCCCCGTGGTCCTGACGTTGAACGATTACTGGATGCTGTGCCATCGCGGGCAGTTGTTGGATCTCGACGGCAATCGTTGTGATGGGCCGCTGGATCGTGGCTGTGCCCGGTGCGTGCCGGCGGCAAGCCTTTCGGGACCGACGTCGTATCGGATCGGGCGTCTTCTGCGATCCGCGCCGGTTCCAGGCGCCGACGCCGCGGCGCGATTCCTCCGAGCCGCGGTCGAGTCGGCATCGGTCGACGAGAGCACGCGGCCGGCGGTCGTCGAGCGCGTTGCACGCATGCACGACGCCGCCAGGCACGTCCGGCTGTTTCTCGTCCCTTCGCAAACCATCGCCGATCGTTTCGCATCGTTCGGCATCGAGCCCGATCGGCTCCTGCGATGTACGCAGGGCATCGATCTCACCCGGTTCGAACGCGCCTCCCGCACGGCATCCCGTACGTTGCGCCTCGGCTTCGCGGGTTCGTTGATCCCGTCCAAGGCACCGCATGTCCTTCTCGAGGCGGCTGCGATGATGTCCGTGGAAAGCGTAATCGTCGATGTCATCGGCAGCGCGACTCCATATCACGGTGACGATCGTTATCTGCAAGCCCTCGGACCGCTCCTGACGCAGTCGTTCGTGAGGCGAACTGGTCCGCTTCCGCACGACATGATGGCCGAGTGGTTCGGCACGATTGACGTTCTCGTCGTGCCCTCGATCTGGATCGAGAACGCTCCGTTCGTGATTCGCGAGGCGTTTGCCGCACGGGTGCCGGTCCTCGCATCGGATCTCGGCGGAATGGCCGAAATGGTCGTCCACGAGCGGCAAGGCTTGTTGTTCCCGCCGGGAGACGCGCGCGCGCTCGCGGCCCAACTCCATCGGCTAAGGAACGAACCCGACCTCATCGACCGTTTGAGAGGCCATATCGTTCAACCCACCTCGATTCAGGACGATGCGATAGCGCTGCGGGGAATGTACGAGCGATTGACTGGCACGGAGCGCCGACGGTCGCTCGCAACGCCCGCATCCAGTCCCACGCACGCATCCGCAGGGTACTCGTGTCCAGTTGCGCGCCGCGGCCGGAGCATCAGCAGCATTGCAGCGGTCGTGTTGAACTACAACACACCGGACCAGACGTGGCTGGCCGTGCGATCGCTCCAAACCTCGTTCGCGACGCCTGGTCGCATCATCGTGGTGGACAACGGATCCTCGGACGGGTCGGCGGCGGCTCTCAGGAGCTCGCTCGACAACGTCGATGTACTCGAGACTCATCGAAACCTTGGCTTTTCCGGCGGGTGCAACGTCGGCATTGCCGCCGCGCTCGCGCGGGGCGCCGAACAGATTCTGCTCGTGAACAGTGATGTTGTACTTGCACCCGACGCGCTCGGCGCGCTCTTCGCTGCCGCATCTCGCGATCGCACCGCAGGCGTGCTGGCGCCGCTGATTCTCGCTCGCGCCGAGCCGGGGTCGATTGCATCCGGCGGGATCTCGTATTCTCGCTGGACGGGGCGGATGCGACATCTCGCCGTGGGCCAATCGGTCGCGGCCGTCGCACGCGGACAGGTGCTGGAGCTCGACGCCGTGAGCGGATGCGTGATGCTCATCCGACGCGCGGTGCTCGAGACCGCCGGTCCGCTGAAGGAGGATTACTTCTTCTCGTTCGAGGATATCGAGCTGTGTTTCCGGGCGCGGGCCGCGGGCTTCCGAACGGTGTGCGTCACCGACGCATGGGCCTATCACGAGGGATGTCGCTCGATCGGAGGACGTTCACCGCGCCGCGTGTATTTCGCCACTCGCAATCACCTGAAGCTGGCGACCGACGTCGCGCCAACGACTGCGCCCCTTCGCGCGTTGCGCGGTGGTTTCATCCTCGCATTGAACCTCGCCTACGTCCTCGTGTCACCCGACGCGCCGTTGCTCCCCGGCCTCGCGGCGCTGGTCCGCGGGACCTGGCACCATCTCAGTGGACGGTACGGCCCCGACTGAGTCCCGCAGCTTGCGCACGTCAGCCTCGAGCAGCGCCAGTTCTTCGACGAGGTGTTCGATCTGCTGCCGCTGACGCGAGACGATGACAGAGAAGTACAGCGAGCCGACGAACACGAAAAACCCGAGCACCAGAATCAGCACGGCGGGCGGGTAGTAGATCCCGAGCGCATGGGCGGCCATGTGGAGGATGTTCCGCCACACGGACAACAGCAGGAGCGCGCTCGAACAGACGATCCAGATGAAGGAGTACTCCTCCGTCAGCTTGCGCCGTCGGACCAGCTCGAAGACCAGGAGCAGAAGGGCCGCGCTGATCGAGATCGCAATCACCTGAACGAGATTAGTCACGTACCGATCCTTCGACGGCGCCGCGAGTGGGAACAATCATCAACGCCATCAGCGTGCGGGCGATCGCGAGGCTCGCGCGAGCCGGCGTCAGCGAAGTTCGTCCGGCGACCCTCGGACGCATGCGAATCTCGACCTCCCCGATCCGCAGGCGATTTTGACTGAGGAGCAGCACGAGCTCCGGCTCCGGGTAGCCAGTGGGGTGATGGCGGCCCAGCAGCTGTACGGCGCGCGGTCCGAACAGCCAGAAGCCCGATGTGGGGTCGGTAATGCGTCTGCTCGTGAGCACCGACAGGTAGCTTGCCAGCGCTGCCTGGCTGAGTCGCAGCATCGTCGGACGGCGTCCACGTCGTCCGAGAAAGCGCGATCCGATGACCGCATCGAGCCGGCCGTTGAGCACCGGCGCGAGCACGCGCGGAATGTCGCAAGGGCGATGTTGACCGTCGCCGTCGATTCGAACGACGTAGTCGTACCGGTGGCGCGCCGCGTACCGCAGGCCTGCGCGAACGGCGCCGCCGACGCCCACGCGTTGCGAGAGCGTCAGCCACTCGATGGGAAGAGTGGGCAGCAATTCCGCCGTTCCATCCGTCGATCCATCGTTCACGACCAGGACGTCGATTCCCGGCGCTCTGCGGCGCAGCTCCTGGACGACGCGGGCGAGGTTGGCCGCTTCGTTGAACGCAGGCACTATCGCCAGAACTTTGCGAGGGCCGAGCGCGTCCATGCTCGTGCGGGCCGCCGGGCCCACGCTTCGATGCATACTGTGCGCCGGCGAGGACTCAGTAGCCAGCGCCCGCCGCCACACCCAGCACACGATCGCGGTGGCCCACGCAACATCGCGGAGCAGGTGGGCCGCGCAAAACGCGGCTGCTGCGGCATCGCCGGATCTGCGCCAGGCGAGCGCGCCCGCGAAGATCCTCTCCGTGACGAGCAATGACAGCAATCCTGCGCCAATCGTGCGCGCGACCGCTCCGGACCCACCCGCGAATGCGATGACGATGCTCGCGAGCAGGGCTGCGACGGCGAGCAGCATGACCGGGCCGTGCGCCATCATCGCGGCCCCAGAGACGTCATCGCCTCCGAGGCGATTCGGATGCCGTGCGAGCACGTCGAGACGGCCGTATCCGACGCCAAACTGCTGTTGGAGGTACCCGCCTACACCTTCACGCCACCGGTGGACGCTGATCGCGTTTCGGCAAAACGCGAGGCGGTACCCGGCTCGAGCCAGCCGGTAGCTGAGATCGTTGTCCGATCCGTATCCGAGGTCTTCGTCGAGGAGGCCTACCTGATACACCGCGCTCGCACGGTACGCGGTGTTGCCGGTACACACGTGATCGACGAAGTTGGTCCTGATCCATGCGTATCGTTGTTCGAGATCCCGTCCCATGACGCGCGCCCAGAACCCCGCGTCAGCAGCGGTGACATAGTGACCCTGCGCCGCTGCCACCGAGGGATCGTCGAGGCACGCCATGATCCGCACCAGCCAGCCCGGTTGCAGGATCACGTCCTGGTCGATCTGACAGACGATCGCGTAGCGTGCCTCGCGAATGCCGGCGTTTATCGCTGCAGCCGATCCTCGTCCCGGTCCGTCGATCAGCTTCAGGCGCCCGTCGGCTTCCGCTTCCTTCAGCAGCCGTCGCGATCCATCCCGGCTTCCATCGTCAACGGCGATGATCTCGTAGCTTCGGCCGTCGCGCTGCGCCTCTATGCCGGCGAGCACCGCCGCTAGCCACCGTCGACCGTTGAACACGGGCAAGACAAAGCTGACTTCGGGAAGGGCCGAGGTCACGCCGATCTCCGATCCGCGCGAGCCGCGCGCCCGAGGACGTCGGCGTACACGCGTTCGAGTTGCTCGCAGACCACGTCGGTGCCGAATCGCGCACGTGCGCGGATGCCGGCGGCAGACGCCCGCTGCCGCCATAAGCCCGATTCATCCAGGATCGAATCGATCGCGCCCGCGAGCGCGCTCTCGTCACCGTAAGGCACGATGTGCCCGCCTCCGATCGTGCCGATGATCTCGCCGCAGCCGCTGTCGCTGCAGACGACGACCGGCGTCCCGCACAAGAGCGCTTCAACGGGGACCAGCCCGAAAACCTCGTCACGCGCCGGGTAGACGACAACGTCAGCCGCCGCAAGCGCGTCGAGCCGCTCACGTCCGCGAAGCACGCCCAGCCGTGTGAGCTGATCGCCCTCCTCGGCGGCGAGCGATCCGATGCCGGACCACATATCGCTGCCGGCGATCACGAGTCGCGCATCCCGCCGGCGGCGCTGCGCGAAGGCGCGAAGGAGAACGTCGGCGCCCTTCCTCGGCGTGAGCTTGCCGAGGAGGAGAATGAAAGGGGCTTCGCCCAGATTGTGTGCGCGACGGAACTCCGATCCGGTTGGGCGCGGCTCGAATTCTCTTTCGTCGATCGCGTTCGGGGCGATCGTGATTCGCGCGTCCGTGACATCCAGCGCAAGCAGTTGCTTCCGCTCGGCCTGGCTGACGGCAAGAACTCGGGCCGCATTGGGCAGGATGGACCGTCCTATCGTCCGCTCGAAGCATCGCTTGACCAGGAGGCGCCGCTCGATCGCGGGCGCTGTCCCGTGCGGCGAGATGACGTAGGGGACCGCCGCACGTTTCAGCGCGCAGGCGGCTACCGCGGAAAGCAGGTTGTGGCAGGCGTGCAGATGCGCGACGTCGAATGATGATGCCGCCCCGCGGAGCCGCGCAGTGAAGCCAGCAGGCGTGAACAGCTGCCAATGGTATGCGAGGTAGTTGGAAAGGTTCGGGAAGATGCGCACGTCGAGCGATCCGCTCGCATCACCCGCGCTCGATCGCGCGTGCGTCCGGGACGACGCGTCGCAGGCGTCGGTTGTGAATACGGTGATCTGATGTCCGCGCCGCGCGAGGCCGCGGGTCATCACCGTCGCGGCGCGCGGGATGCCGCCGTACGCCCACGCGTGTTCGTAGTACGGCACGACGTGCAGGATGCGGAGCGGGGGCATAGCCTTTGCGGTTGCCGTATAGTATCAAGGTTCTCGATTCGATGAGCTCTGTTGCGCTGCGCGTTCAACAACCGCGCCGTCCATGGGCGGGGCTGGTCTGGACCCTGATTCGTACGGATTTCGTGACGCGGTATCACGGAACTGTCGGCGGATATATCTGGGCGCTGTTGAAGCCGCTGACGATGTTCCTGGTGCTCATGGCCGTTTTCTCGTTCATTTTTGCCAACACACCGCAGTACAAGCTGAATCTGATCCTCGGCCTGTTCCTGTACGAATTCTTTCAGGACGGGACGAGAACAGGACTGTTATCGCTGCGCGCAAAAGGGTACTTGCTGACCAAGGCCAAGTTTCCAACCTGGGTCGTCGTCGTGACGTCCTCCTCCAATGCGGTCATTACGCTCGGGATCTTTTCCGTCGTTCTGATCACGTTTCTGACACTCACGCGGGGCGCGCCGACGCCGCTCAACGTGGCGCTCTACTTCGTGTACCAGGTCCACCTGCTGGCCATCGTCATCGGTTTCTCGCTGGCCGCCAGCGTGCTTTTCATGCGATTTCGCGATCTCAATCAGGTCTGGGAAGTCGTCATGCACGCGGGGTTCTTCGTGGCGCCGATCATTTATCCGCTCGGCATTCTTCCGGAGCGCGTGCATTTCTACCTGTACCTGTGGCCGCCGACGCCGGTCATTCAGTTTTCGCGTTCGGTGCTCGTCGATGGACGCGCGCCGTCGCTTCTCGCGCACTCGCTGCTCACGTTCGAGGCTGCGGCGATCCTCGGGATCGGCGCGGCAATCTACGCATGGCGGGAAACGCGCGTTCGCGAGTACCTCTGATGCCGGCGGTCATCGAGGTCGACCGCGTGTCGAAAAGCTTCGCGATTCCGTCGGTGCGGCGGGATACGATTCGGGAGCACGCGCTCGATTTTTTTCGTCGCCGTCCCCAAGAACGTCTGTCCGTGCTCGACTCGATCAGCCTCGAGTTGCGTCGTGGTGAGAGTCTCGGTCTGATGGGGCGGAACGGCAGCGGCAAGAGCACGCTGCTGAAGATTGTCTGCGGCATCTACGTACCCGATCGAGGTCGCGTGGCCGTCGCGGCGCCAATCACGCCGATCCTCGAGCTCGGTGTGGGCTGGAATCCCGACCTGAACGCCGTCGACAACATCGATCTTCTCGGCACGGTCATGGGGATGTCGCTGCGTGAGCTGCGGGGCGCGCGCGAGGAAATCCTCGGGTTCGCCGATCTGGAGCGCTTCGCGAACCTCGAGCTTCGGTATTACTCGAGTGGCATGGCCGCACGGCTCGCGTATGCCGTCGCATTCCGCGCCGCGCGCGAGGTGCTGATCCTGGACGAGATTTTCGCCGTCGGCGATGCGGGGTTCAAACGACGATGCGAAGACCGGTACCAGGCGCTTCATCGGCAAGGGCATTCGATTCTGCTGGTCAGCCACGATCCCCGCGCCGTGTCGTCGTTTTGCGATCGGGCGCTCCTTCTCGACGCAGGGCGGATCGTGATGGACGCGCCCGCGAAACAGGTTGCTGACAGATACGTCTCGCTGCTGACAGAGGCGTCGCTGCCGAGTGCGGTGTCGTTTTGAACTCGATAGCCCTTCTCGTGGCGTCCGCCGGAAACGAGTTCATGCTGCACATTGCCCGCACGCTCCGGCAGGGTTTCCTCGATGCCGGACTGCCCTGCGACGTACTCGTCGACCAGATGCCGTCCGAGCATCAAGACGGCCGTGCGCAGATTGTCGTCGCACCCCACGAGTACTTTCCGCTCTACTTGAACAACTGCGTTCGTCCGTCACGCCTGACGGCGCTGCTCGAGCAGACCTACGTGCTCAATGTCGAACAGCCTGGCAGCCAGTGGTTCGAGATGGCGTGGGACTACGGTCGTCAGTCGCGTGGAGTATTCGACATCAGCAGAGAGGGCGCCCGCGAGTTCCGACACAGGGGAGCTGACGCCCATCATGTACCGCTCGGGTACTCGTCGATCCTCGAAGCGTCGACGCCGGTCCGCCATCGAGATCGACCGATTGACGTGTTGTTCGTTGGGCACAGCTCGAAGCGTCGAGACGAATTCTTTGCGCGTCATGCCCGGCTGTTCGGCGAACTCAATTCGCACGTCGTGCTGTCGGACGTCGCGATTCCCCGGCAAGCGACCACTCCCGGGTATGCTGCCGGCGATCGACGTCTGACGCTGCTGGCCTCGAGCAAAATCGTTCTCAATATTCACGCGAGCGACCGGACGTACTTCGAGACGCACCGCGCCATCCTTGCCCTGGCGAACAGTTGCCTGTTCGTGTCGGAAACCAGTCGCCACACCGCGCCCTTGGTGAATGAGGAGCACTTCGTCATGGCGCCCCTGGACGACCTGCCGCACCTGTGCCAACGCTGCTTGAACGACGTTCTGACGTTGGAGTCGATTGCCTCGTCCGGCCATCGATTCGCACAGGAGCGTTTGCCCATCAGAACGTCGTGCGAGTCGTTGATCGCGCGCATTGAGACGGCCGAACGCGACAGGGAAACGGCAGCAGCCGCTCATGCATCGATGTCTTCTGTCCGCCCGGAATCAAAGCGCCAGGCAATCATTGCGCGGCTGGGCGAAAGTCGCTCCCAGCGATCTCGCGGTGTGCGACCCTGGGACCTGACACCGAATCTGGTCTACGAGCGTTCGGCAGAACCGGACGTCTCGGTGATTGTCACGCTCTATAACTACGGTCGCTTCATCGACGAGTGTCTCACGAGCGTCCTCCAGTCCGACGCGCTTCCGGGACCACTCGAGATTGTGGTCGTCGATGACGGCTCGACCGACGATTCGCTGACGCGGGCCTTCGCGATGGCGAGTGCTGCGTCCGTACCCATGCTGATTGTTCGCAAGCACGCGAATACCGGCCTGGCAGAGGCGCGGAACGTCGGGCTCGAGTGCGCTCGGTCGCCCTTCGTCTTCATCCTGGACGCTGATAACTGGATCTACCCGCGCTGCCTGCGAGTCCTTCGTGCGGCAATCGCCAGCGGGTCGTGCGCAGGCGCGTACGGCCTGATTCGCCGATTCGACGACGAAACCGACGAGGCGTTGGGACTGCTCTCGAAGCATGAATGGAGCGTACGAGAGCTGATCCGCTGCCCGTACATCGACGCGATGGCAATGTTGGACCGGTCTGCCGCTCTCGGCGTCGGAGGCTACTCGACCGAGCTCATCGAACACGGATGGTTTGGATGGGAGGACTACGACCTGTGGCTGAAGCTCGCGCAGGCAGGCTACTCGTGTAAGCTCGTGCCGAGCGTCCTCAGCTCGTATCGGGTCCACGACAGCTCAATGCTTCATCTGACGAACCAGACGTCAGAGGGTATCGCCCGTTACTTTCACCGGAAGTTTGCCGATCTCGTCGCGGAACACCCGAACCTCGATCGGTACTTCGGATTCCCTGCGCCTGATGCAACCGCGACCGTGCCGGTGCCATTGGAGGTCGCCGACGGTGCGATTGGCGAGCTTCAATACCGATGTGGGCAGCTTCAAGCACGTCTCAACGCGATGTACGCGTCGGCCAGCTGGCGTGTGACGGCACCCCTTCGGTTCGCGTATCGAGTACTGACAGGTCGCCCATAACGACACCGAACCTAAATGCAGCCGATCACTGGACCTTGGACGAACGTGACTACGAACGGCAAAAGGTGGACATGGGATGCCTGCGAGCTCCCATGGTTCGATCGACCCGACGCCGTCGGTCTGTTGGAGCATCGCCGCAAGAGCGACCGCTTGATCGACCTAGAGGTCGAGTTGCTCCACTGTTGGCTGGCGAACGGCTACTGCATCGTCGACGACCTTGTCGACGAATCGCTCATCGACGGGATGGAGCGGGACCTCGACGACCTGTGGAACGCTGCGCGCCCACAAGAGGGGTTGGAGTTGCTCGGCCTGCGTGTCGAATCTGACGGCGAGCCCAGGAACCTCACGCATGCGAAGCTGCTCCGGCTGGACGGTAGCACGCGACAGGAGGTCAGAGCGCAGTCCAACTGGCGAATTCACGGATTTCACCGATTCTCTGCGTCCGCCGCGGCAATCTTTCGCCATCCAGGTCTCGCCAGGATGGCTTCGCTCATTCTCGGAAGGCCTGCGGCTCCAAGCTACTCCATCAATTTCACACATGGCAGCGAGCAGGAGTTGCACCAGGACACGGCGGTGTTCCATATCGTGCCGCCGAATTACCTCGTTGGCGCGTGGGTCGCGTGTGAGGACATCCTGCCGGGTTCGGGACCGCTCGTGATCTACCCTGGATCGCACCGTGGCCCGATGTACCCGCAGTTCGATTGCTACCCTCAAACCAACCTTCGTACTTCCCGAGATCCCGATGCCTACGCGGAATTCGTGCGCGGACTGAGCCAACGCTATGAGGGGATGGTATTCCACGCCAGAAAAGGAGAGACCCTGTTCTGGCACGGCATGCTCATCCACGGCGGTACTCCCGTGACAGACAGGCGTCTTTCGCGACGGTCGTTCGTCTGCCACTACATTCCACCCGGGATGGACGTGGCGAGCAAAATCGAGGGCCCATTCAATTGGTAGACCGGTCGCGGTACTCCGACTCAGAACGGGAGGTGCGCGAGAGATGAGCACCTCGATCGAACAGGCCAACGAAATCGTGCGCGCGCGCCGCGCGTCAGCCAGGTTCGCGGTCGTCGCGATAATCGCCGCCTATAACGAGGCGGACATCATTGAACATGTCGTCATCGACCTCATCGCCCAAGGCGTGGACGTGTATTTTCTGGATGATGAGTCGACCGATGGCACGACGGAGATTGTGCAGCGATATCTCGGACGTGGGGTTCTGGCGATCGAACACCTGAATGAAACGTTCAGAGACGATCCGCCTCGCGGGTTCGAATGGGAACGAATCCTCGTCCGAAAGGCGCAGGTTGCACAGGGGCTCGATGCGAACTGGTTCATCCACAACGATGCCGACGAGTTCCGCGAGAGTCCATGGCGTGGTGTCCCGCTTGCTGCCGCCATCGAACGGGTCGACGCGCTCGGCTTCAACGCTATCGACTCGATGCGACTCGACTTCTGGCCCGTGGACGATCGTTTCCGTGCCGGCGATGACGTGCGTGAAGCGTTCACGTTCTGGGCGATGCCCGCTCCGTACGATCGTCGGCAGGTTCGCTGTTGGAAGAAGACCGCGTCCGTTGTGGATCTGGCATCGAGCGGCGGTCACGAGGTGCAGTTCGCCGGGCGCACCATTTGCCCGGTGCGCTTCATCCTGCGGCACTATCCGATTCGTGGCCAGGCGCATGGCGAGCGCAAAATCCGAGAGCGTCGCGCCCGCTTTCTGCAGCGCGAACGCGAGCGGGGTTGGCACGTCCAGTACGACGAGGTGCCCGAAGGCGGTTCGTTCATCCGGGATCCGTCGACACTGACTCCGTACGACCCGGAGGGCCTCAGGGTTCAGCTGTCCCTTCACCACCGAGGTGTAGAGGAACTCGAGCGGCTTCTGAACGCAGTCCGGGTCGATCTCGACACAGCGCGAGCCGAAGCTGTTCGGTATTCCGAGGACGTCGATCGGACGCGCGTCGAGCTCATGGATCGAAACGCCTGCATTTCCACACTTCGTGCCGCGCTGGCGGAACGCGCGTCCGAACTCGACGCGCTCCAGCGTGATCTCAGTGCCCGAGACGCCGCGATCGCTCGATCGGCAGCGGAGGTGGCGGGTTTGACGGAGGAGATCACGCGTTTGACTGCTGAGGGTGCGCGCGTGGCTGAAGAGAACCTGCGTTTACACCGAGAGGCTCTAGGGCTGAAACACGCGCTCGACAATCTGACCGGGCAGCTCGATGCTTTTCATCGATCGTGGAGTTGGCGGTGCACTTCACCCGCGCGGGCTGCCTATCGGATACTCCGCCGCCTTTAACGGGGATGCAGAGGTATGGCTCAGGAGACCGACGGCGGGGGTGACCAGGATCTCGTCGACGTCTTGCTGCAGCAGGACGTCGTCATTGCCGAGGCTTTCGCACGCAATACCGAGCGTGAGCGCTATGTCGACGGTTGGCTTGTCCCGACGATTGCCCGTCGTCGCGCTGAGTTCGATCGACTGAATAGAAAACTGGAGGCACTTCAGAGCAATCAGCGACGGGAACGCGAGATTGCCGACCAGATCGGTCAGCTTCGGGCGGATCTGCAATCCGCTCGCGCGGAAAGCGATGCGCTCCGACGATCCATGAGCTGGCGACTCACAGCTCCTCTTCGTTCCTTGGTCGCGTGGTTTCCTCGGTTCCGCGGACGACAGTAAAATGGATCCCTCTATC
>Ga0114129_10005465_pt1 | contig 17963 bp, 20 predicted proteins | sample RhiMetdeltSRZDD1_FD_80071 | JGI IMG/M metagenome (GOLD analysis project Ga0114129, IMG submission 80071) | Populus rhizosphere microbial communities from Tennessee, USA - Rhizosphere MetaG P. deltoides SRZDD1 (version 2) (version 2) | ecosystem: Host-associated > Plants > Roots > Rhizosphere >...
GAGCGGCGTCTTTGGATTCTTCACGAGCGCATGAACGACGCCGTAATTTTTCGTCCACGCGCGCGAAAAGGCGATCATCCGCAGGAGCTCTTCCGAGAGGGTCGACATCTTGGCGATGCTCTCGACCTCGGCCTCGTTGATCTTCGGGCTGCTCAACACCGCCACGCCGACGATCTTGTTCGGATCGCGAATGAGAATCGCGCGCTCCTCGCGGGTCCCCTTCATCGCCAGCGCCATGCGCTGGGCAACCGTCAGTGACGCAATCTTCTGGAGGGTCGACGCCCGCTCTTGCCCCTCGGGCGGCGTTTCGTCGATCACAGGCTCCGGGGCGGCCTCCCCGACGTCGAGCAGCGGCTTGTCCACTTCGGAGAGAGGGACCTCCGCGGGCAGAACGCCGCGCGCGCTAAAGAACTCGAGCATCGCCGGCGACGCATCGGACCGCGCGAGAAACGCCGCGAGGGACTCGCGCGGAATTGCCGCAAGCGTTGCTTCCGCGGCAGCGACAACGTCCGGGTCGTGATCGTTGACGAGCAGCATGAGCAGGGCGACCTGCTCGTGCGCCCGAGGTGCCATCGCGCCCTGCGCCGCTTGCAGGCGTATGTCCGTGGCGACGTCACCACGACGAAAGAAATCGAGCAGCGGAGTTTTGAGACCGGAGTCCATGGTCGTGAAAAAGTGGAAAAGGTGAAACCTTCAAGAAGGACTTATCTCGTGCTGAACGACCAATACAGAATCACCGCGACAGCGACCACGATAGTGCCGAGGAGCATCAACGCGCGAGGATCGAGCCGCCGCGTGCCGGGACCGAGCTCGTTGACGATGACGTGCGGACTCCCCGCGGTCACCGAGTCGTGGGGGAACTGTGCCATGAAGTCACGGACCGTCTGCTCGGGATCGACGCCGATCTCGACGGCATACGACCGAACGAACCCGCGGGAGAAAATACCACCCGGCAGCCGCGAGATGTCGTTGCGCTCGAGTGCCTCGAGCACGCTGACGGCAATCTTCGTCGTGTCGGCGATCTGGCGCAGCGAGATGCCGCGCTGCTCGCGAGCCTGTCGTATCCGGGCACCAAAATCGGACCCCGACCGATTCACGACTGCCATCGATGCGCCATGTTAGGGAACACGTTCAGGTGTGTCAAACGCCAACGTGATCTGCCCGACAATGCTCTGCACGGCATCAACGGGAGCGTCGGCGAACAGGCCGATGGCTGCGATACCGGAAGCGCCCGCTCGGGCGACGGCGCCCGCGCGCGAGGCGGAGATGCCGCCGACTGCCAGCACCGGCACCGTCGTTGACGTCGACACCGCATCAAGCGCGTGCAGACCTGCCGCCTCCCGTCCAGGCTTTGACCTGGTGTCGAACACGCTTCCGAAAACCAGATAGTCAACCGAGCCGTTCCCAGCGGCTGCGAGGGCTTCCTCCACCGAGTGGACGGACCGTCCGATCAGGAACCCGGGCGGCGCGATCCGCTTTATCCGCGCGGCGTCCCCCATCGAGTCTCCACGCAGATGCACGCCGTGCGCACTCACCGCGAGTGCGACGTCGAGGCGATCGTTGACGACCACGCGCGCCCGTGTGCCGCGAACCGCGTCGAGGCATTGTTCCGTGAGGCGTGCAAGCGCCCCGCCGGCGAGATCGCGCTCACGCACCTGAATGAGATGGACGCCCGCCCGTGCCGCCGCTCGTACGCGTTGGATGAACGCCGGCTCCCAGGCCTCACCAAGACGGTGGCGGTCCGTGATCAGGCAGATGACGGGAGTCACGGTGAAAAATGAAAAGTGAAAAGTGAAAAGTGGATCGTTCAGTCTTTCGTCAGCGGCGTGGCCGAAAACGGCGTCGTAGGGCTTTCCAGATTGCGCGCGATCAGTATCGAAATAATCTCGCCGAGGCCGGCGAAGATGTTGATCAATCCGAGACCCGACACGGCTCCGCGGACGAAGTTGTTGGTGATGAATGCGCGGATCGGCGGAAGCGCTTCGGCAAAGTAGTTGCGATCCCAGAATGCAGACCACGGAACGATCAGCAGCGCGAACCCGATCTCGAAGAAGAAGGCGATAAATAGTGTGCGCCTCACCCGCTGTGGCTCCCCGTTTGCGCCCGCGTGAGCTGCGCGATGCGATCGCGAACATCGCGAAAACCGTCCGCATCCGCATCGAGCTCCATCAGGATCGCGAGCGCACGCGACGATTCTCCGTGCGTCTGGAGCGCAGCGGCCAGATCGTACAGCACGGCATGGCCCTCCCCGGGCGTCGGCGCCGGAGCCTCCGTCGCGCGCTCGAGCCACTCGACGCCCGTGGCGATATCGCCGCCCTCGAGATACACGCGCCCCAGCTGCGCCGCCGCCCTGAACCGCAGCATTGGCACCTTCGCGGCGCCCTCCAGCTCGGCAATCGCTTCCTTGACGAGCCCCTGATCAAGGTACTGCAATGCCTGTTCGTACTGACCGAGCGCGGCCGACGCCTGCTGCTCGCGTGCGCTCTTCGCGCGCATCTGCGCGAACACGTCTTCGATGTCTTCCGTAGGCTCCGCCGCGTCGGGCGGGCTCTCATCCGTCTGGTCCGCGAGGTCAAGGGCCGACGATGTCAGACCGGACAATGCGCCGCTCAGATCGATTTCGGACGCCTCGAGCGTCACCGCGGAGTCGCCGTAAATCGTCGGATCCTGCACAGCCCCTGGCATCTCGTCCGGCGGCTCCAGCGAGAGATCGAGCGGGGGATCCGGTACGTCCTGGATCTCGTTTACCGGGTAGCCGGACACGTCGACCTCGGGGAGTACGGCGGCTTCGTCGATACCTGTTACGACATCTGAGAAGTCCGGATTTTCCATCGGGAGGTTGTCGTCTTGTGTCTCCCGAGCCGCACCCGTGCGAACCCGCACGATCACCTGTTCGGAATCGGTGACGCCGAGCATCATCAGCGCACGGCGCAGTCGGTCCGCATGCGCATCGCTGGCGGGATCCGTGCGAACCAGTTCTTCGGCGACCACGCGCGCCTCGTCGCCCATCGACGCGTCGAGGTACGCATCGGCGAGTTGTCCTTGCGCCGGGCGCAACGCCTCCACCATCATCGCGTCCGCGGCGATCGCCACGAGCTTCGCCAGCCCGGGAATGTGGGGGCCCTGCTCGACGAACTTCTGAAGCACCGCAACGGCTCGCGGAATGTCGTCCTTGAGCAGCGCGGCATCGGTGATGGCGTCAACGCACGCGTACGCGGATTCCACCCGCCCTGCGGTCATCAGCTCGTCTGCAAGACGTGCCACATCCGCTTCGCGCTCCGGCGCAAGGGCCAGCACCCGAGCCATCGCGGTACGCGCGTCGTTTTCCTTGCCCTCCGCGAACTCGATTGTCGCCAAAGCCAACAGCAGATCGGGATCGTCGCCTGCCGTTTCAGCGCTCAAATAGGCGCGGGCGCGGTTGGGCTGCCCCGCTGAGACGAACTCCCGTGCGAGTCGATTACGCAGATCGGCGTCGAACGGGTCGATTTCCGCGGCGTCGGCCAGCAGCTGGAACGATTCGTTGCGGCGCCCGGCCTTCTCGAGGAACTCAGCGGCGCCTTTGAGAAGTTCGACCGCGCGAAAGGCGTCCCCAATCGCCTGCGCGGCGTGGGCGGCCGCGATCTTTGACTCGAGGTCGGAACCTTCAAGCGATCCCAGGCGGAGGATGCATTCTGCCGCAGCGCGGTGTTCGCCGCGGCCCTCGCGCTGCTTCGCGATCTTCTGGAGATACAGCTTCGCGTCGGCGAACTTCCCCTGGCGCTCGCCGATTTCCGCCAGCTGCATGAAGATGTGCTCGTCGTCTGCTTTTACCTTCAGCGCCTTCTTGTAGAGCGCCGCCGATTTCTGCAGGAAGCCCTCGGCAAATTGATGATCGGCAATTCGGGTGAACTGTTCGGCCGCGAGGTCGTTCTTGCCGGCGCGCAGATAGAGGTCGCCGAGCGCGTTGATGGCGTTCCAGTCCTCAGGCTGGTCGTCGATCAGGCGAAGGTACTGCTCGATCGCTCCGTCGAGCTTCCCGTCGCGGAGAAGCTTGTCCGCCTGCTTCAGAGCGGCGTTTCGATCAACTGCCACAGGGCGTCTTGCCAGGCGGGGTCATGTCGTCAAACAGCGAGGGCGGCCTGAACGAACGGCGGTGCAGTGTCGAATACCCGTGTTGCGCGACCGCGGCAAGGTGGTCAGCCGTGGCGTAGCCCTTGTGCCGATCGTATCCGTAGCGCGGGTCCGCCGCGTGGTGCACGAGCATTTCGCGATCCCTGGTGACCTTCGCGACGATGGAGGCGGCGGCGATCGACGTGCACCGCCGATCACCGTGCAGCACGCCGCGCTGCGCCATCAGCAGCTCTGGAATCCGGAACGCATCGACGAGCACGAGGTCGGGCAGCGGCGCCAGCATCATGACGGCGCGGCGCATCGCCTCGAGCGAGGCGCGGTGAATGTTGATCTCGTCGATTTCGGCGGGCTGCGCCGACGCCACGGACCAGGCGATCGCTTTCCTGGTGATCACCCCGAAGAGCCGCTCGCGTTCGGCCGCCGTGATCATCTTCGAGTCGCACACGCCGACGATGTAGCGCTCCGGGTCGAGAACCACCGCGGCGGCGACAACCGGACCGGCCAGGCAGCCCCGGCCGACTTCGTCGACGCCGGCGATGCGATGGAACCCGAAACGCCGCAAGGCGTTTTCCAGGGTCCGCATCGCACGCACTTTGACCATGGGTCCTACTGTGGCCTTTTGGTTTCCTTCATCCTGGCGGCTTTCCCCTTCAGCTCGCGCAGGAAGCACAGCTTCGCGCGCCGGACGCGCGCCGACCGGACGACATCGACCTTGGCAATCGTCGGCGAATGCAGCGGGAAGATGCGCTCCACGCCCTGCCCGAACGACACCTTGCGCACCGTGAACGACGCGCGAGCCCCGCCGCGATGCAGGCCGATGATGATCCCCTCGAAGATCTGGATGCGCTCCTTGTCTCCCTCGCGCACCTTGACGTGCACGCGCACGGTGTCGCCGGATTTCATTCGCGGCCGCTCCACTAACTGCGACTTCTCAACCAGCTCTATCGCGCTCATGGCACCTCTCCATTTGGCGGCCCGCAAAGGGCCGCCCTACCCTGTCGTTTAACTCTCGTTTGCAGGGCGGGCCTTTACGGCCCGCCGCTCTCTTTGAATCTCGTCAAGTAGCTTGCGGTCCTCGTCGTCGAGCACCGCCTGCTCGATCAGCTCCGGCCGCCGATCCAGCGTCCGCGCGAGCGCGGTCTTCCTGCGCCACCGCCGCACGTCGGCGTGGTGTCCCGACAGCAGCACATCGGGCACCTTCATTCCCGCGAACTCCGCCGGCCGCGTGTAGTGCGGGTAGTCCAGCAGCCCCCTCGCAAACGAATCTTCCGCGACCGACTGCTCGTCACCGACCACTCCAGGGACCAACCGGCTGACAGCATCGACCACAATCATCGCAGGCAGCTCGCCGCCGCTCACCACGAAATCGCCGAGCGACAGCTCTTCGGCGTCCACGAGCTTCGGTACCCGCTCGTCCATCCCCTCATATCGGCCGCACAAGAGCGCGATATGCGCAAGGCCGCTCAACCGTACGGCTTCGGCCTGCGTAAAGCGCCTCCCCTGCGGCGAGAGCAGAATCACTGCGTCGGGCGTCCCGCGGCGACTCCTGATCGCCTCGACCGCGCGCACGAGCGGCTCCGGCTTCATCACCATGCCCGGCCCGCCGCCATACGGCACGTCGTCCACGCTGCGGTGGCGGTCGCTCGTGTGGTCGCGGAGGTCGTGGACCTCCACGTCGAGCGCCCCGCTGGCAATCCCGCGGCTGACGATCCCTTCCGCCAACGCGGCCTCCACCATCCGCGGAAAGATCGTGACGATGTCGAACTTCATGGCTGCCAGCTGGCAGCTGGCTGCCGGCAGCTAGCAGCTGACAGCAAAAAGTCTTGTGTTTCCTGCCAGCTGCCCGCGGCCTGCTTCATTGTTCCTGCCGGCTGTCTGCTGCCGGCTGACGGCTTCTCTTCTCATTCAGCTCCAACAACCCTTCCGGTGGACTAATCCGGATTTTCCTGTTCACCACGTCGATCTCGACGCAGATGTCGACGGCCAGCGGAATCAGGATTTCACCGCGCGGTCCGTTCACCGTCAGGCGGCTCGCGCCGCCACCACCTTCGACCTTCGCGACCTCGCCAACGACGTCGCCATCCGTGGTCTCCACGCCGCACCCGATGAGCTGGTGCTCGTAATACGTGCCGGGCTTCAGCGGCTGTAACGTCTCTTCCGGTACCCTCAGCTCGAGGCCGGCAAGCCGTTCCACATCTTCGACACACGCGAAGCCTTCGAAGCCGACGATCGGCCGGCCGTTCTGTACCCGCGACGAGACGATCGTCAACTGCTCGTCGCCGGCGGCCGAACGCGTCCAGAACGTCGCACCCCCGGCAAACCGCTCTTCAACAAAATCGGTCTCGGGATGGACGACAACCTGTCCGCGCAATCCGTGAGGCCTCGTGATGCGCCCCACCAGAGCCATTTGATCCCAGTCATTCCGGGATTCGGGATTCGGGATTCGGGATTCGGACATTCGGGATTCGGACGTTGACTCCCGAATTGCGTTACTCGAATCCCGAGTCCCGAGTCCCGAATCCCGGGTCACGTCAGTCCCGTATATCCAGCTGCGCCCGCACACCGTGCTTTTCCGCGGTCAACGCCACCAGTGTGCGCAGCGCGGCGGCTGTCCGTCCCTGCCGGCCGATGATCTTCCCCATGTCGCCGGGCGCCGTCGTCAACGACAGCACCGTCATACCGCGACGCTCGGTCTCGGTCACCCGGACGCTGTCGGGACGATCGACGAGCGCGCGCGCAATCACTTCGACGACCACTTTGATCGGGTTGCCGGCGTTGCCCGGCGACCCGTCCGCCGCGGCCATCACAGCGGAGCGGGCGTCGCGGCGACGGCAGGCGCCGACAGATCGCGCGAAAGGTGCTTGGCGAGCAGCGTGCGCACCGAGTCCGAGGGCCGCGCCCCGAGTTTGATCCAGTGCTGGATGCGCTCCTTGTTGAGGTTGACCTGCGCCGGCTTCGAACGCGGATGATACGTGCCCACGTTCTCGACAAAGCTGCTGTCGCGCGCCGAACGCGCCTCGGTGACCACCACGCGGAAATAGGGCTTCTTCGTTGACCCCATCCGCCGTAAACGAATCGATAGCATCTGTTCTCCCGTTTCAGGTCTACCCGTCTACCGTCGACCGTCGACCGTCCGGCACAACCCAGGACGGTAGACCGTTCGTCGAAAGTCGGTAGACGTCATCGCGTCTTAATCAGCCCCCACGGCCCGCCTTTTTTCCGCTTCTTGCCGCCCGGCGCAGGGAAACCGCCGCCAGGCATCTTCGGCATCTTCGGGAACCCCTTGCCCATTCCCTGCAGCCCTCCCTGATTCATCATCTGGAGGACCCTTCGCATTTCGGTGAACTGCTTCAGCAGCCGATTCACCTCTTCAACCGACGTGCCGCTGCCCTTCGCAATGCGCTTCCGGCGGCTGCCGTTGATGATCTTGTCGTTGCGCCGCTCATCCGGCGTCATCGACCCGATGATCGCCTCGACGCGCCCCATCTGCTTCTCGTCCGGCTTGTTCTCGGCCAGCTCCTTCAAATTCCCCAGCCCGGGGATCATCCCGAGAATGCTTTCGAGCGGCCCCATCCGCCGGATCGTCTTCAGCTGCTTGCGGAAGTCGTCGAGCGTGAAATCGTTTTTCCGCAGCTTCTCCTCAAGCTGCTCCGCCTCGTCCTGGTCGATGACCTGCTCGGCCTTCTCGATGAGCGACAGCACATCGCCCATGCCGAGCATCCGCGAGACGATGCGGTCCGGGTGGAACAGCTCGAGATCCTCGAGCCGCTCGCCGCTGCCGACAAACGCGATCGGGACGCCGACCACCGACACCACCGAGAGGGCCGCGCCGCCTCGCGCGTCGCCATCGAGCTTGGTCAGGACGACGCCCGTCACGCCGATGCGCCGGTTGAATTCGCCGGCGCTCTTGATCGCGTCCTGCCCGGTCATCGCGTCCGCGACATAGAGCAGGTCGGACGGCTGCACGGCGGCCTTGATCGCCTGCAGTTCGTCCATCAGGTCATCGTCAATGTGCAAGCGGCCCGCGGTGTCGACAATGACCGTGTCGAATCCCTTGGCCTTCGCTTCCGCGAGCGCCCCGCTCGCCCTCGCAACCGGATCCATCGTTTCCGGTCCGTAGACCTTCACCTCGGCCTGTTCGCCGACGATCGCGAGCTGCTGGATGGCGGCAGGCCGCCTGACGTCGGTGGAGACCATCAGCGGATGGCGTCCCTGCCGCGCCAGCCACCTCCCGAGCTTTCCGGACGTCGTCGTCTTGCCCGACCCCTGCAGTCCGAGCAGCAGGACCACGCGCGGCGACGGCGCGTCCTTGCGCAGTCCGCCTTCGGCATCGCCGAACAGCGCAAGCATCTCGTCGCGGACGATCTTGATGACCTGCTGTCCAGGCGACAGGCTCTTCAGGACCGTCTGCTCCATCGCCTGATCGCGGACGCGATCGATGAACGCCTTGACGACTTTGAAGTTGACGTCGGCTTCGAGCAGCGCCAGCCGGATCTCGCGCAGCGCGGTCTCGACATGCTCGGGCGTCAGCCGGACTTCGCCGCGCAGCGACTTGAAAACATCCTGGATGCGCGTGCTGAGCGACTCGAACATGGATCCCCTGGGCGGAACACCGCACGGGCTCCCCACGAGTGGGTTAAGCCCAACGGACGCAAACGCTTATCTTAGGCGAGATAGACGGATCGGGCAACCTCCGGGCCTGTCTGACGAATGGACAACCGTCCTACACCGATGAAAGCCGGTGCCCGAGCTTGTCCTTCTTGGTCTTCAGGTACTTCCGGGTGGACTCTGAGGCGGGAATCTCGAGTGGAACGGCTTCCGAAATCGACAGCCCGTATCCCTGCAGTCCGACGAACTTGCGCGGGTTGTTCGTCAGCAGCCGCATGGTCTTGATGCCGAGGTCGGTGAGAATCTGTGCGCCGATGCCATAGTCGCGCTGGTCCGGTTTGAACCCGAGACGCACGTTCGCCTCGACAGTGTCCAGCCCCTCGTCCTGCAGCTTATAGGCGCGGATCTTGTTGACGAGGCCGATGCCCCGGCCTTCCTGGTTGAGATAGAGCAGCACACCGCGTCCTTCGGACGCAATCCGCGTCATCGCGGTGTCAAGCTGCGCGCCGCAGTCGCAGCGCGCCGAGTGAAACACGTCGCCGGTGAGGCACTTGGAATGGACGCGCACGAGCACATCCTTGCCATCGCCGATCTCGCCCCGGACGAGCGCGACGTGCGTCATTCCGTCCACCTGATTGTCGTAAAGGTAGATCTGAAAATCGCCGTGTTCGGTCGGCAATTGGGCGTGCGCCACGCGCTTCACGAGACGTTCGGTGCGCATCCGGTACTGGATCAGATCGGCGATCGTGATCATCAGCAGGCCGTGCTTGCGAGCGAACTTCGTCAACTCCGGCACGCGCGCCATCGTGCCGTCTTCATTCATGATTTCGCAGATCACCCCCGCCGGATGAAGGCCGGCCATGCGCGCGAGGTCGACCGCCGCCTCGGTCTGGCCCGCACGCACCATTACGCCGCCGTCACGCGAGCGTAACGGCGATACGTGGCCAGGGCGCGCTAGATCCGATGGCTTGGTCGCGGAATCGATGGCGGCAAGCACCGTCGCTGCGCGGTCGGCCGCGGAGATGCCGGTGCCGCCGCGTTTCACATCGATGGGAACGCAGAACGCCGTGCCGAACGCCGTGGTGTTCGAATTGACCGCCAGCGGAATCTCGAGTTCGTCGAGGCGATCGCCCGTCATCGACAGGCAAATCTGCCCGCGGCCGTGCTTCGCCATGAAGTTGATGATCTCCGGCGTCACCTTCTCCGCGGCGATCGTCAGATCGCCCTCGTTCTCCCGGTCCTCGTCGTCGCAGACGATGATCATCCGTCCGTCGCGGATCGCGGCGACCGCCTCCTCGATGGAAGCAAAAGGGCTGCTCTTGCGGGCACCTTTCGCGATACGAATGCTCTTGGCCATAGGCTTCCGGGCCGGCTAAGCCGGCCCCCACGTACCGCTACTCTCAGGTCGTTGGGGCCGGCCTCAACCGGCCCTCCTCCATCAACTCAACGGAGCGCGCGACGTACTTGCCAATGATGTCGCATTCGAGGTTCACGCGATCGCGCAGCCGCAGCGTTGAGAGGTTCGTGTTCGCCCAGGTAAATGGGATGATCATCACGTCGAATACGTTGCCTCCGAGGCCCGCCACGGTGAGGCTGACTCCATTGATGGCAATCGATCCCTTCCGGATGAGATAGGGCGACAAGCCCCGATCGAACGAGATCGTCAGCCAGTGCGAGTCGCCATCCGGCCGAATCTCGTCGATCACCCCGGTGCCGTCGACATGCCCCTGGACGAAGTGTCCACCGATTCGGCTGTCTACCCGCATCGAGCGCTCGAGGTTGACGCGCTGCTCGTGCTGCAAGGATCCGAGCGCGGTGACGCGCGCCGTTTCAGGGCCGATTTCCGCGTACACCATACCCTTATCGGCCGCGGTCACGGTCAGGCAGACGCCGTTGACGGCAAGGCTGTCCCCGGGTGCCAATTCATACGCCAGCGGCGTCCGGATACGAATACGAAATCCGGACGTCGTCGTCTTGAGTTCTGCGATTGTACCGACAACTTCAATGAGGCCTGTGAACATAACCTTCGATGAGTGTATCCGGACCCAGTACTTCCACGCTGGGATCGATTAATGACGAAAGCGACCAGTGGCGGCCATCGAGTAGCGGAACGCCGGAGGTTCCGAGACCGACCTGAGCGACGTACAGTTGGACGTAGTCTACGACGCCTTCGTCCCACGCCGCCGCGTGGAGCGCCGCCCCTCCCTCGAGCAGGACACTCTGAATATCAAGACCGGACAAGGCTCCAAGCGCGCGTCGCAGACCGGGACCTTCGAGTGCGAGCACGCTCGCGCCGCTCCGCTCGAGCACGGACCGCGCGGCGCCCCTCGTAGCCACGGCCTCGCACGTCGTTACTATTATCACTGGTCCTGCGGAAAGGGTCGAGAACAGCCGGGCGTGCGGGGATGTGCGCAGGCGACGGTCGAACACCACTCGCGTCAATGGCCGCTCGCGGTACACCTCCCGCGCGGTGAGTACGGGGTCATCGACGAGAATCGTCTCGGATCCAACCGCGATCGCATCGACCTGCGCGCGGAGGTACTGCACCCGGCGGTTGGCAGCCGCCGACGTGAGCTGCGTCCGTCTGCCGGGCGCTTCGGCGATGCGGCCATCGATGCTCGTCGCAGCTTTGAGAATGACGAACGGACGTCCTTCGCGGATCGTGGTCAGGTACGGCTGGTTCAGTCGCACCGCCGCATCTCGTTCGAGGCCTTCTTCGACCTCGATCCCATGTGCCTGCAGCGCGGCGAACCCGCGGCCGCTGACGAGCGGAAACGGATCCTCCATCGCGGCAACCACACGCTTGATGCCGGCGGCAATGATTCGCTCCGTGCAGGGACCGGTACGGCCCGTGTGCGAGCACGGCTCGAGCGTGCAATACAAGGTCGCGCCGCGTGACGACTCCCCCGCCTCCTCGAGCGCGTGAATTTCGGCGTGCGGCTCACCTGCGCGCTCGTGAGCGCCGTCGCCGACCACCACGCCCTCATCCGTGATCACGCACGCGCCGACCACCGGATTCGGCGTCGTGCGCCCAATCCCGCGGCGCGCTTGCTCCAGCGCCCGCCGCATCCACCGCAGGTCCGACTTCGCCAAGGTCGGGTCGCGTCGCGACCCGACTGGCCAGCGCTGGCTAGGCGGTCCGCCTTCAGCGGACCGCCCGTCGGACAAGTCCATTACCACTTCTCCTGGAACAGCGCGTCTACGTAATCCTGCGCGGAGAACGGGATCAGGTCGTCAATGCCTTCACCGACACCGACGTAGCGGATCGGCAGCTTGAGGTCGTTCGCGATGGCGACGGCGATGCCACCCTTCGCCGTGCCATCGAGTTTGGTGAGAACGATGCCGGTGACGCCGGCGACGCTGGTGAACTCGCGCGCCTGTTGAAGGCCGTTCTGACCGACGGTCGCGTCGAGCACCAGGAGCACTTCGTGGGGCGCGCCCTCGGTGGCGCGTGACGCCACACGGCGGATTTTATCCAGCTCGTTCATCAGGTTGACGCGCGTATGGAGACGTCCGGCGGTGTCCACCAGGATCGGATCGCGTCCCCGGGCCTTGCCGGACTGAATCGCGTCGAAGACGAGCGACGCCGGATCGGCGCCCTCCTTCGCGCGAATGATGTCGACATTGGCGCGCTTCGCCCAGATCTCGAGTTGCTCGACGGCCGCCGCACGAAACGTATCAGCCGCGCACACGAGCGGCTCTTTGCCGGACGCCTTCAACAGGTTCGCGAGCTTCCCGATCGTGGTCGTCTTGCCTGTCCCGTTGACCCCGACGATCAACGTAACGTGCGGGTGATGACCGTCGGGCGCGGCGGTCTCGACCGTGTCGAAGACCCTCCGAATCTCCTGCTTCACCAGATCGCGCAGGCTCTCCCCATGTCGCGCGCGGTCACGGACCGCGTTGACGATGCGTTCGGTCGCGGCGAGACCGACATCGGCGGAAATCAACAGCTCCTCGAGCGCCTCGATGGTGTCGACATCAACGGGCCGGGATCGCTGTTCTTCCGTGTCCGCCTGCTGAACGATCTCTTCAAAGCGGGTGACAATCTGTTCCTTCGTTCGCGTGAGGCTGTCACGGAGCTTGTCAAAGAATCCCAAATCCCAAACCCCAAATCCCAATGTGACTACGAGCCACTAACCGGCCTCCGCCCTTTGAGGGCGCAACATCAGATCGTACAGCGCGCTGCGTGCATCCTTGCGTCCGGCGATCAACTCGGCCACCTGAGCTGCTATCGGCAGCTCAACACGGTGGCGCTCGCCCAGCGCCAATGCGGCATCGGTCGTCCGCACGCCTTCGGCGACCATTTTCATGCTGGTCAGCACGTCGTGCAGCGACCGGCCGCGCGCCAGCTCGATGCCGACGTGTCGATTGCGGCTGAGCGCCCCGGTGCACGTGAGAACGAGATCGCCCAGACCCGTGAGCCCGGCAAGGGTGTCTTTCTGTGCGCCCATGGCACACGCCAGACGCGTAATCTCGGCAAGACCGCGCGTGATGAGTCCCGCCTGCGCGTTGTGCCCAAGGCCCAACCCCTCAGCCATGCCGGCGGCAATCGCAATGACGTTCTTCAGCGCCCCGCCAATCTCGACACCGACGACGTCGCTGGTGCCATAGAGGCGGAAGGAGGGTGAACGGAACTCGGACTGGACCCGATCGACGACACCACGATCCCGCGAAGCGATGCAGACTGCGGTTGGCAGCTCACGCGCCATCTCGGAGGCGAAGCTCGGCCCAGACAGGACGCCGACACGAACGCGATCGCCGACCTCCTGTTGAACGATCTCAGAAGGGCGGAACAGCGAATCCTGCTCGAGACCTTTCGCCGCGCTGACGACAATCGGGTCCCCCTGAATGAGGGGCACTGCGCGTCGCAGCACCTCGCGCATGCCGTGCGACGGGACGGCGACGACGAGGAGGTCGGCCCCGCCGAGCGCCTCGCCCAGATCGGCGGTCACCTGCAGCCGTGGAGGGAACGTGATGTCGGGAAGGTACACGGCATTGGCCCGGCGCGCCCGCAGGTCGTCGACGAGTGACGGGTCTCGTCCCCAGAGCCACGCGTCGTGACCGGTTCGAACCAGGTGAACAGCAAGCGCGGTGCCCCACCCGCCTGCACCTAAGATCGCGATTTGAGGAATACGCTACCTCCGCTGCTCAAACAGTCTCAGCCCGATGCGTCGTTCCGTCCCGGCGGCCAGCCGCACGAGGTTCGCGCGATGCCGGGACAAAATGATCAATGCGGCGCCAACGGTGCCGGTGACGACTGCGCCCGGCGCCCCGGTTGCCGCCGCGGCGATCGCCAGTGCCAACGCCGCGGCGACGGATCCAGCGGAAATGAAGCGTGTGATGCAGATAGTGAGCACAAACACGCCCGACGCAATCAAGAGCGCGATCGGCGCGAGCACGCCAAACACGCCCGCCGCCGTCGCGACGCCTTTGCCGCCGTGGAAGCGTAGCCACACGGGATAGATGTGGCCCAGGATCGACGCGATTCCCGCCGCGACAGGCGCCGCGGCTCCCGTGGTCACCGCCTGCGCCGCAAGCACAGCCACAGAGCCCTTCAGCGAGTCGAGCAGCATCACGATCGCGGCGGACGGCACACCCGTCGTCCTCAGCACGTTCGCCGCGCCGACGTTGCCACTGCCGACGTGGCGCAGATCGATCCCGCGTCCGCGCGTCATCAGAAACGCAAACGGCACCGATCCGATCAGATACCCAAGGGTGACGGCGAGAATCGTGTTCATTTGTCCCCAGGCGGGTCTGAAGCACGCCTCTACGCGCGCGCAGAGCCCGATTCCATAGAGGCAGACCTTCAGGTCCGCCTTCCGAGAGCCGTCCGCAACAGCGGCACATACGTCGGCCCCTTTGGCGACAATCGACTCTGAAACAGTGTAATCGCGTCGACACGGGTCGTGCCGAGCGACCGATCTTTGAGCCCCTCGAGCAGACTCGCCGACCGTAGCCCCGCCGCCTCGCGCACCCGCGCCAGCGTCAGGTGGGGACTATACGGCCGGCGTTCGGATGGTATGGCGAGCGGCGTCAGCCTCGAGCTGATTTCACGTTCCGCCGCAATCAAGTCGTCCCTGCCCGGCTCGACGCCAATCCACAGCACCCGCGGTGGACCGTTTTTCGGGAACGCGCCCATCCCGGCCACCGTGAGATCGAACGGCTCAACGTCCAGCGGTGGTTGGAGAGCCGCCACGATCGCCGCGGCACGAACGTCGTCTACGTCGCCGATGAACTTAATCGTGATGTGGAGACGATCCGCGATGAGCCACGTCAGTCGGGCGCGAGGTGCCGCGTCGGCCGCTCTCTTCTCGAGCTCGCGAATGAGGTCCGCGGCGCGACCGGCCAGGCGCTCCCCAATCTCGGCGGCAACGAACAGCCTCACGGCTCCAGCAGCATGCGCCGGACCATATCGAGCGCCGCCTGCGATGCCTGGAACTTCACCATCTCGCGGCCGCCGACAAACCGGAATGTGCGCACGCGGCTGCCAGACGGCGATACGGCGGCAATTGCTACGGTGCCGACGGGCTTCTCGGGCGTGCCTCCGTCAGGCCCCGCAATGCCGGTGACGCCGATGCCGACGTCGACGTTCGATCGCGACCTGACGCCTTCCGCCATCGCGCTCGCTACCGGTTCGCTGACGGCCCCATGGGCCGCGAGGGTTGCCTCGGGAACGCCGAGCAATTCCACCTTCGAGCTGTTGCTGTATGTGACAAGGCCCCGCTCGACGTACCGGGAGCTGCCCGGGACATCCGTCAGTCGCGAGGTGATCAATCCGCCTGTGCACGACTCGGCCACACCAATGGTCAGCTTGCGATCGGTCAGGATCGCGCCCACCACCTCTTCGAGCGCGCGGCCGTCGGTGCTGTAGACGTGCATCCCCATCACGGCTTTCACGCGCTCCACCGCGTCATCGAGCGCGGCCTCGGCTGCGGCTCGCGACGCGCAGCACGCTGACAGGTGAAGCTCGATCTGTCCGAGCGACGCAAGAATTGTGACCGAGATCGGAATCGCCGCCCGAGACCACCCGGCATAAAGCGGCTGCACGGCTTCTTCGGTGTGGGACTCGCTTCGCCCGGTGATCCTGATGACACGCCGCACGAGTGGCTGGCCGGCGGCCCGCTCGAGCAGCGGTCCATCCGCGACGGCCGTCATCATCGGCTTCAGCTCCCGCGGCGGCCCCGGCAGGAGCAGGACGACGCGCTCGGCCTCCTCAATCCAGAGACCGGGCGCGGTGCCGTTGGCGTTCTCGAGCACGCGGGCGCCGACGGGCACCATCGCCTGACGGCGGTTGATCTCGGGCATCTCGAGTCCGCGCCCCTGGAACCGCGCACGAATCCGGGCGGTGATCTCCTCGTCCTCCACCAGCGGCCGCTTCAAGACGTCCGCCACCACCGGCCGCGTCAGGTCGTCATCGGTCGGGCCGAGGCCCCCACAGCAGACGAGCAGATCGACACGCGCGATCGCGCCGCGCACGGCGTTCTCGAGCTCGCCGCGATCGTCGCCGACGACGCTTTTGAACGCGACTTCGATGCCCAGCAGGTTCAGCTGCTCGGTGATGAACAACGAATTGGTGTCCGTGCGGGACGGCGTGAGCAGCTCGCTCCCGACGGCGATGATCGCGGCCCGCGATATCGCTTTCATGATTGCCCTGGGAGCTGGGGGTTGAAGGTTGGGAATTCCCGCTTCATGTCAGCAAAGCCGGCATAAGCCGGACGAGGCCCCACATCACGATATTTCCGTAGACGCCCGCCATCATGTCGTCCAGCACCACTCCGAAACCGCCAGGCAGCTGCTCGAGTCGCCGGGCGGGCCATGGCTTTACGACGTCAAGGAACCGAAAGAGGAAGAACGCGACGATGGCGCCGGCGATATTCACCGGAATGAACGCGAGGGTGATCAGCATGCCGATGACTTCGTCGATTACGACCGGCCCCGGGTCGATGCCCCCGAAATGATGCTCGGCCTCGGTCGCACTCCACAGGCCGACCACCGCGAGCGCGATGATCACGGCCACCTCGACGGTCGTCGATCGCTGGTGGCGCACAACGTAGAACACAGCCAGCCCGATGGCGGAGCCGAATGTACCCGGCGCGACCGGCGCATAACCGACATACGCGCAGGTCGCGATGAACACCCCGAGACGACGCAGGAGCATGCCGGGAGGCCCGGTCAGACCGAGCGGAGGCGAACGACGCGCGTGCCGGCGAGCCGATCGTGGAGCGCCCGGCGATTGCCGAAGAGCGCGGGAGCGAATCCGAGACCGAGCAGGAGAGCCGACAGCACGCCGGCGCACGTGCGCCGCATCGCCCGTGCAGCATCGACCGGGGCGCCGTCCTCGGCGATCACACACGTACCGACAGCCATCTTTCCGATCGTCTGCCCACCTACCGCGGTGAACGCGTAGAAGTAAGAAATCTTCAGCAGGCCAAGGAACGTCAGCATCGGCAGGAGTGGAAGCACATTCCACTCGCTCATCGACAGTCCCGCCATACGTACCGTGAAATACACGACACCGAGATCGATGCCAAGCAGGATGGCGTGGTCGATCACCGCAGCAACGAGCCGGCCGCCTGTGCGACTCGACTCGCTCGTTCTGGCGCCGGCAGCCCAGGGCTGGACATGCTGGACGGTCTCCGCAGGCCCGGCCGCAACTTCGAGCGGCTCCTCCGAAAACTGAAGCGCGGGCGCCGTCGGGCGCGAGACCGGGCGCGCCACCGGCCGCAAACGCGGCGTATCTGGCGTGCGCCGAACCGCAAGCGGCGCGCGTGGCGCCGCAGGCATCTTGATGAGGGGCTCGTCGTCTGCGTCGTCGGACGGCCTGAAGAGAGGCAACGCTTCCGCCGAGCTCACGGGGACGAAATGGACGCCAGGTGGAGGCGCCGGAGACGCATCGGCAAATGGGGGTTCTGGTGTCAACGAAACCGGAAGCGCTGTGTCGCGCGCGCTCAGCTCCGGCCGACGCTTCCCGCCGAGCGGTTCGCGACGATGGTCAAACCATCGATCGTACGGATCGAGGTCCTCGTTCACCTGAATCGACACGTCGTCGGCCGACGGCGTGCGAAACACGTAGTCGGGCTCGCTGGACGATGCTTGATGGCCGTAGTCGAGCTCATCCGACGAAGCGTGATGGATGAAATCGGCAGGATCGGAGTCCGCGGCGGCGAGCAACGAGAAGTCGTACCCGCAGTTCTTGCACCGATCGCCCGTCTCGAATCCCAGGTAGGCGCACTTGGGGCACTTCA
>Ga0114129_10005466_pt1 | contig 17962 bp, 15 predicted proteins | sample RhiMetdeltSRZDD1_FD_80071 | JGI IMG/M metagenome (GOLD analysis project Ga0114129, IMG submission 80071) | Populus rhizosphere microbial communities from Tennessee, USA - Rhizosphere MetaG P. deltoides SRZDD1 (version 2) (version 2) | ecosystem: Host-associated > Plants > Roots > Rhizosphere >...
GACTGTCTTGCCGACGACGTCGTACTTCACGTTCGTCTTGGCCTTCTGCGGCTTCGGCACTGGCGCCTGCGCGACCTCGAGCGCCTTCCTGTTCTTGTTCGTCGGCGTGCAGTCGGCGTAGTCGAAGCCGTGCGCCGTCAGCGCGGCGGCGCTGAAGTTGGCGATCGAGCAGATCTCGCCGAGCGTGAGGTCGGCGATCTCGGGCGCGGAAGCCAGCGTCGTTGCCGTCGCTTCCACCGACGCGCGCACGGCGGCCGACGTCGATGCATTCACCATCGGACCCAGCACGACGAAGTGCAGGACCGATCGCGTCTGACCCGGCTGCAGCGCGATCGTGTTCACGTAGGCCTGGAAATTTCCTTCGTGGCCCACGTACGACAGCGGGTTGTTGAACGTGTCGAAGAGCCAGTTGCCGGCGAAGGTCATCGCGCCGCTGAATGGCGCGGCCGCGGAGGTCGGCGTCCCGATCACCGTCACCTGCGGGCCGCCGACCAGCGTCGCGCCGGCGAGCGGCGTCGCCGCTTCGACCCATGCGTCGGCGGCGGTGACGATCGCGTCGCCGCTCGACGTGTTGACGATCGAGCTGGAGTTCCCGGGCGCGGGACCCGTCGTCGCGCCCGTGCCCGACTGGCCGCCGAACGCCGCCTTGACCGTGATCGCCGATTTCGTGGTGTTGGTGAACGTATCGAGCCAGCGGCCCCAGTTCGCGTGGTTGTTGATGAAGACCGATCGCGAGATCGTCACGCTGCCCAGATCGATCGACTGCGTCGTCGTGAAGCGGTTGACGCCGTCGAACGTCAACCCGTAGCCGCGCATGATCTCGCCGTTGAGGCGCGGCGCCGGCGTCGTCTGCACAAGGACCTTGATACCGGCGAAGCCGTTGATCGCCGTGCTGTACGGCTGAGTCGACAGGTCCGCCCGAAGACCGGGCGCGATCTGCGTCGCGCGGATGCTGCCGGTGTCGACGCGCGGCGGCGCGGCGTCCTGAATGCCCCACCAGGTGTCGTTTGCGTCCTTGACATAGTTGAACGCCCGGGTTGGAACGGCGCTCGCGAGCGCGAGCGCAACCAGTGCGAGAGTCACCAGACAGTTGCGGACCATCAGCGCGTCCCCTTCCTAAGCGCGCGGGGCCCCGCCCCCGCGCGCGGCGGTGAGTATAATTTCCGCCATGCGCTACCGCCACATGTTCATCGCTGCGTTTCTCGCTTTATTGTCAGTTCGACTCGGCGCCGACCAGAAAGCGCTGCTCGGACGCTGGAATCTGACCGGCACGCCGCCTCACAGCGATCACGTGTACTGGATCGAGGTGAGCGACGCGAACGGTAAAGTGTCCGTAAGGTTTCTGAATCGCGGCGGCAGCCCGGTGCCGATCGACGACGTTCGGATGGACGGCGACGAGCTCGTCGCGCAAATGCAGGGACGCGGAAACAATCCCGGTCCAAAGATACAGCTCAGAGCGGACGGCGGCAAGGTGACCGGAACGATCACGACAACGTCCGAGACCCTGAACGTGACGGGCGCGCGGCCACCGCGCTGGGAGGCGGCGAACGCGAACGGCGCTCACACGTACGGCACGCCGGTCATCCTGTTCGACGGTCACTCGCTCGACGCATTCGGTGTTCAGAACAAGAAGCAGCCGATGGGCTGGTCGATCGAAGACGGCGTGATGACGAACGTCGAGCACGGCAACAACCTGGTGTCGAAGCAGACGTTCAAGGACTTCAAAATCCAGGCGGAGTACAAAGTCGGCCCGGGCAGCAACAGCGGCATCTATTTGCGCGGGCGCTACGAGCTACAAGTGCTGGACGACTACGGCAAGCCGGTGGAGGAGCACGGCCACATGGCGATCTACGCGTGGAAGGCGCCGCGCGTCAACGCCAGCAAACCGCCGGGCGAATGGCAGCGCATGGAGGCCGTCGTCGTCGGCAATCGCGTGACGGTGACGCTCAACGGCCAGCGCGTGCACGACAACGCGACGCTCGAGGCGATCACCGGCGGCGCGCTCGACGCGAACGAAACGGAGCCAGGACCGATCATGATCCAGGGCGATCACGAGAGAGTGTGGTTCAGGAACGTGACCGTCACGCCGATTACGAAGGCGGGGCGCTGAGAACCAAGGTTCGCTGGGTTCGCGAGGTTCGCAAGGTTCTCTGGGTTCTTTGGGTTCTCGAGGTTCTCGGAGTTCTGTGGGTTCTCGAGGTTCGCGGCGTTCTAAGGAAGCTCTAGGACAGTTTGCAGGTATCCAACCTCTTTGTCAGAAAGCGGCGCTCGTTCGGATTGCGCGCGAGCGCCAGCGCTGCCGAGAAATGCTCGCGCGCGGCGTCGCGATTTCCGCGGCGGAGCTCGAGCTCGCCCATCGCGGCGGGATAGAACGGATAGCGGTCGAGCCGATCGCGATCCGCGATCGCGCGCAGCTCCTCGAGGCCGCGCGCGGGCCCGTCACGTTCGCCGATCGCGATCGCCCGATTGAGCGCGACGATCGGCGACCCGGCGATCGCCATCAGGCGATCGTAGAGCCACACGATCGACGACCAATCGGTGTCGGCGACGCTTGGCGCGGCGGCGTGCGTTGCCGCGATCCCGGCCTCGACGTGATACGCCGTCAGATCGCGCCCCGTGGCCGACCGATCGAGATAGGCGAGCCCCTGCGCCGTGAGCTCCGCGTCCCAGCGTGATCGATCCTGATCGAGCAGCGGATTCAAATCACCGCTCGCGTCGACGCGCGCCGGGAGGCGCGCGGCGTGCAGGCACATGAGCGCCGCGAGCGCGTGCGTCTCGGGCGTCGCCGCAGGCGGATAATCGAGCAGCAGCAGCGTGAGCCGGATCGCTTCGCGGCACAACTCGACGCGCACCGCCGATTCGGCCGACGCGCCGTGATAGCCCTCGTTGAAGAGGAGGTACAGCGCGCGCCTGACGGCCGACAGGCGCGCGATGAACTCGTCGTCCGCGAGATCGAACAGCCGCTTCGCGCCCGCGAGCGTCTTCTTGCCGCGCGCGATCCGCTTCTCGATCGCGGCGCGCCCGGCGAGGAACGCGCTCGCGACCTCGTGCGCGCCGAAGCCGCAGAGGATGTTGAGAACGAGCGCGACCTGCACCTCCTCCTTCAATTGCGGATGACAGCACGAGAACATCATCCGCAGCTGCCCGTCGCGGATCGTGTGCGCGGCGAACGCCTCGTCGACGACCGACGCGATCGCCCATTCGGCGTCGAGCGCGCGGCCGAGCTCCGGCGCGAAGGTTCGCGCCGTCCGTTCGCGCCGCACGATGTCGATCGCGCGGTTCTTCGCCGTCAGCATCAGCCACGCCGACGGATTCTCCGGCACGCCGCGGACCTTCCACACCTCGAGCGCGCGGCAGAAGGCGTCCTGGACGACGTCTTCCGCCAGCGCCAGATTGTGCACGCCGAAGATGCGCGTGAGCGCCGCGACCATGCGCGACGACTCGTGCCGGAAGAGATGCTCGTTCAGATCCATCGACGCGCCGCTATGGATTCATCTTCATCACCGGCCGGACTTCCACCGATCCGCCGCCGTCGAGGATCGGGCACCCATGCGAGAGCTCGACGGCTTCGTTCACGTCACGCGCCTGGATGATGGTGAAGCCGGCAACGAGATCCTTGGCTTCCGCGTACGGTCCGTCGGTCACCGTCTTCTGCGCGCCGCGAACGACCTTGCCCCCCAGCTCGAGCGGCTGCCCGCGGTCCTTGAGGTGGCCCTTCGATTCCAGTTGCTGCATCCACGCCAGCCACCGCTGCATGCTCTGCTGCGCGCGCTCCGGCGTGCCCATCGCGTCGCGGCGCGACGCTTCGGTGATCCGGTAGAGAAACACGAATTCGCTCATGACCTGTCCTCCAGCTCTTTATGGCGCGTGCGGCCCCATCCGACGCGCCCGTCGCGGCTCGCCTCGCGGCTCGCCGCGATGCTTGCGACCTTCTTTCATCTCTATGACGTTCGACCCAACCGGGGTCGGACATTTCTTCAGCCGACGAGCCCGACGCCGGAACGGCGCTGGTCGAGCATGCGGCCGATGGTGCGGGCGATCTCATCGACCGCTGCGGCCGGCGTTTTGCCGCGCGGGTGGATTCCGCAGACCGCCGTCGTGCAGGCGTGATCGAGGTCGGCGCGCCAGCGCGGCTGGCCTGCCTCGTCTCGGCCGTACGTCAGGTAGGCCGACATCGTATTGAGTCCGCTTCCAGGCCGCTCGCCGATCAGATGCACGACGATCGTGGCGTCGACGATCCCGCCGGCGTGATAGCCGGCGCGCACGCGGCCGTTCTCGATGACGACGTCGATCTCGCCGACGTGGCATCCCGCGTCGGTCAGCCGCCGGCGCAGCGGCGGGAGCAACGCACGCACCTGCTCGTTCACCGCGTCGGCGTTCAGACCGTCGGAGATCACGATTTGCACCTGCGGGCGCCGTGAGGAATAGAGGGCGGCGACGATGCGCACATCTTCCTCGCGCAGACGCTCGCCGCTCGGCGGGTGCGCCAGATAGTCCTCGCGATCGACCGCGCGCGTCCGAGCCCGCGCGTGGAGCGGGCTCACGTCGTCGATCACATGCTGATCGAGCGTCGCATACAAGGCGCGGCGCGCCTGACGGTAGATCGCGTCGAGACGCGCGCGGTGATCGTCGCCATCGTCACCGCCGAGATCGTAGCCACGCCGGCGCAGCTCGCGAAGTTTGCGCGCCCCCTCGTCTCGCAGCGACTCGGAGGACCGCCGATCGCCGCCGGCCTTCGCATACATCGCGTAGAGCATCGCCGTCTTGCCGGCATCCGGAGAGTCGTCTGCAATGCCGAGCGCGGTGAGCCGCCCGCGCATCGCCGATGCGATCTGCTTGCCGGCGCGGCGCCGGAGGCGAGGGTGCTCGCGGAACGAGGTCGTGAGGTAGCCGAGCATCGGATCGGCGTTGCCCGCAACGGCCATCAGATACGCCGGCGCGGCGCGCTCGACGATGCGCTCCGTTCGATCGTGCAGCGTGTCGGGCGCGATGCCCATGTGGAACGTCGCGCACACGTCGAGCCCCATCGTCAGGCCGTGGAGCTTCGCCATGACCGTGTCCTCGAGACACGCGCGCTCGAGTTGATCCGCGCTCTTGAAGACCTCGGGCCCGATGAATCCCGCGACGTCGTTCACGATCGTCCACGCGCCCGTTTGCGCGCGGATGCAGCGCGCGACCCCGTACGCCCGGGCCTCGAGGGTCACCATGTCGACCCCTTCCGCCGCGCCATTCGTGACCGCCGAACCTTGACCCGTTTCGAAATACAGGCCGTCGAAGCTTCGCGCCAGATCGAGAATGCCGTCGACATCGAGCGCCACCATGCCGGAGAGCGCGCTCGACGTGCCCGCCAGACTCTGAAAGCCGACGTCGATTCGCGCGCGCTCGCGCGCGCGCTGCTGTTTGACGATGTCCGACAGGACGCAGTAGCGAGTGGGAAGGGCGAGGCGATCGACAATGCGAGCCAGGAGATCTTCGAGACGGGCAATCGTCTCGACCTCGTCGCTCGCGGGATTCAGACCGACGATCACGTCGCCACATCCGTACGCGAGGCCTTCGAGGACTGAAAAGAGAATCTCTTCGTCGTCGTCTCCGGGACTGTTCGGCTGGATTCGCGATCCGAAATGTTGCGCGCTGCCGATGCGGACGCCGCTGCCCGGCAGCGGGTTGAAGATCGACCGCGCGACGATCGACAGCTCGTCGTCGCTCATCACCTTGACGACGGCCGCGATCGCTTCGCTCGCGAGACCGTCTCGATGGCGTTGTACCCAGTCGGCGGCGTCGGCGCCGAGCAGAATCGCTTTCAGCTGTTCGATGGTCAGCGATCCAATCTCGGCGTCGATCCGGCGATCGAGCGATCGCTCCAGGGCCTCGCTGACGCCGTCGTCGACGAAACGGGTCCGGCGGATATCGAGAATGCGGCTGCCGAGGATCGCGCGGCGCGCGTCGGCGCGAACGCGGTCGTCGCGCGTCCCGCCCACGAGCAGGTCGCCTTCCTTGAAGGCGTTGGCGAGAGCGAACGTCTGGAGCATTGCGGATCTCGGATTGCGGATTGATCGACGATCTTCTATAAACGATGGCGAGGGGGTCAACAATGCTCAATCCGTCGATCACCAATAAATCCGCAATCCGCAATCCTCAATCCACAATCCTGATCGTCTTCCTCGCCGCGGTCGCAGCCCGCACGCCCGTCTCGGCACACCACTCGTTCGCGGCGCATTACCTCGAAGAGGAGCGCGTGTCGATCGAAGGCGATCTCGTGCAGCTCGACTACCGCAGTCCGCACTCGTGGGTCTACGTCAACGCCAAGGATCAGAGCGGCGTCGTGCGCCGCGTGTCGGCCGAATGGGCGAGCGCGCCGCGACTCAAGCAGTCGGGCGTGACGGAAGAGACCTTGAAGATCGGCGACCACGTCATCATCAGCGGCAGCCCCTCGCGCGATCCGAACGACTACCGGATGCATTTGAAAAGCATTCAGCGACCTGCCGACGGTTGGTCGTGGTCCGGTCCCGGTGCGCGGCGCTGAGCTGGTATATAGTTCGCGCCGCGAGGGGGACCATGACCAAAGTCGTCGACAAAGCGTCGGGGATGGACATCAGTTTCATCGGACAGCCGCACGAATGGGATCCGCGGCGGTTGTACAGCCAGACCGGCGCCGACTGGCAGCATCGCGTCGATTTCGATCGCTTGAGGAAGGAGCGCCTCGCGCGCCTGCGCGAGCAGATGAAGGCCGACGATCTCGGCGCGCTCGTGTTGTTCGCCGGCGCCAACATCCGGTACGCGACCGCGTCGTATCAGGGCAACTGGAAATACAACATCAATATCCGCTACGCCGTCGTGCCGGTGGACGGCGAGCCAATCCTGTTCGAGACGGCCGGCTCCGATTTGCAGTGCGCCAAGATCGATTTGCCGTGGATGGAGGACCGCATCAGGCCGGCGATCACGTGGCAGTGGGCCGAGGGCGCGGTGCCGTACATGGCAGGCCGCATGGCGGAGAGCGTGGTCGACGCGCTGAAGGAGCACGGCGTCCACAAGGCGCGCATCGGGATCGACAACCTCGACATGCCGGCGCTCGAAGCGTTCCAGCAGACGGGCATCACGATCGTCAACGGCTGGCCGACCGTGTCGAAGGCGCGCACGGTGAAGACGCGCGACGAGATCGAGCTCCTCAAGCAGGCGTCGAGCATCGGCGACGCCGCCATGTGGAAGATCAAGTACGAATGGCTCAAGCCGGGCGTGCGCGAGCGCGAGATCGAAGCCAAGGTGCACGAGTTCATGCTCGAGCGCGGCTGCGAGATCATCTACGACATCATCGTCGCGTCAGGCGGCAACACGAGCCCGTATCGCCGGTGGGCGACCGACAAGCTGATTCGGCAGGGCGATCTCGTCATCGTCGACATCAACGCCGTCGGGCCGTCCGGGTACTTCATCGACTTCGTGCGCTGCTTCAAGTGCGGCGGCGCGCAGGGGATGAAGATGACGCCGCAGGAGATCGATCTCTATCGCGAGGTCTACGATTCGATGTATGCCGGCCTCGACAAGCTCCGTCCCGGCAACACGACGGCCGACGTCGCCGCCGCCTTCCCGCCGTACGACGACGACAAGTACGGCACCGTGACGCTGCAGCAGTTCGCGCACAGCATCGGCATCACGCTGTACGAAGGCATGTGGGTCTCACGGGCCTACTCGCTGAAGTATCCGGCCGAGATCAAAGAGAACATGTACTTCGCGATCGAGACGTTCGCGGGACACCCAGGCCTCGAACAGACGTGCCGCCTCGAAGAGAACGTCCTCGTGACGGCGAAAGGCCCGGTCGTGTTCACGCGGATGGAGCACATGGAGGAAGCTGGTCGAACTTAGAACTTAGAACTTAGAACTCAGAACTCAGAACTCAGAACTCAGAACTCAGAACTCAGAACTCAGAACGTAGGACTCAGAACTCAGAACGTAGGACTAATGCTCGTTGCTGTCGCCGATTCGGTTTTTCCGAACCTCGAGCCCGCGCGCGCGGTGCTCGCGCGCATCGGTGCGCGATTGGAGCTGGCGGAGGCGCCGACACCGGACGCGATTCTGCGCGTCGCGCGCGACGCCGACGCGCTGCTGGTCACCTACGCGACGATCACGGCGGAGATGATCGCGCAGATGACGCGATGCCGCGTCATCTCGCGCTTCGGGATTGGCGTCGACAACGTCGACATCCCCGCGGCGACCAACGGCGGCATCGTCGTCACGAAGGTGCCCGATTACTGCATCGACGAAGTCTCCGACCATGCGATGGCGCTGCTGCTCGCGCTCGTCCGGAAGATCCCGGCGTCGAACGCGCAGGTGCACGCGGGGCGGTGGGAGATGCGCGCGGTCACGCCGATCCATCGGGTCCGCGGATCGGTGCTCGGACTGGTCGGCTTCGGCAGGATTCCACAGCTCGTTGCGCCGAAAGCGAAGGCGTTCGGCATGCGCGTGGTCGCCTTCGATCCGTTCGTTCCGGCCGACGTCTTCGCACGCGCCGGCGTCGACCCGGTCGACTTCGACGAGCTCCTGAAGATGTCGGATTACGTCTCGATTCACACACCGCTTCTGCCGGAGACACGCGCCCTGTTCAACGCGGAGGCGTTCGAGCAGATGAAGCGGAGCGCCTACCTCATTAATACGGCGCGCGGCCCGATCGTCGACGAGGCAGCGCTGGCCCGGGCGCTGGACGCCGGACAGTTGGCGGGCGCCGCCCTCGATGTCATGACGCAGGAACCGCCGGTCGGATCGCCGCTCCTCGGACGCCGCAACGTCATTCTCACGCCGCACACGAGCTTCTACTCGGAAGAGTCGCTGGTCGATCTGCAGACCAAGGCGGCCGAAGAAGTCGTCGCCGTGCTGTCCGGCCGCGCGCCGCGACATCCTGTCAATCCGGAAGTGTTCCAGCGCACAGCCTGAGCGCCATGAGAGCGATGGTGTTGCGCGCGCCGTGGGAGCTCTCGCCCGAAGAGGTGACGCGGCCCGGCCTCGATGCGCCGGATGTGATGGTCCGCGTCACACACAGCGGCATCTGCGGCACCGATTTCAAGATCTACAGCGGCGCGATCGCCGTCGACTATCCGCGGATCATGGGGCACGAGGTGGTCGGCGAGACGATCGCCGCAGGCGACCGAGTCATCGTCGATCCCGAGTTGTTCTGCGGCGACTGCTTCCATTGCCGAATCGGCGAGACGCATCTGTGCCCGCGCGGCGTGTTGCTCGGCCGCGACGTCAACGGTGGATTCGCGGAGTACGTGACGGCGCCGGCGACGCACGTCTACCGGTTGCCCGACGCGATCGACAGCCGGACCGCGCCGCTGATTCAGGTGCTGACGACGTGTTTGCACGCGCAGAAGCAGATTGAGATCGTGGCGGGCGAATCGGTCGTCGTCTACGGACTCGGCGTCACCGGGCAGCTGCACGTCCAGCTCGCGAAGGCGCGCGGTGCGAGTCCGATCATCGGCGTCACGCGCAGCGCGGAGAAGCGCGCGCTCGCGGAAACACTTGGCGCCGACATTACGGTTGCGGCCGGCGACGGCGCGCTCCAGCGCGTTCGCGACGCGACGGAGGGTCGCGGCGCCGACGTGATCGTCGAGACGACCGGCATCCTGTCGTCGGTCGCCGCGTCGATCGACATGGCGCGCGCCGGCGGCCGGCTGCTGCTGTTCGGCATCATCACGGCGAAAGAAGGCGCGCTGCCGTTCTACGACCTCTATTTCAAGGAACTGTCGCTGATCGGCGCCCGCGTGGCGACGAGCGAGGACTATCCCGACTCGATCGCGCTCGTCGAGCACGGCATCGTGCGCCTCGACCCGCTAATCAGCGACGTGATGCCGCTCGGGGAGTTGAAGCAGGCGATTGACCTACTGAGTGGCGACAGTGCACAGCGGATGAAAATCATCCTGGACCACGGCATCTGAGCGACCGTCGCTCACATTTGGTGTCCGACACCTCCGACACGTCCGACACCAGCGGGAGGTTGCAATGCGATCACGACTCTGGGTGCTTCTGGCGATCGCGTGCGGGGCGATCGCTACCGCTGATGCGCCAGTTGCACTCGAAGGCCGCGTCACGTCGCCGGACGGCCGGTTGGAAGGCGTGCTGATCAGCGCGACGAAGACCGGCTCGCCAATCACGATTACGGTCGTCTCGGATCGAGAAGGACGGTATCGTTTTCCGCACACGAGACTCGATCCGGGTCAGTACTCGCTGGCGATCAGAGCCGTCGGCTACGACCTCGAGAGCCCTGCGAGCATCGAAGTCGCCGCACACAAGACCGCGACTGCCGATCTGACTCTTCGCCCCGCGCGCGATCTCGCCGCGCAACTCACGAACACCGAATGGCTGATGAGCGTTCCGGGTTCAGAGGAACAGAAAGCGTCGATTCGCAACTGTGCGCACTGCCACACGCTCGAACTGGTGACGCGGTCGAAGCACGGTCGCGACGAATTCGTCAAAGTCGTCGAGCGGATGTCGAAGTATCCGCCGCTCGCATTTCCGCTGATGCCGCAACTGACGCCGGCGCCGCGGATTGGCGGCGGCGTGGAGGCGCGCGAGCGGCAACTCGACGGATGGCGCCGGCAGGCGGAGTATCTCAGCACACTCAACCTGAGCGCCGGCCCGCATTGGAGCTACGACTTCAAGACGCTGCCGCGCCCGACAGGAAAAGCGACTCAGGTGATTTACACCGAGTACGCCTTGCCGAAGCGAACACGGCAGCCGCACGACGTCATCGTCGATTCGCAGGGGATGGCGTGGTACGCGAGCTTCGGCGAACAGATTCTCGGCAGGCTCGATCCGAAAACGGGGAAGGTCGTCGAGTACGAGATCCCGGTGCTGAAGCCCGGATTCCCGATGGGCATTCTCGGCATGCGATTCGACGAAGATCAGAATCCGTGGCTCGGGATGCAGTTCCAGGGCGGCGTCGCGAAGTTCGATCGCAAGACGCAGAAATTCCAGACGTGGAGCCTGCCGCCCGAGATGAACGGCGACCACGTGCAGGTGAATCAGGTGAGTCCCGATCATCACCACGTCGACGGCAAGGTGTGGTTCCAGGACGCCGGCACGTACCGCGTCTTTCGTCTCGACGTGAAGTCGGGCGCGATCGAAGTGTTCGAGCCGTACAAGGTTCCGCGTCCGAACGTCTACGACGTCATTCCCGACGCGAACAACAACGGCTACTTCCTCGTGCTCGGCGCCGAAGACGTCGGCCGGATCGACGCGACGAACGGTGCGATCAGAATCTTCAAGACGCCGACGCCGCGATCGGGGCCGCGGCGGGGGATGATGGACACGCAGGGCCGCCTCTGGTTCGGCGAGAATCGCGCCGACCGCATCGGCATGTTCGACACGAAGACCGAACAGTTCCGCGAATGGCCGTCGCCAACACCGGGCGCGTATCCCTACGACGTGACCATCGACAGGAACGGCGACGTCTGGGCCGGCGGCGAGTACAACGATCGCATCCTGCGGCTCAATCCGAAGACCGGCGAATTCACGGAGTACCTGCTGCCGAGAAAGACCAACGTCCGGCGCGTCTTCGTCGACAACTCGACGACGCCGGTCACGTTCTGGGTCGGCAATAATCATGGCGCATCGATCGTCAAGCTCGAACCGTCCGGGGAGGAGCCCCCGGAGTGATCGTCCGGGGGGAGGGGCCCCCGGAGTGATCGATCGAAGGGGACAAACATGAGTAACAGAACCGTTGTGCTCGCGGCGATGCTCGCGTCGGTCGCCGCCAACGCGTGGGCTCAGGGCGCGACGCCCGCGCCGCTCTCGAAGGTCACGCTGTCGGGCGACGCCGCGAAGCGGACGATGACGAAGATGCAGATCAACGCCGACACCGCGCGCGCGATCGTCGACGGCTGCGTGGAGTACTCGAAGGCGAACAACCAGACGGTCGCGATTTTCGTCCTCGCGCCCAACGGCGACATCGTCGACGCGCACACGATGGACGGCGTGCTGCCGATCGGCGTCGAGACCGGGATGCTGAAGGCGAAGACAGTGCTCTACGCGCGCTCATCCTCGCGAGCGGTCGCCGAGCGTTTCAGCAACGTCGATGGACGTGTAATCCGTCTGGATCTCGGGAAGGCGTCGGGCCTTGCGTACTACTTCGTCGCCGGCGGATTGCCGATCCTCGTCGAGGATCAGTTGATCGGCGCGGTCGGCGTCGGCGGCGGCAACGCCGACGAACAGTGCGCGCATGCCGGCCTGACCAAAGCGCTCGGTCCGCAGCCGCCGCTGCCTCCACCCGCGACGCCCTCTGGGCGAGGGCGCGGCAACCAGCCATGACCGCGCCCTCGTGAAATTGGCGAGTTGGTGAGTTGGTGACTTGGTGAATGAATTCAAAATCAATTCACCAATTCACCAATTCACCAATTCACCAACTCACCAATCGCTGTATCTCCAACGTGACCTATCTCATCACGCAGACGCTCAACGCGCTGTTTTCGGCCGCGCTGCTGTTCCTGATCGCCAGCGGCCTCACGCTCGCCTTCGGCGTGATGAGAATCGTCAACATCGCGCACGGCTCGTTCTACATGCTGGGCGCGTATCTCGCGTACACGATCGCCACGCGCACCGGCAGCCTGCTCGCCGGCGCGATCGGCGCGATGGCCGGCGTGGCGATCATCGGTCTCGCCATGGAGCGGCTGTTTCTTCGCCGGCTCGCCGCGCAGCCGCTCGCGCAGATGATGATGACCATGGGCTTCGCGCTCGTGTTCCGTGACGCGGCCCTCATGATCTGGGGCGGCGATCCCTTCACGCTGCCGTATCCGGCGCCTTTCACCGGCTCGCTCCAAGCCGGCGACGTCGTCTTTCCCGCGTATCGCGTGTTCGTCATCGTCGTCGCCGCGATGGTCGGCGTGCTGCTGTGGGTGGTGAACGAGCGGACGCTCGCGGGCGCGAGGCTGCGCGCCGCCGTCGACGATCCCGAGATGGCGGCGGCCACGGGAATCGATGTCGGGCGCGTCTCGGGCCTCGTCTTCGCGGCGGGCGCCGCGCTCGCGGCGTTTGGCGGCGTGATGAGCGGTCCGATTCTCGGCGGATATGCCGGGATGGATTTCGATCTGCTGCCGCTCGCATTCGTGGTCGTCATCATCGGCGGCATGGGCAGCCTGAAGGGCGCCTTCGTCGGCAGTCTCGTGATCGGACTCGTGGACAACTTCGGAAAGGCGCTCGTGCCGGAGCTGTCGTACTTCACGCTCTTCGCGCCGATGGTGATCGTGATTGCGATCAAGCCAACCGGGTTGTATGGCCGCGGGTAGCAAAATCGCACTCTTCGTTCTCCTCGTCGCGGCGCCGCCATTGTTCGATTCGTACTGGATCGGACTGCTGACGCAGGTGCTCATCTTCGCGATCCTCGCGATGAGCCTCGACATCCTGCTCGGCTACACCGGCCTGCCGTCGCTCGGCCACGCGGGATTGTTCGGCGTCGCGGCGTACAGCGTCGCGCTGCTGTCGACCGTGCATCATGCGAGCTTCTGGGTGTCGGTGGCCGGCGGCATTCTCGCCGGCACGCTGGTCAGCGCGATCTTCGGCTTGCTGGTCTCGCACGTTCGCGACGTGTATTTCCTGATGATCACGCTCGCGCTCGGCATGGTGCTGTGGGGTTTGAGCTATCGGTGGATCCCGGTCACCGGCGGCGACAACGGCATCTCCGGTATCCCGCGCTTCGACGCCCATGCCGGTCTGCCGGTTTCGGGCCCGGCGCCGGTCTACTACATGACGCTCGTGGCGTTCCTCGCGTGCAGCGGCGCGATGACCCGGCTGGTCCGCTCGCCGTTCGGCTTCGCGCTCCGCGGCATTCGCGAAAACGAGCGTCGAATGAAGAGCCTCGGGTTCAACACATGGCTGCACTGCTACGCGAGCTACGTGATCGCGGGCGCGTTCGCCAGCGTCGCGGGCGTCGTGTGGGCGTACTACAACGGCTTCGTCAGCCCCACATATCTCGATCTCACCGCGTCTTCAGAAGTGTTCCTGATGGTCACGCTCGGCGGTCCCGGCACGCTCGTCGGTCCCGCGCTCGGCGCCGGCGCGATCGTGTTGTTGAAGAACGTGATGAGCGCGTACACGCACCGGTGGCTGCTGATTCTCGGCATCGTCTACATCGTGACGATCCTCGCCGCGCCGCAGGGAGTGTGGAACGTCCTCAATTCTCCACCACGGAGGACACGGGGGACACGGAGGTGAAGCCGTACGAAATTCTTCCCCCGCGTCCTCAGTGTCCTCCGTGGTGGAGAGTTGTGTTCGTCGCCGCGCTGCTGCTCGCGGGAACGTTCGTCGCCGGTCAGACTCCCGCATCGCCGATCAAACTGGGATTCCTGGTGCCGTTATCCGGCGCGTACGCGCAGAACGGGCGTGACATCCTCAACGGACTCTTGCTGTACCTCGACGAGATCGGCTACCGCGCCGCGGGGCGCCCCATCGAGCTGATCGTCGAAGACGACGAGGCGATTCCGGCGGTCGGGCTCACGAAGGCGCGAAAGCTCGTCGAGCGGGACCAGGTGCACCTGATGGCCGGTGCGCTGTTGTCGTCGACCGGCTACGCGCTCGCGCCATACATCGATTCGGTGCGGATGCCGATGGTCTATCCGGTCGTCTCGGCCGACGATCTGACGCAGCGCCGGCGCAGCCAGTGGATCGTGCGCACCGGCTGGAGCGGGAGTCAGCCGAATCATGCGTTCGGCGAGTACGCGTATCGCGATCTGAAGTTGCGGAACGTGACGACGATCGCGCTCGACTACGCGTTCGGCTGGGAGTCGGTCGGCGGCTTCGAGCGGACGTTCAAGGACGAGGGCGGCGCAATCGTGCAGAAGATCTGGTGTCCGGTGTCGGTGCACGACTTCGCGCCGTACCTCGCGCAAGTCTCGCGCGACATCGACGCGGTGTACGCGCTCGTCCTCGGCCGCGCGGCGCTCCAGTTCATGCGGCAGTACCGCGAGTTCGGCCTGAAGCAGCGCGTGCTGCTCATCGGCGGCGGCACGACGACCGACGAGCATGTGCTGCCGTTCATGGGCGACGAAGCGCTCGGCGTCATCACCGCGCTGCACTACAGCGCCGCGCTCGACACGCCCGCGAACCGGACGTTCGCCGCCGCGTATCGCGCGCGATTCAGGAAGATCCCGAGCTACTACGCCGAGAGCATGTACACCGGCGCGAAATGGCTCGTCGCCGCGGTCGAACGGGTCCATGGCCGCGTCGAAGATCGAGCGGCGTTCATGGACGCGCTCCGCAGCGTGAAAGTCGCGGACGTGCCGCGGGGACCGGTCGAGCTCGACGAGTACGGCAACCCGATCGAGAATGTCTACATCCGCCGCGTCGAGCGCGTGAACGGCGAGCTGCAGAACACCGTGATCGCGACGTTTCCGCGCGTGTCGCAGTTCTGGAAATACAATCCCGCCGATTACCTCTCACGACCTCTTTACTCACGGTGATACAGCAATCCCCCTGCCTGGTCCTCGATCACGTCTCGCGCGCGTTCGGCGGCCTCACCGCCGTCGACGATGTGAGCTTGACGCTGCGAGCCGGCGAACGCCGCGCGGTGATCGGGCCGAACGGCGCCGGGAAGACGACGCTGTTCAACATCATCAGCGGCGAGCTCGCGGCGACGAACGGCGCCGTGAAGTTCTTCGATGAGGATGTGACGCGGCTGCCAGCGCATCGGCGCGCGGCACGCGGAATCGCTCGCACCTTTCAAATCACGCGGCTGTTTCCGAACCTGACCGTGGCCGAGAACGTCCTGCTCGCGTGCGAAGCGCTGGACCGGCGGAAGTTCGTCGTGCACCGGCCGATCGCGTCGTACCGCGATCTGACCGGGCGCGCCGCGGCGATCGGCGCCGAGTTCGACCTGCAGCGCCAGCGCGGCGAGCTCGCGAGGAATCTGCCGTACGGCGATCAGCGCAAGCTCGAAGTGGCGCTGTCGATGGCGGGCCGCCCGCGGCTGCTGCTGCTCGACGAGCCCATGGCCGGCCTGTCACCGGCGGAGCGCACGTCGATGCAGGCGCTCCTCCAGCGCCTGGACCCGGCGATCGCCGTGCTGCTCATCGAGCACGACATGGACATCGCGTTCGGCTTCGCGCAGCGGGTCACGGTCATGTCTCAGGGTCGCGTCCTGATGGAGGGCGACAACGACGAGGTCCGCGCGAGCCGCGAGGTCCAGGAGATTTATTTGGGGACGCGCGAGCGTCGGTGAACGAAATGGAGCGCGATGCTGGACATCCACGACCTCCACACCTACTACGGCGACAGCCACGTGCTGCAGGGTGTGACGATCCACGTCGGGAACGGCGCGGTCGTCGCGGTTGCTGGGCGCAATGGTGCCGGGAAGACGACGCTTTGTCGATCGCTGGTCGGCCTCACGCCGGCGCGCGATGGGCGCGTCGTCTTCGACGGCCGCGACATCACGCGTCTGGCGCCGCATCGCATCGCCGGCGCCGGCATCAGCCTCGTGCCTCAGGGCCGCCGTATTTTTTCGTCGCTCACCGTTCGCGAGAATCTCGCGATCGCCGCTCGGCCTTCCTCGGTGGCGGCCGCCTGGACGGTCGACGAGATCTTTTCCTTCTTCCCGCGTCTGGCCGAGCGCCGCGAGCATCGCGGTGACCAGTTGAGCGGCGGCGAGCAGCAGGTGCTCGCCATCGCTCGCGCCCTCGCCGCCAATCCGCGGCTCATCGTCATGGACGAGCCGACCGAAGGCCTGGCGCCGGCGCTCATCGCCGCCGTCGCGACGTTGATTCGGCGGCTGCAGAGCGAAGGGACGTCGATCCTGCTGGTCGAACAGAACGCCGCGTTCGCCGTGAAGGTGGCCGATCACGTCTACGTGATGAGCAACGGCACGATCGTGCACGCGTCGGATCCGGCCGCGCTCTGGGCCAATGAAGAGATCAAGACAAGATTTCTGGGAGTACCGCAGACGGCGCGTTGACGGCGGATGTAGACTCTGCGGGAAATGAGACGGTCGAGACACGAAGAGAGACACGAAGCAAAGCGGGCCACGAAGGCACGAAGGCACGAAGAACGTTTTGTACAAAAAAGTTTTCTTCGTGTTTTCGAGTCTTCGTGGTTGCATTTCGTGGGAGTCGCACTCGTAGCGACATTGGGCTCCGCGATGCTCGCGGCGCAGACCTCGACGGACCAGCAACCGTTGATGGCCGAAGCGGTCTTCAAGAACGTCCAGGTGTTGAAGGGCACGACGGTCAACGAGCTCATGGGCACGATGGGAGTCTTTTCGGCCGCGCTCGGCATTTCCTGCGAGGATTGCCACACGGGAAGCGACACCGGCTGGTCCGCGTACGCGGCGGACACGAATCCACGCAAGCGGACGGCACGGCGGATGGTCACGATGATGACCGAGATCAATCGCGCGAACTTCGGCGGCCGCCAGGTGGTGACGTGCTACACCTGCCATCGCGGCACCGATCGTCCGATCGTCACGCCGAATCTGACGACGCTCTACACCGAGAAGACGTCGGAGAATCCCGACGTCGTGATGCCGTTTCCGAATGCGCCTTCGATCGATCACGTGCTCGACAACTACATCCAGGCGATCGGCGGCGCGCAGCGGCTCGCGAGCCTCACGAGCTTCGCGGCCAAAGGCACGAGCGTCGGCTACGGGCCGGAAAGCGACAAGCGTAAGTTCGAAATCTTTGCGAAGGCGCCGGGTCAACGAACCGCCATCACGCACACGCTCGACGGCGACAGCATCACGGCGTACGACGGCCGCGCCGGCTGGATCGCCGCGCCGCATCGTCCCGTCGGCGTGCTCGCGCTGACGGGACAGGATTTGGATGGCGCGCGGTTCGATGCGCAGCTCGCGTTCCCCGGGAAGATCAAGGACGCGCTCACCAACTGGCGCGTCGGATCGACCGACACCATCGCGGGCCGCGACGTGCAGGTGGTCCAGGGCACGGCTCCTGGCGGCGCGCTGGTTACGCTGTTCTTCGACAAGGAGTCGGGTCTTCTC
>Ga0114129_10005467_pt1 | contig 17958 bp, 17 predicted proteins | sample RhiMetdeltSRZDD1_FD_80071 | JGI IMG/M metagenome (GOLD analysis project Ga0114129, IMG submission 80071) | Populus rhizosphere microbial communities from Tennessee, USA - Rhizosphere MetaG P. deltoides SRZDD1 (version 2) (version 2) | ecosystem: Host-associated > Plants > Roots > Rhizosphere >...
CGGACGTCGAACCGGCGAGCACGACCGTCACGGCGCGCCACTCAGCACGCTCGAGTGGCGGCCGGACGGCACACTGCGCCGCGCGCGCGCTCGTTTGTCGGACGGCGGCTGGATCGATATCGAGCCGGGCGCGGGTGAGCGCGGCCCGTGGGGCGCCTCCGACCTCGTTGCGCGCGATGGTCATCCGCTCACGCGGTTCGCCACGGTCGACTGGACGCACATCGATCGGATCCCGCCGCTGGCCGAGCCGGCGCGCCTGCCGGCCGGCGCCGGCACGGCGATCTTCAATCTTCTCGCGCGGCTCGCACTCGACCAGGGCGTCGGAGTTCTGCGGTACGAGGCGCCCTACCCGACCGAAGCGCTCTTCCTTGCGCTGCTCGAATCATTCCGTTACACGCCCGACGATGCTGCCAATCCGCGCGCCGCGTTCGCCTCAGGCGCACTCGCATGGACGCCGGCGCCGCACGAGGTGTCGATCGAATCGGGCGAGGTGTGGGTGCAACGGCGCGAGCGTATCGACAAGATCGTGTCCGGCGGCCGGGCTTATTACCGTTCCGACTGGCAGCGCGTGCGTCGTCTTGCGCCGCGCGTGGTCCGCGATGACGGGGACACCGTGCGCGCCTCGCTCATCGTCCTCGGACGCGTCGTCGAGGACCATCTGGTGCTCAGCCCCGACGGCAACGTCGTCGAGACGTTGAGGCCTCCTGAGGATCCGCCGGACGTCGAACCGTTAGGCCCGGACATCGTCGCCGGGCTGATCGCGATCGTGATCGCGACCAGCTCGTCGGAGCTCGCACCGTGGCTTACCGCTGTCGCGCGTGACATGACATTCGCGTGGGGTCCGGTGGTCGCCGATCTCCTATCCGTTGTCGACACGCGTGTGACTCTGTCGCATCGGATCCGGCGGGTGCTCGGCGATGCTATTCGAGAGCGCTCGCGAGCCGACGCGCTGGGCATCGCGCTTGCGGTTCTTCGGGAGGCTGCCGACCTCGTCGCCGATGCGCTGCGCGCGCGGGCGCAGGCCGCGCTCGCGGCCGAGGACGCCGCCGTTCAGGCGGCGGCGCTGCAGGCCGGCGAGACGCGGCCGGCCGATGCCCGGGCCATCGCCGCCGCGGCGGATGCCCTGGCGCGTGAAGTCGGCACGTGATTGAAAGCGATCACGAGGGACGGCGCCCACGAGGCTTCTGCTGCCGACGGACTCGCAGCTCGTCATGCGCAAGGCCGAGGCTGGGAACGTGACACAGGCACGGGCAGTAGGCGCCGATGCAGCGGCCGGCGATGCATGCCGCAATCCAGTCGTCCGACAGTGGTGCGCGGGGTGGCAGCGCTTCCGTTGGACGCTTCCCCTTCCGTCGACGCACGGCGCTGACATTACGACAACCCGTCCCCGCCCGATGCGACCGTAGGCGCCATCCATCGGATAAAACGCGCCATCCTCCGCTGACGACGATTTGACATCGGGGCGGGATCTGAACGGCGGATGATCTCAGCGTCTCTTACCCCGGCGGAGTCGAGATGCCATCTGCAGAGGATGCGGCCCAGAAGATCCGTGAAAAGATCGACGCGGGCACGCTACCTCGAGAAGGGGCGGGGACCAACTTCTCCGGCTTCGGGACTCACCTGCGCTGCGACGGCTGTGACGCGCCGATTCTCCCCGGAGAGATGGAGTACGAGGTCCCCGTGCGCGATCGCCCGAGCCTGAGATTTCACGTGAGATGCGTCCTGCTGTGGGAGATGTACCGACGGCAGCGCGGCGGGTCAGCGCCCCCAGGCTGAGGCGGCTAGCTCGCGTGGACGATCAGCCAGACGTTGAAGGCGATGAACGCGGCCACGGAGATCGTCGACACGAGGACGTAACTGGCGAACAGCGCCTCCTGACGCGTGAAGCGTCGGGGGATGCGGCCGCGCAAGAGCGACCCCGCCCACGCGATCGCGTCGTGCTTGAGCGTCGGAATGCCGAGCATGTCGACCAGCACGTGGTAGCCGTCCATCTCGATGAAGCAGAACGGATAGAGCGCGACGACGAACGCTTGCCACTGGATCATTCCCGACGCGGCTGCGAACGCTTGCCAGAACGATCCGAGCGGCATGTAGAGCGCGAACAGCACCCAGACGGAGCCCAGCACGAGGTGGACGAGCGCGCCGGAGACGGCGGTCACCACGCGCGCCTTGCGGCTGCCCATGAAGATATCCGTCACGTCCACGTAGAACGTCGGGACGAAGCCGTGCAGGAACGTGAACCCGAACTCGCGGACGCGACGACCATAGTGAACGAGCGCGAGCCCATGCACGAGCTGATGCGCGCCGACCGTGAGAAGGAAGAGCACCTTGACCGACAGTATGGCCATGAGCGGACTCTTGCCGAAGCCGGAGACGACGCGGTCGGCGTCGGGCCAGAGCCGCACGCCGGCCGCGAACCCGAGGGCCGCGAGCAACAGGCAAACGATCACCGCCGAGCGAGTGAACAGCAAGAACCCGCCCCAGCGATACAGGGTGCCGAAGACGCCCTGAACGTTTCGACTCGAAATGTTGATCCGCTCGAGCGCGAACAGCGCCGCCTCCGCCATCTTGGCGACGGGCCTGCGCCGATGGCGCGCCAGCGCCTGCCGTAGGCGCGAGGTCGGCGTCATCGTCAGGAGCTGCGCGCGCTGCAGCTTGCGGATCAGATGCGGAATGATGTCGAAGTCGAACTCGCCGTACCGCAGCACATACGCGGTGGCGATCTGCTGCAGCGATGTCCGGCCGTCCATCTGCTCCCAGAGGAATCGTTCGGGCGCGGACAGCAGCAGGAAGCGATCGGTCGCGGTGTTCTTGAGGATGAACGAGCGTTGGCCGTCCACGCGCGACGCCACTTCGGCAAGCTCGAACGAGCCTTCGGACACGCGCTGCGGTCGCGACTGGATGAACGCGACGCCGCTGCCGATCTGGCGGAGCTCGAAGCCTTCGTGGTCGTCGTCGCGTCGGACGAGCAGCTCGAGACGCGCGCGGCGTGGTGTGGCCGAATCACTCATCGGTTTTCGACGTCGAGGCCGGTGGCCTCGAGACCCCACCGCGTCACCTCGGCGACGAGATCGCCCGACGCCCGCAACCGCTCGATGAAGATCAGCACGAGCGACTCGAAAAACGCGGCGGCCGCGCGCGGACTGCCGTCCTTGAGCTTGTCGAGTGCGGCTCGGTCGAGAACGAGCAACATCGTGTCGCTGTCGGCCTGAATGGTCGCGGAGCGCGGCGAGCGATCGAAGAGCGCCATCTCACCGAAGAAGTCGCCAGGGCCCACACGCGCGAGCACCTGCTCGACGCGACCGGTCACACCTTTGGAGATCACGAGCGAGCCGGAGCGGACGAGGAACATCTCGTCACCGCTGTCGCCCTCACGCAGCAGCACTTGCCCGCGCCTGAGCGGACGCTCGCGCAGACTGTCGCCGAGAAATCCGAGCTCCGGTCCTTCGATGGTGCGGAAGAGGCGCACGCTCCTGAGGAAGGCGAGCGTATCGGACGAGCTGCCCACCGCGCGAGGGTTCCCGGCTAGGTCGCCACGCGTCGGATGAGAGCGGTACGCAGCGCGGCGGCACGCTGTCCGGCCGAGCCCTGGCCCAGCCGCGCGAGAGCCGCCAGCACGGTGGCGCGCTCGTCGTCGGTGAGCTCGTACTCGGCAAGGATCGAGTCGGGCGCGCGCTGCAGGTCGGCGAGGAACTCGGGGTCGATCATCGCGCGTCCGACCAACTCCGGGAGTCGCTGAGCCATCGCGTTGGCGATCATATCAGAGTGACGGAGGTCGAGGAAGGGTCCGCCCCCACACGACGGCCGTCCCCGCGACCGCCGCCGCCACCAACCCCAGCAGCATCGGCCAGGACAATGACGAATGGATGACGTCCGGCGCGGCGACGTGCACCGTCGCCAGCGCGGGGCGGTGCGTCCACTCGGTGCGATCGAGCGGATCGGCGCCCGGTCGTACGAGCACCAGCGCGAGCGTCCCATCTCCCGGCGGGCCCGCGTGCGCCCAGACGCCACGCGCGATGTCGCCGCCCGCCAGCCGCGCGCGGAAGGGAACCGGCCGCGGTCTCCAGGCGCCGTCGGGGCCGAGGAACGCCGCCCGTTCGGCGTAGAGCCAGACGACGTATGCATCCCACTGACCGCCGGGGCCAGAGCGCGGGATGACGTCGACGGTGACGGCCTCGCCGGCGACGACGGATGAGGGCGCCACGGCCAGAGCGAAGGGTGGCGCCGGAAGCGCCGCGTGGGCGACTGTCGGCCCGAGCACGAGTGCGCCGGTCACGATGACGACGGCAGCGCGACGCCACGGTAGGAGCAACGCGACGACGACCGCCAGCGCCGCAATCGTGATGGCCGCGCCGACGTGCAGCCGGCGCGGTGTGAACACGAATTCGATCTCGTGACGCCCGGCCGGCAGCGCGACGGCGCGAAACGCGTGATCGGCGCGCAGGACCGGGACGTCGGTGCCGTCGAGGCGCGCGCGCCACCCAGGGAACCACGTGTCGGTCAGCACGAGCCACGCCGGCGCGTTCGCCGACGCGGCGATCACGACGCGCGCGGGGTCGTCGATGACAATGCGCGCCTCCGGCGCGACGACGCTGCGCACCTCCGGCGCGGTCGGCGCGCGCGGCTCGACGACGGCCGGTGATGTGCAGTCGGCGAGCAGTACTTCGTCCGTCGTCGTGACCGACCGCGCGCGCAACAGCGTCACCGCCTCAGGATCGCCGGCGCAGCGCGCGCGCGGCGCAACGAACGCGCGCGGCAGCGCCGCGGGATCTTCGAAAACACGCGCGTCGGCTCCGTCGTAGACCGTCTGCAGACGAGGCTCGGCGACGGTCGCCCCCGGCGGCAGGACGATGAAGCGGACTCCAAGCAGCTCGCGCGTGGGCGCCAACAGGACCGAGATCGGCGGCAGCGGCTCGCTTCCGTGCAGCGCGAGCGTGTTCTGGAAGTCGCCGGCGGCCTGCGCGCCGCCGCTTCCGATCGGTCCCGCGAGCTCGGTGATCCGGCGTGGCGAAAGGCCGTCGTAGCCGTGCGCCTGGCGCAGGCCGTACAGCATGCCGACCTGATCGGCGATCACGACGCGCGCGGAGGCGACATGGTTTTGCAGCCACGCGATCGACGGCGGCGTCGGATAGAGCCACCGCGCGTCGCGCACGGGCAGATATGTCGCGAGCGGCGCCAGCGTCACCACCTGCACCACCGCAAGGGCGACGCCCCAGCCCGCGCGACGGTCGGTGAGCCAACGCCGCAGGAGCCAGCCCGCGGCGGTGAGGACGGCCAGCGCGCCGATGTACTGCACGGCCAGCGGCGGCCGCACGTCGAGTGCGCGCGGGTCCGTCGAGCCGAGCATCATTGCGGCGAGCCCGGCCGCCGCCAGGACGACGAACCATGCGCGCAGCCATCCGACCGCGCGCCGCCCGCTCGCGGCGCGCGCCACGACGTCGACCCCGAGGGCGCCGAGCGTGGCCAGGGCGAATATAAGGATGGGCATCAAGCGCAGGTTGCTGCCGAACGCGATGACGGGCGCCGGCGCAATCGCGGCGAGCGCGCCGTAGTGCACGAGACCGACGATCGCGGCGAGGCCGGCGAAGAACAACGTCGGCGGGCGTCGCCACGCCAGCGCGGCGAGCGGCAGCGCCAGGAGCGGCACCAGGCCAGCGTAGGTCGACGTGATGTTGAACTGCCACGCCGACCACGTCTGCGCCTCGGTGCCGAAGAAGTACGGCATCAGCACCGTGACGAGCGCGCGCGGCGGCACGGCGAGCGGCGGCGTCCACGTGCTGCGAAACGCGTAGACGGTGCTCTCGCGGATGTAATCGAGCGCCGGCAGCGCCTGCACCGCCGTGAGCGCGGCGCCGAGCGCGGCCCCGCCGCCGACGCGCACCAGAAACGGCAGCGCGCCCGCCTCCCACGGTACGCGTGCGAGGGTCCACGCCGCTGTCACCGCCAGCGCCTGCAGCGCCGCTTGCGGATAGCCCGCGAGCCCGTCGAGCGCGACGACCAGCGCGAGCGCAGCGACGAGGCGTCGCTCCGCGCGCGCGCGCAGACGATCGACGAGCGCGAACAACAGCGGCAGCAGCGCGATCGTGCTCCCGAATGTCCACGGCAGCCACGCGATGAGCGTCGTGGAGAACATGAAGCCGGTCGCGCCGACGAACGCCGCAACGGGCGAGATCGCCAGCCCGCGCAGAAACCAGTACATGCCGAGCCCCGCGACGATGATCTTGAGCAGCGCCGGCACGGTGAGCGCCAGCGTCGGCGGCAGGATCCAACTGAGCCACGTCAGCGGAAACAGGCAGGCCGTTTGCGGATTGGAATAGAACGGCGCGCCCGCGTACGAGTACGGATTCCAGAGCGGCAAGCGGCCAGCGCGAACCTCGCGCGCCGCCCACAGCGTCCACGGATGAAAGACCTGCGTGATGTCACCAAGGGCGGGTGCCGGCTGCACCGGGCCGGGCGCGATTGCGCGCCACGGCGCCGTCGTGAACAGGTTGTCGAGTGGCGACAGTGTGTGGCCGGGCCGCAACGCCGGCGCGAACCACACGAGCGGCAGGATGATGAGAATGACGCGGGCCGCGCGGTCGGGGTGGCGCCTGACCAGAGCCCCGAGCGCGGTCATGCGGACATGGTACGCTGAGCGCTCCGTGGAGGTGTCACGTTGCGTACGAAATCGCTCCTGATCGCGCTGCTCCTGATCGTCTTGTCGACCTCACTCACTACCGCCGCGCCCCCGCCACCCCTGGTCGAGTATTCCAAGGGCGCGTTCACCGCGGCGCAGACGGACAACCGGCCGATCGTGGTGTTCGTCCACGCCTCCTGGTGCATCACGTGCCGCCGGCAGCAGCCGATCGTGCAGGAGCTGGCGTCCGACGCCGGGTTCAAGAGTAAGAACCTCGTCGTCTTCGTGGTCGATTTCGCCGACAAGGCGACGCTCAAAGAGCTCAACGTGACGGACCGCAGCACGCTCGTCGCCTTCCACGGCAAGACCGAACGGTCGCGCTCGTCGTTCGTCACCGATCCGGCGGAGCTTCGCGGGCTGTTCTCGAGCGCGCTCTAGCCGCGACGACGCACCGGCGCGATGGGAGCCTGCCTTCTGGGGTTCGCCGCCGGCGCGCTGGGAACGCTGTCGCCGTGCGTGCTGCCGCTGCTGCCGCTGGTCGTCGCGGGCGCCGTCGAGCGTCATCGCTTCGGACCGGTTGTCCTCGCCGCCGGGCTCGCCCTCTCCGCCACCGCAGTCGGCTTCGCTGTCGCGCTGCTTGGGTTCACGCTCGATCGCGATCTGCTCCGGCTCGTGGCCGGCGCGCTCCTGGTCGCGGTCGGCGCCATGCTGCTGATCACGCGTCTCGACCTGGCGTTCGCTCGGGTGACCACGCCGATCGCCGGCCGCGCCGCCGCGCTGTTGAAGCGACTCGGCCCGCGTGGCCTTCCGGGACAGCTCCTGGTCGGCGCCCTGCTCGGCGCACTGTGGACGCCGTGCGGCGGGCCGACGCTCGGCGGCGCGATCGGTCTGGCGGCACAGCGGCGCTCGCTCGGCGCGGCCGCGGCGGTGATGGCAGCTTACAGCGTGGGAGCCGTGGTGCCGGTGCTGCTGCTCGCGTACGGGTCTCGGCGGCTCGTTGCGCGGCCCGATCGCCTCGCGGGGATCACACGCCTCGGCAAGCCGGCGGTCGGCGCGCTGCTCGTGCTGCTCGGCATGCTCAGCATCACCGGCGGCGACAAGATCCTCGAGAGCCGATTGCTCGACGTGATGCCGACGTGGCTCGTCGACCTCACGACGCGCTTGTGAAGCCTTCTAGCTCGTCACCTCGCGGGCGGTGATCTGGTATTTGAACGTCGCGGAGTCGAGGCTGTCCTTCCGGCCCTCGGCCGTTTCGGCCTGCGGATACATCAGGAACGGCACTGGAGCTTCGGCCGAGTTCGGCAACTTGACGTCGTGCCCGTAGTTGTACGCGAGCCAGTTCATCTCCCACGCGCCGAACAGCTTCGTCCGCGCGCGCTGCGCCTTGGGATCGGCCAGGCCCGCAGGCAGCCCGCCGCCCTCTTCCAGAATCACCTTGCGCACGTCCGCGGGGTCGACCGGCACCCAGCCATAGCCGTCCAGATAGAACTCCGCGCGGCAGTGCTGGGCCTTGGAGATGTCACCGGCCTTGCCGAGGCTCTTGAATTCCGTCGAGTCGGCGCAGCGCGTGCCGTACACGTCGCGCGCCGGAATCTTGGCGGCGCGCGCCAGGCCGACGAAGAGCGCGTTCAGGTCGGCGCACTTGCCGCCGAAGTAGCGAGTGTCGAGCATCGCCTTGATGTCGCCCAGGCCGCAGCCGCGCACTTTCGGATCCCGGAACGTGTTCTCGACGATCCACTCGTAGAGCGCGCGCGCTTTGTCGGCGTCGGACGTCATGCCCTCCGTGATGCCCTGCGCGGTCTCCAGCACGATGCCGTCGGTGGGAATCAGCTTCGTCGGCTCCAGATACCGATTCAGGATCGCGCGATCCTCGCGCACCGCCTTCGCGGGCGGCTTCGACAGATCCACGGCGCGGTCGCGCGTGGCGAACCGGCTGGTGATCTCGAGCACCGGCAACTTCTCCTTCGCCGGCCACTCGGCATACACGAGACCGACGTCGTACTTGGGATCCTTCGCGATGCGGGTCACGGCGGCGTTCCCGGTCCACGTGTCGCCGCCGCGCTTGAAGTAATCGGTGTCGGTCAGCAGTGGCACGGGCACCCACACGCGCGTGACGCCGGTGGGGTTGGCGACCTCGACGCGGGTGACCGCCTCGAACTTTCGCCATGGATTGGAAGCGGTGAGCGACTCGGCGGCCGCGGCGAGGCGGGGCGTGGCGCCCAGCGCGAGCGCTGCGGAGGCTCCCAAGCTCGATTTCAAAAACGCACGACGTTCCAAGAATTCCCCCTGGATGGATAGCTCAATGGGATTAGGGATGCGCTCTCAAAGCGTAGAGGTGCGTTCTGAGACGTCAAATCGAACTTTCCGATACGAGGGTGGAGTTAACCGGAGAGACAGCGATATGACCGACGGTGCCTAGGGCTCCCCGGCGACGTCGTCGACCCGCTCGCGGCCGAGCAGCTGACGGCTTTTGCGGTCAGCTCCTGCGATTGGCGATTCAGGGCTCTGGAGATCCGGACCGAGTCCGCACTGATGAGAACATGCCAGCACTGGCGATGGAATCGGTCGCTATCGATGACTTCGACCTCATCGGCGGGAGCGAGCAGCCGACTACAGTGCACGCACTTCTCTTCGCCGGGACGCGTTCCCCAGACGAGCGTCGTCGTTTGCCGTCGACAGCTGGCGCACGTCCCCATCGCGCGCGTGAACGCCACGTCACCGATGGCCGTCGTCACGCCCCGCATTTCGTTCAGGCTGACCGCGCAGGCCAAGGCCAGACAGGCGTCACAGAGCGGTTCGCCCGGACACTGCTCGAGTAGCTTTCGGACCGTGACTGACAGTTCCGTAGGCGCCCGACTTTAGCGACCGCTGGCGCCGAAGGTCAAGCTCGTAGAAGTACGCACTGCAAGAGAAGTCGTCCAAGCGATGCAGCGCGCGCTAGCGAAATAGGTGCGGTAGCCACTCGCTGATCTCGGCCACGACGGCGAGCGCCAGCGTGACGGCCGTGGCCGGAAGCCGGCGGGCGAGTGTCGTCCACGACAGCGAGCCGAGCGAGGCCATCGCCGACCACACCGCCGCGAACGTCGTGAGCCCCACCCGCGGCAGTGGCGGCACGCGCGCGCAGTAATCGATGTACGCGCGACCGAAGCGCTCGGCGAGCCACGCGTCGTCCAGCGGCACCGTCAACCGGTACATCGCGATCAGCGCGGTCGGGACCAGCAGCAGCGCGAGGCCGCTTTCGGCGATCAAGGCGCCGCCGACGCCCGTCAGCACGTTGGCCAGCGGAACCGGATGTCGCATGAGCGCGTACGGGCCCGACGTCACGAGCCGATCGGGCGGTCGCGCCGGGACCGCAGGCTGGCCATCGCGGTGCGTCGCCGCCCACAGGCGCAGCGCCAGCCCGGTCGCCATGCACACCGCGCCGAGAACGTCGAGCACGAGGTCGAAGGGCGTGCCCGCCAGCGCCAGCGGCGGCGTGAGAAACGGCAGCACAACGAGGGCGAAGGGCAGGACGTTTTGCCACCGATAGATCCATGCGCGCCAGCGTGGGGGGACCGCCGCCGGCACGATGTCTTCCAGCGGGTACCGCTCGTGCCACCATGCGGCCGCGGCGAAGACGGCCACGCCGAGCGCCGCCCCGCCCAGCACGTCGAGCGGCCAGTGCACGCGCAGGACCATACGTGAGAGGCCGACCAGCGCGATCACGACCACGACGATCCCGTACAGCGCGAACTTCTGCCACCGGCGCACCACGCCCTCGAAGAAGTAACACGCCATCAGGTAGAACGCGGCCGCGGCCGCGGTGTGGCCGCTGGGAAAACCCAGCCGCATGCCGCCCGGACGCGTGCGTCCGATCCCGACCTTGCCGAGACCTTCCAAGGTGGTGACCGCGATCATCACCACGATCCACATCCACCACCGCCGTAAGAATTGCCGCGGAAGCAGCACGATGAGGAACACGGCGAGCGGCAGGAGCATGTCGATGGCGCCGAACCGGGTGATGCGTCGGAAGTAGAGCGCGTTCGGAATCGCGCGGGTGACCGCGTTGTAGAATTCGCGCTCGGCTGTAGGCACCCCGGTGAGCACGACCGTCGTGGCGGACGCGATGAAGACGGCCGCCGCGCCGACGAGAATCCAAGCCCAACGTCGTCCGGCGTCGCGCACGTGCGATGGTAGCACGACGGCGCCGACGCCCGCGCACGCGGTTCAACCCGCCGGCGGCGCTGATTTCAACGCGCGGCGGGCGCGTCGGGTCTGAAGACGGTGGCCAGCGTGCGTCGCAGGCAGTCGGCACACTCCTGGACGAGCCGCTCGAGGATCTGTCGCACGGCCAGACGCACGTCCTCGGCGCGTGCAGCGCTCACTCGCCTCAGTCCCGGCGGACGAGCGAATACGTCGTCGTGGAGCTGCCGCAGATCCGGCAGCGATCAAGGCCTCGGTTCACCTCGACGGTTCGCTCGATGCCTTCGAGGTAAGACTGCACGTCGCCGTTGCCCAGCCCCGACTTTTCGGCCATACAGCCAACACACAGTGGGCGCGCGTAGATCAGGACGGCGATCAGCGCCCCCCGCGCGGCGATCGATTCTGCCGTGGTGACTCCCTCCCTTCGTACTTGCGGCGCGGTCCCTCGGCGCACTCCAGGTGCATCGCGGCGAGACCGCGGCGAATCCGCGCCTCGCCCTTGCCGAAGCGCTTGCGACAGACCGCGCACCGCGGTGACGCCCTCGATCGGTCGCCGTCCGCGGTTGCCATGAACGAAGGTAGAGCCGGCGTCTCGCGCGACGCAATTGGGAGGTCCCTGACCTCGGACTCGGGGAGCGCCCGAGGGGTTGCAAGCTACGCCGATTCGGATTCGGAGCCGGCCGACAGGCGCCGCGGCCGGCTTGGCGAGCGCATTCGCCAGCGCGACTGCTCGATCAGATCGCGCGACCGCTGGCCGAGCGCAGTCGACAATCGAATCGTGTCGTCCGCGGCGAGACGACGCAGACACGATCCGTGAAAGAGCTCACCGCCCATCCGCGATCCCCTGTCCGCCGGATCGAGCGGCGTGCTGCAGTGTGCAAACTTCCGGATGTAGGCGATGGTGGCGCGGGCACGCGAGCAGCTTCCGCACGTCCAGCCGCGCTCGAACGTGTCGTTGGTCAGCAGCGCATCGACGATGCCCTGCGTGTCGGTTTGGGTGGCGCCGATCACGCCGGCGAGGCACGCGACGCAGATCGGGTCGCCGGGCGCGTCCATCAGCAGTCGTCTCACGACTTCGTGAGATGTCATACCCAGGGTCCAGTATCGCGCCGCCCGTCAACAATGACAGCGAGGCGGGTCGAGAGTCAGTCCCACCAGAGGCTGACGGCGATCATGCCGTAGAGACCGATCAGCGGCACCCCTTCGAGCCAGATGCTCTCACCGTCGCCGACGATCAGCGCGACGATCAACGCGGTCATGAGCAGGCCGATCACGAGCAGAGGGGGCAGGACGAGGGTCAGATGCGCTCCGCCGATGACGAACGAGATCAGCACGAGGGCCGGCACCAGCGCCAGCGCCACCTGCAACGAGCTGCTGAGGATGACCGAGACCGCGTAGTCCGCTTTGTTCTTCAGGGCGAGCTGGATCCCGACCACGTTTTCCACCGCGTTGCCGGCGATTGCCACCAGAACGAACCCCGCGAACGCTTGTGACAACCCCAGGATGTGGATCATCGGCTCGAGCGCGGCGACGAACCATTCCGAGACGAATGCCGCAAGGACGCCACACACCAGCAGCGTGGCGACCGAGCGCTCCAGAGACCACTCCGGCATTTGCCGCCTCGTCGCGTCGAGGAGTGGGAGGTCGGCCTTCGTGCTGAGCAAATAGAAGACGACGGCGCCGAAGCTGAGCAGCAGCAGCACCGCTGACGCGCCGGAGAGCGCGTCGATGTGTGCTTCGGCCGGCGCGTGCAGCTCGTGCACCAGCGTGGGGATCACGATCGCCGAGACGGCGAGCAGCAACATCGTCGCGCCGATGCGAGCCTTCTCCCGCGAGAAGCGCTGGCGTCCATTTTTGAGACCGCCGACCAGAATCGCGAGCCCGAACACGAGCAGCGAGTTCGCGAGGATGGAGCCCACGAGTGACGCGCGAACGACGTCGACCAACCCGGCCCGGAGACTGAAGATGCCGACGAAGAGCTCCGGCAGATTCCCGACCGAGGCCTGAAGCACGCCGGTGGCGCCCGCGCTGAGGCGATGGCCGATTTCCTCGGTCGAACGGCCGATCAGCACTGCGAGCAGCGCCAGTGCGACACCTGCCGCGACGAATCGGAGGGCAATCGTCAGCTCGGCCAGGTCGGACACGCCCGCGACCGCGACGGCCCCGGCTGCGGCGGCAAAGGTCCACAGTTCCGATCGTTTCACGATGCGGAGCGTAGCGGCGCCCATCTGATGCTGGTAGGGCCGAGTACACGCATTGCCTGAGATCCGACCCAGGGTTTCCCTGACTATCGAGATCCCGGCCCCCGGTCCAAACTGCACCCTGACGCTGTGGACGCCGCAGAATGTCGTCAGGTCATCGTACAGGCTCGCGAGATGCGTCTGCGGGCGCGGCACACATGCGCCGAAGCTCAGCGGATGATGGCGTTGGCTGAAAGCATCATTCGCGACATACCGGGTCGGCGTTACGTGATGACGTGGGCAACCCAGAGGCGGTTCCGGCGACGATCGCCGCCATGATCCGCAAGAAACTCGACGCCGGTACGCTGCCCCTCAACTCCCCTGCGAAGCTCTGGGCGGGGCTAGGAAGTGGTCGGCTGTAGCGTCGCCTGCGAGCAGCCGATTCAGAGCTCGCAGGCAGAGTACGAGCTCGAGTACGACGATGACCGGGCTGTCCCTCGGTTCCATGCTGCGTGCCATGCGTTGTGGGAAGAGGAGCGGCTTCGTCGATTCCGGTCGTAGACCAACGTAATCCCAGCAGTTGCTCTCCAGCCGCATCTCGTGACCGTCGGCGACAAGCTCGGGCCGCATGCCTCGCACGTTGCACCTCGACTCAGCCCAACAACGGTCTTCGGCGTCCCGAACAAGGCGAACGCGTGGAGGCCGCGCCGAATCCGCTCGCGATCGTCAGCAAGATCGTCCGCGCCAGCGATGGGACAGAATCCGCTTCCTCCTGACGACGGCGATTCTAGTCCCCCCGCGGATACAATGCGGGGAACTACGCAGCAGACACACTGGAACGCGGAGCACACGCCGAACGCGGGTGTACACTCACGCGCGTCAGGGTATCCGACCTTCTGGTTGACGCCATCGGGGCGTCCCGTCGGGGCCGTACGACTTGCAGCGCCTCCAACCCGCATGGGGGAGCGCTATGCAAGTCCCGCCTCCACGAGTCCTGTCCGAACGTGCCGTCCAAAGTATCGTTGATCAGGCGCGCATCCGCGCAGATAAAGCCCTTCGATTCACCAGAGTCGCACTAAACAAACTCGATCTACTCACGGCAAAAGCCGACGCGGCTGCCGCGAGGCTGGAGAAGTTTCGCCGCAGGACTTCCTAAATGCGCTCGGCGGCGGCCGAGTTCCTTGTCGGGTCGCTTCACGGACTGCGAGAGGGAGTGTGCGTCGACTGTTCCGCGAACATGATGGGCTCAACGCGCCATGAGATGGTCGAGGCCGCCAACGAACTTGTCCTAGATGGCTCCGGCGTGTCTGAGAGTGGAGCCTGCGTATCTTGTCAGCGCGTTGGAACAGTCACGCGCCTTCGTTAGCAGAGGACTACAGCAGGGCCTTCACACGGCGCTGAAAACAATCTCGATCAAGCCGCATCTCTCGCCCGCGCGCAACGATCACAAATTCGGTTTCACCATTCACAATCTGTCTGTCGCACACCTCGCAAGTTGCGCCTCGACAAGGGCCGACCCAGACGTAAGAAGGCGTCGGTATCTCCTGGTCACTGGCTCCCGACATCGGACGGAAGCAGTGCGAACGGAATCGCAGGATCAGATCGCGCGTCGCATCCCCGATACTCCTTGCTTTGTCCTGGACGGCTTTCGCCTGGGACAAGACGCGGCTTCCTTCTTCCAGCATAGTCAGGACGCCTATTGTGTCTGGTGGCTTCGACATTTCGAGTGAAAGGCTACTGCTGTTGCGTCATCGAATCAATTCCGGGAATCAAAAAACGAGGAGCTTGACCCGGACGTTGCGTGGACGGCAGATGACCTCCGCAAGATGGCCATGTTGCTTGAAGCGACAGCGAGGCTGCTAACGGCCTGAGCGGATCGTTCCGGGATCGACAGCAGCGATAGACTTGTATGGGGGCGGATGGGGCGCCCACGCCGAGTTGGTCCGGTCGTCACGCGACGCAGCGGCGGCTCCCATCAAATGCGGCGAAGAATGGAACCACCGTGGGGCCTCGGGCGTGATCTCCGTCCCATCCGCTTCCCTTCAGCACCATGGGGGCCGTCAGCTTGTACCAGGGACGGCCCCGTTTACTTCTGGCGAAAATTTCCGTGAGGGTAGCCGCTAATGAACGCGCGTGAGCCACCCACCCACCACCCTCGACGCTCATCCGTACCAGTTCGTACCAGCCGCACGATGTAACCGGCCGACTTCGCTGACGCGGCATCGAACGCCGCAGGGGAACCGGCCACATACTGCGCTCATGGACGACATACTCCCCTGGCTCGCTGCGCTCGTCGTCGCGATGGTCCTGGGTGTCATCGTCGTGGCGATGATCCTCGCCGCGAGAGCCGGCGGATGGCTTCGCGAGCGGTGGGCGAAGCGCCGCCGTCAAGGAGGAGAACGTTCGTGACGGCAGCCGAGGCATGGTTCCCCTCTGCTGCCGCGTCCTATCATACCGATGGTTCGTGACGGCTGGCGGATGACATAGTAGGGCCATGCTCTGGCGCGAACTCCTCGATGAACTCGCTGCGGATCAGGGCGTCTGGATGCTGGCCGGAGTGGGCGTCCTCATCGTCGTTCTGCTGGTGGGCGGTTGGCTGCGTACGTGGTGGTCCGTCAATCTCCTTCGGAATCATCTTGAGGCGAAGCGCCGGTTGCGTCGTGAGGGCCGTGACAATGAGCGAGCCTGAGAAGTGGATCGTTATCTGTGAGCACTACGAGTACCGCTATGGCCCCACGACCGAAGAGGATGCCAGCGACCACGTTGACGAACGAACTACGTCTTGCGGCCCGGTTTGATACGTTCGTCGTCCCAGATGTAGAAGCACCGGACGTGCAGTTGCAGGGCCCGCTGCTCTCCACTCATCGTGACGCCCTCCATGATGAACTCGGCGGGCGTGATGATCACCTCGCACGCATCGCACGCCTCACCAGCGCCGGCCCCTCCCCAGACTCTCGGGATGCTGTTCTGGGGCAACCGACCATCGGCCAGCTTTTGCCGGATCAAGAGACGGATGGTGGTGGAGTCTAAGGGCGAGTCCATGGGGGCCTTTTCGGGGTCGGGCGGAGAGAACAACACGCCAAATTCACCAGAGTCCTGGCGCCTGAAGCGCCAACCCGGAAGGCCGAGGTGCAGGCAACGACTACACTAAGTCACGACCGTTCGCGAGCGGTAGTGGACCATGGTCCAACGGTTGGCCTCGGCGGCCCGCGCTTTTTGCCGACGAAGTGAAGAACGTCACGCCTCCCTGACGATCCGCGCTCCGCACGCATCGCAGGCGAGCCACATGACGCAGGACGAGTCGTCCGCTTGGTCCCTCGCTGCGCGAGGCTGATCGTCCAGCAGCCCACCGGCTAGGTCAGTGGTGCAGCCACGGTGCTCGCTGAAGAAGGCGTCAAACTCGGTGAGCAGCGTGTCCAAGGCGGTCATCCTGGACCGTCCGTACTTCTGAGCAGCGCATGTGCTGCGCCACACCCTGAACAGTCACCTTGTTGTCCGTCGGCTTGATCACCATGCCGCACAACGCGCAGATAGGTTGTTCCATGGCGCGGAGTATCCGTCAGCGGCATCGCGCCGGCCATTAGGCTAAGGTCCACCTATCACTCGGCCATCGCGCGAGTATCGTCTGGTTGTGACAGTTAGTGTCCGCGACGTGCTGAAGGGGCGCCCTGGCGCATGGTGCCTGGATTGTCTCGTGAGGCATACACGCGACCGCGCGAGCGATGTGATCCGCGAGCTCGATGCTCTCTCGGCTCGCACCGTCGAGGGCCGCTGCGGAACGTGTTCGGAGGTTGGGCCGGTCTTCTTTCCGCGACGAAAATAATACAGAGCGGGTCTGAGGAGGTCCATTCGCGCAGGATCATCACCACGGCGATGACGCCCAGGACCGTGGCGACGACGAGCGCAGCGACCCACGGAAGCGCGTCGTCCATGTCACGAAGCTACTCCTTCCAGTGAATCAAGCCAGCGAGCGACAGGACACCGACGACGAGGAACGCAAGACCCACCGCGATCAACGGAACTGTGTAGGCGAGCAGCGGCGGTGTCGACAGTAGTCGGTTAAGCGGCCAGTGTTGCCAGTTGTTCCACCGGCCCTGCTGCCACCGAGCGATTGGGCGATGAAAGACGACGAGCGACACCCCGACGCCGACCAGGAGAAGGTCGCGCAGCATGAGTCGAGTATGTCACCCGATGGTGGTGTCCCCTGAGGTGTTCGATGCCGGGTGAGTGATCTCAGCCGGTTACATCGTGCCGCTGGTACGGATTGGTACGGATGAGCGTCGAGGGCGGTGGGTGGGTGGCTCATGCGCGCTCGATGATCGGGGTGGCGTACCCCCACCGGCTACGGGGGGATCGCTGTCGCTAGCGTTTACGGCTGCCCTGAGAGATTTTTTCGCCGAGAGTAAACGGGGCCGTTCCCGTGTGTGAGCGAACGGCCAGCGGCGCCTTAGCCTGAGCTCGCCGCCTCGTCCGGTCGCTTGCGCTGCGCGCGCATCTGACGCCGCGCATCCTCGATGGTCCGTCGGGATTCTCGGGTCAGTTGCCGCGAAATGCGGATGTTCTCGTTCGAGGATAGTTGCCTGAAGCAGGCGGCGTGGAACATGTCGCCGTGGATCTCCAACGCATCCTCGCCTGGAAGTACGGCACGACTGCAACGGGCGCACTTCGCGGCGAAGGCAAGGGCCGGGACCGTTCGATGGCAGCTGACGCACCTGTCGCGGCGATGGAAGCTCGCACCCGTCAGGAGTTGTTCGGTTGCTTGCCGCATCTCGGCGAGACTGACGGAGCAGGCGAACGCGAGGCACGAGTCACACAGGGTCTCGCCGGCAGCGTCTACAAGAAGGCGACGCACCGTGTTGATTGTAGAGCGGCACCTGCGCGGCCGCCCCCGAAGCGCAGCTACCTTCCGAAGCATTCGTTGGCGTCGAACTTGTAAGTCGCCTCCTGAGCCACAGGTTTACGGCGCATACGTAGACCTAC
>Ga0114129_10005468_pt1 | contig 17956 bp, 20 predicted proteins | sample RhiMetdeltSRZDD1_FD_80071 | JGI IMG/M metagenome (GOLD analysis project Ga0114129, IMG submission 80071) | Populus rhizosphere microbial communities from Tennessee, USA - Rhizosphere MetaG P. deltoides SRZDD1 (version 2) (version 2) | ecosystem: Host-associated > Plants > Roots > Rhizosphere >...
AGCACGAGATCTTCCATCTCCTGGTCGGATAATTGAAACGCCTCCCTCGCCTCCGGATTCACATAGATATTCCCTGTTTCGCTGAGCGCCCCAAGCGCATATTCGGGATTGTCCGGCGCGCCGATCTTGCGCGTGATGAATACGTCGAGCGGGACATGAAGAGCCAAGCTTATCTGATAGCCCACCGCCACGCCACCGCGAGGCAGCGCCAGAATCACTGCGTCAGGACGGCCCTGGTACCGGTGCAGTTGCGCCGCCAGCCGGCGTCCCGCTTCTTCGCGGTTTTGAAAGATCATGACATCCTCTCGACTTTGACCTCATGGTGACTTCCTCAGGCAGGAAAAGTCCACAGGATAGGCTTGAGTCAACTTTCGAGGCGCTGCATCCAAAATGCCAGTGGCTGCGCTCTAGAGAGATCCTAGTATGACCCCACGGATAATGAGCTTAGGTTCAGCTAGGTAGGAATACGCCAATGAAGTCAATGTTTACGGACGGCCGAAAGCGGATTTTGAGGCGGACAAGGGTCCGGGCCGGCTGCCGCCCCGGCCAAGCCGTCGCGTTGTTTCGCATCTTGCAAGAAGGGCTGAACAATGCGGCGAGGCATGCTCTGGCCAAGTCTGTCGCGGTCTCGCTGAAGGCCATAGGAAAGAATCTCATCTTGACGATTTGCGATACCGGTATAGGATTCGATGTTCAATTCCGCTCGACATCACCTGCCGGGTTCGGACTGATCATCATGCGGGAACGTATGCGCGCAGTGGGCGGACACTTTACGATTGAGAGCCGACCCGGCCGAGGCACGACCATCACCGCCTCGGTGCCGCGGGAGGAGAAACGGTGAGCCGGGGTGCGCCCTTGGGAGTCGCATTACTCACCTTCAGAAAATTCGTAATCAGATGATCTGGTCGTTCTACAGGTCGTCCCACCGTTGACTCCACGTCCACCTTTTGCATTGACGTCGCAAGCCGGGCAGCCGATCATCGTGGCTCCTGTTTTTGACATCCTTGTTGATGCTCTGCACCAGGCACTTGACCCACTGGGAAAATTCCCGGCCTGATGGCGGAAGACACTTCTAACAGAGATTGGAGGGCAGAGGCGGTTACGGACGTAAGGCGGCCGCTTTCTCAGCGGCCATCTGCACGGAACCGAGAGAGTCCCGCGCGGTCAGGGCCTCCTTCTCGCGGTCGTGCACCCGAGCAGGACGATAGGCGCACATGGCAAATACAATGGTACGGAAGAGGAGATCCGCGGCGTCTTCTTTGCGCACGAACGCGACTGCTCCGGCGGCGATCATCGAGTTGTAGACATGCGGCGTATATTCTGCGGAAATTCCCAGGATGACGACATTCGGAAGGGCCCGTTTAATCTCCCTCGTGGCGTCGATGCCGTTCATATGAGGCAGATTCACATCCATGAGCACCAGATCGACAGGATAACCTGCGGCCTGCGCGACGGCCTCTTCGCCATCGGACGCTTCGCCGACCACTTCGATGAGGTCGGCATAGGATTCCAGCACGATCCGAATCATTTGGCGGATCGAGTTGTGATCGTCGACGATCAATACACGCCACCGAGAGGTCGTTCCCCCTTGGCTGCTCTTCAATAACGACGCAGCCGATCGCTCCATTCTTTCCGTAGAAGGCAGTAATGGGAGAACTTGCATGGCCTCTTCGAGTGCGCGCATGGTGGCCCTCCTCTTCAGGTTGATCGTCGAGAAGATACAATGCTTACATATGCCTATCCAGGACTTTGATTAACTAGGAAGTTCCCTAGCAGCGGGGCCAATTGGGCATGCGAATCACCATCATCCAAGGGCATCCTGACAAGCAGGTGCGCCATTTCGGCCACGCGTTGGCGGATGAATATGCCAAGGGCTGTGAGGACGGGGGCCACGAGGTGCGCCGCATCGAGGTTGCGTGGCTCGACTTTCCCTTTTTACGAACCAAAGAGCAGTTCGAGAAGGAGACGCCACCGGATCAGATCGCGCAAGCGCAAGACAACATTAAATGGGCGGACCATCTTGTAATTGTCTATCCACTCTGGCTGGGATCGATGCCCGCGCTCCTGAAAGCTTTCTTTGAACAGGTCTTTCGCCCCGGCTTTGCATTCGGGTATCAAGCCTCAGGGGCTATCCCGAAAAAGCTGCTCGCCGGCAAGTCCGCGCGCATCGTCGTGACTATGGGGATGCCGGCTTTCGTCTACCGATGGATCTTTCTTGCCCACAGCCTCAAGAGCCTGAAGCGCAACATCCTTGGGTTCTGCGGCATCAGCCCGATCAGAACCACCCTGATCGGCAATATCGAAGGGATGAGTGAGAAGCAGCGGGCGGGCTGGTTGGATGAGATGCGGGGATTGGGAGAATTGGGAGAATAGTGCGGCTGACGAACGGTGTGCGGTCGCAGTATCAAGCGTTGAACCGCGATAGCCCAAAGGGATCGATTGATTCAACCGAGTTGAGCTGGTTCGTGCGTCAGCTCCAGAGACTCCGCTGGTGATCCTGGATTTTCCGACACCGTCTCGATTTCAAACCGCTCCCGCCGGATTTCACTTCCGGTTTTGGTTCGATAGACCAACTCGTCCGACTCTAAATCGTACTCAGGGACTTCTGGGCTCTCCCAGCGCTGCTCGAAATAGTGAGCATAGAGGGTATAGAGGCCGTGATCCTTGCGGTTGTGCCGCAGGAGATATTCCGGCATGGTCTCGATGTCCACATCCGCGTGGTAGTGCTGCAGCCAGAGGTAGTCGCCGAGGATCACCATTTTGACCAACGGGGAATCCGCGTACAGCTTCAGCTTGACGGCTTTTCCCATTGCCTTGAGCCGCTTGAGCAGGGTAATGCTCTGTCGAACTTCATCCTGGAACGAGGTCAATGTGTGCTTGGGATGATCGACGGCGCGGATGCGTGTTCCCGCTTCCTGGCTGTAGGGATTCACCAGGAGAATCTTGGCGCCCAGGCATTTGTCGAGAACCGACGACAGATCTCCCACCTGGTCGACCAGCGTGTTGTAGCCGCTCGATCCAATGACCATGATGGTCCGGCCCGTGCCTTGTTGCTCCTTCAATTTCTTGATGCGCCGCTGTGCCCCGCGCCCGCGTCGGGAAAAGGAGACAAGTCCGGCTCCCGCTGCCATATTGGCGAGAGCTCGATCCCGGATGCTGCGATGGATGAAATTGAGGCAGACGATCATGAGAATGGCCACCGCCATTTCCACCGCGATGAGTGAGAGCCTGTCGTGCTCCACTCGGGACCAGAACACCAGAAACTGCTTAGCGCCTGACGGCAGAAGAAGCGCGATGCCTCCGCTCAGGGCGACGATGAGAACGTGATAGAGACTCCCCGCGGCGTCGCGGAGCAATATGCGTAGGGATGATGAAATTTCGTGAAACAAGGGTGTACCTCTTCCTTGTGTAGGACAAGATCTACACGACTCGTTCAGGCTGTCATGCGAGCGAAGGGCGGTAGGCCTTTGAGTGCTCAGCAGATACAGGACGGTGCATGCAGAAAAAAGATCGTATCAGGCAGTCTTCGCTATCGAGCGTCACCCTATCACGATTGCATTGGTGACGCAACACTGCCGCACCGGATGATGCAGCGGAGCAGAGATGGGTTCGTTGCAGACCGAGCCCGTAGAAGATCATCTGCATGGCAAGCGTTTTAACAGAGCCGCTCGCGGCCGTGCGGAGCGGTCAGATCCTGATAAGGTCCAACCGGAACGATACGGGTGGGATTGATGTCGTGGTGGGTGATGTAATAGTGCCGCTTGATGTGGTCAAAATTCACCGTTTCCGCGATCCCGTCGGTTTGATAGAGGTCTTTCAGATAGCCGAACAGATTGGGGTAGTCGATGATCCGCCGGATATTGCACTTGAAATGACCATGGTAGACGGCGTCGAACCGGACCAGCGTGACGAACAACCGCCAATCCGTCTCCACCCACTGAGCGCCGAAGAGATAACGCCGGCTTGTGAGTCGCTCATCGAGTTGATCCAGCGCGTCGAACAACCGTCGAACCGCATTCTCATAGACTCTTTGTGACGTGGCAAATCCAGCCCGATAGACTCCATCGTTCACGTTCTCATAGATGAACGTGTTCAGCTCGTCGATCTCCTTGTGAAGGCGCTCGGGATAGAGATCGATCCGACTCTCGGTGAACCGATCGAACGCATGGTTGAACATCCGCATCAGATCGTCGTCGGAATTCGTCACGATCCGTTTCGTGACGGTATCCCAGAGCGCCGGCACCGTGACGCGCCCCCGATAGCGGAGATCCGTCGCCCGATAGGCCTCGCTCAAGAAGTGAAATCCATTGATAGGGTCGCGTGAATGCCCGGATCCTTCGCGAAAAGCCCATCCACGCTCGTCGCGGATCGGATCCACCACTGTCATGCCGATCACGGACTCCAAGCGTTTGAGCCTTCGCACGATGATCGTGCGGTGCGCCCATGGACAGGCCCAGGACACATACAAATGATAGCGCCCGCTCGCCGCCGGATAGCCTGAACTGCCGTCCGCGGTGACCCAGCCGCGAAACGCATCCGCCTGTCGCTTGAATTCGCCGTCGGCCGACTGTTCCTGCGGAAATTGCACTCGAATCGCCATCGCCGGCATCTTACTCTTTTGTCGAATCTTTTGCCGCCGATCGGCTAAAGTCCAACTTCTTCCGACGATCCATTGGCCGGTTTCTTCTGCCATGAAGAGGCCTACGGCGCCGACGGCATAAGATGATTGCCGAAATCGTCGTCCGCATGACGGTCGTCTGCCGCTTGGTTTGATACTTGAAAATCCGCGTCACTGTGTGAATGATGGACCCGAGCATCGGTGACCGAATCGCTCGAAAGGAGCCGTTCAATGGGAAAGCGCTCGGCGGAACTCTGTCTGCTTGCAATGTTGCTGGGGCAATCGGCCGCTTGGGCGGAGGGCAAGCCTGTCGCTCGAATCGCCCCATCGGGTGAGTTTCTTGAGCTGGAACAGCAGGCCGGAGGCCGGACCGTGACGCAGGCCCTCCCTCTCTACCACAACGAGACGGTGCGGTATTTTAGCGCTGGCATTGGGCTGGAAGAACGCTCGGCCGAGTATCCGGCATTTCCGCTGAAGATCGTGATGACGGCCGGAGGCAAACCGTTTCTGGCGGGCGTAGCGGTCACCATTCACCCGGTCAAAGGAGGTGCCGCGATTACCATCCCAAGCGAACAGGTCGAGGGACCATGGCTCTTTGTCGATCTAGCTCCCGGTGTCTACGACGTGACGGCCACGTATGGCGATCATGTCCAGCGTCTGAACGGCATTAAGGTGGAAGCGAGGAAACAACGGGTCGTCTATCTACGATGGGCGGCAGATCACGGCATCGTCCACGTCCTGCCTGAGTAAGGCTCCGCCCTATTGAACCTGATGGCCGCCAAGGCGACAGCCATCAGGTTCACATCCTCATCATGCAGACATGATGGCAACATCCCTCGTTGATCCTCGCTACCAGACCGTTTTATTGCATATTAGTGGGATGCGTCCTTCCCTCCAGGTTTCGACTTGGCATCGCGTTCGCTTTGCTCTGCTGTCTTTTGCTTCGCTCCCTTAAACTGAGGCGCTTTCTGGCCGGAGCCATCACTAAATCCGCTCGGACCTCCTCCACCTGGAATTTCTCCATGTGGGCCGGGGTTTTTGTCCGGCGCATCGAAGGTGCTGTGTCCAGTTTGAGGCTTTGGGTCCGGCGCCCGAGAGCTCGAAGCGGGATCGGTCGGTAAAGGATCTTTCGCCATCGCCATATTCATGGCTCCTGCGCCGACGACCATTGCCAGACTCGCTAACCAGACGCTGACTCGCATAGTCCCTCCTTCGGTTAAATGAAGATGCAGATGAACGAGGCTATTGCCCCTGCCTATCGATCAGATTACCCAATAGCCGCGGCAAGGGGTGCTGGGGATTTCCCTAAGTGTGAATGATCGGCGCGATTCGGCTTTGGGTCGGCTCCACCCTTGTCTGGACCACGTCATCCCGCACGGCTATGGAGGAATTTGTCGAGTCGTTGGTATGATGGGGCGCCTGGAGGTCGTCATGGCTGTGGCCCAGCCCTCTCCGTCGACCAAACCGCACGAGCTGAATTGGACGATTGCAGGCATTCTCGGTTTGTTGATCATCACCGCCCTCGCGAGCATTCCTCTCACCTTGACGATCCTCCACAATCGAGAATCCGACGCGCTGGTCATCGATCGAGCCGGCCGCCAGCGCATGCTGCTGGAGCGCTACATGAAAGAGTTGCTCCTGGCGTCGCAAGGAATCGATGCTCGGCACGGACAGACCCAGATCGTGCTTCAACAACGGTTGAGCGCCTTGATCGATGGCGGGCCAACGCCGGGCCAGCTCGATCGAAGCGACTCCGTCTTCCTTCCTGCGGCTCCCACCGAGCAGATACGCGCCAAGTTGCTCGAGCAACGGCACCGCTTGGAGGCCTTCACGACCAAGGCTGAGGCGTTTCTCCGGACGGCGAGAGGCGCGACTGCCTATGAGTCGATGCGCGACGAGCTCCTGAGAGACAACGCTGCGTTGCTGGACATAGCCAATGACGCGGTCGCGCTCTTGACGCAGCATTCCGAAGCTCGTATCCAGCGCTTGATCCGGTGGGAGCTCCTCGTCCTGGTCTTGGTCGTCTCCGTCGCGGCATTGCAAACCTGGCGCTTCCTCAATGCGGAAAGGGCGCTGAAACAGAGCCAGGCGATGACGATGGAAGCGCTGCGCCAAAGCGATGCGGTCAAGTCATCGCTATTGTCCTCGGTATCGCATGAGTTGCGCACGCCGCTGACCTCGATCAAATCGATGGTGTTCAGTCTGCAGGACAATTCACAAGGAGGTCCGCCGAGAACAGAGTTTTTGCGCAGTATCGATGAGCAGGTGGATTACTTGAATAGACTCGTGGGCAATCTGCTGGACATGTCACGACTGGAAGCCGGGATCCTACGGCCTCATCGCGAATGGCATGTGTTGGATGAATTGGTGGAAGGCGCCGTCCGGCGAGTGGCCGTCTTGCTGGCGGACAGGCCCTTGCACTGCGACCTGTCTGCCGACCTTCCCCCTTTCTATGTCGACGGAGTCCAAATTCAGCAGGTGCTCGTGAACCTGCTCGACAACGCCGTCAAATTCTCTTCGCCCCAGACGCCGATTCACATCACGGCTTCGATTGAGGGGAAGACGTTGAACGTCTCCGTCTCGAATACCGGCGCTGGGATTCCTTCGGCCGAACTGGAGCGGATTTTCGATCGGTTTTACCGCGTGCGGCCCGGAGACTCGACGGCTCCGCCGGGAACCGGTCTCGGGTTGGCGATCTGCAAAGGCATCATCGAAGGGCACGGTGGTCAAATCATGGCTCACTCGAGACCCGGCGGAGAGACCACCGTCTTGTTTCGCTTACCCCTCATCACGTCGATTCCCGTCCAGGACGGGATGACATCCCACCTGCCGGCGGCCCAGAGGACAGCATGACGCAGGGCGCACGTATTCTCGTCGTCGACGATGAGCCGCAAATTCGGCGCTCCCTTCAAGTCAACCTCGAAAGCAAAGGCTATGCGGTGGAAACGGCAGAAACCGGTGAGCGCGCGCTCGGCCTGTTTGCGAACCGGCGTCCCGACGTCGTGATTCTCGATCTGGTCATGCCGGGTCTGGACGGCGTGGATGTCGTCCATCGGATTCGCGAATCTTCGACCGTCCCGATCATCGTCCTGTCCGCGCTGGGGGATGAGTCGAACAAGGTGGCCGCTCTCGAGATGGGAGCGGATGACTATATGACCAAGCCCTTCGGCATGGAAGAACTTCTGGCCCGCATTCGGTCGCTCTTGCGGCGGGCGGCAGGAGCCCACAGTGCGCGGCCGGTGTTCATCACGGGCGGTCTGTCGGTGAATTTCGATCGACGTGAAGTGGCATTGGACGGACAACCGGTGAAACTGACGCCGACCGAGTATGACCTTCTCAAATACATGATCGAACATACCGGCAAAGTGCTGACCCATCGCATGCTGCTGCTGGCTGTATGGGGCCAGGCATATGTCGAGCAGGCGCAATATTTACGGGTGTTCGTCGGACAACTGCGAAAGAAACTCGAAAAACATCCCACACGTCCTCGGTTCATACGAACGGACCCCGGCGTCGGCTACCGATTCTGCCCGGAAAGCGACTCGTGACTCCATCACGCTCTTCCTCGGAACCAATCTTTACACATTCCTTATAAGGACCACGCGATCCAGATATCGAGCCCTTATCAGACAGGGAGTACCCTGTCCGCATGCGCACTCTCCGATCGACAAGAGAAGGGAGGAGCCACATGAACCAGCCGTCCTTCGTGAAATCGATCTGCTGGCCTGCAGCGTTGGTTCTCATGGCGACGAATGCCTTTGCGGCAACGATGGGTCCGAATACCGTCGCCGAAATTACCTTCGAGACAACCGCGCCTTATTATCAACCGCAGCTTGCCGTCGTCTCGGCGAGCACTCCGGTCCGCTGGGTGAATGTCACCGCGTCCGCTCACAGTGTCCGCCATGACGGATGCCTGAACGATGAACCCTGCGCCTTTCAATCGATCGCCGTACCACCAGATAGCAGCTTCATCGTCGCTCCGTTGCCGCCGGGCCGCTACTCCTATCATTGCGAGCTGCATCCCATCATGCGCGGGACGCTTCTCGTGGTCGAATTATCGCCGGTGGACGAGGCGATCTCTCTGCCAGAGTCGCCAAGGTGAATGATGGCTGCAAGCCGCCGTATAAAGGTTCGAGACGAGGAGGACGATATGATTTCTCAAGCACCGGCCATCTCAAAAGTATTCGACCGTTTCTCGTCGGAAGAGCGCATCCTGACCCTGCTTAGCGACGGCCGGACGCACACCCTTGAGGAGGTGATCCAGGCGCTCCCGGAGGTGAGCTGGGCACAATTGTTTATTGCAATGGACATTTTGAGTCGCCGCGGAGACGTCGAACTTCGCCGCCGGGGCTTCACCTATACACTCAGGAAGGCGACGCTGCCAGTGGATCGATCGGGAGGTGCCGATGCCGCGCCGTATCCTGATCATCGATGATGAACCTCATGTATCCGAAAGCTTGAAGGATCGGCTGGAATCAATGGGCTATGAGGTCATCGTCGCCCACGATGGCCGGACGGCGTTGGCGCTTATTACGCTTGAGGCTAAGCCAGGTCCCATCGGCGGCGTGCTGCTGGACGTCCAAATGCCGGTGATGGATGGCACAGAGGTCCTTCGAGAACTCCGGGCGAGGCACCCGGATATTCCCGTCGTGATGATGACGGCCGGGGCCGACCGCAAGGTTCTTCTCAGCACGCTGCGAATGGGAGCCAGTGAATACCTGCTAAAGCCGTTCAACACAGCGCTGTTGTCGAAGATATGCGAGAAAGTCTTTCCGCTAGGAGAGCAGGCGAACGACAGACGACCACCATGAAACGCACGCAGAACTCCACGTGACAATCGACGCGGCCTGTGTCTCTTTCTGCTACAGCGCTCAGACTGCCGCTATAGCAGTGCTCCCCTCCGAATGATCCTCGATGATAAAATCCTACGAGTTGTGGCAGCAACGCGGAAGACGGAAGGAAACGCGGCCGTGTTGAAAATGGCAATCACGCCGTAAAGAGGGGAGCGCTCGATGAACATTGTCGTCGCTATGGATGGCTCCAGGTTTGGACGATGGGGCCTGAATTGGGTCGCTCGCTTGCCCTTGGTCAAGACGCCGACCGTCACGGCGCTGCATGTCTTGGATATTGGCGCATTGCGCGCCCCGTTCATCACGCAGTCGGCGGTCGTAGGCAGTGAACGATTCATTCAACAAGAGATCAAGCGGATGGAGCAGAGAGCCGCCGAGACCCTCGCGAGCGCGAGACGCCAGATGACCGCCTTGCAACTCAACGGCAAGACGAAGAAGGAGCGAGGAACCATCGCTTCGGTCATCTTACGGCAGGTCCCGAAAAAAGACGGGCTGCTCGTCGTAGGCAGTCATGGACGCAATGCGCTCGACCGATTCATGCTCGGCAGCGTGTCGACGAATATTCTCCATCATGCGTCCTGTCCTCTGCTGATCACAAAGGCCGACGCCGAACCGCTGCGCCGCATCGTGCTGGCGGTCGACGGGTCGGTGTCCTCCAAGAAAGCGCTAAACTTTTTGTTGAAGGAATTCCGGCGGGCAACATCCGGACCCCGCGCTGTACGAACACCGGTTCACATCACAGTCGTCCACGCCATGCCTTTTCTCAACTATCCGGAGCTCAAAAATGCAGGGAGCCGCCTTGTTGAACAATACAGTCAGAAACTGGCTGAAAGCGGGTTTTCCTCTGAAGGAGTTTGCCGGCTCGGCCACCCGGCAGATCAGATCATCGAGGCGGCATCCAAGGACAAGGCCAGCCTCATCGTGATGGGGGCGAAAGGTCTGGGCGCCGTCGCTCGCTTTTTCTTGGGGAGCGTGTCTACTCGGGTGGTACAACGGGCCACTCAGACTGTCTTGGTCGTCCGATGAGTCGTCCCGCTGAGTATTGACAAGACACAGCTAGTCGGAGCTACTATACCGACCTACCCCTAATCATCATTAACCAGAACCAACTGGATAATTTGAAAAAGTCACACGTGTTACGTTTTTACAACAACGCTATGATTGGGACTCACGAATATTTATCTTTTTAAACAATCAGTTACAGAGATTATTGGGATCATGCCATCTGGCACATGAGTTGCTGTACTAAGCAGTGCCTTTCGGAGGTATCTAGATGAGACCGCAGCAGACTTTAGCGAATCCAGTGAGTTGTGCGGGTGTCGGCCTTCACTCCGGTCAGCCTGTCACGCTGACTCTCAGACCGGCCTCCACCGATACCGGCATTGTCTTCGTGAATCGGAACGGGCATGCCGGAGCTACTCTTGCCGCCACGGTTAGGCATCTGGTCCCTACCGAACTCTGCACCGCCATCAGCGGCAATGGATTCCAGGTCAAGACGATCGAACATGTACTGGCAGCGCTTGCCGGCTTGAACATCGATAACGTCTATGTCGACATCGACGCCGGTGAAGCACCGGTGATGGACGGAAGTTCCGCTCCATTCGTTCGATTGATCCGAGCAGCCGGACTGGTCTCCCAAAACAAGCGCCAACCCTATCTCAAGATGACGAGACCTCTTGAAGTGATGGATGGAGCCCGGCGGGTTCGGATCGAACCATCATCCACACCGAAAATCACTTATACCATCCAATATGACCATCCGTTCATTCAAACGCAGACTTACACCTATGAGCATTCGGCCCAGGGGTTCGAGTCAGAAATCGCCGAAGCGAGAACGTTTGGGTTCTTAGAGGAAGTGGAAGGTCTGTGGGCCCGCGGGCTCGGCCGAGGCGGCAATCTGGACAACACCGTCGTACTGTCGAAGAACGGCATTCTCAACGAATCCGGTCTCCGTTTTACCAACGAGTTCGTTCGGCACAAGGTGCTGGATTTGATCGGAGATTTTTCACTCCTCGGAGTTCCGTTCATCGGCCATTTGATTGCCGACCGGTCGGGACACGCCATGCATACGAAACTCGTCCGGCAGATTCTCGATCATCCGGAATGCTGGGTACTCCTCAACGCCGATCACGCGGTCGCACAGTCTGAACCCGTTCACTCCATGGCCGGCACTCGCTCGGCATCCGTGGCGGCACTCCAAGCCGCTTCCTGACATCCTCAAACCATATCGGTTGGATTGGACCGCGTGTGGGCTATGTAGCGCTCTATGGGCATATAACGTCGGGAACGAGAGGCCTCGTTCCCGACGTTAGAATCGAGGCGGCACTTACTTCTTTTTCTTCTTTGCTGCTTTCTTCATCGCCAAGATTCTCACCTCCCTTCGCCGATACTCGGATCAGACTCCATGGACCACCAGGTCTTCAAGCGCTTCGAATGTATGAGCGACCTTCGAAGTCGCTTATCCCCATTCAGCGATGTTCGCTATTGAAGTCACCGGCGGAAGCTCTCGCGATCGATCTGTCACATCAGCCGGAAGGGGCCGGAGATCTTTTTTGTTCTGAAATGCCTGACCGGAAGTCGCTGATCGGACGTTATCGGATTCAGCGCGAAGAAGAATTTCGGCTGGTTCAAAGTGCTTCCGGACGGCGGTGATCTCGTCGTTCAGCCAGCAGTGTTTCGCTTCGAGGTCTTGAAGAAGATGTTTGTAGGCGGTGATTCGCTGCTCGAAGCCAACGGGAATATCGGTAGGTTCTTCCAAACTAGGATTCCTTGCCCAAAGCACGACGCTCACTTGCTTATAGTCTTGCTTGTCATGCAAGTCAATAGAGTTTGCTCTTTGGCTTGGATGATTCGGCGAATCGAGGAGCCGCCCTCACGTTTTGTCATAAGGTCAGTGCAGCAGGACTGCCGCATGTTATCCTGATACGCTCATGCAAGTTGAACATCAGCAAGATATCGCACCGGAAAGACTTCTGGCTGTCGCCGTCGAGGCGGCCCGGAGTGCCGGCGCTTTGTTGCTCGATTACTCGAAAACAGGATTTCGCATCGAGCACAAGAATCCGATCAACTTGGTGACGGACGCAGATCGTGCAGCAGAGCGATGCATTATTGACACGATCAGCGGACAGTTTCCGACCCACCGAATCCTGGCCGAAGAGCAGGGGCTGACTGTTCAAGCCTCATCCCGCTATCAATGGATCGTCGATCCGCTCGACGGGACAACCAATTATGCCCATGGATTCCCTCTCTACGCCGTGTCCATCGGAGTGGAGCGGGATGGCGAGTGTGTCATCGGCGTCGTGTTCGATCCGACGCGAAACGAGTTGTTCACCGCCCAAGCCGGCGCCGGTGCCTGCCTGAACGGAGATTCAATCGACGTCTCCAAGGTCGATAGCCTTGATCGAGCGCTGTTGGTGACCGGCTTTGCCTATGATATTCGGGAGACGGCCAACAATAATCTCGACCATTTCGCCCGATTCGCGCTCAAAGCGCAGGGTGTACGGCGGACCGGGAGCGCCGCGCTGGACCTCTGCTCCGTCGCAGCAGGACGGTTGGACGGTTTTTGGGAGGTCCGGCTCAGTCCATGGGACATGGCGGCTGGAGCGGTCATCCTTCGAGAAGCGGGCGGAAGCATCACGGATTTTTGGGGCCGGACCCATTCCATCTATGGGAAAGAACTCGTGGCCAGTAACAGTCTGATCCATCAAGCCATGCTGAATGTGCTCCAGGAGGATGTTCACCGGCGCTGACGAAGGTTTCCTCGCCGGCATATACAGACGAAATGCCGATGCGGTATGATTTCGGCCTGAATAAAGACGGAGCACCTCATGGCCAGTTCATCACCTCCTTCAGGACAATCCAACGGGAATCCCCCCCCGACGACGGTTGACGAATCGGGCGGTTCAGAAGTCGAACTGCTGAGGGTTCTCGTCAGCCGGAACGGCACCCAGGTTGACGCCCAATGGGCCATTCATCCTCAACTGAAACAAGATTTGCTGCCCAACGAGTGGCAGGAAGTCACCGATCTGATGGCAAAGGTCGCCGGGATCGTTGGACAGCGGTTCTCACAGATCTTGTCACAAGCCGATTCCGATCCTCCGAGCAACGCGTAACAGGTCAAGGCTGAGGGAAGGCTCGGGACGCTGGCCTTAACCTTTAACGAGGAGTCACATGGACACGTATTACCATCCGCACGATCTCGGGAAGTTTGCCGACATGGCCAAAGGCAATCAGGCCTTGTGGGAAAAATTCATGGGCTATTACAGCGCCTGCTTCGCCGAAGGAGCGTTAACTGAACGGGAGAAGGCCTTAATCGCGCTCGCTGTCGCACACACCGTGCAATGTCCCTATTGCATCGATGCTTACACTCAGGCCTCGCTCGAAAAGGGCTCGAATCTCGAAGAGATGACGGAAGCCGTACACGTGGCCTGCGCCATCCGCGGCGGCGCGTCGCTAGTGCACGGTGTGCAAATGCGCAACGTCACCGAAAAACTGTCGATGTAGCGATAAAATTTCCAAGGGATTCCTTCGGGATGCTCAACAAGCCGCTAGTCTTACCCACCCAACCCCGGCGCGCCAAGACGCGCCGTTCCGCGGGCGAGGCCGCAACGAGCGAGACCCGGAGGAGGTACATACCAAGCTCGCTTGAGCCGCTCGCTTCGATCACATGAGCGCGATAAGGTATTTTGCCTCTGTTTAGTAGTACGTCGACGGGGAGAGCGATGTGAGAACGAAGCTGGAGATCTTGTTGAGCATCCCGCTTACAGGTAGGGGTTCTCGGGAATGGCCAACGTAAAATACTTCCCGCGCTCCTCATACAGGATCCGTCTTGCAGTGAGGTCCTCTAAGACCGAGGACAGCGCCTCTTCGGATTGGCCGGCGAGGCTTCCCCGGATCTGTTCCACGCTCTTTGCCGCTTCGTTGCAGATCTCGATCACCTGAGCCGCCGCGCCCTCATATCGCCGGCGACTCGGCGCGCGAGGAGTTCTGCCGTCGTAGACCGTCACGTAATCGAGCGCTTTCGAGTAATAGAGAAACGGCCGATCGCTCGACGCATGCAGCCGTTGCCAAGCTTCGATGGCCGAGACCAACTCTTGATACACATCGTGGTCCACCGGCCAGTCATCCAACTCATATTCGAAATCGTAGGCAATCTTCCACAAGTCCACCTTGCCCGCATCATAGATATACTCATAGGCTGAGCCGGGGCCGGTAATTCGAATCCCATATTCCTGCGGCCTGGAAAAGTAGGGGCTAAACCGCTCCAGCCAGAACTTCCCTGTCGCTTCCGGTGGCTGCAAATGGACCAGTGAGGGGATCAGATCGATCTGGCGCCGGTAGTCCTCGTTCGTCTCGCCGGGAAATCCGAGCAGGACGTTCCACGACACGGCCACCCGGTAATAGAAGCTCCATTTCAGGCAGACGATGTTTTGCATCGGCGTGACGCCCTTGTCCATGGCGCGCAGCTGATTGAGGCTCAAACTTTCAAGTCCGGGCTGCATACATTTGACACCGCCCGCCGCCAACGTCCGGATTTGACTCTTGTGGAGATTGCTTTTGGTCTCGATGAAGACGTCCAAGTCGCAGTGGTCCGCCGCAAATTTGCCGAACAGCTTCTCGACATATTTCAGGTCGATGATGTTATCGACCAACCGGAATCGGGCTGTGTCATACCGATGAGACAACCACCTCATCTCTTCTGTCACTTGCTCGGGTGACTTGGCCCGAAACTTCATGCTTTGTGCGTTGAGCCCGCAGAAGGTACAATGGTGTTTTTCCCCCCACCAGCAGCCGCGCGATCCCTCGTACAGCAGGATACGGTCGAGGCCTTGCGCCGAATCCCCGAGTTCGGCTTGAAGACAGTAATAATCGTCGTAGTCGGGAGGCCCGGTCTTGGTAAATTCTGAAAACAGGGACTCGTTCGGGCGGAAACGGACGCGGTCTCCTTGCCGATAGGCGACCCCTTGAGGGCACTCATCCGGCATCCCCGCAAGAAGGCGGCGGACGAGGGCAGGAAACGTCTCCTCGCCTTCGCCGACCACCACATAGTCGATGAACGGAAACGCACGAACGTACTCCAGCCCCATCTCGCCGTCGTAGTTCGCTCCACCAAAGACAATCGCGACCTGGGGATACAAATCTTTGATCAACTTCGCCATCGTCAGGCTGGCGACGTTCTGATCGAAGGTAGACGTGAAGCCGATCAGCTTGTACCGTCCCCAATCGATCGCCGTGAGGGCCGAGGTCAAGAATTGCGGCGCCGTGCGCGCCGCCATCTCTTCGAAATAGCCGACCGGCTGTCCGCTCTGCCGGGAGATCTGCTCGAAGACCGGTTTGAATACTCTAGGATATTCGACGCGCTTGGGATTGTCCCGAAACAGCAGATAGGAGAAGAGCCATTCGCCGAACAAGGCGCGTTTTTCGCAGATCATTTCGTACAGCGGCACGCCGATCTTGTGGGCGAACCGCACGTTCAAATGATGGCAATCAACGGCAATTCCTTGCGACTTGAGCAGCGCGGAGAGCGTCCCGAGCTGGATCGAAGGATACTTCGAGAAGCTGAACGGCATGTTGACGAGCGCCACCTGCGCTTGGGAGTCACTCATAGAGACTCATGGTCCGGCCGGCTCGAATTCACGGTCGGCTTTGGCCGCCAGATAAAAATCGCTTTCTGTGAGGCCATTGATCTTATGCGTCCAGATTTCGACCTTGCATTTCCCCCAGGCCAGATAGAGGTCGGGATGGTGACCTTCGGCTTCGGCCACCGCAGCGACTTTATTGACGAAGGCAAGGGCTTGGGCGAAATCCTTGAACGTATAGAGCCGCTCAAGATGGCCTTGGCCGTTGATGGTCCAGCCGCGGCCGAGCTCTTTCAGCAACGCCTGCGCGCGGTCTGCCGGAACGGGCGGGACACCGCCACGGCAGGGAATGCATTTCTGATCGGCAAGACCCATTGAAGCCTCCTTCGAGGTGAAGAAAATGACATTTTAAAGGGGCTACGAGTGGAGATACAAGGCGCGGACACTATTCGGCCTCGTCCGGAGCGCCTCCGGATTTGGCCAGGTCATCTGTCTTCACCTTATTGGGATCGAACTTGGCCGCAGCCTTGGCCATTCGATCGAGCGCCTCATCGAACGAGAGGGGAGGAGCCTCCTTGGGCCGAAAACGGATCGGATTGACCCGGGCGACCACAAAGCTTTTAAGATATGGACTGTTGAATCCCTTTGCCTTGAGCGCCTGAACCTGTTTCACGATCAGATCGTCCAGCGACAGCACGGTTTGCGCTCGTTCCCGCCGCACGTCGATGGCCGATCTCATCGGCGTTTTGAGAAACTGCTCCACTCGTTTGAGCACGGGATGGTAGGCGCCGCCGCTGAACCGAGATCGTTCCTCATAGCACAGGCCGAGCGTAATCAACGACGCCTCCTCGAACTCCAGGGCATAGGCTTCCTCGGTGACGTCCTCGAGTTGAGCCAATTCTTTGTACATCCGGATCACCTCAAGGGCCTTTTCGCGGAGGTTATGCGCCTTTTCCGTATTGAGCGCCAAGATCTGATAGGCCGCAGTTGCCTCAGGCACGACGATCGCTACCATGCTCTTGGCGCCGAGCGTCCCCATGGCGGACAGCCGATGATTCCCGTTCGGCGTCCAGTACTTCGCCGCATGATCCGGTTTCGGCACCCGCACGGAAATGATCGGATCCAAGAAACGGCCGATCTTGCCGATAACGGCCTCCAACTTCCTGACGTGGGCATCCGAGAGATTCCGCTGATAAGGCGTCGGCTCGACCAATTCGATCGGCAACGCGGCCAAGACCAACCAGCGGCCGCCGTACGGTTCACGATAGACGGCCAGCACCTTGCCGCCATCGTCCTCGATCGCCCGATGCAGCTGCGCCACTTCACCGGGAGGGGCGGCGGCTTGTAATTCCATCGCGCTCAACCCGGTGGACGCACCGGCCGGTTTCTTTCTCCGTCTCGCACCGGACCTGTTCCGGACCTTCTTCACCTTCATATCCGCCATGGCGCTTATGGTATGCGAGCCGGCTCGGAAAGGAAAGCCGCCGAACCGCTCGAAATTCTTCACCGGCGATATTACACTGACGCAGCTTTCAGCGTCGTGAAGCCTTCATGATGACATCGAAGCAAGCCGCCCATACCGATCACGTGACCATCGGCTGGTTCACCGCCGGCTGTGTCCTCGTCAGCAACATCATCGGCGGCGGCATCTTCACTACGACCGGCATCCTGGCCCGCGATCTCGGCGATCCGCTGATGATTCTCTTCCTGTGGTTCATTGGAGGGCTGTTCGCCGTGGGAGGCGCCATGGTCTACGGTGAACTTGGCGCGATTCTGCCTCATGCCGGAGGAGACTACGTGTATCTGCGAGAGGCCTACGGATCGCTGGTCGCCTTTCTCAGCGGATGGACGTCTTTTTCAATCGGTTTCGGTGCGGCCGTCGCCGCCTCGGCCATCACTTTTTCGTCCTA
>Ga0114129_10005470_pt1 | contig 17953 bp, 15 predicted proteins | sample RhiMetdeltSRZDD1_FD_80071 | JGI IMG/M metagenome (GOLD analysis project Ga0114129, IMG submission 80071) | Populus rhizosphere microbial communities from Tennessee, USA - Rhizosphere MetaG P. deltoides SRZDD1 (version 2) (version 2) | ecosystem: Host-associated > Plants > Roots > Rhizosphere >...
GGGATAGGAAGCTCGCGCGCCGACCGGGAGAAGCTGGCCGTGGAGGCGCTGGAGCGGGCCGGGCTCGCCCCGGCCCGGGTGTACCTGGATCGGTTCCCGCACGAGCTGTCCGGCGGCCAGCGGCAACGGGTCGCGATCGCCGCTGCGCTTGTTCTCGGACCTGACCTGCTGCTCGCCGACGAGCCGGTGTCGATGTTGGACGTGTCGGTCCGGGCCGGAGTGCTGACCCTGCTCGACACGCTGCGCCGGGACGGTGACATGGGCATTCTCATGATCACCCACGACCTCTCCACGGCGGCGCGCTTCGCCGACCGGATCGCGGTGATGTACCTGGGGCGCATCGTCGAGCACGGCCCGGCCAGCGACGTGGTGCGCAACCCGCAGCACCCGTATACGAAGGCGCTCCTTTCGGTGGTGCCCAAGCGTGATCCCCGCGAGCGGGCCGCGCCGCAGATCCTCAAGGGCGAGACCCCGAACCCGATCGAGGTCCCCTCGGGCTGCCGGTTCCATCCCCGGTGCCCGGTCGCGGTGGAGCGCTGCCAGGTGGAGGACCCGCAGCTGCGGCTGCCGGCTGCCGCCACGAGTCCCGCACACCAGGCCGCCTGCCTGCTCGTCTGAGCCGCGTCAAGGGCGCCGTGGATAACGGCCCGGGCTGCGAATGTAATGAGCTAGTAGGTTCCTGGGAAACGATGTGCCGGCCCCATATTCGGGGGTCCGGCGAAAGACTAAGATCATCGGCGATGGGGGTCCGCCGCTCCCATGCCTTCGCTGCTGACGCCGGTGACCTGCGGCAAGCGCATACCCCCGGATAAGGAAGGCGCGGGTGGGCGAGCAGACACAGACGACAGGCAGGACCCACAATCCCCGCATCGCGCCGTCTGGCCCGCCGCCCGCCCCGCGGCGCCGCTCGCTACATCTGGTTCCCCTGCTGCTCTACGCCGGCCTGAGCCTGGCCATGTTCGGTCCGTGGGTCCTGGGCCGGATGAGCACCTCGTTCCTCTCGGCGAGCACGCAGGACGGCTCGATCTTCGTCTGGATGTTCCGGTGGTGGCCCTACGCGATCAGCCACCACATCGATCCCTTCTACACGACAGCGGCGTGGGCGCCCGGGGGAATCAATCTCGGCTGGGTCACCTCGGTGCCGGCCCCCGCCCTTGCCATGTCGCCGGTCACGGCGGCGTTCGGGCCGTTCTTCTCCTTCAACGTGGCCGAGCTGGCCGCCCCGGCGCTGGCCGCCTGGACCGCCTACCTGCTCTGCCGGCACCTGGTGGGGTCGTTTCTGCCTGCCCTGTCCGGTGGCTTTTTCTTCGGCTTCTCGCCTTACCTGATCGACGAGTTCGGGCAGGGGCACCCCAACCTGTCGCTCGTCTTCCTGGTTCCGCTCGCCGCTTACCTGGTCGTGCGGCTGCTGGACGGCTCCCTGCCCGCGAGATGGGTCATTCCGCTGCTCGGCGTGGTGCTGGGCGTCCAGCTCTACATCAGCACCGAGACGTTCGCCACGCTGACCTTCATGGGCTTCCTGTTCGCCCTGATCGGGCTGGCGGCCGGCCCGCTGTGGCGGCGGCGGCTCCGCGCCGCGGCCGCGCCGCTCGCCGCCTCCTACGTGGTGGCGGCCGCGGCGGGCATTCCCCTGATCCACGGCTTGTTCGCCCGGCCGCGCCCCTACAAGCCGATCCCCTTCGCCACCATCGGCCACGGTGCCCGCAGCCCGGGCGACTTCCTGCGTTACGTGATCCCGGGACGCTTTACCGTGCTGTGGGACGGATGGCACTGGAACACGTACGGGAACCCTTGGTACCTGGGCATTCCGCTGATCGCCCTGTTGATCGTGTTCCTGGCCGCGGATGCCGGCCGGCGCGGGACATGGCTGCTCGCCGCAGGGCTGCTCGTCACCATCCTGTTCAGCATCGGCGACACGCTCACGGTATTCGGCGCGCACATCATGCCCTGGCGGCTCGCCGCGACGCTGCCGCTGCTCACCTATGCCCAGCCGGGCCGCCTGGTGGTCTACGCCTTCCTGCTGATCGCGGTGATCATGGCGCGGTGGCTGGCACGGCCCCGGCTCCCGGCCCTGCGGGTCGCGCTAGCCGCCGCGGCGGCGCTGGTGATCCTGCCCAACTTCCACGCCGACGTGTGGGCCAGCCGCATCCCGGTCCCGGCCTTCCTCACCCAGGGGACCTACCACCGGTACCTGCGGCCGGGAGAGATCGTCTGGATCGTGGATCCCCACCGTAACCGGCAGATGATCTGGCAGGCGCAGACGGGTCTGTCGTTCCGGCAGGCGGGCGGCTTCTTCGGGGTCACCCCGACGGGCCTGCCTAATCCCGGCATGCAGGCGCACCTGGGCACCGGCGCCATCACCGGGGCAACGGTAGCCGACATCAAGGGCTTCCTGGCCAGCCACCGGGTCGGTGCCGTGCTGATGGCCGAGCAGCCGCCCCGCTCGAGGGCCGTGCCAAGGCTGGCCCGCGCCACCGGCGTCGCTCCCATCAGGTCGGGCCGGGTGGTCGTGTTCCAGCTCCTTATCAGGCCCCGGCCGCCCCGGGTACCGTCGAAGGCATGACCGGTACCAGCGCCGCCGTCGCCAGCCCGGTGGACTTCGCTCGCTACGGCGAGTACACCGTCAAGACCCGCGCCGCTCCGGATGGCGGCTTCGTGCGGCCGGTCTACCCGTTCACCGGCCGCGTCACGGCGGATGGCAGCAGCGGCTACCCGGCCGAGCCCGGCCGCTATCACCTCTACGTATCACTGGCCTGCCCGTGGGCGCACCGAAGCGTCATCGTGCGGCGGCTGATGGGCCTGGAGGACGTGGTCTCGCTCTCGGTGGTGGACCCGGTCCGTGACGGGCGTGGCTGGGCATTCCGCGAAGGCCCGGGCTACGCCCCCGACCCGGTGAACGGGTTCACCTTGATCCGGCAAGCGTACGACGCGACCGAGCCGGGCTACGACGGGCACATATCGGTCCCGGTGGTGTGGGATCGCCGCACCTCACGGATCGTCTCCAACAATTTCCCCGACATCACCATCGACCTGGAAACCCAGTTCGGGCAGTGGGCCACCCCGGGCGTTGACCTCTACCCGCTGGCGCTGCGGCCAGAGATCGACGCGCTCAACGAGCGCGTCTACACCGATGTCAACAACGGCGTGTACCAGTGTGGGTTCGCCGCCACGCAGGCGGCCTACGATGCGGCGGTGGCCCGGCTTTTCACCGCCCTCGACGACCTTGACCGGCGGCTCGCCACCCGCCGGTACCTGTTCGGGGACGCCCTCACCGAGGCCGACGTGCGGCTGTGGGTGACCCTGGCCCGGTTTGACCCGGTCTACGTCACGCACTTCAAGGCCAACCTGCGCCGACTCGCCGATTACCCGAACCTGTGGCCCTATGCCCGTGACTTGTATCAGCAGCCCGCCTTCGGCGGCACCACCGACTTCGATCACATCAAGCGCCACTACTTCGGGACCCATCCGCGGCTCAACCCCTCGCGGATCGTGCCCGCCGGGCCGCTGCTGGACTGGCAGGAGCCGCATCACCGGGAGCGTCTCGCCGCCTGAGGCCGCCTGCTGGCCGTCTCGGCAGAGCTCGGGCCCTGATCACTTCCGGGCCTGAAGGTGACCGGCTTCAGCGCGCTCCATGAGTGCTATGCCGGGTCGTGTGCCTCGGTGGCGCCGGTGAGGGCCGCCACCGCCAGCGAGCCGAGCGCCGCCAGGTCGTAGCCGCCCTCCTGGATCAGGACCGCCGGGCCAAGGGCGGCGATCCTCCCCGCTGCCTGCCGGTAGCCGTCCTCGCTGACCCGCAGCGGGCTCTCCGGATCGGACACGGCCGCGTCCAGGCCCAGCGACACCACGACCGCGTCCGGGCGGTGCGCGGCCGCGTCGGCGCACAGTGCTGTCACGGCGGCCAGCCAGCCCTCGTCGCCGGTGCCCGGCGCCAGCGGCAGGTTGCGGTTGGCGCCGGCGCCGTCGTCCCGGCCCCGCTCCCCGGCGTAGCCGGCGTAGTGCGGGAACCAGCCCGCACCGGGGTCCACGTGCACGGACCCATAGAAGACGTCGCCGCGCGCATAGAAGATCATTTGGGTGCCGTTGCCGTGGTGGGCGTCGATGTCGATGACGGCCACCCGGTCCGCGCCCGCGGCCCGCAGCGCCTGGGCGGCGATCGCGGCGTTGTTGAGATAGCAGGATCCGCCGTAGGCGGCATGGGTGACGTGGTGGCCGGGTGGCCGGCACAGCGCATAGGCCAGCGGAGCGCCCGCGCTGACGAGATCGGCGGCGGTCAGGGCGGCATCGACGGCTCCCCGGATGGCGGCCCAGCTGCCGGGGCCGATCAAGGTCATCGTGTCGTAGCAGAACAGCCCCGCGCGGCCGTGCACGGCCGGGGGAATCCGGGGCTCCAGGCCGGCCAGCATGCCGGGGGTGGGGAACACATACGGGACGACCCGGTCGCGCCCATGCTGCGCCGGGTAGCCCTCCTGCTCCCAGGCGGCCCAGACGCCGGCCAGATGATCGACCAGCCCGCCGTCGTGCACCGCCCGCAGGATCTCATCGCCGTGGGGGCGGGCCGCCACGATCGGCGCGCCCTGCGCGGCGAGCGCGTCGCGGAGCACAAGCGCCCTGGCCGGCACCTCCGTGCCGGCCTCGCGCACGCCCAGCCAGACCTCGCCGCCGGGCTCGTGGCGCAGGCAATCCTCGCTCCAGACCACCGGGAGAGCGAGGCGCGCGGGCTGTTCCCTCATCGCTGCAGCATGCCAGGTCCCTGCGGTGCGGCGGGAACTCTCCACAGTTCGGAGGGCCGCGAAGCGGGGAGAATCACCGGTGTGAGCGTGCAACTGAACCACACCATCGTCTCGTGCCGCGACCAGAAGCGGTCGGCGGCGTTCCTCACTGGGATTCTCGGCCTGCCACCAGCCACCGTCTTCGGGCCGTTCCACGTCGTCGAGGCCGACAACGGCGTCTCGCTGGACTTCCGCGAGACCGGCGGCGAGATCGCCGCCCAGCACTACGCCTTCCTGGTCGGCGAGGAGGAGTTCGACGCCGCCTTCGGCCGGATCCGTGAGCGGGACCTCGCCTACTGGGCGGATCCCGGCAGGTCACGGCGCGGCGCGATCAACCATCGTGACGGGGGCCGTGGCCTGTACTTTGAGGATCCCGACGGCCACCTGCTCGAGATCATCACACGGCCTTACGGCAGCGATGGGTAGGCCGCGGCGGAATCATCGGGGGCGCCGGGTGGTTGCCGCAATCATGGCTGCCGGACATCAGATCACCATCACCCCAACACGCGACCACATCGAGGTCATCCTCGGCGGTGAGAAGCTGGCCGAGTCGGACCGGGCCGTCCTGCTCGACGAGACGGGCTATCCGACCCGCTGCTACATCCCGCGCGAGGACGTGCGCACCGAGTTGCTGCGGCCCACCAGCCACCACACGACCTGCCCGTTCAAGGGCGAGGCATCGTACTGGTCGGCCGAGGTCGGCGGCGACGTCCACGAGAACCTGGTGTGGAGCTACGAGACGCCGATCCCGCAAGCCGAGGGGATCGTCGGCCTCATGAGCTTCTACCCGGACCGGGTTCAGCTGATCGTCAACGGCCAGCGCCAGCCGGCCTGATGACGTGGCTGGCCCTCCAGCCAGCCGCGACGAGCGTCACGAAGCTGGGTGCCCTCCGGGGGTTCCCGTGGCGAGCGTGATCATGAGATTGGTGCAGTCAGGCGTGTACCCACATCATGATCATCTTTCTGGCGTCCATCCGGGATCGCGGCCGAACCAGCCTGCCAGGCGGTCGTAGGCCGGCGCATCCGGCGGAACCGGCACCTCAGCGCCGAAGGCCCGATCCGGGCCTCGGAATTCGGGCCGCAGCATCCGCTGCGACCAGGCAAGCGCGTGCTCGGCCAGCCGCGGGTCCAGATCGGCCCGCTGGCCGGTGGCCTTGACCAGGTCCCAGCCGTGCATCGCCAGCTCGGCGACCTGCTGGTCGGCGCGGCCCCGCAGCGGTGCCTGCCCGCCGCCGGGCATGGCGACGGGCAGGTCGAGGTCGGCCGCCTGCCACACTCCCAGCAGTTGCCCCGCCCGGTCCCGGAACGCGCCCACCCAGTCCTCGCCGAACCCGTCGGCGGGCGCCTGCCAGTCCACGGTCTCGCCGCGGGCGGCGACGATGAAGTTACGCAGGTCCTGCCCGATCACGTGCCGGACGAGCGCTCGCACGTCCCAGTCCGGGCACGGCGTCGCCAGGGTGGCCTGGCCGGCACCGATGGCCGCGATGATGGTCGCGGTCTGATAGAGGGCACGCTCGATCAGACCCACCGTGTCATTCTCAGAGGTCACGATCGCCATTGTGCCCCGCCGCACGCACGGTTGCGGCACCGAGCTCGGCCGGTGTCAGCGGAACAGCCCTTCGATGTAGTCGGCGCCGAACCCCGCCTTCTCGTAATGGTCCTTGCACAGGGCGATGTAGTCGAACACGTCGAAATGGCCGGTAGCCTGGCCGTTCTCGTCCAGCCAGATCAGCGGCCCCGTGACGTTGAAGGTCACCTTCATCGGTTCCGTGGTTTCATACGCAACGAGGGTGTGCGCCTCGCCCGGTGCCTCGTACACCCAGTCGCCGGCGGTGGCCACCCAGTCGTGCTCGAGATAGCCCCACTTGCCGGAGATCGTGTACGCGAAAACCTGCTGCGGGTGGTAGTGACGGTTGACCAGGCCGGCTCCCCGGGCCATCAAGACGTCGCACCACCGGTTCTGGCTCGGCGAAATCCACAGCGGGCGGGTTCCCACCGTCTCAGACAAAGGGGCATAGAACCGTTCGTCATCGGTCGCCGCCTGCGAGACATACGCCTCCGGCGCGGCACCCGGCCGGAACGCCTGTGTGATCGGCTTCAGGTCCCGCCAGAACTCTCCACCGCCTGATTGCGCCACCATTCCTCCCAGGGCTCGGACGTCACGATCAGGCTCCCACCGGAGGTGGGTACAGACAAGCCTGCGTTCCAGCCCAGCCCAGCCGCTTGGGGACGGTGCCGGAGGCGCGCGCCGGGACGGGCCCATCCGGCGCGGGGCTAACATCTGCTCATGTCGAATTCGCCGCCGGTCGCGCCGGCGCGACCGGCGGCGCCCGGGGCGGACCCCTACGCGTGGATGCGGGACAGCGGGGATCCCGCCCTGCGGGCTTATCTGGCCGCCGAACGCTCCTATTACGACCAGCAGGTGGCCCACACGGCGGCCCTCCGCGACGAGCTGACGGCGGAGATGTCCGCGCGGGTGGCGCCCGCCGCCGAATCGGCAAGCTGGTGCCGCGGAGACTTCGCCTACTTCACCCGGAACGTGGCCGGGCTCGAGTACGAGCAGTTCTGCCGCCGCCCGGCCCACGGCGCGGCCGGAGCCGGTCGCCCGCAGGCCGGCGGCCCGCCGGCCGAGGTACTGCTCGACCCGAACCTGCTGCTGGAAGATCCCGGGTGCGGCGGCGGCTACGTGGAGCTCGGTGTGCGTGAGGTCAGCCCCGACGGCCGGCTGCTCGCCTACTCGGTCGACTTCGACGGCGACGAGGTCTACGAGCTGCGGATCAGGGACCTGGCCAGCGGCGAGGACCTGGTGACCGCGGCGGGACTGCCGGAGGGGATGGGGCGGAGCTACTACGGGCTGGCGTGGTCGGCGGACTCGTGTTCGCTGTTCTACATCGTGACCAACGCCGCCTACCGGGCGCACCAGGTCTGGCGGCACGACGTCAGCACCGATCCCGCCCAGGACGTGCTGGTGTTTAGCGAGCACGACGAGCGCTTCGACGTCGTCGTGCGGGCGACCCGCAGCGGCGCGTACATCCTGCTGGAGACCGAAAGCCGCGACACCACCGAGACGCTCGCCATCCCTGCCGCGGACCCCGGCGCGGCACCCGCCGTTCTGCAGGAAAGGCGGAAGGGGGTGGAGTACTGGGCCGATCATGCCGACGGCCCGGCGGGGGGCGAGTTCTACCTGGTCACCAACGATGGGGCGGCCGATTTCCGGCTCGTCAAGGGCCCAGCCCGGCGCCCGGCCGGGTGGGCCGGATGGACCGAGGTGATCCCCGCCGCCGACGGCACGCGGCTGGTGTCCTGCAACGTGTTCGGCCGGTTCGTGGTGGTGGAGCAGCGGCGGGAGGCGGCGACCCAGCTGCGCGTGATCGACCGGGAGACGGGGGCGGAGCGGCTCATCGACGCCGCCGGCCCGGAGGTGACACTGGCGCTAGCGGTCAACGAGGACTACCGGGCCACCGAGGTGACCGTGCGCACGGAGTCGCTGATCGACCCGCCGAGCTGGCACGACGTGGACCTGGCCAGCGGGGAGTGGCGGCTGCGCAAACGGCAGGAGGTGCCCGGGTACGACCCGGCCGGCTACCGGACGCAGCGGATCACCGCGAGCGCCCCGGACGGGACGGCTATCCCGGTGACGATCGCCTACCGGGCCGGCCTGCCGCGGGACGGCAGCGCGCCTGCCCTGCTCTACGGGTACGGGGCGTACGAGTCCTGCGAGTGGCCGGAGTTCAGCCTGCCGGTGGCGAGCCTGCTCGACCGGGGCTACCTCTACGCGGTGGCCCACGTGCGGGGTGGCGGCGAGGGCGGGCGGCGGTGGTGGCTGCAGGGCCGGCTGGACCACAAGCGCACCACGTTCACCGACTTCATCGCGGTGGCCGACGCGCTGGCCGACGGCGGGTGGGTGGCCGGTGACGCGATCGTGTCGCGCGGCCTGTCCGCCGGCGGCCTGCTGCAGGGCGCGGTCTACTCGATGGCGCCGGAGCGCTGGCGGGCGGTGGTCGCCGAGGTGCCGTTCGTGGACGTCGTCAACTCCATGCTCGACCCCACGATCCCGCTCACGATCACCGAGTGGGACGAGTGGGGCGACCCGCGCGACCCAGCGATCCGGGCGTATATGGAGTCCTACAGCCCTTACGACAACGTCCCGGCCGGTGACCGGCCCGGCCTCCTGGTCACCGGCAGCGTGCACGACCCGCGGGTGCTGGTGCACGAGCCCGCCAAGTGGGTGGCCCGGCTACGGGCAACCGCCGCGGCGGGCGCCACCGGCGCGGACAGCCGCGGGCGGGTGCTGTTCCGGCCGGAGCTCGGGGCCGGGGCGCATGTGGGCCCGGCCGGCCGCTACGAGAAGCTCGCGTACGAGGCCGAGATCCTCGCGTTCATCCTCGACGCTGGAGCTCCGCCGCGATCGCGTATACACCATGGACGGTCGCCTCGATCCAGGGACTGAGCGCGGTCGGCCACGTGGACAGCTTCACCACCACGGTCTGCGACGGCACGTGGACGAATATGTGCTGCCCGTTGATGCCGGTGGCGTGGTAGAACGGCAGGCCCGGGTCGTGGATCCACCAGCAGTTCCGGTAGTGGGCGCCGGCCGGGTAGCCGGAACCATCGTCGCCGCCGGTGAACGCCTGCGCCCCGTCCGGCGCCCCGCGGATCGTGTCGTCGACCCACGCAGCGGGCACCACCTCCCGGCGCGCCCGCCGGCCGCGCCGCAGGAACAGCTCACCGAACCGGCCGGCGTCGCGCAGGGTCGCGCAGATCCCGCCGTCGGCCATCGGGTTCCCGTGGGCGTCGACGGTGATCTCGGCGTCGAATTCCGCGCCCATCGGCCGCCAGAGGTGCCGCGAGACCAGCTCGTGGAACCGGGCCCCGGCGGCGCGCTCGATCACCCAAGCCAGCACGTCGGTGAGGATCGAGCGGTACCGGAACGGGCCGCCGTGCGGCCCGTCGTTGCGCAGCGTCGCGAAGTAGGCGATGGCGTCCTCCGGCACCGGCCGGCCGTCGGAGGGCCGCCACAGGTACACCCGCTCGTAGGTGCGTACGTCGGCCTCGGGGTCGGCGTAGTCCTCGTTGAAGGCGGTGCCGGCCCGCATGTCGAGCAGCTGCTGGACGGTCGCGCCGTCGAACGAGGTCCCCGCCAGCTCCGGCACGACGGCCGTGACCTGGTCCGAGACGTCGAGCTGGCCGCGGCCCGCCAGCACCCCGGCCACTGCCGCGGTCACCGACTTCGACACCGACATGAGCAGGTGGGGGGTGTCCGGCGTCATCGCGTTGAAGTACTGCTCGGTCACGATCCGCCCCCGGTACAGGACCAGGAACCCGTCGGTACAGGTCTGCGCCAGCAGTTCTGCGATCGTCATCTCCTGGCCGGCGCTGGTGAACCGGACACCGGCCAGGTCGCGTTCCGCCCGGCGGAGCGGCCAGGCCGGCCCGTCCCCGCGGGATATCCGGGCGGTCGGGATCAGCTCCCGCACATGCTGGAACGCCCACCGGTTGAACGGCGGGTCTTGCCAGTTCGCGAGCATCACCCGCGAACCGGGAGCGAACGGCGGCGGCCCGGCCATCAGGCCGCGGCCCGCTGCGGCCGGGCCCGGCCCGGCGCCTGTTTGCGTCATCACAGCTCCGGACGGCGGCGCGGCATGTCCATCCAGGGCATCTGCTCCTCGTGCGCGGCGGCGATCCGGAACACCGTGACGTCGTCGTAGGTCTTCCCGACGATCGACAGGCCGGTCGGCAGGCCGCCGCGGGACAGCCCGGACGGCACGCTCATTACCGGGCAGCGGCTGGCAATGTTGAAGGGCACCGTCATCATCACATCCGCCCAGTCCTCGCTGGCCCGGCCGTTCACCGTGACCGGCTCGCCCGGATCGTACTCGGCCGGCAGCGCCGGCACCGCGAAGGTCGGGCAGATGAGCGCGTCGAAGTCCTCGAGCAGCAGCCCGAGCGGAGCGTAGATCTGCCCCTCCAGCGCGAGGCCGGCCGCCAGATCGTCCTTGGACACCTCCTCGGACTCAGCAAGGAAGGTCCGCGTGTAGGAGCTGAGCTCCTCGGCGTGCTTGGCGTGGATCTCCCTGATCGCCGGGCCGAAGATCATCCCGAAGTGGATCCCCGCAGCCCGCTTGATGGCCGCCAGGTCCCACGGCAGCTCGACCTCCTCGACCACGGCACCCGCGTAGCGCAGCTTGTCCGCGGCCGCGCGGGCGTTCGCGGCCACGTCCGCGTCGACCCGGTAGCAGCCCAGGTCGGCCGAGAAGGCGATCCGCATCCCGGCGACCGGCGGCAGCTCACCCGGTATCTCCAGCTTCGGGCGGATCGAGGCGACGTCGCTCGGGTGCGGCCCGGCGATCACGTTTTCCAGCAGCGCACAGTCGGCGACGGTCCGGGCCAGCGGGCCGTTGTGGCAGTAGTGGTCGAGGTTGAAGATCTCCATCCCCGGCACGCGGCCGTACGGCGGCTTGAAGCCCATCACCCCGCAAAACGAAGCCGGGATCCTGATCGAGCCACCAATATCCGAGCCGGTCGCCAGCGCCGCCGACCCGGCGGCGAGGGATGCGGCCGATCCGCCGCTCGACCCGCCCGGCGAGTACTCGGTTTGCCACGGGTTGCGGGTGACCCCCCACAGCCTGGACCAGGTGACCGGCGCGCAGCTGAACTCCGGGGTCGTGGTCCGGGCGTGCACGATGCCACCCGCGTCGATGATCCGCTGCACGAACGCGCTGGTCTTTTCCGCGACGACCTCGCGCAGCGGCAGCGACCCGAGCGTGTTGTGGTGGCCCGCGATCTTCGCCTCCTCCTTCACCGCCACCGGCAGGCCATCCAGCGGCCGCGGCTGGCCATCCTTTCCCGCATAACGGGCCTCCGCGGCTCGGGCCTGTTCCACCGCCTGGTCGAAGAAGGTCTCGGCGAACGCGTTGATCACCGGCTCGACTGCCTCGGCACGGTCGATCACCGCCGTGACCAGCTCGACGGGTGACAGCTCCCGGGCCCGGAACAACCGGAGCGCCTCCGTGGCCGGGAGATAGTGAAGGTCGGTCATGAGGCGTCGGGTTCCTCCCCGGCACCGGGCGCCCGGTGCCTCGGTTTCCGGCCCGGCCGCGGCACGCTGGCGCGGAGCCGTTGCGTATACGGGTCCTGCGGGTCGTCGAGCACGCGCGCGGTGGGGCCGCGCTCCAGCGTTCCGGCCGCCGCGGGCTCGGTCATCTGTCCCCCTTCGTATCACCTCGTCGCTGCGGCCGGGATTGCTTAGCGCTGCTGGTAAACGACCTGCCCCCCGATCCAGGTCTGGCTGACTGCCGCATGGCAGATCTCGTGAACCGGCAGGTGGGCGAGGTCCGCGTTCACGACGGTGAGATCGGCGTCGTAGCCCTCGGCGATCGACCCGGCCACCGCGCCGAGCCCGTTGACCCGGGCGCTGCCCGATGTGTAGGCGGCCAGGATCGACGTCAGGCCGATGGCCTGCTCCGGGAGGAAGGGGTCGCCGCCCTCGCCGCCCGCCAGGGCGGGCAGGCTTCTGTTGACGGCGACGTGCGCTGCCCACAGTGGGTTGGGGCTGCTCACCGGCCAGTCGCTGCCCGCACACAGGGCAGCGCCAGCCGCTTCCAGGGAGCGGAACGGGTACTGCCAGCCGGAGCGGCGTTCTCCCAGGAAGGGGATGGTCAGTTCGTCCATCTGGGGCTCATGGGTCGCCCAGAGCGCCTGGATGTTGGCGGTCGCCGACACGCGGGCGAAGCGCGGGACATCGTCGGGGTGCACCAATTGGAGGTGCGCCAGGTGATGCCGGGGCCCGCTCTCGCCGTTGGCCCGCTGGGCCGCCTCCACGGCGTCCAGCGCGTTCCGGACGGCGCGGTCGCCCAGCGCGTGGAAGTGGACCTGGAATCCCTCGCGGTCGAGCGCGGTGACGAAGGTGGGGAGTTCGCCGGGGTCGATGAAATCCAGGCCGGCCTGGCCGGTCTGGCAGCCGTCGCTGTCCAGGTAGGGCTCCAGCATGGCGGCGGTGTGGTTCTCGGCGACGCCGTCCAGCATCATCTTCACGCTGGTGGCGTGGAAGTTTCCGGCCTGCCCGGCGCGGCGCTGCTCGAGCAGCCCGCCGAGCTGCTCGAGGCCGCGGCTCCGGTCCCACCACAGGGCGCCGACCACGGTGGCCAGCAGGGTACCCGCCCGCGCCGCCCGCATGTAGGCGGTGAGGGGATCGGGCTCGCCCTGGTACCTGCCGATGATCGCGTCCTGCCAGCCGGTGATGCCGAGCGACAGCAGGTGGTCCTGGGCGGTCAGCAGCGCCTGGTACCAGTCCTCCTCGGTGACGCCGGGCAGGAGGCGGGATACCAGGATGGCCGCGCCCTCTTGCAGCATGCCGATGGGTTCGCCCGCGGCGTCCCGCTCGATCCGGCCATCCGCCGGATCCGGGGTCGAGGCGTCGATACCCGCGAGGTCGAGCGCGCGGCTGTTCACCCACGCTCCGTGGCCGTCGCGGTTGGGCAGGAAGACGGGCCGATCGGGCACGACCGCGTCGAGCGCCTGCCGCGTCGGTATCCCGCGCGGGAAGGCGTTCATGGCCCAGCCGCCGCCCGATATCCATTTCTCGTCGGGATGATCGCTGGCGTAGGCGGCAACGAGTTCGCTGTAGCCCGCCGCCGTCGAGGCCGCACGCAGGTCGCAGCGCTGCATCTGATCGCCGGCGAAGACGGGGTGGGCGTGCGCATCCACGAAGCCGGGAAGCAGGGTGCCGCCTTCCAGGTCGACGGGCTCGGCCCCGCCGAGTGGGCCGGACGCGCGGGCCGGGCCGACGCCGGTGATCCGCCCGCCGGAGGCCCGGACGCAGGTGCCCGGGGCGAGGAACGTGCGGCCGTCGAAGATGGTGCCGTTGTGGAAGACCACCTCTTCGCTGACCGGCACTGCGTGGCCTCCCTGATGAGCGGATGCCCGAGATTAGATCAGCGGTGCAAAATTAATGTCAATGCCTATGACCAAGCATCCGTGAGAATAGACTCGGCCGCGTCGGCCACCGGGCCTGACGAGCGTCCAAGGGGGGCGGGACGACGCGATGACCAGCACCTCCGCCGCCGGCAGTCGGCCTCGCCGCCGGGAACGGCGAGGGCTGCGCCGCGGCAGCCTGTCGCCGGAACTGATCGTCAAGGAAAGCGTGCGGCTCCTGGACGAGGCAGGGACGGGCGGGTTCAGCCTGCCGAAGCTCGGCCGTGCCCTCGGCGCGGACCCGACCGCGGTCTACCGGCACTTCGCCAGCAAGGACGACCTGATCCTGGCCATCGCCGACCATCTCATCGAGGAGGCCATGGCGGGGGTCGCGCCGCAGCCGTGCTGGGTCGACACCCTGGCCGAGATCCCGAGGCGGCTGCGGCACACGTATCTTGCCCACCCCGCGGCGGCCACGCTGTCCGCCTGCCGCACCACGCAGCGGCCGGCCGAGATGAGGATCGTCGACATCATCATCGGCGCCGTCCTCGACGCCGGGTTCGAGGGCGCGGAAGCCGCCCTCGTCTACCGTGCGCTCGGCGACTTCAACCTCGCCTGGGCCGGCTGCGAGGCGGAGTTCCTCGCCCTGGACGAACGGTCACAGCAGGCTGACCGGGCCGCGTGGACGCGCGCCTACCTCCCGGTGGACCGGGCGGCGTATCCCCACATCTGGCAGGTCCGGCACGAGCTGCCGGACGTCGACGACGATGCGATCTTCGAGACCATCCTGTCGCTGGTCCTGGGCGGCCTCATCGCGCGGGCGCCCCGTCCCTGTGCCTGCCACACGCCGGCGCGCTTACCCCTGGGCGCCCGGCTGTCGTCGCGTCACGGTTCGCGGACGACGTCCGCCGGGTCCTTGTCCGTGCGCAGGCCCTGGTAGGAGGTTGCGCGCATGCGGCCCGCCTGCGTCCATCCGGTGAAGGTCACCTCGATCACCAGCACCGGCTCGACCCAGACGGCCGGGCGGGCGTGCTCGGGCGGGACGGCGCTCGCGAACGGTGAGGTGGCCCGGCGCAGCGGCGCCAGCCGCTGCGCCAGCATGTGCAGGGCCTCCTGGGTGAAACCGGTCCCGACGTGGCCCGCGTACTGCAGCCCGCCGGCGCCCTGGACACCGATGAGCAGCGAGCCGAACAGGCCGGCCCGCCCCCCTTCGCCCGGCTTCCAGCCTCCGACCACGACCTCCTGGCGGCGGAGGTTCTTGACCTTCAGCCAGCTGCCCGTCCGCTTGCCAGGCTCGTAACGCGACGCCAGGCGTTTGGCAACGATGCCCTCCAGGCCGTGCTGGCGGGACACGGCCTGCACGTCGGCGCCTCCCTCGCCGGTGAACGAGGGCGGCGTCTGCCAGCGCGGGCCCTCGAAGGCGAGTCCCTCCAACAGCGCCCGCCGCGCGTGGTAGGGCTCGTCGAGCAGCGGCCGCCCGTCCAGGTGCAGCAGGTCGAACGCGAGGTAGGTGGCCGGCAGGTCGGCGGCCAGCCGCGCGACGGCGGCCGGCCGGGCATGCATGCGCAGCTGGAGCCTCTCGAAGTCGGGCCAGCTGTCCTCGCCCAGGGCCACGATCTCCCCGTCGAGGACGGCCTGCCGCCTGCCCACGGCCGGCCCCAGGCCACCCAGTTCCGGGTAGTCGCGCGTGATGTCCTGGCCGGTCCGGGACAGCAGGCGGACCCGCATGTCCCCGATGTAGGCAAGCGCGCGCAGGCCGTCCCATTTCATCTCGTATGCCCAGCCGTGGTCGTCGGCTGGCAGGTCCCCGGTGCGGGCCATCATCGGGACGATCCGGCCGGGCAGCGGCACCCGCTCCCGGTGGATCATCCAGCTGTCGTCTCCGGTGCGGAACAGGGCGTACCCACCCGTGAGCCGCGAGCCGTGCAGGACCACCTTGACCTCGCGGTCGTCCCATTTGACCGTCTCGTAGGTACCGTGGTCCCAGATCGTGACCGTGCCCGCCCCGTACTCGCCGCGCGGGATCTCACCGGAGAAGCTGGCGTATTCCAGCGGGTGGTCCTCGGTGTGCACCGCGAGGTGGTTGGCGCCCGGATCGTCCGGCACTCCCTTGGGCAGTGCCCAGGACACCAGCACGCCGTCATGTTCCAGACGGAAGTCCCAGTGCAGGCGCCTGGCGTGATGCTCCTGGACGACGAAGACACCCGCCGTCGCGTCATCGCCCCGCCCGGCCGTGCTGTGGGCAACAGAGCCTTCGGCCGTGGGCCGACCAGGACCCGCTGGCATCGGCTCGGGGGTGCGGCCCGGGTTCCGCTTGCGCCGGTAGTTGTGCAGTGGGTCCACGTCCCTGATCTACCCCAGGCCGCTGGTCATTGCCAGCCGTCCAGGCACCGGCGCCGGCCGGTCCCTGCCCGAGCCGGGTCAGCCGTACGATCGAGTTTCCGGCAGGGCCGGTACCGGCCCGGTAGCCCGGCTGTCACCCTTCGTTACGCATGGAGCCGACGATGGCGAAACGCTCCCTGACCGGGATCAAGCCGACTGGGATTCCGCATATCGCGAACTACATCGGCGCGATCCGCCCGGCGCTGGCGCTCGGCGAGCAGTATGACGCGTACTACTTCATAGCCGACTACCACGCGCTGACGACCGTCAAGGATCGGCAGACCCTTATTGACCTCACTTATGAGGTGGCCGCCGCCTGGCTGGCGATGGGCCTGAACCCGGACCGGGTGACGCTCTACCGGCAGTCCGATGTTCCCGAGACGTTCGAGCTGACCTGGATCTTGGGGTGTGTCACGCCGAAGGGCCTGATGAACCGCGCCCACGCCTACAAGGCGGCCGTTGCCGACGCGGAGGCGCAGGGCAAGGCGGACGTTGATGCCGGAGTCAACATGGGGGTCTACTGCTACCCGGTCCTGATGGCGGCCGACATCTTGCTGTTCTCGGCTGACGTCGTGCCGGTGGGCAGGGATCAATCGCAGCACGTCGAGATGACCCGTGATATCGCGGAGAAGTTCAACCTGGCCTACGGCGACGTCCTGAGGATCCCGGAACTGGTGGTGAGCGCGACGTCGGCCAGCATCCTGGGCCTGGACGGCCGGAAGATGAGCAAGTCCTACGCCAACGTCCTGCCGCTGTTCGCCGGGCCGGATGAGATGGCCAGGCTGGTCCGCCGGTTCAAGACCGACTCCACCGGAGCAGACGAGCCGAAGGACCCGGAGAGCACGGGCCTGTTCCAGATCTACCGGGAGATTGCCGCCCCGGATGAGACCCGGCGGGTCCAGGCGGCACTCGAGGCCGGTGGGATGTCATGGAAGGAGCTCAAGGATGCGGTGGTTGCGCTGCTCGACGACTTCCTCGCCGCGCCGCGTGAGCGGTACCGCGAGCTGATGGCCGACAAGGCGCAGATCCGGCGGGTCTTGGCCGCTGGGGCCGAGCGGGCCCGGCCCGAGGCCGCCGCGATGCTTGCCCGTGTCCGCCATGCGATCGGCCGTCAGCCCGTCAGCCTGTGAGCCGGTGCGACGGCCCGGACGTCGATCGCTGCAGGAGAACCGTCAGGCGCGGTGCCGGTCGACCAGCTGCCGGATGATGACGTTGCGCTGGATGTCGTTGGTCCCCTCGCCGACCACCATCAGCGGCGCGTCGCGGTAGTAACGCTCGATGTCGAACTCGGCGGAGTACCCGTAGCCGCCGTGCACCCTGATCGCGTCGGCGGTGACCTGCAGGCAGGCCTCGGAGGCGAACAGCTTCGCCATGCCGGCCTCCAGGTCGCTGCGCCGCCCGGTGTCGAGCGCGGCGGCGGCGCGCGTGGTGAGCAAGCGTGCGGCCTCTACCTGGGTGGCCATGTCGGCGAGACGGTGGCCGACGGCCTGATGCCGCCAGATCGGCTGCCCGAAGGTCTCCCGCTCCTGCGCGTACCGCAGCGAGTCCTCCAGCGCGGCCCGGGCCACCCCAACCGCGCGCGCAGCGACCTGGATCCGGCCGAGCTCGAGCCCGTCCATCATCTGGGCGAAGCCGGCGCCCTCCATGCCGCCGAGCAGGGCGCCGGCCGGGCACCGGTAGCCGTCGAAGACGAGCTCGCAGGTCTCGATGCCCTTGTAGCCGAGCTTGGGCAGGTCACGCGAGACGGTGAAGCCGGGCCCTTTCCCGGCGAGCAGGATGCTGATGCCCCGGCTTGCGGGTACCGCCTCCGGGTCGGTCTTGCACAGCACGGCGGTCACGCCGGCGGCCCGTGCGTTGGTGATCCAGGTCTTCACGCCATCGAGCCGGTA
>Ga0114129_10005471_pt1 | contig 17953 bp, 13 predicted proteins | sample RhiMetdeltSRZDD1_FD_80071 | JGI IMG/M metagenome (GOLD analysis project Ga0114129, IMG submission 80071) | Populus rhizosphere microbial communities from Tennessee, USA - Rhizosphere MetaG P. deltoides SRZDD1 (version 2) (version 2) | ecosystem: Host-associated > Plants > Roots > Rhizosphere >...
CGTCGTCGACGACGGGGAAGGAATCAGGCGGATCGACCTTCCTCTCGCGTTCAAACGGCATGCCACCAGCAAGCTTCGAACCGATCGAGACCTGGTATCGGTGATGACGATGGGCTTTCGAGGCGAAGCTCTGCCAAGCATCGCGTCGGTTTCCAAGGTGGAAGTCACCACCTCGACGAGACAGGATCAAGTGGGTGCGCGCCTGACGCTACGGGGAGGCGCACAACAGTCACTCGCCGATGCGCCGCCGGTGGCAGGGACGGCCATCCACGTATCCGACCTGTTCTACAACCAGCCGGCGAGGAAAAAGTTTCTGAAGTCTGCTACGACGGAATTTTCCCACATCAGTCACTCGGTGCAGCAGGCGGCCTTGGCTTGGCCGTCGGTGCATTTCCATCTGACGCATAACGGACAGGATGTTCTTAACTGCCCGGCCGTCGCGTCGGATCGCGATCGCATCCTTCAGATCTATCGATCCGTCTTTCTTGAGCGCTGCGTCGAGGTGCGGGGCCGGATCCCCGGATGCACCATTCGCGGCGTGGCGGTGAATCCTCTCCATGCTCGGTCGGCGAGAACACCGCAAGATTTATTCGTCAACCGGCGTCCGGTGAGAAATGCAGCGGTGTTTCATGCTCTCATGGAGGCGTACGGATCATTTCTCGCGAAAGGCTGTGTTCCGATCTTCGTCCTATTCATAGAGATTGATCCTGAACGGATCGACGTCAATGTGCATCCAGCCAAACGGGAGATCCGTTTTGCCGACACGGAATCGATCCATCGGCTGGTGCGGCATGCCGTGCGCCACGCCGTCGGTGGGCCGGAGCGAAGCGTGCTGCTTGAAAAGCCGGCTGCCGAAGAAATGTCGCCCGAGAGTCGGCCGCGATCGCCTGGGGTGCTCACGGGCGCTTTTCCTCTCTCAGCGCCGGCCACAGAAACTCAGCTCACGCTGGTCCATGAAACAGCGGCGTCCTATGGAAGTTCCTCTCTTGATATCATTCCGCTCGGTCAGATTCTCCGCCGATATCTCGTGGCACAGGTGGGACAAGAGCTGCACGTCATCGATCAACATACGGCGCATGAACGCGTGCTGTTTCAGCGACTCACACGGCGGTGGCAGAGCCGTGACCTCGCGTCGCAACCGTTGTTGATCCCCGAACCGGTCGAGCTGTCGGCTGCACACTGTGCCTTGCTGGAACGGCATCTCGGTGACTTGGCCACGCTGGGTCTGCTCATCGAGCCGTTTGGAGGGACGGCGGTCGCCATCCGAGCCGTCCCGGTCGGCTTGGGCCCAGTAGATGCCGCTTCGTTGGTCAAAGACCTCCTCGACGATCTCATGCAATGGGATCAGATCTCGTCGCTTGACCATCGTGTGCAGCCGGTGCTGGCTTCGCTGTCCTGCCATAGTGCGGTGCGCGCCGGGCGAGCGATGGCCTTGCCGGAAATTGGACAGTTGGTAGATGATTGGGTCGAAGAAGGGCTCCTCATGACCTGTCCGCACGGCAGGCGCACATCGTTTCGTCTGTCGACCGATGAACTCGACAGGCTGTTCGGGCGGATCGGGTGGTCATGAGCACACTCTCAGTCCTGCCGATGCCTGGTTTGTCGGATACACAGGTTCGTCTGAGACCGCTGATCGCGATCGTCGGCCCGACCGCGGTCGGAAAAAGCCGGATCGCCGTCGATGTGGCCAAGCGGTTCGATACGGAAATCCTGACGGCCGATTCCCGCCAGGTGTATCGCGGCATGGACATCGGAACCGATAAGCCGCTTCCCGCCGAGCGTCAGGGCATTCCCCACCGGTTGGTCGACGTGGTCGACTGCGATCAACCCTTCAATGCCGGTCTTTATCGCCGGCTGGCTGCCGAGGCGATCGAACGGCTCTACCATCATCGCCAGTTGCCCCTGGTGGTCGGTGGAACCGGTCTGTATGTGCGCACGCTGTTGAAGGGGCTCTGCGAGGCTCCGCCCGCCGATCCGATCCTCCGCGCCCAGTTGCGGCAAGAAGCGAGCGAGCAGGGATCGGAACGCATATATGCGAAGCTCGTTGCCGTGGATCCCGGTTCCGCTTCGCGACTTCACCCTCGCGACACCTCGAAAGTGATCCGCGCGCTGGAAGTTCATCATCTGTCCGGGCGTCCCATGTCGGACTTTCAAGAACGACACGGATTTGCCGAGCAACCTTATCGGGCGCTGCTTATCGGACTTGCCCGTGAACGTGACGCCCTGTATCGTCGGATCGAGGAGCGGATCGACCGGCAACTCGCCCAGGGGTTCGTCCAAGAGACGGAGCGGTTGCTCGCGCGGGGGTATGACCGTGATTGTGCGGCGATGAAAGGACTCGGCTATCGGCACGTGGCCGCCTTTCTCGCCGGCGACTACGACTATGAGGAGATGATCAGGCGATTCAAGCGGGACACCAGGCATTTTGCGAAACGGCAAATGACGTGGTTCCAACGTGAACCGGGAATCGAGTGGCTGAAGATCGAAGAATCGGAGGCGGAGCCACGGACGGTCGAGCGGGTCATCGAGCGGATCGATCGGTTTCTCGCGACTCTTGAAGAGAAGCCTGACGCGGTCGATCGACAACAGGCCGGTCCCGTAAGAAAATGGGTCGCACCATGAAAAAAGACACGAAGGCAAGACGGGCGGATATCGGTATCATCGGAGGAAGCGGGCTCTACGACATCGACGGCCTATCAGAGGTGAACGAGATCGCCGTTCGCACCCCTTTCGGTGCGCCGTCCGATGCAATCTTGCTCGGTGAGTTGGATGGAGTTCGCATCGCGTTTCTTTCGCGGCACGATCGGGAACACAAGCTCAGTCCTTCGGAGATCAATTACCGCGCGAATATCTATGCGCTCAAATCGCTCGGCGTCCGGCGCTGTATCTCGGTCAGCGCCGTCGGCAGCATGAAAGAGGCGATCAAGCCGGGCGATGTTGTCTTGCCGGATCAGTTCATTGATCTGACCAAACGGAGGGCCTCGACCTTTTTCGAAGGAGGCGCGGTCGCTCACGTGGCATTCGGCGAGCCGGTGTGCGCCTCCCTGGCCTCGCAACTCCTGGCCGCCGGCCGTTCCGTCGGCGCGACGGTCCATGAGGGCGGCACCTACATCTGTATCGAAGGCCCGCAGTTTTCGACGAAGGCAGAATCCCGGCTTTATCGCCAGTGGGGGGTGAGCGTCATCGGCATGACGAATTTACCCGAAGCCAAGCTGGCACGGGAAGCGGAATTGTGTTACGCCACGATCGCGCTGGCGACGGACTACGATTGTTGGCACGAGACCGAAGAGGCGGTCACCGTAGAAGCCATCCTCACGACCCTGCGGCAAAACGTGGTGCTGGCGAAACGCCTGTTGCGGGCCTCGGTCAAAGCAGTCGCATCGGTGGGGAACTGTCCCTGTCAAAGAGCGCTGCAGAACGCCATTGTGACCGCTCCTGCGCTGATTCCTGCGGGGCTTCGACGAAAATTGGCGATCTTGACGGATCGCGTTCTTCCGTCGACGAAAGGAAAACGGTGACTATGGGTACGTTGCTGGTCGTGGGATCGGTCGCATTGGACACGGTGAAGACACCGTTCGGCGAAGTGGAAGAGGTGCTGGGAGGATCCGCGACTTACTTTTCCACGTCGGCCAGTTACTTTACGAACGTCAATCTCATTGCGGTGGTCGGCGACGATTTTCCGGCCCAGCATCTCGCCTTTCTGAAAAGCCGCAAGATCGATTTGACGGGGTTGGAGCGGAGACCAGGCGCCACCTTCCGCTGGAAGGGAGAATACACGCACCAGTTGAACGAGGCGCACACGCTCGATACCAAGCTGAACGTATTTGAAACCTTCCGTCCCAAGATTCCGGAAAGCTATCGCTCTCCGGATGTGCTGTTCCTCGGCAACATCGATCCGGAACTCCAATTGGACGTCCTCAACAAGCTGCCCCGGCCTCCGCTGGTGGCCTGCGACACGATGAACTTTTGGATTAACGGCAAGCGCGACGCGCTGTGGCGCGTATTGGAAAAAGTCGACATTCTGATCGTCAACGACGGCGAAGCCCGGGCGCTGGGCGGCGATTCAAATCTGGTCAGGGTTGCGCAGAAAGTTCTGACGCGCGGACCGAAGCATCTGATTATCAAGCGGGGCGAGTACGGTGTCTTGCTGTTCACTGAAAAACAGGTGTTCGGTGCTCCGGCCTTTCCGCTCGAAGACGTGCGTGATCCGACCGGTGCGGGCGATACCTTCGCGGGCGGTTTTCTAGGCCATCTCGCGGCGACCGGGAATCGTTCTGTCGAGTCCTTCAAGCAAGCGATCATTTTTGGGAGTGTGATGGCCTCATTTACCGTAGAAGCCTTTAGTCTTGACCGGTTGCGTATCCTGGATTACAAAGAGATCCAGGAACGCTTCAGAGCGTTCAAGCGGCTGACCCATTTCGAGGATCTTCCATGAGCCGGATGTCCTTCAAGCCCGTTCTTAGGCCGCTGCCATTCGCATTTGTCGCGGCTCTCCTGATCGGTCTGTTCGGCGGCTGCGCCACGTCCGAAGAATCGCGCCAGAAATCGAAAGGCTACTATCAAGAGGGATTGGCAAGCCTCGATACGGACCGGCAAAAAGCTTACGTGTCGTTTCAAAAGGCTGTACAGATGAACCCGGACAACAAAGAAGCGCGCTATGGCCTCGGCCATATCCTGGCGGTACAAGGCAAGGTGACGCAAGCGGAGCAGGAGTTTCGGACGGCGATCGAGATCGACGAAAACTACTCGGAAGCCTACACCTATTTGGGACAAGTCCTGATCAGCCAAGATCGTTGGGCCGATGCCGTCCTGGCCTTTCGCCAGGCCTTGAGCAATCCGTTGTACAGCACGCCCGATCTGGCCCGCTACCACCTGGGACGCGCCCTGGCCCATGAAGGCGATCTGCCAGGCGCGATGGAAGCGTTGGAAGACGCGTTGGCGGTCAATCCTCCGAACGTGCCTCCGGCCCAGTCGAATCTCGAACTCGGTCGCATCTATTACAAGTTGGGATTCGAACGGCGCGCCAAGGAAACGCTGACGAAAGTCACCCTGCTCGACAAGAACGGCGAATACGGCACGGCCGCCAAAGAGATCCTCGCGCGGCTGAAACCTTAGAGCACGTATGGAATCGATCGGCGAATTTTTCAAGCAGGTCCGGGAAACCAAAGGGCTGACGATCGACGAGGTGGCCTCCAAGACGAGAATTCGGTCGGACTTCGTCAAGGCGCTGGAGGAGGGCAACTTTGCGAAGCTGCCGGATCAGGTCTTTGCGCGAGGGTTCGTCCGGTCTTACGCCCGCTCGCTGGGCCTGGACGAAGAAGACGCCATTCACCGTTTCATTCAATCCGCCGGTGCATTCTACGAGAAACAAGATGAGCGCGAACGTCTGAAAGTCCGGCAGGTTCAAGAAGAACGCAAGCGGCAGGCAAATCGGAAAGCTGTGGCGATCGCCATCGGTATCGCGGTCGTGACATTGGTCTTTCTATTAAGCCGGGAGCAGTCCTCGCTGTTGGTCCGCCGTCCCACCACCGACCTTCCGACTGCTTCCGGTAAGCGAATGTCTCCGCCAGCGGGGGAGGGCCGTGAAGCACCGGCGCGGACTGAAACGGACAATCCGGTTCGCAATCCCAAGTCGAAGCCGGCAGAGATCGCGGCTCCTTCATCGCCGGTGCGCACGGAGAGTGGAAGTTCGCGAGGATCGGGACCCAGTCCCGGTACGGCGGCCTCCAGCGGCCAGACTGCTCCTCCCCTTCCGCCGATTGGAAGCGATGGTCCGCTCGGAGGCATCTCGCTTGAAGGATCTGCTGAAGTGCCCGACCAACTCGTGTTGGATTTGGAAGCGACAGAGCTGAGTTGGGTGGTCATTCAGATCGACGGTGGCAGTCCGCAAGAAGCGCTGCTTCGGCCGGGCGAAAAGGCCAAATGGAAAGGCCAGGATCAATTTCTCCTGACGCTCGGCAACGCCGGCGGCGTCAAGGCGGAATTGAATGGAAAACCTCAAAGGGCCTTCGGCCCCAGTGGAAAAGTCGCCCGAGATATTCTCCTCAAACGCTGAACGTCGCGGCGCTCCTCCTCTTCTTCTCGATCGTCACTCACATGGTTACGCTATGCAAGCGCCACTGTGGCAGCGAGGTAGGCGCTGAGGCGCAATGGTGCCTATCGCGAGTCGGCTGAACATACGGTCGAATCCCGCCTCGCGCTAACTCTGCGAAATTCCCGCCGTTGACCTCGAAGAGGTCCTGGCATGAGCTTTGATCTCTCAAAGTCCATCGAGACGGTGATCGCCGATCAGGGACATCGATCATGTATTGCAACAGGGCGGAATCATGATCGAATTGCTTGACATCCGCGGAGAGGCATTGCTATAGTCCCGACGTTTTTGGCCTTTATTTCTTTATAGAGAGCAGCGGCTTCACGGCCGAATGCACATGCGGTAAGTTCAACACAAAGGAGGACGTCTGATGGGGAATTTTTCTACGTTCTTGGGAATCAGCGCAGCGGTGCTGATGCTGTCTGCGACCGTGGCGGGAGCAGAAGAAAGAGATCCGCTGAAACCACGCGTTCCGCCGGATCAGATCGCCGATGCGAAGGGCATGAAAAATCCGGTGGCTGCCACGCCGGAGAGCATTGCCAAGGGCAAGGCGTTGTTCGAGGGCAAAGGGACCTGCTTCAACTGTCATGGTAAGGAGGGGAAGGGCGACGGCCCCGCCGGCGCAATTCTGAATCCCAGCCCCCGGAACTTCACCAACTGCAAGTTCCACAAGAAGCGGAAAGATGGAGAGCTGTTCTGGGTCATCAAGAACGGCAGTGCCGGAACCGGCATGGTCTCGTTGATTCCGGCCGCGATCAACGAAGAGGAAGCCTGGACGATCATCAACTACGAGCGGAGTTTCTGCAAGGGCGACGAGTAATCGCGAAGTTACGCCACGCATGAAAGGGTGGAGGCATTCTGCCTCCACCCTTTTTTTATTTAGCCGGCGGCCGCTTCGTCGGCGCCCGGATCCGAAAACGGATCGCCGCTATGGAGCTTCCGTTGCCCGGATGGCCGCCAGTTTGGAAAGGACTAAGCTGCCGGCCGGATCGGTGCTCTTAACCGGTGGAAAGATGATGGGACGCTGCTCTTGGCCATACTGGCTCTTCGAAGCCCAGGATACTTTTTGACTGAGGTACGAAACGACTTCCGCCAACGTCACCTCGCCGTCTCGGTTCGTGTCGGATTCGCCGCGGAGCGCCCGCAGCAAGTAGTAGGTGAAGAGTCCGTGCCGGTGCTTCTCGTCTTCGATCGAGCGCGCCACCCCGTTCGTAGCTATGATATGGATTGCTGAACTCCCTGCGGGACTCCATTGGGGGACCGCTCCCTTTCCCCGGCCGTCCGATCCCAACCGCGAAACCATTCCATCGAACAGGACTACCGTCTGTTTCACCTTCAAGCGGCCGAGTGCGGTTTCCAGGTCCATCAAAGGATATGCGCGAGACGTCGTGGTCGTGTTGCCGTCATAGGGAAGAAGGAAGACCTCTCCTGCCGGCGACACCGTCGCGAGTCCGGCGAAATACACGATGACCACCGCTTCCTTGCTCGCGTGAGCCGGCAGCCAATCCAACAACGCTTCGTCGATGTCGGGCCGCAGGGCCTTCCAGTCCTGGAGCAGGCGTACGTTCGAGGCGGGCAATCCACCGAGCGACTGGAAATAGGCCGCGACCATTTCTGCATCGGAGGCACCGTATTTCCTTATCGACAACTGCCGGTCCCGATAGGATCCGATTCCGACGGACAAGAGATAGGTATGAGGGCGCTTGAATTCGGCTGCGGCGGCGGGAATATGATCTACGTCGTCGGCCTGGATGCCGGTCGGTTGAATGGAGAGGGAAAGCAATTGCGGCGGAGGCGCTTCGATGCCGGGATCGGCGACCGCCACGTGAATCTCCGCCTTCTGCGAAGACACCGATTGGGGGAGCGTAGCAACAAATTCAAGCGACCGCGATTGGCCCGGCTGCAATCGGCCCACGGAAAGGGTGGTGGCCGGAAACTGCGCCAGCAGGGACGGTGTGCCGGTGAGGGTGGCGGCAACCTGCTGCAATTCCTGCCCGCCCACGTTCACCAAATCGACACGGACTCGGACCCGCTCTCCGCCTTCGAAGACGAGATTGCCGTTCTCGTCCAGCACGGTAGCTTTAAAGGAGAGGGCGGTTCCGATGCGTTTCGAGGTCGAAGCGGGCGGACTACCGGCACCCACCGGACCATTGATTTGGGCATTGGAACGTGCCGTTTCTTGTTTCCGGACCGTAGCCTGCGTACCAGCCGGGTCAAGTCTGGCATGCACACTTTGGGAGAATTTGGCCGCGAATTCCACGGACGCATTGTGAACAAACGGTTCCAGGACATAATCGCAGTTTTTTTGGACTGGCTGTAGTCGAACCCGGTCTTTGCGCGTGATAAGGATTTCTTCCTCTCCTAACAAGTTACCCGAAGAATCATGATACGACGCCAGACCTCCTAAAACGAGTTCAGCTGGCGCCCGATCGTATTGGGCATCCATCCGTAGGACGAATGACGACTGAACCAATTTCAGGCGAACGTATACGTCCGCTTTGGCGTCCGATCCCGGCCGAACGACGGACGCGAACGTCCGATGAGTGGTCTGCGTCAGCACATCCTCGAGGATGCTGCCGATGTCAAGCACCTGCAGGTGACCGCAATTATCCGTATAGTCGGCTTTCGCTCCGATCAAGGACTGGGACAATTCCAGCGCCGCCGTCTGTTGCAGCCGTGGGCCGAATTCCGGTATCTCCATACGGCTGCTGCATCCGATCGACAAAATTTCTGTCAAAACGATGGTGAGCCGGTAGGCGTTGAATCGGAAACGCAGTTTTCCCAAGGGGACAGAGGTGGTACGCAGACTTGTGGGCATGGAAGGACTGTAAAAGTACCGGAATCACCGTCCGAAAGCAACTTGTCAGGCCTGGTCTGCTACTTTATCCTACCGCTCTATGCGCGTCCTTGGTGTAGCGAACATGCGCGATTCGGCGGCGGCGCTGGTCGAGAACGGCCGAATTGTGGCGGCGGCTGAAGAAGAGCGCTTCGTCCGGATCAAGCACGTTACGGCCCTGCCCATTCAGGCTATACGGTTTTGTCTTGCGACCGCCGGGGTGCGTCTCAAGGATGTCGACGCCGTGGCCGTGCCCTGGAAATATTGGCAAGTCGGCCGCCGTGCGTCGCTGGCTCTCGGTGCGATGCTGCGCTCGCCGCAGCTCTGCCGGATCAAAGGCCGCCGCAGCCTCGAGCGACTTGCGCAAGAGTGGAAGGAATTGGTTTTTCTTCGTCGCTATCTCTCCCAACGAGTCGACGGGACGGCTTGTCCCCGTCCGGTCTTTCTCGATCACCACCTCTGTCATGCGGCGAGCGCGATGGCGGTATCGCCTTTCGAGCGTGCGGCGATCCTGGTGGTCGACGGCGCGTCGGAATCCCACACCACGATGCTGGCCGAGACGCACCGGCACGATATCCGCGTGCTCACACGGGTTTCCCTTCCCCATTCGCTCGGGCAGTTCTATGCGGCGATCACTTCTTACCTGGGATTCAAGCCGGACTACGATGAATACATCGTCATGGGACTGGCCGCATACGGCGAACCCTGTTTTGCTCGGACGCTGCGGAAGGAGGTATTGTCTCTTTTGCCGGACGGCACCTTTCGCCTCAATACCGGTCTGTTGGATTTTCACCTGGCGAGAGAGCGGCGCTTCGTCGCCAAATTCGTGGAGCTATTCGGCAGGCCGAGATCGCCCCACGAAGAGGTGACGCAGCGCCATCGCGATATGGCGGCCAGCGCCCAGTTGGTCTTGGAAGAGACGCTCCTGCACCTGGCTCGTCGCCTTAAAACCCTGACGCGCCTCGATCGGCTTTGCCTGGCCGGGGGAGTGGCCTACAATTGCGTGGCCAACAGCCGGTTACAGCAAGAGGCGGGCTTTCAAGACATCTTTGTGCCGCCGGCAGCGGGGGATTCCGGGGCGGCTCTTGGCGCAGCGCTCTGGCTGACTCACCGGCGTGGCGGTCTGACCGACCGCACTGTTATGCGCCACGCCTCCTGGGGGCCTGGATATAGCGAACAGTCCTGCAAAGAGGCCGCCGATCGAGCCGGCTTGCAAGTCGAATCGCTTCCGGACGTGCCGTTGTGCGAGAAAGTCGCGGGGGAACTCGCGCGTGGCCGCTTGGTGTTCTGGTTTCAGGATCGGATGGAGTTTGGCCCGCGTGCCTTGGGCAATCGGAGCCTGCTGGCTGATCCCCGCCGCGAGGACATGCGGGCGCTGATCAATGCGAAGGTGAAGCTTCGAGAACCGTTCCGCCCCTTTGCGCCCTCGGTGCTGGAAGAGCGAGCCGGCGAATACTTCGAACTACGAAGACCTTCCCCTTTCATGCTGTTTACGGCGCCCGTGTTGGCATCCGCGAAGGGAACGATTCCAGCCGTCGTGCATGTCGACGGGTCGGCGCGAGTGCAAACGGTCGATGGCGACTCGAATCCCCGCTACCGCCTGCTGCTTGAAACGTTCGGCCGGCTGACCGGCGTTCCAGTACTCCTCAACACCTCCTTCAATGTGAACGAGCCGATCGTCTGTACACCGGAGGATGCCGTGTCCTGTTTTCTCAGGACGGACGTGGAATGGCTCGTGATGGGAAATCTGTTGGCACGACGATCGATGAAACAGGATGGAGTCGTTGAGCCAGAGCGATGAGTCATCGATCATGAAAGGAGGCGTCAGCCCTTCACAAGACCAGGCTCAGTCCTCAATTGTCGGCCCTCAGTCCTTCGGAAGTCCAGCACTCAACGTGTTACTGTTGCTCTTCATCCTCAACTTTACGCTCCAGCCCTTAACCGAACCGGATTTCGGGTGGCACCTGCGAACCGGATTGGATCTGCTCGCCCATGGGTGGCAGCTGCCTTCGTTAGATCCTTATTCCCATACGATGCCGGACTGGCGCTGGGTGGAACATGCCTGGCTGACCGATGCGCTGATCGGAGCCATCTACGGTCAGTGGGGCGGACTCGGTGTCATTGTCTTGTTCGGCCTAATAGCTGCCGCTGCCTGGTTGATCGCCAGTAGTATCGCCTCCAGCCGGCTGCGCTATCGCTCGCTGGCTTGCACTCTTTCGCTCTGGGCCGCGCTTCCCTATCTCGGGGCCAGGACCCAACTGGTCTCGTTGCTGGGACTTGCTGTTCTGATGTACGTTTTGGCACGCGGAGCAGAGAGATGGTGGGCAATCCCACCACTATTTTTGCTGTGGGCAAACCTCCATGGTGGATTCACCGTCGGATTATTTTTCTTGATAGTGCTCGTGCTGGGGACAGCGACGGTCCGGTGGACGCTCGTCCGATCGCCACGACTCTCGTCCCGTCTCGATGAAGTCCTCCTGTCGCAGCGCGATCTCAATCGGTTGGTCCTCATTACCGGACTGTCCGCGCTGATGACGTTTGCGAATCCCTATGGATGGCGCTTGCATGAGGAAATCTTCGACTCCTTGTCGGATCAGTTCATGCTCGACACCTTGCAAGAATGGCAGCCTCTTTCTCTGGCGACGGGAGCCGGCCGCGCCTATGTGCTCTACCTGGTCGGATTGTCGATCGCCATGCTGTTCTGGTATCGACGATTCGAACCGGTGCGCTGGGGGCTGTGGATCGTGTTTCTGTTGCTCTCGCAGCGCCATATGCGGAACATTCCAATCTTTTTGATCGTCAGTCTGCCTCTCTGCGTCGATCTCTTGGCAGCGGCGTTGGGCCGCCTCGAATCTCGACTTCCTCGCGATCGTGCGGCGGCCAAGCGATGGCTGTTCGCAGTGACCTGCGCCGTGGCCATTTTCCTCGCCTGGTTGGGGCCGGATCATCTGCAGCATGTCATCCGGTCCGGGACCGAGCCGGCTCGGTATTTCAGAGAAACGTCTTATCCGATCGAAGCAGTGGAATGGCTTCAATCCCATCATGATCGCGTGGGAGCCAGCTTGTACAACGACTATGGCTACGGAGGGTTCTTGCTCTGGTGGTTGCCGGAAGCCAAAATCTTTATCGATGGGCGCATGCCGGCCTGGCGGATCGGCCGGCGCAATATATTTGAAGACTATGTCGCTCTGACGGCGACGGAGCCTCCGGCCCTGTCCGTACTGGACAAGTATGCCGTCGATTCGGCGCTCGTACGGCGTCATAGCTCGCTGGAGCGGGCGCTGGAGCATGAACCGGCGTGGGTGCGAGTCTATGAGGATGAGAAGGTTTCGATTTATGTGCGGTCTTGAACCTGACTTTTCAACATCCTGCTAGCGATTGAGAGGAAAGCCCCAGTGGGTGGAGCGACGAGGAGCGAAGCGAGGAGATAAAGATGGAGCGCCGTACAATCCTTTATGGTTGTTCTGCCTGATGATCGCCAATTCCCGCATCATGGTGAATCCGTCGCGCAGGACGCGAACCTTTGAACCTGGTTGGTCGGCCCAATTGACGGGGATTTCCGCAATCCGATAGCCACGCCGTTGGGCGACGTAGAGCAATTCAAGATCGAAACCGTAGCCCTCGACGGTCGAGACGGCAAACAGGTCGTCCGCGACTGCCCGCCGGAACAGTTTGAACCCGCATTGCGTGTCAGAGATTCCCTGAATTCCGCCCAGCCGTACGGCCTGATTGAAGACTCCTCCGAGGACGGTTCGATACAGCCTGGCCTGCACGACAAAGTCCGGCAATCGGGAGGCCAAAGCGCGCGAACCGATCGCGAGATCCACGCCCTGCTCCATGGCTTTTTCCAGCCGAGCCAGTTCTTCGATCGGGGTGGCGCCATCCGCATCTGTAAATAACCGAAATTCTCCGACTGCCGCTTGCATGCCTCGCCTGACCGCCGCGCCTTTGCCCCGCCGCATGGGCAGACGAAGCAGCTGCACTCCCGAAGCGGAACGTGAAAAAGCCGCTACGACGGAGGCCGTCGCATCGGTGCTGCCGTCATCCACGACGAGCACCTCGTAAGAATGTTCCCGAGCGCGCATATGAGCGACAATGTTCTGGAGATAAGGAAGAATCCGATCGGCTTCGTTATGGGCGGGGATGATGATCGACAGATGGATCTTGGACTCGATGGCGTCTCGAAACAGCATCGAAAGACCGGCTTTCTGTTCAGCTCACCGCGACAGCCTCTGAAAACAACGCCGGTACGGTACCCGAGCCGCGAGGCGATTACAAGGGGGTATACCGGTTGACAGATCTGGCTTGCCGGAGCGAACGTATATGGAATAACCAGTCAACGATCAGCGTCTCAACAGGAGGTGGGAGATGCGCTATCCGATGAGAGTTTTCTGTAGCCTGCTTGGTCTCGCACTGTTGGTGTCCTGCGCGTCGGCCGTCCCGCCAGCGAGGATCGGTAGCTACATATCTCCCGAACGCAACGCAAGCGACGAAGCTCTCAGCCAGATCGAGCAGGGGCCGCTCCAAGCCGGGTTAGTGTTGGTTTCCGACACGTCAGATCCTGGCGCCGCCCCGAACCTTCCCGACGAGGCGTTCGTTCGACTGGGCGAGAGCCTGAAACAGAATATCGTGCGGTCTCTTCCGGTGACGATCAAAGAGGTGATTCCCGCCGATCACATCAGGCCGCAGCCGAACGGAGATTGGGCGCAGTTTGCAGACTTGGCCAGGCAACGAGGGCTCGATTATTTGGCCGTGGTAGTGCTGTCGAGCACGGAGCAGGAATATCCGGTTACGCTCTTCCTCGGCTGGACGACTCACGCTCAACCGGGATTCCGGCGCGACAACTGGTCCCTCGTCGAGTTCGCGCTGTTGGATTTGAAGAACAACCGGACGCTCATGGAGGCGGAAGGGCGCGGCTGGGCCACCTTGGATCGTCCGACGGCTCCTGGCATCAATCAATGGTATCCCGTGGTCTATCTAAGGCCTCAAGATCCAGAGCGCCGCATCTGGCCTCCGACCTATGAAGGAGCGCCTAATACCCTCCGAGTGGTCTCCTTCGATCAGGCAGCCAAGCGCCTCGTCGTGAAGTTGCAAAATTCATGGCGCGGTCAGATGGAAGCCGAGGCGGAAGCCAGACAAAGCCACTCTTAACTCGGCATCGGCAAGTCTGCTCGAGGCAGTTCCGAGGTCCCTTCGACGTTCTACAAGCCGTCCGAAGGGACTCTGCAAACGGTGAAGCTCCAACGTCTGTTACTCTTGAGCCACGATCGATCACGGTCGCTCGATTTCACAAGCACGGGAACGACTCGCCGCATAAGGCGTTTAGGCAGGCCTGGGGAGGGCTCGCCTCACGCCTGAACGTGCTGTGTAAGGACGGCTTGGCCTCTCGGGGCTACACGCGCCGCCTCGCTTGGTGCCGGGCGGGTTCGTTATCATGAATAATGTTGGTCTGCGTCATGAATAATGTTGGTCTGATTGTCTTTGAAGGCGCAGGAATAGATGGTGTAGAATACACCGTTCATCCGGCTCATATCGTCTTTTCACACCCTCTGGAGGAACGTGGTTATGTCGAAGTGGAGTAGGGACTTCAAGAGCCTTCTCGTACTAGGTTGTGCGTTGAGCCTGCTTGCCAGCTGGCCCGCCGCTGAGGCAGCTGGAATCCCACCCGGGATGGCTCAGGGATTCTCGGACATTGTCAAGAAAGTCACTCCTGCGGTGGTCAATATTGCGGTGACCGGCGGGGCAGAGGGGGGCCGTGGACGGCGACCCCTTCCGCCAGGCCCCTTCGGCGGTCCGCCCGGAGGGCCGCCCGGCGGGCCACCAGGCGGAGAGGAACCGGGCGGCGAGCTGCCCACTCCTCCACCGATGCCTCCCGGTCCACATGGCAGGCCTGATCAAAGTGCCGGTTCCGGCGTCATTCTTGATTCGAACGGCTACATCGTCACGAACAATCACGTCGTCGAAGGAGCGACACAAATTACGGTGACACTCAGCGATCGCCGTGAGTTCACCGCCAAGATCGTGGGTGCCGATCCAAAAACAGATCTGGCGGTCGTGAAGATCGAGGCGAAGGACTTGCCCTCGGTGAAGTGGGCAGAGTACGAGAAGCTTGAAGTCGGGGATTTGGTTCTTGCGATCGGCAGTCCCTTCGGTCTGAGTTCCACGGTGACCCTGGGCATCATCAGCGCCCTCGGGCGCGGGAACGTCGGCATCGCCGATTATGAAGACTTCATTCAGACCGACGCGGCGATCAACCCGGGGAACTCCGGCGGCGCATTAGTCAACATGAACGGAGATCTGATCGGGATCAATACCGCCATCTTTTCGAGAACCGGCGGGTCGGAAGGGATCGGATTCGCTATTCCCAGCAGCATTGCCCTTGACATCGTCGAGAGCCTGCAGAAGACAGGCAAGGTCGTGCGCGGCTGGATGGGCGTTGCGATTCAGGAAATCACGCCCGCGCTGGCCAAGTCCTTCAAGTTGCCGGAGCAGCGGAAGGGCGTCCTCATCAGCGACGTAAACGAAAACGGCCCTTCCCATGCAGCCGGAGTCAAGCGCGGAGACGTCGTGGTCGCGTTTAACGGGAAAGAAGTGCAAAGCGTCAGTCAGTTACGCAATCTCGTGGCTCGTACCGTGGTCGGCAGGGACGCCCAGATCAAGATTTTGCGGGACGGCAAGGAACAGACGCTGTCAGTCAAGGTAGCTGAACGGCCGTCCGATGAAATGTTGGCGAAGAAAGAACCGGCTCCACCGAAGGAGCCGGGCGATCAAATCAAGCCGCCCGACAATGTGCTGGCCTCCCTGAGAGTGCAGACATTGGACAACGCGATGATGAGCCAGCTGAATATTCCCGCGAGGACAGCGGGCGTGGTGGTGTCGTCGGTGGAGCCCGGTGGCGCGGCCGAAGCGGCAGGCATTCAGCGCGGCGATGTGATTCAGGAAGTGAACCACGAGGTCGTGAAAAGTCTGGACGACTATCAAAAAGCCGCGCAAAAAATAAAGAAGGAGGAGCTGGCCGTCCTGCTTCTCAGCCGGCAGGGAAACAACCTGTTCGTCGCGGTCAATCCGAAATAGCCAGGACTCTTGTGCCGATGCGGGAGGCACCGGGTAGGAAATGCCGAGGACGGTGTGCTGAACGATCTCAATCGGTGGCTGCAAGATTCCGTCTTCAAGCCGCTGGAAGACAAAAAAATGCCGGTCATGGAGCACCTCGTCGAGCTCCAGGTCCGGCTGACGAGGGCCGTGATCGTAACGGCCGTCGTGTTTGTCGGTACGTTCTTTTACGCCGACGCTCTCGTGAAATGGCTCCGAGTCCCGCTCCAAAACATGTTCGTGCCCGGTTCCCTTTCTTGGGTACCGACTGATTTGCCGACCGTGCCGTTTGTGTTTCTGGCGCCGGCGGAAGCGCTCTGGCAGAACGTCAAGGTCGCCGGCCTCTTCGCGCTCGTCTTTGCCACTCCTTACATCTTGTTTGAAATCTGGCAATTCGTCGTGCCGGGGCTCCACGCGCAGGAACGGCGTTTCGTTGGGCCATTCGTGTTTCTGAGCGCCTTGGCCTTCTATGCCGGCGTCGGGTTTTCCTTCTTCTTCGTGTTGCCGTTCGCCTTGAACTTTCTCGTGTCGTACGGCGTCAACGCCGGCTTCGTTCCGCAACTCTCCATCGCCCAGTATGTGGGATTCGCCTTGTGGTTCCTAATGGTGTTCGGATTGATCTTCGAGGTGCCGCTGGCCATCACCTTGATGGCGAAACTCGGCTGGGTCGATGCGCCGGTTCTCAAGCGCTACCGAAAGTGGGCCCTCTTGGGGGCGTTCATCGTCGCGGCGATCTTGACTCCGACACCGGATCCCTTCAATCAATGTCTGATGGCGCTGCCGATGTATGTTTTTTATGAAGTCGGGATTGTGAGCGCAGGATTTTTTAATAAAAAGAAGGCGGCGCAGGCTGCTAGTGACAAGTCCATGGCGCCGATCGGAGGCCGTCCCGGCAAAGCCATGACGCCGGCCATGTCCGGCGCAGCCGGAGGCGAATACGTCGGCGTACCGCCCGGCCGAAACTCGTGAGCTACTTTTTCAACAGCCTGCTGGAAAGGGTATCAGATGCCTCGTGAACTGAACATCATTCAGACTCCGACCTCCGGCAGCGGCGATGCCTGCACCTACATGTGGGCCTGCGCCATTTGCGAGGAGAACGAATCCTGCCAAAAGGACAAGGAAGGACACAGCCGGTGGCTCGTCGCCAAACGGATGGAGCGGATCGAGTACAAAGTGCTCATCATGAGCAACAAGGGCGGCGTTGGGAAGAGCACCTGCACGACCAATCTCGCGGTGAGCCTGGCGCTCAAGGGATGGCATGTCGGAATCTGCGATATGGACATTCATGGGCCGAACATTCCCAAGATGGTCGGAGCCGAAGGCCAGAAGCTCAAAATCAGCACGTCCGGCGGCATCATTCCCTTTCAGGCCTACAATTTGAAAATTGCCTCGATGTCCTTCCTGCTTCAGAATCCCGACGATCCCATCATTTGGCGCGACGCCTACAAATACGAATTCATCAATCAACTGCTCGGCGGCGTGGAATGGCAAGACTTGAATTTTTTGTTGATCGATCTGCCGCCTGGTACCGGCAATGAATCGGTGACCACCATCGACCTGCTCGGCAATGTCAGCGGCGCGGTGATCGTCACGACGCCGCAGGAAGTGGCGCTGTTGGACTCCCGTAAGTCGGTCACCTTCTGCAAGGACAGCGAAGTGCCGATCATCGGCATCATCGAGAATATGAGCGGGCTGGAATGTCCCCATTGCCACCACCAGATCGAAGTGTTTCGAAAGGGCGGTGGCGAGGCGTCGGCTCACGATATGGGCGTGCCGTTCCTCGGGCGGATTCCGATTGACGAGCCCGTGCGCCGTGGCGGCGATACCGGCGTTCCCATCGTCGTCAGCGCGCCCGATTCCCCGCCCTCGCGGGCGCTGTTCGCTCTGGCGGAGCGAGTGGCCCAGCAGGTGTCGATTGCCTCGTACGCGCGACA
>Ga0114129_10005473_pt1 | contig 17950 bp, 12 predicted proteins | sample RhiMetdeltSRZDD1_FD_80071 | JGI IMG/M metagenome (GOLD analysis project Ga0114129, IMG submission 80071) | Populus rhizosphere microbial communities from Tennessee, USA - Rhizosphere MetaG P. deltoides SRZDD1 (version 2) (version 2) | ecosystem: Host-associated > Plants > Roots > Rhizosphere >...
CGGCGATCGCCGCCGCCGGCGGACTCGTCGTCGCGAACTGGCTGCGCGACGCGCTCGCGCTGCTGACGCCGCCGCGCGGTGGTGTCCTGCTGCGTCTACCCGGCGCCCTCGACTGGCGCGTCGTCGCGACGAGCGCCGGCGTCTGCGTGATCGCGACGCTGCTGTTCGGGCTCGTGCCGGCGGTCCTGACGAGCAACATCGATCTCGCCGGCGCGCTGCGATCGGAATCGAGTGGCGTGATTGGCGCCCGCAGCAGGACATGGGTGCGGTCGACGCTGGTGCTGGTGCAGGTGTCGTTGAGCTTCGTGCTGCTGGTCGGCGCGGGCCTCTTGATCCAGAGCTTGCAGGCGGTTCGCACCGCGAGCCCGGGGTTCGCGACCGAAGGCGTGTTGACGACGGGAATCGACTTGTTCACGGCGGGCTACGCGCCGCAGCGCGCGAAGAATTTTCAGGACCAGCTGATCGATCGGCTGCAGGCGCTGCCCGCGGTCGAGTCGGTCGCGTTCTCGCGCATGACGCCCTTCAGCTATCGCACCTATTCGACGGCGCCGATCGCCGTCGACGGATACGATGCGCCGCCCGATCAGCAGCCGACCGCGGAGTACAACGAAATCGGTCCCGGGTTTCTCGCGACGATCGGCATCCCGCTCGTCGAGGGGCGCGAGTTCACGCGCGCAGACGACGAGAGGGCGCCGCTCGCGGCGGTGGTGGACGAAACGATGGCGGGGCAGTTCTGGAGCGGCGTCGACCCGGTCGGCCGGCGCGTGAAGGTGCGAGATCGATGGATGCAGATCGTCGGCGTCGCGCGCAACGCCAGATACCGGAATCTGTTCGAGACGCCGAAACCGTTTTTTTATGTCGCGCTGCGCCAGAACTTCTCGGCGACGACCGCCTTGCACGTCAGAACGGCGCAAGGTCCGGCCGCGCTCGCGCCCGCGCTGGTGCGCGAGATCCACGCGCTCGACTCGAACGTCACGCCGTCGGAGCTCATCACGATGCGCGAGCAGGTGGAGCGCACGACGGCGGCGCAGCGGATCTCGGTGACGATTCTCGTCGGCTTCGGCGGGCTCGCGCTCGTGCTGGCGGCGATCGGACTCTACGGCGTCATGGCAGCCACGGTCTCGCAGAGCTCGCGAGAGCTGGCGTTGCGGATGGCGCTCGGCGCGGAGGCCTCGGATCTGCTGCGCCTCGTTCTCTCGAAAGGTCTCGCGCTGACCGCAGCCGGCATCGTCCTGGGACTGGTCGCGGCGCTGCAGGCGACACGTCTGCTCGGCTACCTTTTATATCAGGTGAGCCCGCGGGACCCGCTCGCGTTCGGGTCGGCCTTCGTCGTGATTTGCGCCGCATCGCTCGTCGCGTGTGTCGTGCCCGCGTGGCGCGCGACGCGAACGGATCCAGTTTGCGCGCTGCGGGGCTAGACAAAACGTGATTCTCTCTGCTGTCGTCGCTGCGATGCTCGTCGCGGGTCAGCCGCATTCGGCCGCCTTCTGGCACCAAATCGCGCAGAACAAGTACACCGTTCCGGCCGACGGCAATCTCACCGCGTCACTTCTGCGGATCACGAAGGTTGTGCGCGCTAGAATCCCGATGGAGGGCGCATGGCCGAGACACATCCACTGAATGCCGAGATCTCACGATTGAACGCGATGGAGCGCCGCATCATCGACCGGTTCATTCATCGGCAGCGCGTGGCTCGTGACATCACCGCGATCCCGGTGAGCGTCGGAGACCGCGTGGCGGACCGCGTCGCGTCGTTCGGAGGCAGCTGGACCTTCATCGGGTTGGCCCTCGCCGCCATTTCGGTGTGGATGTTGATCAACATGGTGTCGGGCAAGCCGTTCGATCCGTATCCTTACATTCTGCTGAACCTGGTTCTATCGTGTCTGGCCGCCCTCCAGGCGCCCATCATCATGATGAGTCAGAACCGCCAGTCGGCCCACGACCGCCTCGACGCGCAGCACGATTACGAGGTGAACACCAAAGCGGAGCTGGAAATCGTGGCGCTGCACGCGAAGCTCGATGAGATCCGCGACCAGAAGTGGGTCGAGTTGATGCAGCTGCAGGAGCAGCAGCTGGCGTTGCTGACACAGCTCGCCCATTCGTGAACCTCCCGCGTGAACAACCTCTCAACCGTCGGCACCTGATGTCCGTCTAATCGGCCATGAACACTCTGCTCGGCGACATTCGCTACGGCGTGAGGATCCTCTTCAAGCGTCCCGGCCTGAGCGCGCTCGCCGTCGTCGCGCTCGCCGTCGGCATCGGCCTGACGACGACGATGTTCAGCATCGTGTATGCGGCGGCGCTCAAGGGCCTGCCGTACGAGCGATCGGATCGCCTCGTTGCGATCTTCCGCAACCGTCCCGCGCAGGGCATTCAGTTCATGGGTGTGACCATTCACGACTTCATGGACTGGCGCGAGCAGCAAAAGAGCTTCGAGGCGATCGCCGCGTTTTACGTGGAGACCGTCAACGTCGCCGGATCCGAAGGACGACCGATCCGCTACTACGGCGCGTACGCGAGCGCGAACCTGTTCGACATTCTGCGCGTGCGGCCGATCGTCGGCCGGACGTTCCGTCCGGACGAGGATCAGTCGTCGGCGCCGCCCGTGATGATCCTCAGCTATCGCGCGTGGCAGGACCGATTCCATGGCGACCCTGAGATCGCCGGCCGGCACGTGCGCGCCAACGCCGAGATGACGACCATCGTCGGCGTCATGCCGCAGAACTTCGATTTTCCCGGACAGCTCGACGCGTGGCTGCCGCTGCGGCTCGATCCGCTCGCGTACCGGCGTGGTTCCGGTCCGGCGTTCGAGAACACGCAGCTCAACACGATCGGAAGACTCAGGGATGGCGTGCCTTTCGAAGCGGCGCAGACGGAGATGTCGGGCATCGCGAAGCGGATCGCCGCGGCGCATCCTGAATCGAACGAGGGGATCGGCGTCACGCTGCAGCGCCAGAACGACACGTGGATCGGTCCGGAGGCGCGGGCGATGCTGCTCACGATGCTCGCGGCGGTGTTCGGCGTGCTGCTGATCGCGTGCGCGAACGTCGCGAATCTCCTCCTCGCGCGGACGGCGGTGCGCACGCGGGAAATCGCGATCCGGATGGCGCTCGGCGCCGGACGCGCGCGAACGATTTCGCAACTGCTCGCCGAAACGCTCGTCCTCGCGTCCGTCGGCGCGGCAGCCGGTCTCCTCGTCGCGAAGGCGGGCATCGACTTGTTCGACGCCTCGACCGCGAACCTGGATCTCCCGCTCTGGCTCACCGCGCGCTTCGATCCGGCGGTCGCGCTGTTCGTGCTCGCGCTCACGCTGCTCTCTGCGGTCCTCGCCGGCACGCTGCCGGCGCTGCGCGCGTCGAAGGGGGACGCGGCCGAGATTCTCAACGACGAGTCGCGCGGATCGTCGGGGCTGCGCGTCGGCCGGATCAGCCGGGTGCTCGTCGTCGCGCAGCTCTCGTTCTCATGCGGACTGCTCGTCGCCGCAGGCCTGATGATCCGGAGCATCGTCAACGTCGCGCGGTTCGATTACGGCTTCAATACCGCGAACGTCTATACCGGGAGGCTCGGACTGTTCGCGAAGGACTATCCGACGCCGGCGGCGCAGCGGCAGTTCTACGATCGCGCGCGGCAGAGGGTCGCGAGCCTGCCGGGCGTCCGCACGGTCGCCTTCACGTCCGATCTGCCGGCGCGTGGGTCGTCGCAGATGCAGCGGCTCTCGGTGGACGGCGCCGCGTATCCCACGGAACAGGATCATCCGCGCGCGCGGCGCATCGTGATCGCACCCGGCTACTTCGACGTGTTCGACGTGAAGCCAATCGCGGGCCGCGTGTTCAGCGACGCCGATCGCGAGGGCAGTCTGCCGGTCGCGATCGTCAGCCAGCGGTTCGTGCAGCACTTCCTCGGCCGCGGCGATCCACTCGGCCGGCGCATCCGGCTCGGCGACGACGCCGCGCCGTGGCGGCAGATCGTTGGCGTCGTGCCCGACATGCACATCGGCGGCATCTTCGCCCAGTTCGAGGTGCGCGACGAGGGCGTCTATCTGCCGCTTGCGCAGAACGTCATCAACTTCATGAGCCTGATCGTACGGACCGAACGCGATGCCATGACGTACGCGTCGTCGATTCAGAGCGAGGTGAACAAGATCGATCCGGCGCTGCCGCTCTACTGGGTGCGTTCGCTCGACCAGCAGTACGGAATGGACACGTGGTTCTTCCGCGCGTTCGGCACGCTCTTCATGGTGTTCGGCTTTGCCGCGCTCGCGCTCGCGGTCGTCGGACTGTACGGCGTGATGTCGTTCTCGGTCGCCCAGCGGACGCGTGAGATCGGCGTCCGGATGGCGCTCGGCGCCCAGGCGCGCCGCATCCTGCAGCTCGTGCTCGGACAAGGCGGGCTCCAGCTCGGGATTGGCGTGCTCGTCGGCGTTGGCTTCGCCGCCGTGCTCTCGCGTGCGCTGCAGGCGATGCTGTTCGGCGTCAATCCATGGGATCCCGTCGTCTTTGCCGTCGTCGTCGCGACGCTGAGCGTGTCGGGGTTTGCGGCCTGCCTCATTCCGGCCGCGCGAGCGATGCGCCTCGATCCGCTCGATGCGCTCCGGTACGAGTGAGTGAACGCGCGCGCGGTCGAAGAGCTCAGTGGGGTCGACTGCGGAATGTGAATCCGCTGATGCCGTGCAGAATTAGGACGGCGACGATCGCCTCGGCGGCGTGAGTCGCGGCGGGCCCGGACCTCAACGACACCAGCAGAATCGGTAAGAACAGCACCAGCATGATGACGCCAGCCGGGTTGAACCGCATCGTTTCATCTCGCATCGCGTCGCACGCCGACGCCTGAGAGCGTCGTCAAGCGGGTTCGTCGATCGTGCTAGACTCCGCACGCCTTGGGCGGCCCGCTCGACGAAAACTCGACGAAGACGGTGTAGCATGCGCGTGACCAACATTGTGATGCGGAGCGCACTCGCGGCCGCCTTCATCGGGGGTCTCACGTTCCCGCTGTCGGGGCAGGTCGCCTCACCGGCCGTTCCCCAAGCCGTCACGCGGGGCGCCGTGCTGTTCCGGCAGGAATGCATGTTCTGCCATGGTGTTTCCGCTCGTGGCGGGATGCGAGGGCCGGACCTGACAACAGGGATGTGGAGTCACGGCGGGACCGATGCGGATCTTGCGGCCACGATCAGCCGTGGCGTTCCGGGCACGGCGATGCCGGCCAATAATCTCACTGACGATGAGATATCGGAGATCGTCGCGTACCTCCGAACGCTGCAACAGCCGACCGCGATCAGCGCCGGCGATCACAAGCGCGGTGAGAATCTGTTCTTCGGCACGGCTCGCTGCTCATCCTGCCACATCGTCAACGGACGCGGCGGACTGCTCGGACCGGAGCTCTCGACCGTGGGCTCGGCGCGATCGCGCGCGTACATCGTCGAGTCGATTCGCGAGCCCGGACGGCAGCTGACGCAGAACCGCGCGTTCGGCGATTCGATCGCGTCGAAGTACGACACGGTGACGGCGGTCACGTCCGACGGCCGAACGATCGTCGGTGTGCCGATGAACGAAGACACGTTCACGGTGCAACTGATGGACACGAGCGAGCGCGTTCACAGTCTTCAGAAAAAATCGCTGAAAAGTCTTCGTCACGAAGATCGATCGTTGATGCCGGCGTACGACCTCAATCGGCTCAGCAGCTCCGATCTGGACGATCTCGCGGCGTACCTGCAGTCGCTCCGCAACACCTCGTCAGCTCCGAAGGGCGGCTCGCGTGAAAACCGCTAGAACATTCGCGCTGGGGCTCTGCCTCGCCGCGTCGTCCGTGTCGGCGCAGGTGACGCCGGAGCGGCTCGTCGACGCGGCCCGCGAACCGCAGCAATGGCTGATGTACGCGGGCTCGTACGATGGCAGCCGCTTCAGCGCGCTCGACCAGATCAACCGGACGAACGTGCAGCGCCTCGCGCTGCAATGGGTGTTTCAGACCGGCGTGCGCGGCCGGCACGAGACGACGCCGATCGTGATCGACGGCGTGTTGTATTTGACGGCGCCTCAGAACCACGCGTATGCCGTGGACGTGCGCACCGGGCGCCCGCTCTGGCACTACGAGCGCAACCTGCCGAAAACGATGTCGCTCTGCTGCGGCCCGCAGAACCGGGGGCTCGCCGCGCTCGGCGACCGCGTCTTCATGGGCACGCTCGACGCCCACGTGGTCGCGCTCGATGCGAAGACCGGCCGCGTGCGCTGGGATGTTGCGGCGGCGGACGCGGACAAGGGGTTCAGCTTCACCGGCGCGCCGTTGATCGTGAAGGACAAGGTCATCGTCGGTGTGGCCGGCGGAGAGTTCGGCGTTCGCGGTTTCATCGATGCGTACGACACGGAGTCCGGCCGTCGCGCGTGGCGGTTCTACACGATTCCCGGCGAAGGAGAGCGCGGCGTCGACACCTGGAAGGGCGACTCGTGGAAGCGGGGCGGCGCTCCGGCATGGGTCACCGGCTCGTTCGATCCCGAGCTCAACACGCTCTACTGGGGCACCGGCAACCCCGGACCTCAGATGTACGGTCCCAACCGGCTGGGCGACAACTTGTACTCGGATTCGCTGGTCGCCCTCGACCCCGACACCGGCGCGCTGAAGTGGCATTTTCAATTCACTCCGCACGACGTGCACGACTGGGACTCCACGCATACGCCGATCCTCATCGACGAGACGATTGCCGGCAGGCCGCGCAAGCTGGTGGCGGTTGCGAATCGCAACGGGTTCTTCTACGTGCTCGATCGCGTCACCGGCGCATTCCTGCTGGCGAGACCGTACACGCAGGTGACATGGGCGAAGGAGATCGATGCCAATGGTCGTCCGGTGCTCGTGCCGAACACCGATCCCAGCGCCGAGGGCACACGCGTGTGTCCGAGTGGGACCGGTGGAACGAACTGGCACTCGCCGTCCTATAGCCCGCGAACGCGCCTGTTCTATTTCTTCAGCTACGAGCAGTGCGACATGTTCATGTCGGACGAGAAGCTCGAGCCGCCCTATCGTCCCGGACGGTTGTTCATCGGCAGCGCATTTTTTCCGATGCCCGCCGAGAAGACCGAGACCGCGGTCCGTGCCGTGGATCCCAAGACGGGCACGGTGCGGTGGACGTTCAAGCAGTTCGCGGACGCCTGGGCTGGCGTTTTTTCGACGGCTGGAGGGCTCGTGTTCTCCGGCGACGGCCAGGGCAATTTCATCGCGCTGGACGCAGATACCGGCCGCGATCTATGGCACATCCAGTTGGGCGCCGCGATCCAAACCGCCGCGGTGAGCTTCGCCGTCGACGGCCGCCAGTACATCGCGGTCGTCGCCGGAGACGCGCTGTTTGCGCTCGCGTTGCGGACGGAGCCGTAACGAAAGACGCAAGTGCGTCGCGACGCTCACTCTTACTCGGTTTCGTCGGCCATGTAGTTCGAGGCCATCCACCAGGCTCTGAGCGAATGGCCGCTGGCTGTTTCATGTTCTTCGCTACGCCGCTTCGCTTCGGCGAGTTGCGGATAGTGTGATTCGAGCAACGCTCGCATTTCGTCGTCCGGCATGTTCGCGATCGAAAAGATCCAACCGATCCTGAATTCAGACACGTTACGGCCCGAGGCGACGACGATGTTTCGCAATCGCGTGCGAAGCTCGTGATTGTCGGCGGCCCAGGCGGCGGAGCGCGCGGACGAGCCGCCGGCACTCGGTGCAGTGAAGGCCTGCCCACGGATTCCGCATGGTGTGCCGCGAGAGTATAAGGTAGATTCACCGCCAGTCCAGAGACTGAGGAGGCCGAGAGATGCCGCGAAGATTTCGGATGCGTCGCATTCGGCGCGTGATCGTCTGCGTCGGAATTGTCTGGGCAGGTTCGGCTGGTTCGACGACTCGCGCGCAGCAGCCGCAGACGCCGCCGGCGACGTCGGCGACGGCAGTCCCGGTCGAGGCCGCAGGATTCGTCGGGAAGACCGCAATGCTCGATACGACTGGCTACTCGATCGGCCGGCGAATCTTTGCGCCGGGATCGCACAATGCCACGTGGCACATGCACACGGCGGGGCAGTTGATCTTCGCGGAGTCCGGTCACGGGCGGTTTCAGATCAAGGGGCAACCGATTCACGAGCTCGCGCCGGGCGACAGCGGTTTCATTCCCGGCGGCATGATGCACTGGCACGGATCGGTGCCGAACGAGAGCTTCACGATGACGTTCGTCACGATGGGAGCGAGCACCACGTCACAAGGTGAAGCGATCACCGACGACGTGTACCTCGGCAGGAAGTGACGTCGCCCGTCGCAAAAGACTCTCGACGAGCAGCGGCACCATCATGGCTCGGCGCGCTCACCGCATGTACGGTGCGATGTTGTTCTCGATCGCGCCCTTTTCGCGCGGATGGTGTCTGAAGAAGAGCGATCGTTATCCCAGGGGACGATGGCGTACGTCGATCTGGCGGTACTGAATCTAACAGAATGGTCCTGTCAGCGGTTCCAGGCGCTGACGGGCAGGACCAACGTGTGGCTTGCGGCGCAGCTCACGAACCTCAGCATCATCGTGTACTTCGTCCTGTGGGCCGGTCTGTATTTTTCGAGCCGCGACTGGGCCTGGCGTGTGCTCGTCGCGTTCTTCTGCGGGGCGCTGCTCTACGCGCTGACGCAGACGATCTTCAAAGTCCCCATCGAAGCGTATGAAAACGCCGCGTATCGCCGTGTCGCGAAGGGCTTCAGGAATCCACGCCGCGTCCGGGACGCGTTTCTTCGCATTTCGTTCCTGACGCTCGCGATCGTCCTCTGGTATCCGGTCTTCCTCGCGTACTTCTATCTCCACCTGCGCATCGGCTTCCTCATCTATTCGCTCATCATCCTCACCACCGTCGTTCTCTACCTGCTCGCGTGCGATCCGCTGCCGCCGTGCACGAGCAAAGTGAAAGCGTGGCTGCGAGGACTGGTTCCGTCGCGAGCGGCCGTCTCCGCGGAATACGAGACCAAGTAGAGACACCCTATCGCGCCTCGCCGATCGCGGCCTCGACCGCGCGCGTCAGCCGCTTCCAATGTGAGCCCGGCCAATACACCTGGCCACATCCGCGACACGCCTGAAAGCGATCGTAGTGTTGGCGGGTCATCGGCGGCAGCGCCGATGTGATCGACGCCTTCGAGACCTCGTGCAGCTCGGCGTTGCAGCGAAGGCAGCGCGAGAATGGCGCGAGGACGAGCGGACCGAAATGCCGGAGCACTTCGACGAGTTGCTGGTGCGCGTCTGTCTGCCGCACGAAGTAGCCGTACTTCACCGCGCCGCGCTTGAGGAGCGCGCGGTCGCGCGTCAGCAGAATTCGATCGTCGCGCGCGGCGAGCTCGGCGAGCTCGTCGTCGTCCGCGCCCGCCGGGCAGATCGCATCGAGACCGACGAGACGGAGGCGTCTGGCGAGCTTGCCGAGATGGCCATCGAGGACGAATCGAACCGTCGCGAGCGGAGTCGGTCGGACCTGCGTGATCTCCGCGATGTCGAGACTGCCGAAGGTGGGGAAGACCGCGATGCGATCGGCGTCGGTCACGATGTAGTCGAACCGCACCGATTCCCCGTCGACGAGAACGAGATCGACCTCGGGGTGCGGCACGCCGATCCCTTCGATGAGATCCTTGACCGAGCGCGGTCCCGCGAAGCGCACTAAAAAGGCGACCTGACGCCGCGCCAGCGGCAGGAAATCGTTGAGCGACCCATAGACTCTGACGATCACTTGTCAGTGTCGATCCGGCCCGTACGTCTTGGTGAACCCGTTGCGTCCGTTCGTAATCGTGAAGCTGCCGTCGGACCTCGCGGACACCTTGATCCAGTAGGCGGTCCCGTCGTGCACAGGCGCCGCCGGTACTGCCGCTCCCCGCGCGCTCACCACCATCGGCGCCACCGGCATTGCCGTCAGCGGCGCGTCGAACACATTCGCGATGAACAGGCCCGGCACGGTGTACTCCTGCCCACCGAGCTCGGAGAAATGAATGGCCCAGAGATTCTCGAGGCGCGGAGAGCTGAGGAGAACCTTCATCGCCTGCGGCTGTCCGCCTTTGCGAGGGCCGTTGTTCATGAGGATCACTCGTGGCTGCACGGCGTGCACGAGCGCTTCGGAATTCGAACTCGGTTGACCATGGCGCGAGGCCACGAACAGATCGACCGTTCCAAGCCGATTCGCCGGACAGACGAGATCGAATTCCTGATTCCAGGTGAAATCGCCAAGGTACAAGAGCCGGAACTTCCCAAAGGTGACGTGACTGCCGACAGACTGCTCGTCTTCGGTATTGCCGACCGGCGCGCCGGAAACGGGATTGACTTCGTGCCTCGTGAACGTCGCGCAAAACGGATTCGACTGGCCCCCGCCCGGCAATGCTTTCGTGATCGCGCGCCCGCCGGCGCTGACGATTCGCCACTCGACGTCCTGCACTGAAAGCTTGTCGTCCGGCTTCACGACTCTGTGCCTGGCCCTCGAATACAGCTCCGCGTACCGCGCGAGAACCGGATCGATCTGCGGACCGGGTTGCACGTTCGGCCCGTGATCGATGAGCTCGCGAATTGAGATCGTCGTGGCGAGCTCGGGCAGCCCGCCGACGTGGTCGCCGTGGAAGTGCGTCGTGATCAGATGGTCAATCTGCTGGAGACCGGCGTCTTTCACCGCGGCCATGATTCGAGCGGCGTCGCGAACCGCAGCAGGCCCGCCGTTTCCCGAGTCGATGAGCACCGACTCGCCGCTCGGCAAGCGATAGAGCTGCGCGTTCCCGCCTTCGACGTCGATCAGATAGAGATCCAACGTCTTTGCCGTTGGCGACTGGCCGGCGACGAGTCCGGCGAACAGCGCGAGAGCGGCGACGTGCACGACTGTTGCGCGCATCAGAGTGACTCCAAGAGACAATGAGCAGACGTGCGACCCGCGGACCTTCTCTACTTCACCGAGCGAGGATCGGGATCGCCGCTCCTGCTCGTGCATGGGTTGATGATCACCGGCGAGATGTTCGAGCCGGTCATCGGGCATTTTGCGAGCCGACATCGCGTGATCGTTCCCGACCTGCGTGGATATGGGCGGAGCCGGGGACTTCCTCCGCCGTATACTGCCGCGCAACTCGCGTCCGACCTGGCGCGCCTGCTCGATCATCTTGGCATCAACTCGACCGCGGTGGTTGGTTATTCACACGGTGGTGCGATTGCGCAGCAACTGGTTCTCGATCACCCGAGGAGGTGCGGCCGCCTCGTGCTCGCGTGCACCTACGCCTTCAACACGGCGACATTTCGCGAGAAGCTCGAAGGCCGTCTCGTGCCGCTCGTTCTCAATCTCATCGGCATGAAAGCGTTCGCTCGCCTCCTCGTCTCACAAGGCCTGAAGCAGGTCGACAAGGAACGCGCCCGCTGGGTCGTCGGCCTCATCGCGCACCAGGATCGCGAGCTGATGGTGGCCGCGTGGAAGGCGGCAATAACGTTCGACAGCCGGCACCGCCTGGCCGAAATCAAAAGTCCGACACTCATCGTCGCTGCCTCGAACGACCAGGCGGTCCCGCTCCACCATGCGAGGATGCTCCACGAAGGCATCGTTGGTTCTCGACTCGTCATCGTTGATGGCGCCGATCACGCGCTCATCTGGGCGCGCACCAACGAGCTCGTGGCGGTCGTCGACGAATTCCTCGAGTTCTGATCCGCTGACTGCTGGTGGATTATCGCCGGCCTGTACCAAATCCCTCACTAAAACACCAGGATTTCGCCCTCGAAACGACGGCCTCCGAGCAAGCGCTCGGTCGGAATGTCCCCGCGGCTCCGGAATTCTCGCCTTACTGAGTGAAACACATTCCTCAGTGGGTCGTCCCGCTGAGGCGCCAAAGGAGCCTGCCGTGCGTACCATGATCCGCCGCCGCACCGTTGCTTTCGTGATAGCGCTTGGGTTCTTGTCCTTGGTGCGGGCCGACCCCAGGGCAGTGGGGGTCGAGCCACCCAGCGTCGCGTCCGCACAGGTGCGAGAAGAATGGGTCGCACGGTACGACGGTGCGAGTGACGGCGCTGGCGCTCGTGACATCGCCGTCGATAAGTTGGGGAACGTTTATGTGACCGGAGGGACCTGTACTGAAATCTTTCCCGGCTTCGGCTGCTCAGGCGGGGGCTGGGCAACCGTTAAGTACGATGCGGCTGGTAATAAACTGTGGTCCACCCCTTACTACGGTGTTACTGAATACGGTCCGGTGAACTGGGCTGATTCCCCCACTGCCGTCGCCGTCGACAGCGCAGGCAACGTCTATGTCACGGGATCGAGGTGCGTAGTCGTGGTTTTCGATTGGGTTTCATTCTGGTGCTCCGGGACCGATTACACAACGATCAAGTACGGCACGAACGGAGAGCAACTGTGGGTCGCTCGCTATAGCGGAGTGCTGAGTGATTCGGCGGTCGCTGCGATCGTCCTCGATGACGTCGCGGGCACCGTGTATGTCACCGGTTCGAGCATGGGAGTCGACTATTCGTACGATCACGTGACGATAAAGTACGACACAAACGGGAATGAGCTCTGGGTCGCCCGCTACAATGGCCCGGCGAATGGTGACGATTTCGCTTACGCGATTGCCTTGGATGCTGCAGGCTCCATTTACGTGACGGGAGACAGCGGCGGTACTGCATCCACGCAGACTGCTACGGTTAAATACGATGTCAACGGCAACCAAATCTGGGTCGCGCGATCTGATGAGGCTGCTTCTTTTGCCATCGCCGTCGATGCTGGCAGCGTGTATGTGACCGGACTTGCGACGATCAAGTATGACGGAGACGGGCATGAGCTCTGGGTCGCGCGCTACAACGGTCCCGGAATGTTCCGGGCGAACGCCCTCGCGGTGGATGGTTCCGGCAACGCATATGTGACGGGAGCGAGCTGGGACTCTGGCACGTTGCATGACTATGCGACGATCAAGTACGACAGAGGCGGGAATGAACATTGGGTCGCGCGCTACAACGGTCCGGGGAATGGTTACGATTTGGCCGCAGCCATTGTTCTCGACGCCTCCCGGAATGTGTATGTCACGGGACGGAGCGCCGGCAATGTCGCGATGTCAGACTATGCGACGATCAAATATGACAACGATGGGAAGGAGCTGTGGGTCGCCCGCTACGATGGCCCTGGGAACGGCTTTGACTTTGCCGCTGCAATCGTCGTCGACGACGCGACAAGCAATGTATACGTAACGGGGTTCAGCTGGGGCAGCGGCTTCGACTACGCGACGATCAAGTACTCGCAGACTCCAGGGCGACCGACGCCGACGATCACGTTCGGGACCGCGCCGACGCCGGCGTACCTGGGCGGGAATTTCACGGTGAGCGCGACGACGACGAACACGGAGAGCAGCGCGCTGAGCTACAGCGCGGTGAGCGGGCCGTGCGCAGTGATCGACGCGAGCGTCGGGACGTTCAGTTCCAGCGGCGCGGGAACCTGCAGAGTCGAGGCAACCGGCGCGGCAACGGCGAATTTCGTGGCGGCGTTCGCACAGCAGCGTGTCGCCATCGCGAAGGCTGCGGCCACGGTCGCGCTGAGCGATCTGATTCGCGTCTACACCGGAAGTCCACTCTTACCCACGGCCACCATTACGCCGCCCGCACTGACGATCGACTGGACCAACGCTCCGCAGATCAACCGAGGCAGCTACGCCGTGACCGCCACGGTGAACGACGCGAACTATCAGGGCGCCGCGAGCGATGCCTTCGTCATCTATCCGAAGATGCACGTGGGAGATCTCGATGGCGCGACCACGACACAGCCGAACGTGTGGACCGCGGCCGTGACGATCACGATCCACAACAGCAGCCACGATCCGCTTGCGAATGCCGTGGTGAGCGGCACCTGGAATGACGGCAGCACGGGCTCGTGCACCGCCACGAACGCGAGCGGTCAGTGCGAGGTGTCCAGGTCACGAATTCTCAAAAAGATCAATAGCGTGAGCTTTACCGTCACGAACGTGGCTCTGGCGCCGTTTGTGTACAAGCCCACGGACAATCACGATCCCGACGGCGACAGCAACGGTACTGCGATCACTGTAATCAGGCGGTGATCCACGCCAGCCCCCGCCCGACAGGTGCAGCTCGGGCGATGCCGGCCCCGCGAGCGATCGGTCGAGCGCATCGAGCGATAGCGGGTGCCGGATCGCTGTGATGGACCAAGTTGTTCGCCGTCTGCGGTCGACGATCACGAGTGCGGCGCGCATGTTTCGCGAAGGCTCAAGGCTGTCGCCCGCTCTGCTCCGCGAGGATCGCGCGGAACATCGCCTCGGAGATCTCCGCCTCGACCTTGCAGCTGCCCGGATCGATGAAGGGATTCGGACCGCCGCTGGCGAGCCTGGCGTACTTCGCTTGCATGTTGTACTGGGCCCCGTGATCGCCGAGCTGCACGTCGCACGGCAGCGTGCGCACGACCGCGAACGAACGGTTGAACTCGTCGACGATCTGTGGCGTGAGCCGCTCCGGCGCGCGCAGGCTGCAGCCGAACATCACGTCGTAGGTTTTTCCACCGTCCTCGACCTTCATCGTCCACGTCGTGGCGCCGCGAGTGTGGCCCGGCGTGAGGTGCGCGACGAGCGTCGTGCCGCCAAGCGTCACTTGATCGCCGTCGTGGAGAATTCTGTCGATTGGATGCGCTTTGCCGCCCGGCTTGATCGCCTGAAGCGCGGGGACGTCCTCGGCCATCGCCATCACCTGCGCGCCGGTCAGCTGCTTGACCAGCGCATCGCCCTCCTGATGATCGCCGTGGGCATGGTTGCCGAGCACGATCTTGATGTCCGAGAACTTGAAGCCCAGTTGCTCGACCGACTTCTGAATCACCGGCACGTTCCGCTCGTAGGTGGTGTTGATGAGAATCGCGCCCTGCGGCGTCGTGACGAGGAACGACGTCAGGGTTCTCGTGCCGACGTAATAGATGTTGCCGATGATCTTGTGAGGAGGAAAGGCGGTGCTCTGGTCCTCGGGCGTCCCCATGTTGCGCGCCAGGATCGATCGCGGGGTATACGTTTGTCCCCGGACCGTGACTGCCGGATGATCCGGCGGCGGCTGGCCCTGCGCACGCACCGTGTGAAGGCCGGCGCCGACAACGACCGTCGCGACGAGACATGTGGACCGATTCAACGTCAACGGCATTTTCATTGTCGCCTCCGACTAGAATTCCACGCGCAGCGTGTACTGTAGCTGTCTGCCGAAGTACGCATCCGCCTGACGCAGAACCTGACCGAAGTCCGACGCGCCGATCGAGGTCGACGGATTCGCCCAGTTCATGCCGTTCAGCAGGTTGTACGCCTCGATTCGCAGGTTCAGCCTCACGGTTCCGGTGAGCGGCACGCGCTTGGCCAGCGCGAGGTCCACGTTCGTGTAGTTCGGTCCCTTGAGATCGTCGTACTGCCAGACGTTCTGGCGGCGCGTGAACGCCGTCAGCCGATCGAATCCGGTCGTATCGAACCAGAACTTTCCGGCGCCGACTTCGCCGATCGTCTGCGGCGTTGCGGCGGGCGCGAGCATGCCGCTGAACCGCAAGTACTGTCCCGACTCGTAGCGGTAGACGCCCGCCACTTCCCAGCCGCCGATGACGGCGTTCAAAGCGGGGTTCATCGCGCGTCCGATCGACCGATCGCGACCGACCGGAACGGCCCAGACGACCGAGACGTTCATGCGATGACGCGGATCTGGCAGGTTCGTCCACGTCCAGCGCCCGTCGTACTCGTCCACGTTGTCGTAGAACTCCTGGCGCGAGCCGCGCACGTACGCGTAGCCCGCGAGCAGCGACATGCCGGAAAAGAACGGCCGCTGCGCCCGAAGTTCGAGCGTGTGATAGCGGGCCTGCCGGCCGTTGGTCCAGTCCTGCAGGAGACCGATGTATTGCGGATACGGTTTCAGCAAGTCCGATCGAGCGACTGTCGGCCGCGCGCGCAGCTGACCCGGGAAGGTGTCGACGGTGCCGTAGTTGAAGAACGGGTTGGGCACCGCCACCGCTAGCTGCGCGCCGTACTGGAAGCTCAGTCGCGGGTCCATCATGTTGAAGTTTTTCGTGTAGCCGTCGCGGCTGATGAAGTTCATCAGATACGACGCGTCGAGCACGGTGCGCGCCCACAACTCGCGCTGCAGGGAGATGCTCACGCGATCGCTGATCGCCGGCCGCTGCCGATACTCGTCCCACCGCACCGTGTCGCCGAGTCCCGTGTACGTTCCGTACCGTTTGCCGTACGCCGGTGTGAGTCCCTGCGGGAACGGATCCGACAGCCGCGCCTGCGGCACACCCTGGACGTCGGGCAGCACGAACGTCGATGGGCTGAACGCACCCAGATCGAGCTGGCCGACCGTGTCGTTCTGATCGACGAGCATCTGCGGCGTGTAGAAGCGGGCGTAGCCGGCGCGAATCGCGGTGCGCGGATCGAGGCTCCATGCGAAGCCGACGCGCGGCATGAACTGCGTGCGCGTCGGTCTCGAGTTGCGCGGATTGTCGGCGTCGGTGAAGTAAAACGCGCCGTTGTAGACGTAGGTCTTCGGTCCGGCCGACTGCGCCATGATCGCGCGCACGTCGGCGGGAATGCGCGGATCGATCGACTGCTGCAGGCCGGGAATCGGCTGCGCGAGATCCATGTCGCGCGGCAGACGGTACTCGGGATCGAAGAGGCCGCCTTCGTACTCCCATCGCAAGCCGAGATTCAGCGTCATCCTGTCGCGCACATGAAAGTCGTCCTGCACGTAGAGCGCGTACATCTCCGTGTCGGAGCGCTGCATCGGCACGTACTGCGCGTTCGAGCTGGTGCTCGAGCCGGTCGTGTCGAGCGCGCCGAGCAGGAAGCTCGCCCACGGATGGCCGACCCTCTGCAAGTTCGGACTCGACGTCGTGTCGGCCGTCGCATTCGAGTTGACGAAGAAGTTGAAGAAGCGGAAGCGCGCCGCGTCGCCGCGCTTCCAGCGCACTTCGCTGCCGGCCTTCAGCGAGTGCCGCTGGAGGTACTTGTTGAAGCGTCCGTGCAGGCTGTAGCCCTCGGGAATCTGCCACCACGCGCTGTCGACGCCGTAGGCGCCATAGTTGTTCGTGGTGGTCCCCACGCTGATCGCAGGGAAATACAGGATCGGCCGTCCCGCCATGTACTGGTCGAACCAGCCATTCGGCCACAGACTGCGGTAGTCATCGGCCGTCACCGAAAGGTCCGGATAGTCGCGCTTGTCTTCGACCTGGTAATACGCGCCGCGCACGTTGAACGCCGTCGTCGAATTGATGGTGTAGACCGTGTCGGCGGCGATGTTCCAGCCGTTGCGCTTGCTGCCCTGCTGCGGCCTCAGCTTGAACGGATCGCTGCCGCCCGTGTAATCGGGCTGGACCTGATCGGTTCGAAACCGGCTCACGCGCGCGAACGACTTCCAGCGGTCGCTGACGTTCCAGTCGAGGCGCGTCGAGAAATTCAGATAGCGGAAGTCGTACTCCTGGTTGTATTGGAAGTTGTTCAACCCGGTGCGGTCGTCGCCGGCGTTGTTCGGAGTCCAGAGGTTTTGAATGAGCCGTGTGGCGAGCGGATCCCAGCGATCGCGCGGGATGCGATTCCCGGGAAACGGATCGCGGATGATCGTTCGTCCGTCGGCCGCGAAGTGCGATGTCCATGGGTCGTAGATCAGGCGCAGCGTTCCGTCTCGATTGAACGACTGCGAGAAGTCGCCCTGCCGCTCGAGCGCGGTTGGAAGCGTCAGCGATCGCGGCAGCACTTCGGTCACGCGAGACGATTCCATCGCGCCGAAGAGAAACACTTTGTTGCGCCGGAGCGGCATACCGAGCGTGCCGCCTCCTTGACTGTACGTGTTGTCGCTGTGCTGCCGCGTCACCCGATTGGTGACCGCGTTCCAGTCCGGATTGCGTCCCACGAAGTAGCCGGTGCCGTGGTATTGATTCGTGCCCGACTTGAGCGACATCGTGATGATGCCGCCCGCGCTGTGGCCGTACTCCGCGTCGACGGCGTTGGTGGCGAC
>Ga0114129_10005475_pt1 | contig 17945 bp, 16 predicted proteins | sample RhiMetdeltSRZDD1_FD_80071 | JGI IMG/M metagenome (GOLD analysis project Ga0114129, IMG submission 80071) | Populus rhizosphere microbial communities from Tennessee, USA - Rhizosphere MetaG P. deltoides SRZDD1 (version 2) (version 2) | ecosystem: Host-associated > Plants > Roots > Rhizosphere >...
AGTTCTTCGTCGAGCCGCAGCCGCTGCTGACACCGGTGCCGCGCCTTCCGGGACTCGATAACCGGAAGATGAGCAAGAGCTATGGCAACACCATCGACCTCACGGACGATGCGGAGGCGGTGACGAAGAAGGTGCGGCAGATGTATACGGATCCAAAACGAATCCGCGCGGACATCCCGGGGACGGTCGAAGGTAATCCGGTGTTCATGTACCACGACACGTTCAACCCCAACACGGCCGAGGTCGAAGACCTGAAGGCGCGCTACCGCGCCGGCAAAGTCGGCGACGTTGAAGTCAAAACCAGGCTGGCGGCTGCGATGAACGCCATGCTGGAGCCGAAGCGCGAGCGGCGGCGCGCGGTGATGGCCAAGCCCGATCGCATTCGCGAGATCGCCATCGAAGGGTCGCGCAAGGCCCGCGTGATCGCACAGGCCACGATGGAACGCGTGCGCGATGCAGTCGAGCTGCGGTACTAGCCGCTGCGGCCACAAAGACGAATTGGCTATGGTGTCCTTGGTGACCTTTGTGGCTAAATCGTCTTTGTGGTCTTCGCGGACAGCCCTGTGACAGAGACTGACTTCGAATCCTCACCCGACGCGTACAAGGTCAAGCTCGATTCGTTCGAGGGGCCGCTCGACCTGCTGATTCACCTCATTCGCCAGAACGAGGTGAACGTCTATGACATTCCGATTGCGCTCATCACCGAGCAGTACCTCGGGTTCATCACCCTGATGCAGGAGCTGAACCTCGACGTCGCGGGGGAATTTCTCGTGATGGCGGCAACGCTGATTCACATCAAGTCACGCACGCTGCTGCCGCGCCCCGATCCGTCACAGGACGACATGGGGCTCGAGGAAGATCCGCGCGAGGCGCTCGTGCGGCGCCTTCTCGAACACCAGAAATACAAGGCGGCCGCGGAGCTGCTGCACGACCGCGAGACCGTGCGCAGCGCGCAGTTCATGCGTCCCGACGCGAGCGTCGCGGAGGCGGCGGGAGACGAGTACGAGCCCGAGCTCGAAATCGATCTCTTCAGCCTGCTCGCGGCGTTCAAGGGCGTGCTCGAGCGGGCGAATCGACGTCCGCACATGGTGCTGCCGCCCGAGCAGATCTCGATCGAGGGGCGAATCCACCAGCTCCTGGACCGGCTGTCGGAAACCGAGGCGTGCGGCTTCGAGGATCTGTTCGCGGATGGCGACGGCTCGCGTCCGTTCATGATTGTGACGTTCCTGGCCCTGCTGGAAATGATCCGCCTCAAGCTGATTCGCGTGTTCCAGTCGGGCGGGTTATGCCCGATCCGCGTCTACAAGCGGGCGCGGCCCGCGGACGCGCCACATCCGATCGGTGATCCACAAGATTGATGATGGACAATTCCAACTCCCAACTCCCAACTTCCAACTCCCAAGGTGAGGGCGCCGCCACCGACCGTTCGCACGTGTCGGCCGAGCTCAAGGCCATCGTCGAGGCGCTCATCTTCGCGTCTCCCGAGCCGCTGACGCCGAAGATGCTCTTCAAGCTGCTCGCCGACGAGCCGAAGGAGGACGTGACTGCCACGATCGCCGCGCTCAAGGCGGACTACGAGTCGCGGCCCGGTCTCCAGTTTGTCGAAGTGGCTGGTGGCTACCAGATCGTCACGCGTTCCGAGCTGCACGAGTGGGTGCGCCGGCTGTTCCACGAGCGCTCGACGCAGAAGCTGACGGTGCAGGGGCTGGAAACGCTGGCGGTCATTGCCTACAAGCAGCCGATCACCGCTCTCGAGATTGGCGAGATTCGCGGCGTGAATACATCGGGCGTGCTGACCACGCTGCTCGAGCGGCACCTGATCAGGATCGTCGGCCGCAAGAACGTCGTCGGCCGCCCGTTTCTCTATTCGACGACGAAGGAGTTCCTGATCCGATTCGGGCTGAATGACCTCGGCGATCTACCGAAGATCGAAGACATGGCGGAAGCGCTCGGCTTCGATCCGCCGGCGCGCCTCATCGAGCAGACGCCTCCGGACGAGATGCTCCCCCTCGGCGAGGTCGAACACGACAGCTGACCTCAGTCGCGGCCTTTCGTTCTGTCGGGCGTTTTCCCGGGCTTCGGCGCCTCCCACGCAGCCGTCTGTTTGAGCAGTCGTAATTCCTGCGGGGTCAGCTCGCGCCACGATCCCGGCTTGAGCCCTCGATCGCTCAGCGGCCCGATCCCGACGCGTATCAGCTTCCGCACCGGATGCCCGACCGCTTCACACATGCGGCGAACCTGCCGGTTCCGCCCTTCGCGAATGGTGATCGCCAGCACGCCTTCGCGATCCGTGCGCCCCTTGTTCAGGAGCGAGACGTCGGCCGGCAGCGTCCGCCGCCCATCGAGCGGGATGCCGCGGCGCAGCCGATCGATGGCGTCGGTATCCGGCATACCCGCCACCCGCGCTTCGTAAGTACGCTCAACGCCGTGACGAGGGTGCGTCAGCTTTGCCGCGAGGTCGCCGTCGTTCGTGAGGAGCAGCAGCCCTTCGGTGTCGTAGTCGAGCCGCCCGACCGGATACACGTACTCCCTGACGCCCACGAGCAGATCGATGACGGTCCGCCGCCGCTCCGGATCCGAGCGCGTCGTCACGAAGCCCGCAGGCTTGTAGAGCAGGATGTAGCGAAGGCGCGCAACCGACTTGATGCGCCGGCCATCGACGCGGATGTCGTCGCGCGCCGGGTCGGCCTTGGTACCCATCTCGCTGACCGTCTTTCCGTTGACGGTGACGCGCCCTTCGGCAATCAGCTTCTCGGCGGCACGCCGCGACGCGATGCCGGCCTGAGAAATGATCTTCTGGAGCCTTGCACCCTTCGTGTCGTTCACGCTCGTCCGATCTCTGGCGTTCACGCTTCTATATTCTCTCTTCTCGAACCATCAACCTCGAACTGAACATGAACACGAACGGAGAAGCGAGAACCGAGAAGCGTGAACGACGCTATCTCTTCAAGACGTTCGCCCAGAATGACACGAGCTTCCATGTGTCCGCCGCAGCCGCCGCGCGATCGATCTCGGCGTGCGTGATGAGCTCGCTGAGCAAAAGGTGCACGTCGACGTTCCTCTCGCGAAGATAGTTCGCGAGGAGCACCGATTCGACCGGCGGAATCACGACGTCCTCTGACCCGTGCAGCAGAAAAACCGGTGCCGTGGGAAGGTCCTTCGCGCGATCGGCCGACAGCGTGGGCGAGTCGGCGCCGAGCGCGCCCAGATAAGGCACCAGCGCCGGCCCGAGCTTGGCCACGTTGCGATCGTTCACATAGGTCATGTACGTCGCCGCAGGTTCTGGCAGCGTCTTCGCGTAGTCGCGGGCTTTCTGAAACGTCGTGTCTGCCTGGATCTTGTCGACCAGAGTCAGCTGCGAGGCGTAGAGAAACGTCTCAACCCCTTTTCGCAGCGGCGCGACCTGCTCGGGCGGCACGATGCCTTGATCGGCAAGCCCGTACAGGATCACGGCGACGCCGTAATCGTGCGGCGGGTGAGTATCAACCCCGGGGACCTGAGCTTCCTCGCCTGTGGTCAGGTACCGCATCACGCGCGGCAGATCGGCGTGGCCGCCGAAGGAGAGCACGTACGCGATCTTGTCGCGAATCGATGGCCGCCCCGCTGCCACGACTGACATCCCGCCGGCAAAGCTGATGCCGATGAGGCCGACGCGTCCGTCGGCCGCCAAGTCGGAGCGCTTCGTAATCCACGCGACCCCGTCCTCGATCACATCCGTCGAGCGCGGGGTGAGCTGATACCGCTGCAGGTCGGGCAGCGCCATCGTCATCACCAGGATGCCGCTGCCGGCGAGGTCCTTCGCGAGCGCCGTGAGGCGCGGTTCGTCGATCCCCATCGAATGGATTCCGGGGATGAGCAGGATCGTGCGGGAGGTCGCGGTGTCGGGCCGGTAGAACTGCGCGGCCACTTCGCCCAGACGCGTCGGCACCATGTGGCGCGGCAGCACAGTGACGGTATGGGCGCGATTCTTCGCGAAGGCTTCAACGCGTCCGCCGACATGTGCCACACGGATGAACAGCGACGCCGCTCGCACGTACGGTGTGACCACGTACGCGAGCACCGCGAGGACCAGCACGATCGCTGAGAGCACACGCCATCGTTTCCGCGGGGGCATGCGGGTCATGTTATCAGCCGTACGCAGCAACCGCGTACTTCGACCCAGGCGAGGCGTCAGCGGTTCTGCATCATCGGGGACGAGGTCGGATGGACGCCGGGCAATTGTCGAGGTGATTCGATGGGTCTCGCTGTCAGGCGCGATGGATCGCCGCATGCAGTTCAGAGCGGAACGAGGGTCAAAGGAGACCCTCCATGTGTTCACGACCCCTGGCTTCCCTCATCGCATGCCTCACGCTCGGCGTTGTCACGGTTGGAGTACCCGCAAACGCGCAGACCAAGACCTACCGCGTGTACGACACGTTCACGGACCCTCAGGAGCCCCGAAACCTGCAGAATCATCCGCCCGATATTCGACCCGACAGCACTCAATGGCGCTGGGCGAACGGTGAGGGCAGGACGCTGGTCACGAATGGCGTCGTGAAGAACTACGAAGGAACGACGCGCGAGGCGTGGGTGTATTACTCGGAGCTCAGAGACGCTTTCGTCGCCGTCGACTTCACGTCGGCGTCCTCGAGTCCGCGCGGCGGACTGATGTTCCGGAAAGTCGACTCGAATGAGTACTTCATGCTCGAAGCGAATGGTCCGACGTTGTACCGGAACGACAACGGGTATCTCCACTACCTGGGGTCAGGATCGAAAGCCGTCCGTGCGGGCGAGAGGCACCGCCTGGGCGTGCGTCTCGAGGGCGCGACGATAGACGTGTTCTTCGACGAAGCGTTCCAGTTCCGCGTGTCCGACTGGACGTATGCGGACGGCGTAGGGCACGGCTTCTATTACGACGCGCCCAACGATCCAAACGCGTCGTTCGACAACTTCGAGATCAGCTATGTGGTGCCGAAACCTCCCTGTATCTACTCGGTCTCCCCGCTTGGAAAGAATATTTCCGCCGACCAGTTCTCGGGCACGGTCACCGTGACGGCACCGCCTGATTGTGCGTGGCATGCGTGGAGTGAAGCCAATTTCATCAGCCTCGTCGATACCGGCGGCAGCGGGTCCGGCACTATCAGGTACAGCGTCGAAAACAGCACGAGCTCCGAATCGCGCAGCGGAACCTTCAATGTGGCCGACAGCACGATCACGATCACGCAGGCGGCTGTGACTGCGCAGCCGACTGATTCGCCCTCGAGCGGGACGCCTCCAGAGCCGGGTGACTCTACGCCGTCGCCGGTTCCACCTTCGGCAGGGACAGGGTCGTCCGGGTCGGCTGGGGGCGGCGGGCCGATCGTGTGGAGCGCCAATGTTCCGAGCGGCAAGAGCGCCAATTCGTGCTGGGGGAATTGCGGCGCGGCATGCAGCGACAAACCAAATCCATGTGGCGGGCCGAGTTACTGGAGCAACGCCTGGATCAGCCAGCCGCAGTACGTCGACGACGACTATCAGGTGCCCTCGTGCGCCGGCGGGACCGTGATCACGGATCTGTATCGGCGCTACGCCATATCCGGCCGCTGGACGTATCACGGACGTTCATCGGACGGCTGCCGTCTGCACGACAACATCTGCCGCGCGTTGGGCGACAACCCCGTGGGGTTCCTCGGCTGCTTCTTCGCCGCCGTTGTTCCCGGCAGCGCCTACTGCAGCGGTGCTCGTGACGAGAACTGGTCGTACACGTACGTGCTCTACGGCCATTCGCAAGAACCCGTCCGGACGATCATCTCGACGCAACCGTGCTACACGGAGCTGTGAGATGAGGCGCGCGCCGCGTTCAATCGTTTCCGAAATGCTCATGAGCGCCGCCGTCCTGTCTCTCGCCGCTGCGGCGAGCGCTCAAGCTGCGAAGTCCGATGCCACCGTCGCTGCGATCGGCGATTTCGTCGTGCACGAGCGTGATCTCGATTCATGGTGGCAGGCGCATGAGGCTGCGTCGTACGCCAGAGTGCGACAGGATTGGTACGACGGGAGGCGGAAAGCCCTTGATGCCGTCGTCGGCGATTACCTCCTGCAGCGCGAGGCGGCCTCGCGGGGAGTGAGCGTCGAGCGCTTACTCGCGGCGGAATTGCCAAGACGAGCGACGCCCGTGACCGACGATGAGATCCGGCAGATTTACGAGCGTTCGTTACCGCTTCCAGGCGGTATGAGCTTCGCTCAGGTGACGCCGATGGCGACAACCTATCTGCAACAGCAGCACCTCGACGATGCGCGTGCCCGGTTCGTCGGCGAGTTGCGCGAGTCGGCGCACGTAACGATTCGTCTCGAACCGCCTCGGCAGCCCGTCGCCATTGCGGACGTCGATCCGTCGAGAGGTTTCGCCTCCGCGCCGATTCAGCTCGTTGAGTTCTCCGACTTCGAATGCCCGTATTGCAAACAACTCGAGCCCGTACTGACGCGGCTTCGCGACAAATATGGGGACCGGCTCCGCCTGGTGTGGAAGGATTTTCCGCTGCCGATTCACAGTCAGGCGCGCGGGGCCGCGGAAGCTGCGCGATGCGCCGGTGACCAGGGGCGTTTCTGGGAGTACCACGACCTCCTTTTTGCCAATCACCAGTCACTGGCGCCGGACGACTTGAAGCGGCACGCCGCCACCATGAAGCTCGATCTCGGTCAGTTCGCCGCGTGCCTCGAGCGAGGACGGCATCGCGCCGAGGTCACCGCCGATCTCGAAGAGGGCACACGGCAAGGCATTCAGGCGACGCCCACCGTCTTCATCAACGGGCGGGCCGTCATCGGCGCGCAGCCGTTCGATGTCTACGAAAAACTGATCCAGGAGGAGCTGTCTCGGTGATTCTTCACGGGCTCGCTCACACCAATCGCCCGCAACGCCCAATTTCCAACCTCCAACTCCCAAGGTGCCTTGGGCGTTGGGATTTGGGAGTTGGGAGTTTTGCTTGGATGCGGGCGGCGCTGACCGCCGCGCTGCTCGCATCGTCGTTGTCGATTGCATGGGCGCAGACCATCGGGCTTTCATCGGTTGCCCGGTACGCAGGCCGGCTCGTCTGGGTCGAGGGCCGGACGGGCAGTCAGTTGCTGGCGCGCATCGTCAGTGCCACGAACGCCGAGTTGGTTGTCACACTGGGAGGCGTGCCGCGCACGCTCCCGGTCACCGAGATCGTCCGCGTCTCGCTCGAGGGCGATTCGCTGACGAGCGGCGCGATCATCGGGGGTGCGATCGGAATCCCGGTCGGCGTTCTCAGTTGCCAGGGATCGGTGACGGAGGATTGCAATGTCCTGGGCCGCGCGGTGTTGGGAGCGGCCCTCTACGGCGCCATCGGAGCCTGGATCGATTCACGTCATCATGGGCGCACGGTCATCTATCGTGGGCCGAGATCATGACGAGATCGCGCGTCGAGATCTTGACGATGAAAACGAGACACGCAGCGCGGACGCTGTGGGTCCGCGGGTGAAATAACCTGCATGTTAGACTGGCCTGATCACAGGCCAATGAAGAGACTCATCATCGCGATCGACGGCCCGTCGGGCGCCGGCAAGGGCACGATCGCCAGGACGATTGCGCAGGCGTTGAAGTACCGGCACGTCGATACGGGCGCCATGTACCGGGCGGTGGGCTGGAAGGCGCAGCACGACCGGGTTCCCCTCGATGACGAAGCGGAGGTCGCCGCGCTCGCCAACCGGTCGCGCATCAACGTCGAAGGCGGACGTGTGCTGATTGATGATCACGACGTGACGCAGGCGATCCGCACCGCCGAGATCGACAAGGTGGCCGCGGCGGTTGCAAGGCTGCCGCGCGTACGCGACGTGCTTGTCGCGCGTCAGCGGGAGATGGGCGGGGAGGGCGGTGTCGTCATGGAAGGGCGCGATATCGGGACGGTCGTCTTCCCTACGGCGGACATCAAGATTTACCTGGATGCTTCCGAGGAGGAGCGCGCGCGGCGGCGACTCAACGACGCCGCGCACAGTGGGGGACAGGCAGGCGAGGCGGCGGTCGCCGCGTCAATCCATGCGAGGGATCGATCGGACACGACGCGCACCGTATCGCCGCTGACGTTAGCGGCCGACGCGGTGCGCATCGACACCACGGGGATGCCTATCGACCAGGTCGTGGACCAGGTAATGGGCCTGGTCCGCTCGAAGATTGGTGATTCGTGATCTACCGGTCGTCGTAGTCCTCCGCTGACGCCGGGTCGAGTTCCCAACGGTGCTTGTCCCGTTTGGCGATCTTCGCCTCGCCCTTCAATTCCTCGTTGTCTTCGTACTGGACGCCAACTGCTTTGCCGATGTCGTCGACCACGTCTTGATCCGGCGTCGGGTTGTCGCCCCCGGGCGCCTCGTCGCCGACGCTGTAGGCCGATTCCCAATCCGCGTCGACGTCGCCGGCGGTGAGCGCCGGTCCCGTTTCGGTATGCTCGTCGAGGCGTCTACTCAGCTCCCGCCGCCCGCTGCGCGCCGCTGAGGCGGTGCGATCCAGATCCAACGAGGATGGCGGGGTCGGCACGATGTCGTCATCTTGCACGGTGCGCCGGGCGCGGTCGAGCGCGGGGGCCTTGCGTGTCACGACGGATCTCGCGCTTCGTGCGCGGCTCGGGCCCTTCGGGCCGACGGATTTGCGCGCAACGGGTTTGGGCGCGACGGCTTGACGGGGAACGGCTTTGCGGGCGACGGGCTTACGGGCCGCGACCGCCTTTTTTGCCACATGAGTCCGCGCCCGCTTGACGGCGCGTTTATCCCTCCTCCGATGCGCCGCTTTGGCTGATGCCGAGCTCTTCCGGGCGGCCGCCCCAGTCTTCTTTATGGGGGTCTTTTTCTTTCTGGCGGTCTTTTTCGCTGCGACTCTGCGTGCCCCGGCCTTTCGTGCGGCAGCGCGTTTCCGGCCTGCACCAGCGCTCTTGCGGGCGGACTTCCGACGCGTCGTTCCTGCTGCCTTGCGTTTGGCCATTGCAGTTGTCCTTTCGGTTCCGACTTACCTTGACTGTTTACTGGTAAGTGTCGTAAAGTCTAGTGCTTATCGGCGACGGAAGCAGCTTCGAAAGCAAGCTCAATCCACCAACCAGATATCGTTCTCGCCGTTATAGCCGCGGGGGGCCGGTCCCCGCAACAGAAACCGGTAAATCAACGTCAGGAGGAATCGCAAGGAATGGCGAACGCAGATAACGGGTTGGTCTCGCCCGAAAAGCCGGGCGAACAGCCCGGAGCACCGGCACGCACGAGGGCTGGCAAGCCCGCCGGTCCAGCTTTCAAGCCGATGCACCACGAGGACATGGATCCGCAGGAGTTTGCGGCCATGCTCGACGTGTATGACGACAGTTTCCGCAACATGGCCGAAGGCGAGGTGGTCAAGGGCACCGTGCTCAAGGTGACCGAAACCGCAGTGGTCGTCGACGTCGGCTACAAGTCCGAAGGGCTTGTTCCCATCCACGAGTTCCTCGACGAAAACGGCCAGGTCACCGTCCAGGCGGGCGACATGGTCGACGTGCTCCTCGAGCGTACGGAAGATCGTGAAGGCCATATCGTGCTGTCGCGCGAGAAGGCCGAGAAGATGAAGATCTGGGACGAGGTCGAGAAGGCCTACGCCGAGCGGAAGGTCGTCATCGGCCGCGTCATCGAACGCATCAAGGGCGGGCTCGCTGTCGACATCGGCGTCCGCGCGTTCCTTCCCGGATCGCAGATCGACGTACGGCCGGTCCGCAACCTCGATGCGCTGAAGGGGCAGGAGCTCCGGATGCGCGTCATCAAAGTGAACAAGAAGCGCGGCAACATCGTCCTGTCGCGCAAGGCGCTGCTCGAAGAGGAGAACGCCGAGAAGAAGAAGACGACGCTCGAGACGCTGGCCGAAGGCAAGGTTCTCCGCGGCACCGTCAAGAACATCACCGACTACGGCGCCTTCATCGACCTCGGCGGCATCGACGGCCTGCTGCACATCACTGACATGTCGTGGGGACGCGTGGGTCACCCGTCGGAGCTGTTCAAGGTCAACGACGAAGTCGACGTCACCGTGCTCAAGTACGACCCGTCGACCGAACCCGTCTCGCTCGGCCACAAGCAGCTCGTGCAGGACCCGTGGGCGACCGTGCAGGAGCGCTATCCCGTGGGCGCTCGCATGAGCGGCAAGGTCGTCAGCCTCACCGACTACGGCGCATTCGTCGAGCTCGAAGCGGGCGTCGAGGGGCTCATCCACGTCTCCGAGATGTCCTGGAGCAAGCGCGTCAAGCACCCGTCGAAGATTCTCAACGTCGGCGACTCTGTGGACGCGATGGTCCTCGGCGTCGATCCAGCGGCGCGGCGCATCTCCCTCGGCCTCAAGCAGGTGGAGACCAATCCGTGGCACGAGCTGACCGAGAAGTATCCGGTCGGCACGAAGATCAAGGGCAAGGTCCGCAACCTCACCGAGTTCGGCGCGTTCGTCGAGGTTGAAGAGGATATCGATGGCCTGATCCACATCTCCGACATGTCGTGGAGCAAGCGGATCAAGCACCCGTCGGAAGTGCTGAAGAAGGGTGACGTGGTCGAGGCGATGGTGCTCAGCATCGACGCCGAGAACCAGCGCCTGTCGCTGGGGCTGAAGCAGCTCGCCACCGACATCTGGGACGACTTCTTCTCGCGCCACCACCTGGGAGACACCATCGAGGGCAAGGTCACCCGCATGACGAACTTCGGCGCGTTTGTCGAGCTCGATGAGGGAATCGAAGGGCTGATTCACGTCTCGGAATTCGACGACACGCACGGCGGCGAGAAGATCGATCTGCAGGTTGGCAACAACTACCAGATGAAGATCATCAAGCTGAGTCCGCAGGAGCGGAAGATCGGCCTGAGCATCCGCGCGCTGAAGTCGGACGACTACCGCACGGACTGGGAGTCGTACTCGGAGAACGAAGGAACAGGTACGGCGACCCTCGGTGATCATTTCAGGAACCGGTAGGGGTTAGGGGTTAGGGGTTAGGGGTTAGGGAAGGGGATAGTGCATTGAATACTCCTGGCGGCAGCATGACCAAGGCGGAGCTCGTCGAGGAAGTGTCGCGCGTGTCCGATCTCACGAAGAAGCACTCCGAAGTCATCGTCGACACGGTGTTCAGGAGCATCATCGAAGCGCTGCACCGGGGCGAGAAGATCGAGCTGCGCGGGTTCGGCAGCTTCCGCCTCCGCAAGCGCGAGCCGCGCAAGGGACGGAATCCGAAGACAGGCGACAAGGTGGACGTGCCGCCCAAGAAGGTGCCGTACTTCAAGCCGGGCAAAGAGCTGAAGGAGCTGATCAACCGCGAGGCGGAAGCAGCCGAATCGGCGTCGATGACCGGCAGCATCGCCGGCGCCGTGCAGTCCGTCTAAGAGAAGTTTGAAGTTCGAAGTGCGAAGTTTGAAGTAAGCGGGAAGTTGGAACTTACTTCGCACTTTGAACTTTGAACTTTGAACTTCGAACTTTGAGCCTTGATGGATCGCCTATGGTCGCCCTGGCGGCTCGAGTATGTGACGAGTAACAAACCAGATACGGGGTGCGTCTTCTGCGACGTACCTCGACCTCCCAATCCTGACTCCCTCATTGTTTACGAGCGCAAGACCTGCTACGTCATCCTCAACCTCTATCCCTATAACAACGGCCACCTGCTGATCGTACCGAATCGCCACACGCCGTCGCTCGCCTCGCTGACGACGGAGGAGGCGCACGAGACGGCCGACCTGATGCAGCTCTGCGAGCGGGCGTTGCTCGAGGCCTATCAGCCGCATGGCATCAATGTCGGTGTCAACCTGGGAAAGCCCGCGGGTGCTGGCGTGCTCGAGCACGTGCACGTGCACGTAGTGCCGCGGTGGAATGGCGACACGAACTTCATGACCGTCGTCGGCGAGACGCGCGTGCTGCCGGAAGAACTCCTGCAGTCGGCAGCGCGCCTGAAGCCAATTTTTCAGAAGCTCATTACCGCTCGCTAAGACAAGCCACCCGATTTCGCCTTCGGCTTCGTCGGGCAAGCGGAGTCACGAAGGCAAGTCTCTGTGTCTTCGGTGGCTCGTGATAGGTTCTTCCTGAATGGATTTCGATCTCAGCGATGTGCAGCGTTCGTGGCGCGAGAAAGCGCAATCGCTCGGTCGCGGGCTGTCGGCTGACGCCGCCGCGGCGGACGTCGTGATGGGCGCCGCGCGTGCCGGCCTGCTCGATCCGCAGGCCGATCTCGTGGCGGCGGCGCTCGCGGTCGAAGCGCTGGCGTGCGAATCGGCAGCGGCGGGGATGGCGCTTGCGCTGCACACCGCCGCCCTTCTCGCCCGCCTTCACCAAGGTCGGGTCGCCTTGCGACCCGACCAGGCAGTGCCGGTTGAGCGGACCGCATTCGCGGTCCGCTCCGGCGCGGCAGGCTCAGACGATTTTGACTCGCTCGTGCGCGGTGAAACTGTTGGTGCGCTGTCACTGTCGACCGAGGACGTGCCATCGCTCGACGCCGGCAAGTTGACCGGCCGCGCGTCGTGGGTCGGGCCGATTACCGGGCACGGCATCGCGATCGTCGGTGCGCGGAATGGGGACGAGATCACCGCGTGTGCGGTCTCCCTCGACTCCGAGGGCGTGCAGGTCGAGCCCGTCCCGACCTCCGCGCTGCGCGGGTTCGTCTCGGCCTACGTGACGTTCGCGGGCGCGCCGTGCGTTGCGGCCGGAGCCCCGACGCGCATCATGGCGAGGGCGCGGACGCTGATCGCCGCAACGGCCCTCGGCATCGGGAACCGCGCACTGCGTGAATCATTGGCGGTCGCGCATCGCGAACGCGGCGCCGGAGGGGAGCAGACGGTTGAGGGGTTGCTTGCGGATACCGCAACCGAGCTCGACGCGGCCCGCTTGCTCACGTGGAAGGCGGCAGGTGCGACCGAAGACGTCTCGCTGGCGGACGCATCGATGGCCAAACTGGCCGCGGCAGCCGCGGCGCAGGCGGCCGTGGTGCGGGCCACGCAGGTCGTGGGCGTCGATAGCTTTCGTCGGGGCCATGTGATCGAGCGGCTCACCCAGGACGTGCGCGCGATCGAGCTGTTCGCGGGCCGGACCGAAGCGCTACGTGAGGCCGTTGCGGCCGACGAACTGCCGCACGCGTAGTTGCTTTCACAGGCAATGTTCCTTGGGCGTTGGGAGTTGGAAGTTGGAGGTTGACCTGTGTCTCTGTTGCTGGTTGACGGAAGTGGTCTTCGGATTACCCGAGGAGTTGCTTCGCAATCGTCTGCAACTGCAGATTCGACGTCCCCTCGTAGATCTGCCCGATCTTTGCGTCGCGGAAGAATTTCTCTACCGGGTAGTCCTTGACGAAGCCGTATCCGCCGTACAGATTCACCGCGAGTGAGCTGACGCGCTCGGCGACCTCGGACGAGAAGAGCTTGCACATCGCCGCTTCCTTCAGGAACGGCTCGCCCGCGTCGCGCAGCCGCGCCGCGTTGTACACCATGAGACGCGACGCCTCGATTTCGGTGGCCGCCCGCGCGATCTGGAACTGCACCCCCTGAAATTCGGCGATGGTCTTGCCGAACTGCGTTCGCTCCTTGACGTACTTGATCGTCGCGTCGAGCGCGCCCTGCGCGAGTCCCACCATCTGCGCGCCGATCCCAATGCGTCCTTCGTTCAGCGTCTCGATTGCCACCTTGTAGCCTTTGCCGGCCTCGCCGAGCACGTTGGCGCGCGGTACGCGGCAGTCCTCGAACAGGAGCTCACACGTGCTGCTCGCGCGGATGCCGAGCTTGTCCTCCTTCTTCCCGACGGTGAATCCGTTGAAGCCGCGTTCGACGATGAAGGCCGTGATCCCGCGGTAGCCCGCCTCAGGATTGATGTTTGCGAAGACGATGAAGACCCCAGCCTCGTTGGCGTTGGTGATCCAGAGCTTGCGGCCGTTCAGAATCCATTCGCCGTCCGTGGCTTGCCGCGCCGACGCGACATCATCGCGAAGGCGGGCTTGGGTCGTCATCGCAAACGCGTCGCTGCCTGAACCGGATTCGGACAGGGCGTAGGCACCCACGGTGCCCGAGGCGAGCTTGGGGAGATAGGCCGCCTTCTGCGCGTCGCCCGCCCAGCGGTTGAAGGCATTGATGACCAGCGTGTTCTGGACGTCGACGAGCACGCCGATCGACGGGTCGACCTGCGACAGCGCCTCGACGGCGAGGACGGAGTGAAAAAATGTCGCGCCGGCACCGCCGTAGGACTCCGGAACCTCGATTCCCATCACTCCCAGGTTGAACAGGCTGTCGATGAGCTGTGGCGGAATTTTTGCGTGCTCGTCCATCTCGCGGACATGCGGGCGGATTTCCCGATCGGCGAATTCGTAGACGCTGTCGCGAAAAAGGGCTTCGTCCTGGCTGAGCCGCGTGAGGGCGGGAATTGTCTCTATTTGTTGCACTCATGAAGGGTAAATCGCGAGACCCAAATCCCAAAACCAAAATCCCAACACAATTCCAATTCCCAACGTCTGAAACGGTGATGGGGTTATCATCGCGGCAAGGGCGGAACACGATGGCTTATGGCACTCAGCGAGCAGCCGGCAGCAGGCAGCCGGCAGTAACGATGCGCCTGCTGCGGGCGGCCTGCTGCCTGCTGCTGGCTGTTGCCGCAGGCACCAGCGCGCCGCGTGCCCAGCAGGCCAACGGTCAACAGGCGAGTCAACCGGCGAGCGCGCAGGCGCCTGCCGCTCCACCCGCCGGGCAGGGTGACACCACCTTCCGATCCGGCATCAACTTCGTGACGGTCGACACCTACGTCTCGGACAACAAAGGGCAACCCGTCACCGATCTCAAGCAGTCGGACTTCCAGCTCACCGAAGACAACAAACCGCAGACGATCGAGCAGTTCCGACTGATTCACGTCGACGGCAATCCGAAGCCCGGGGATCCGCCCCCGCGGGAGATCCGCAACCGCGATGATGAGGAGCGCGAAGCCGCTCGTGATGACACGCGCGTGTTCGTATTCTTCCTCGACGACTACCACACGAGGCTGGGCAGCTCGCTTGCCGTCCGCAACCCGCTGTCAGAGTTCATCCAGAACCAGATGAAACCGCTGGATCTCGTGGCGGTGATGTATCCGCTGACACCCGTCCAGGACATCGAGTTCACGCGCAACCACGCGAAGATCATCAACGCGCTCCAGCACTTCGAGGGGCGGAAGTACCGCTACGAGCCGCGCAACCTGTTCGAGCAGCAGTACGAGCGCGCCCCCACAGAAATTGTCGAGCAGATCCGCAACCAGGTCGTGATGACGGCCCTGCGCGGGCTCGCTGTGCGACTCGGCTCGATACGCGAAGGCCGCAAGTCCGTGATCTACGTCAGCGAGGGTTTTCAGGCGATGCTGCCGCCGCAGCTGCGCAACGCTGATGCGTCGATGGGGAAGTTCGGCAACCCGGCCGCGAACAGCCCGATGGTGGGCGAAAACGATCCGCGCGAGCAGACCGCCCAGGTGTTCGCGCAGAGCGACCTGTACTCGCAGCTCAAGGAAGTCTTCATCGCCGCGACGCGCAACAACACTGCGATCTATACCGTCGACCCCCGTGGTCTCGCCACGAACGAGTTCGACATCGACGAGGCGGTTGGACCACGGCAGGACCAGTCGATGCTGCAGGCCTCGACCGACTCGCTTCGGACGATCGCGGATGAAACCGACGGCCGCGCGATCGTCGGTCGCAACGACCTGGCGAAAGGCCTTCAGCAGGCGATGCAGGATTCAACCGCCTACTACCTGATCGGCTACACCTCGGCGGCGGCGCCCACCGACGGCAAGTTCCACCAGATCAAAGTGCAGCTCAGCGCCCAGGCACGGCGACGCGGGCTTCAGATCCGCGCCAGGCGCGGCTACTGGGCCGCAACCGTCGCCGACATCGAGAAGGCCGCCAAGGCCACGGGCCCCGGTGTGCCGGACGCGGTCAAGCCGGTGTTGAACGCATTGGCGACCATCGCGCCCCAGGTGCAGGCAGGCAAGTACGTGCGCACGTGGCTTGGAACCGAGCGCGGTGAGAACGGCAAGACAAAGGTCACGCTCGTGTGGGAGCCGCTCGCGCAGCCGCCGGGTGCCGCGCGGCGGGATCCGGTAGCAGGACGCGTATCGGTGATCGCAGCGACGGACAAGGGCGATCTCGTTTACCGCGGCCGGACGCCTGACGCTCCGCAACTCGCAAGTGCCAACCCTCAAACGACGGGAGCGAGCGCCTCGTTGCCACCTGCGACGTCGGCATCTCCCGCGCCGCCGCCTCAAAAGCTGACCTTCGAGGCGCCGCCCGGGAGACTGGAGCTCCGCATGACGGTCGAGGGCCCGGGCGGCGGTGTGCTCGATCAGGAGATCCGCAACATCACCATTCCCGACCTGACGGCGCCGCAGTCCGCGCTCAGTACGCCGCGCGTGTACTCGGCGCGCACGCCGCGCGAGCTTCAGGCGATCGCGGGCAATCCGAACGCTGTGCCGCCCGCCGCGCGCGAGTTTTCTCGGACGACGCGGCTGCTGATCCGGTTCGACAGCTACGGTCCCGGCAACGAGGTACCGACGCCAACCGCCGCACTCCTCAACAACAACGGCCAGAAGTTCACGGATGTGCCGGTCACCGCCGCGGTCGCCGGCGGCACGCATCAGATCGATCTGGGCCTGGCCGCGGTTCCACCGGGCGAATACGTCATTGAGATTACGGTGAAGGGGACGACGGGGGAGGCCAAGGAGCTGGTCGCGTTCCGTGTTGTTAGTTAAAACCCAATCTCCAATTCCCAACTCCCAAGGAGAATGTTGCGCCGCAGCGTCCCTTGGGCGTTGGGAGTTGGAAGTTGCCGCGTGCTAGAGTCGCCACCGTGCTTGGCCGTCTTGTCTACTCACGGTTGAAGAACGCGCTGCTTCCGGATTTCCGGCGCGCCTGGTCGAAGGACTTCGACGCCTCCGTCAAGACACTCCAGCGGACCCTTTCGGACGTCCAGGCGGAGCTCGCCGATCTCCGGTTCGCCCACCATGCGCTGATCGTGAGGGAGTGGACTGCGACCCGCGCGCCGCTGCTCGAGGGTCTCGACGCACGGCTCTCGCTTGATCGCATCCGCGCCCACGTCACCGCGGCCGTCAACGCCGCGTCCGTCTGCACGGAGCCGACGACTCACGCGGTCATCGAGAACGTGTTTCCGGCCGATTTCTACGAGCTGGTGAACGCCGCGATCCCGCCGGCGGAGCTGTTTCCGTCTCGCGATCCCGTCAAGCAGGACTTCCATCTCGACGAGCACCTGGAAAGTGCACCGCTCCTGACGCAACGCGTGTGGCGCTTCTTCGATGAGGACGTCGTTGCCGGGATTCTCGCGCCCGCGCTGCACCAGAGATTTCACGATGCGGTCGTCGAGCACTATGCCGAGACGGCGGGCGGAGACTTTGGAGAGCGTGCCGCGGCGATCCCCCATCGCGGGTTTGCCGGACGCCTGCATCTGCGCCGGCCTGGCTACCACCTGAAGCCGCACCTCGATCCGAAGCGCGTGGTCATCACCGGGCTCGTGTACTTCGCGCGACCCGGCGACGGCGAGCAGTTCGGCACGCAGCTATTCCGCGTGAAGAAGGCGTTCACGTCGAGCACCATGGGGAAGTTCTATCCCGAGGACGAAGGTTTGCCGGTGGAACTGGCGCGCACGGTGCCGTTCCGTGCGAACACGCTCTTCGCCTTCGTGAACTCGAAGGCGGCGCACGGCGCGTCATTGCCTGCCGACGCGCCGCTGCGCGAGCGCTACGCGTACCAGTTCTACGTGAAGCCGCGCGACGGGGACCTCAAGAAGCTGCTCCTGGAACTGCCGCCCGACACCCGCAAAAACTGGGCGGGCTTTCTGGACGAAAAGTAGGCCTGAGACAAGCCACGGAGACACGAAGGCACGGACCGTGACTCCGTAGCCCGTCTCGCTGAGAGTTCGTGGGATTTGGTCTTTGGGATTTGGGTCTTGGGATTTGGGATTTGGGATTTACCTACGCGTACATCCCGCGCATCTTGGTCACG
>Ga0114129_10005476_pt1 | contig 17944 bp, 18 predicted proteins | sample RhiMetdeltSRZDD1_FD_80071 | JGI IMG/M metagenome (GOLD analysis project Ga0114129, IMG submission 80071) | Populus rhizosphere microbial communities from Tennessee, USA - Rhizosphere MetaG P. deltoides SRZDD1 (version 2) (version 2) | ecosystem: Host-associated > Plants > Roots > Rhizosphere >...
CCGTAAGAAGTTTGATCAGGAAGGGGCGATACTGAAAATCCGCAGGGGCTAGACCAAATGCCTTAAGCACAACTTCTGCAGCATGTAAGTCAGCCGGCGTAGTTTCCTCGTCAAGGTTTCTGACGATCATGTGCTGAATCTCTGCCCGAGACTGGGCCCCACTCTTCACCTGCTTGAGGATAGCCAGTTGCCGCAGGTCACTGGTTTCTTTCAGCACCGCTTCTGTCGTAGATACAATCGCTGCGTTTCTTGCTGGTCCTGTTGAAATTCCAGCACGCTGCAATTTAGCAGAGGCAGCAGGACCGCTCATTACCAGGCTTAGGACCAGGAAGGACAGAAGGCTTAGCGACGCAAGACCGCGAATGATTTGCTTTGACATCATTGGTAGTTCACTCTTATAGTCCGCAAAACGTTAAAAGGTGATTCTCTTCGGAGGTTAGTCCCTTCGATTTTCCGGTTCCGAAGGTCTTATTCAGATGACAAGCCCTGCCCCTGAAGATGTATTCGGAAGTTGGCACGAGACCATCTTGCGCGTCCGTTATTCGGAAACGGACAAGATGGGTATCGTCTATTATGCCAACTATCTTGTCTGGTTCGAAATAGGCCGCGCCGAATACTGCCGCGCACGTGGCTTTTCATATAGAGATATGGAAGAAAATGACGACTCTTTCCTAGTTGTCGCTGAGGCGTATTGCCGCTACAAAGCGCCGGCATACTACGATGATGAACTTATCGTTCGTACTCACATTACGGAGCTTCGTCGTCGCTCTTTGCGTTTTGGATATGAAATCGTCAGAGCGACAGATGGTCAAATCGTTGCCGAGGGCGAGACAGGTCATGTCGTGACGGACTCAAACGGACGGGTTCGCTCGTTCCCCGAAGGTTACGCTAAACGTTTGCTCGCGCCGCCTCTAATCAGATCAACATCACCAGGTCAGGCTGTACCTCACGAAGTATCACCAGAGTAGCCTTTCTACTTCCTGCCACAACTTCCAACGTGACGGTGTTTCTTTTGTAGATTGCCCCCGAGTCTTTGTAACTTTTCATAATGTCGAACGTTTAATGAGTGACGTTTCGCAGTCGACGAACGATTTGTTGGAACATGATCCGCAGTTGCGTTCGTTTTAACTTTGAGCGGAGAAGCAGAGAGCCTCGTTGCTAGTTGCGATAGCAACGAGGCCCCGATGACAACACAAGCTCCATCACCTTGCGGCGCGTAAAGATGTATCGTCGACGCCCGCATCTTAGCGCACATGGTAGGCGAGCTTCAACTCGTAATCTGTGTAAATCACAGGTTAACCAAGATGCGCTTCCCTCAGTTGAGCTAACTCGCAAGCGTTAAATCAATTCTACGCTGGGCCAGCGCATTGTTCTTCGATACCGAGGAGGAGAGGTTCACCATGCGCAGGTATCCAGCTCAGATCTTAATCATTGCTTTGATCTCTTTTGTCTGCGTTTGTGCTTCGGCTCAAACTCCAAGCTCCGCAATCAACCATTATCGTGATGGAATCAAGAAAGTAAGTAAGGGAGATCTTGATGGAGCTCTCGAGGATTACTCTCGAGCAATCACCATCAGTTCCAAGCTTCGCACTAATGCCAAAAATGCTGATGACGAATCGGAGGACATCACTGTAATCGATCCATTCACCGCCAGCGCGTATACAAATCGGGGAGTCGTTCGCTATCGCAAAGGTTACTTCGAAGCAGCAAAGCGAGATTTTGATTCGGCTTTGCAAATCAAGCCAAATCTGGCAGCGGCATACCTCAATCGTGCTGCAACATTTCGTGAGCTTGGAGATGACCAGGCTGCAATGGCAGATTTGAATAAGGCCATTCGACTAAAGCCTGAGTTGTTTGAAGCCTTTAACAATCGCGGCGCCTTGAAACACGACCACGGTGACTTATCCGGAGCCCTTGCTGATTTTGATGAGGCGATAAAACTCAACAGCAAAAGTGCTGAGTCGTTTTACTTGCGCGGTTATACACGAATCGCCCTTGCTGACTATGCTGGCGCACTTGGCGACTTCAATTCCGCGGTCAAACTTATGCCTGAGCTCGCATACGCTCATCACGGTCGTGGCACGGCTCTGATGTATCAAGCCAAGTTTGATGAAGCGATTGTAGAATTCACCCTCGCCCTTGAACTCAATCCAGACATTGCGTGGGCTTACTTTAATCGCGGACTGTCATTTGTAATTAAAGGTGATGAACCCCACGCACAAGCAGATTTTCAGCGATGTGTTACGTTGAGGCCGGAATTGAAGCAAGACTTGGAACGACGAGCTGAGATAGCGCGAGAACTTCGAGGTAAGAGTCCTGATATCAAAACTAGTTTGGCAGGAATTTCAAACCACTGAGTCTCATTGATGATGATTAAGGTTTAATCGTTGAATTGCTGAGGCTTTGCCAGTTGTCTCGTCAATGTCGATAACGGCGGCGCAGATCTTAACGTCGCCTGTTGAGTGTTCGGCCCGTTTTGCCGGCATCGTAGTAAATCTGGCGATAACGTCTGACTTATTCATCCCGATCACACCTGAGTAGCTGCCGGTCATACCCAAATCCGTCAAATACGCAGTTCCCTGAGGCAGTATTCGCTCATCGGCTGTTTGGACGTGCGTATGCGTTCCTAACACTGCCGATGCTCGCCCATCCAGAAACCATCCCATCGCAACTTTTTCAGATGTAGCCTCTGCGTGAACGTCAACGATTCGAACTTTGATATCCGCTGAAATCGTTGCTAACAGACTATCAATCACACGAAACGGATCATCTGATGGAGGCATAAAGACTCTTCCCATAACATTCAGAACTGCAACCGGAACGTCTTTGATGACGCCAGTCCAATAACCACTGCCTGGAGTTCCCGGAGGATAGTTGGCGGGTCGGAGCAGACGAGGTTGTTTGCGAATGTAATCGATTGCCTCTTTCTTATCGAAGATGTGATTGCCGGACGTCATCACATCAATGCCTGAAGCGAACAACTGCTCACAGATTGCAGGTGTAATTGAAAACCCGCCGGCAAGGTTTTCCGCATTCATGATTGCGAGATCGGCCTGATGCTGTTCACGCAGATCCTGAATGCGTTCCAACACGGCAATGCGGCCGGGCTTAGCAACAACATCTCCAATCATCAACACCTTCATAAACCTGTCCTACAAGCAAAGAAAAAGGCCGCAAGAGGGGAAAATCCGCAGGCGAACGCGACCGCGATAGTATTCCCAGTTTGCGGACCGTGGATTGGCGGAAGGAGAATCCGCAATGACGTTCCGAAGCCGTAATTGAACCTGCAATGACAGGTGGGTGACCTCTTAATGTCGCCGCCTCTGGCAGCTCTTAACGTTGAAGAGCTGCACTGGCCAAACGACCTCGGTCTCCCTAATCAACGGCGTTGGCTCAATCATCGTAACATCGGTGACGGGCACCGCAGAACGTTTCCCTCCGCCGCGGGGATAGTAACACAGATCATTTCAGATTTAAGATTTCAGAATGAAGATTGGCCGAAGGTGAGTGGTCAGTAGTCAGTGGTCAGTTGTATAGGTCGAATCAGTCCTATAGGTCCTATAGGTCCCATACAAATTGACCTTTTTACATTCCAGCAAATTATCCTAGACTGAGTTTTCCCGCGCCGCCCTGTTCATTTTCGACCGTGCTTCTAACTTTCAGAAGTTTGTCGAGCATTTCGGCGCATTCGGAGCTACGGGCGGCGAGTTGGGAGTCCGCCTGTTCGTGCATGTTCTTAAGGCGATGGAGTTCGTCAGCAATGTGAAGAGCTGCAAGGATTGCGACTTTAAGTGAATCAACCGTCAGCGTGCCGGAGGAAATCTCACGCATTCGGCTATCAACAAATTCCGCAAGCTGAATAATGTACTCAGTATCACCGTCAGACCTGATGTTGTAGGTCTGGTTATAAATCTCAACTCGGATGGTAGGGCTGCTTGTTGTACTGTCCATGGTGCCCTTACTGAAGGTTTCGCCGAGTCCGGCACTCATCTCAATTCCTCCACCATTTCAGGATCCAGTGCCGCAACAGCATCCAGCATTGCCTCAACCTTCATACGTATCGTCTCTCGTTCTGCCAGCAGTTTTTCAACCTGAGTCTCAAGACGTTCTTTCTCATTGAGTACATTTCCCATGTCGCGATGCATAACCGAGAGTTCTTTTTCTAAATTCTCTTTTTCTTGTCGCAAACTTTTGGTGAGTTCGATGGTCCGGTAGATCTTATCTTCAAGGTGGGAAAACTTTTCCAGACCAGACAGACCAACCATCTTCAATTTCTCCGTTATGCGATCGGGCTCAAAAACTGCGAGTTGATTATCCGACTTCAGGGTTTAGAGCGCAAGACTCATTTTGCATTGGCGGTCGATTTATTTAGCGTTGCTCTGCCGAAAACTTTTCTAAGAGCGATGACGTTAGTCTTGCGTGACGTTCCTCAACTTCCTCGTCAGTTAAAGTACGCTCACTGGATCGATACTCGAGACGAAGCGTGATGGACCGTTTGTTTGCAGGAATGTTCGCACCTTCGTAAGTGCCAACTAACATAGCCTTCCGGCACTCGCGAACTTCTTCGTCGCGGATAGCCTTTAATAAGTCGTTGAATTGCACACTACGATCGATAAGCAAAGAGATGTCACGTTCCACGGAAGGATAACGAGGCAGAGGCTTGTAGTGAACCGATTTCTCCGGGCTAATCAGGAACTGCGATAGATCCAATTCCATTACGAAGACAGCCTGACGGAACTTGTAGTGTGCCGCAACGGAATCAGCCAGACGACCAGCTGAACCGATTCTTGTCCCATCAGCAAGACTCAAAGCAGCGGCTTGTCCGGAACGTAGATGCGCCACTTCTGTTTTCGAATAGTGCAATGGCTCGAGATTCATTGAATCAATCGCAGCATCAAGTGCGCCTTTGAGGTCAAAGAAGTCAAGCTCTCGTTCAGCGACGGCTCGTCCCTCGTCTTTCGCACCGCCGGTCATCACCAGTGACAGCGCCACAGTTTCTTCCGGGAGTTCTCCATCGCCTAATTCGACAAAAACTCGGCCAACTTCAAACAGCCGGACATCTCTTTGACCGTGGTTCATATTTCGACGCACGGACGACAACAAACCTGGCAGTAAGGTGGAACGCATCCATGCGGCGTCTTCGATTATCGGATTTTCCAACTTTGGTTGGTTAAGCGGCGCTCCCTGGAAGCTGGCAATAGTCTCGAATTCCTTGTGTTCCTCAATAAAACTGAAGTTAATCGCTTCATCGAATCCCATTCCCGTGAGGGTGCGCCGCAAACTGCGCAGCTTCATTTCGGTCGGTTGATATTCACCCGAAGAGGCTGACGGCGGCAACTCCGAAGCAATCTTGTCATAACCAACATGTCGTGCGACCTCTTCAACCAGATCCTCTTCCTGTTCGACATCGATCCGCCAGGTTGGAACTTTGAAGCCCATCTCACCCGCGGGCGCATCAATTGCCTCAAAACCAAGTCCGAGCAGAATGCGTTTCACGTCCGAAGTTGCTACAGAGATCGAGGTTAGAGCTTCGACTCGCTCTGGCCGCAGGTTCGCCACGCGTTGCTTGATTGGATTTGGATAAACATCGATCGCATCTGCCGTGGCAACTCCCCCGGCAAGCTCACAAATCAATTCGACACATCTTTGCTGTGCTCGCAAGACTCCTTCGATATCAGCGCCCCGTTCAAACCTCCGTGATGCTTCAGTATCCATTCCTAAACTGCGCGCTGTCCGGCGAACAGAATCCGGATTGAAGTACGCGCCTTCAATCAGCACATCCTTCGTCGTTTCTGAAATTTCTGAATCTTCACCACCCATTATCCCTGCGAGAGCCACTGGTTTCTCTGCGTCAGCGATGACCAGCACTTCATTCGTTAACTGTCGCTCAACACCATCCAATGTCTTTAATTTTTCGTCGGGAACCGCTCGCCTGACCACAATGCGACCTTCCGACAGCTTTGCGAAATCGAATGCGTGAAGCGGCTGTCCAGCTTCGTGCAACACGTAGTTTGTGATGTCTGCAACGTTATTAATCGAACGCTGACCAATCGTTTCCAAACGTTCTACGAGCCATTTTGGTGAAGGACCGATCTTCACTCCGCGAATCAATCTTGCGGCGTAGCGCGGGCAGAGATCAGTATCTCTGATTTCTACCGAAGTTAGTGAAGCGGCGTTGCCTTCAGTTGGAGGATTTGTGCTCTCGGGTAGATTAAGCGTTTTTGAATCAATAACTGTTACTTCGCGAGCGACACCGATGTGCGAGAGACAATCGGGGCGATTCGAAGGAACTTCCACATCCAGCACCGCATCGCCATCGTGTTGATCTACTGCATCAACGGCTAGTCCAACCATGGTTAGCCGATCGCGCAATTCACGCGGGGTACGTGTGGTTGAAGTTAGTTCGCGAAGCCAGTTGTAGCTGATTAGCATTGTGTCTAGCAGCAATAGGACCTATGGGACTTATAGGACCTATTCAAACTGTTCCAAAAACCTCACATCATTCTCGAACAGCAGCCGGATGTCATCGAGGTTGTACAGAAGCGCCGCCATTCGATCGATTCCCAAACCAAAAGCGAAACCGGAGTATTCCTGAGCGTCTACTCCGACGATTCGCAGAACATTCGGGTGCACCATCCCGGAACCACCCAACTCAATCCAGCCTGAGTTTTTGCATATTCGGCAGCCGGTGCCTTGGCACTTGAAGCAACCAAAATCAAACTCGGCGCTCGGCTCGGTAAATGGAAAATACGAAGGTCGAAATCGTGTCACTGTATCCGCACCAAACATCCGACGAAGAAACTCTTCGACAGTCCCTTTGAGGTGCGCCATCGTGATACCACGATCTACACATAAGCCTTCCACCTGGAAAAACATCGGATTGTGCGTTGGATCAGGCGTATCGCGGCGAAAGACACGACCCGGCGCAATCATCCGAACTGGTACACCCCGACGTTGCATCGCATGGATCTGCACGGTTGACGTCTGCGAGCGGAGTGCAAAGCCATCGGTCGTGTAGAACGTATCCAGAGTTCCACGTGCAGGATGATTGTCGGGGATATTCAAGGCCGTGAAGTTATAGAAATCAGTTTCGATTTCTCGGCCGTCTTCAATTGCGTAGCCTAGAGCTACAAAAATGTCCTCAATACGTTCCCGCACCAGAGTTATCGGATGCCGATGACCGTGCCGCGGTCTTCGACCCGGTAATGTGACATCGATGTTTTCACGTGCTATCCGCTGACTCTCGATAAACTTCTTCAAGCACGAGTCGACTGCATCGAGCCTGCCTAAGAAATCCGCTTCGACTGATTGCACACGTTGGCCAAAAGCCGATCTTTGTTCCGCTGGTACTTTGCCAATCAGTTTCTTGCTTGCGGCAAGTGCGCTCCTTTTCCCCAGGTGTCGTGTGCGCAGATCCGCCAAAGAGCGCTCCTCGGCAACGGCTTGCTCCAAACTTAATCCGGCAACACCGTTTTGATCCCCGGTAAAGCGGGCAAAGCGTTCGAACTCTAGCTCGAACGCTTTGCTTGCGGCTTCAACCTGGTGGGTTGGATCTTGATCAGTTTCGTGAACAGTCATCAAAAAAGTCCAAATTAATTCTTCCGGACTGCTACCCACTTGCCTTGAGCCTGGCCGGCGTAGTCAAACTCACCACTCAACTTTCCTTCAACAACTACTGCGCTCATGATGATGACACCGCTACCGCCCTCAAGTTGAAAATTCAACTTGCCATCTTTCCAACTGCCAGTGCTAATTTGGGCTTCCCCCAATTGCGAACTGCTGCTACCTGAAACCTTTTCGCCGTCAATCTTCAGCGTAAGAAGAAATGGAAACGGCTGTCCCTGCGCGTCAGCCACACCTTCCCACTGTCCACTAAGGTTCACTGGTGCATTGGCTGCAGCTTCGCTCACGCGTTTAAGTTCAACAGTCTTCTTCTGGGGGCCGTTTGACCACTCGCCAGTCAATACGTCGCCTTCGACTTTCGCTACAAGGGTTCCGTGCTGTGCGGCTGGTCCGAACTTCAAAGTCCACTTTCCTTCGGAGAAAGTTGCATCGGTCACTTCCACTTTCATGTCGCCATGCATGGCCTGCCCCGTGATCTTGTCTCCGGTCTTTACTAACTCCAATGTGACTTCTCCGTCTGGCGAGCCGGCCGTTTTGACAGCTCCCTTGTACTTGCCGACGATTGAGTCCCCTTGCGCCAACGCGGTGGCAGTCACCAGCGCAAATAAAACTAGTAACGACGCGGTGCTGAAGATTCGTTTCTGTCTTTGTCTCACTTGCGGACTCCTTCCTTCGTGCTTAGGCGGCTTTGTTCTTTTGTTCATTTTCCAGAGCACTCTTTGCCTGGGCAACCACACTGGCAAACGATTCAGGTTGATGAACTGCCAAATCTGCGAGAACTTTTCGATCCAACTCACTACCAGCCAACTTCAGGCCATGCATCAGCTGCGAGTAATTCAAACCGTTCAATCGAGCAGCTGCGCCAATACGGACGATCCAAAGACTCCTGAAGTCACGCTTCTTCAACTTTCTGCCGGTATAAGCGAAATTGAGTCCACGCTCTACTGATTCTTTCGCAGACCGATACAGTTTGGATTTAGTTCCGCGATAGCCTTTGGCCAGCTTTAAAATCTTCTTGCGTCGCTCGAGACGCTTATTGCCACGTTTTGCTCTGGGCATGTTGATCCCCTTTCTTCTAGAGCCGCCGAATGAAACACCTCATCCAGCACATAAATTGGTTGTTTAGTCTCTGCCGTAAGGCAACATGCCCAGAACACGCTGCAAGTCGCCCTTCGAGACTAAAGTGTCGATATCAAGATGTCGTTTACGCTTATTTGTCTTCTTAGTAAGAATGTGACGCGCATGCGAATGACCACGCTTAACCTTTCCGGTCGCGGTTGTTCGAAATCTCTTCGCGGCACCCTTATGAGTTTTTAGTTTTGGCATAGTGATCCCTTCTGTCTATTTCAGATTTCAGATTGAAGATTTCAGATTTGAGCGCGCGCTGGGCAATCAAATCTTCAATCTGAAATCTGAAATCTTAAATTTCCTCAGCTTGCGTGTTGCTCCGGTTTCGCGCCTCCCTTGTGGCGCTTGGGTCCGAAGATGATGAACATCTGATTGCCCTCCATCCGTGGACGCGCTTCGACTTCAGCAACATCGGCAAGATCCTGTTCCAGCTTCTCCAAAATGCGCGCCCCGAGTTCGCGGTGCGTCATTTCACGTCCACGAAACCAGATGGTTGCCTTAACTTTGTCGCCATCTCCAAGCCACTCGCGAGCATGTTTCATACGATAGTCGTAGTCGTGATCATCGGTTCCGGGGCGAAACTTAACTTCCTTGACCGTTATCGTTACCTGTTTCTTCTTCGCCTCGTTTGCCTTCTTCTTCGCTTCGTATTGAAACTTGCCAAAGTCGATTATTCGGCAAACAGGGGGGCTTGCATTGGGTGCCACTTCAACGAGGTCCAAACCTCGTTCGCGGGCCGAACGGATCGCATCGCGCACATCCATTACACCCATTTGCTCTCCCTCTTCACCAATCACGCGTACCTCGGGAACGCGGATCCTTTCGTTGATTCGAACCGGCGGCAGTCGCCTGTTATCTGGACGCTGCCCACGACCTCGAAATCCTGTAGCTATTGCTGCACCTCCTAGGTAAATGTCCAAAGTCCCAAGTCCAAAGTCCAAAGTCTGCAGACGTTGGACATTGGACATTGGACATTGGACTAGTCATTCGTTAAGGCGCGGGAGTCGATTAGTCTGCGCGCCATTTCTTTAAAATCCGTCAGTGACATCGTGCCTATATCGCCCTTAGCTCGTTCGCGCACCGCTACCGTATTCTGCTCCATTTCTCGATCACCAAGGACCAACATGAACGGGACCTTCTGTAACTGAGCGTCTCGGATCTTAGCGCCAATTTTTTCACTGCGAAGATTTGATTCGACACGCATCCCAGCATTGCGCAGCTCCTGAACCACTCTCTGCGCGTAGGCGTTTACCCGATCCGTTATCGGCAGCACCGCCACTTGTACGGGCGCCAACCACATTGGGAATGCTCCGGCGTAATGTTCAATCAGCACACCGAAGAAGCGCTCCATCGAGCCAAACAACGCGCGATGAATCATGACGGGCTGATGTGGCTTGTTGTCTTCACCGATGTATTCGAGCTGAAACCGTTTCGGCAAATTGAAATCAAACTGCACCGTCGTTAATTGCCAGTTACGTCCAATGGCATCTTCGACCCGAATGTCAATCTTCGGCCCATAGAAAACAGCCTCGCCTTCGACACGCGTAAACGGGATCTGGCGAGCATTTAACGCACCCGCAAGTGCCTCCTCACCACGCTGCCAATCTGGATCAGAGCCCAGATAGTGCGCCTTCGGATCGTTGCCGCGGACTGACAGTTCTACTTTGATGTCTCGAAAACCTAAGACCTCGAAGAGATTGAACGAGAAATCAATGCAACCAAGAATCTCAGCATGAACCTGCTCAGGCGTACAGAAGATGTGGGCATCGTCCTGCGTAAATCCGCGTACGCGCGTTAAGCCATGAAGTGTTCCAGATAGTTCGGCACGATAAACGGCGCCGAGTTCCGCGTAACGAAGTGGCAAGTCTCGGTACGAGCGCTGCGCAGACTTGTAGATGCCGATGTGACCCGGGCAGTTCATCGGCTTCAAGCGAAACTCCTGCCCTTCAAATTCCACCGGTGAAAACATCGAATCTGCGTAGTTCTCTTCGTGACCGCTGGTGAACCAGAGCTCTCGCTTGGCGATGTGTGGCGTGAAAACGAGACCGTATTCACGCTTCAACAACTCCTCGCGAAGATAATCTTCCAACTCTTTGCGAATCGCTCCGCCTTTCGGGTGCCAGAAGATCAGGCCCTGTCCGTAGTCTTCCAGGATCGAGAAAAGATCCAGCTCTCTTCCCAGTCGCCGATGGTCGCGCTTCTCCGCTTCTTCGCGTTGCTTTAACCAGGCGTCGAGTTCTTCCTGGGTAAAGAAAGCCGTTCCGTAGATTCGCTGCATCTGCGGCTGCGACGCATCGCCTTTCCAATACGCGCCCGCCAATGAAAGTAACTTGAAGGCACGAAGTTTATTGGTATTCGGAACATGTGGTCCCAGACAGAAGTCGATAAACGGTGAACCGTCGATGTAATAGACGCTGACCGTTTCGCCGGCTTTCTCATCGATGAGTTCACATTTCAGTGGCTCGTCTCGATCGGCAAAGATCCGGAGTGCATCAGTTTTCGAAATCTCATCACGTCGATACGACAGATTCTGACTGGCAATCTGCCTCATTCGTTTTTCGATAACTGGCAGATCTGCTTCCGTCAGCGGTCGGGGCGCAATAACGTCATAGAAGAAACCATAACGCGGGTCATCGAGCAGAGCCGGACCAATACCCAGCTTCGTTCCCGGGAAGAGATCGAGGACGGCCGCAGCAAGCAAGTGAGCGGTTGAATGACGTAGAACCTCTAAGCCATCGCGGGTCTGGGGAACGATGGGTTCGATTTCAACTGACGTTTGTCCGTTCTGAATCTTCTCCAGTGGCGCCGTCAGATCTACCTCGCGGCCGCCAATTTTCGCAGCCAAGGCTTGTTTCGCCAGATCCCGGTCGAGCTTCTTCAGCGCTTCCGCGACCGTCGAAGACGCGGGCATCGGCACGGCCGCACCCTCTTTTAGTTGTACGTTAATGTCACTCATGATTGTCTTGTCCTCTGACGCTCCTACGCGAAACCACGAGGCGCGCCAGTGGACTAAACCAAAGACCTAAGTCCTAAGGCCGAAGACCTTTTCCTACTTGTTCGATTTACCAATATTACTTACTGCTTCAGTTGATCGGATTTGATAGGAGCGCCTTCGTTGCGCGCCCGCATGGTGCGGGTCGTCATTAAAAAGTAAAGAATCGAGTCGATGTTCGATTCATAACGAAGGTCTTCCGGAGCGTCCTATCAAAAGTTAGAAACTGGCAGCTAATACCTTGAAGCCCTGCCATGGCTTTAAATAACGAGGCTGGATGATAGCAACGGGTCAAAAAAGTGGCAAGGGAGGAGCGTGAGCGATTTTCGTTCATCAAGCACCGTGAGGAAACCCACATTTTGCCCACGTGGATTGCTCGCTCGACAAATCCCAAGTTGGGCGTATGGTAACGAAGCTATAGTCATTGAGTACTTTAGAGATGTATGAAATTCCTTTCACGCCTCTTGATTGCTTCTCTCACTTTTATCATCGGGGTTAGTGGCACGTCATGGTGGCATTTACTTCGCCATAGTGAACCCGTCGTGAAAGAACCGTCATTCTCAAGTAGCCCTATCAATGCGCCAGGGTCTATCGAGGAGACCGAAGAGGAAACCCATGACGGCTGGGCATATGAACGAGGAATGTATCGAAACCCTGAGTACGGGTATTCCGTAACGATTCCGGCTGGGCTAACAGCTTATCGATCGCCGGTGCCGATGCCACAGCACGGAGTTGGAATCGACCTATCCAAACCAGACGAGGCACAAATGTGGATAGACGGAACCTATAACTCCCTGGAGTGGGACTCTTTGAAGGAAGCCGCTAATGAAAACCTTAAGTATCTGAAAGCTGACGATGTCGCCGACTTAAAAATAGCGCGGATGACTTACGGTCGTCTTTCGGGCTTGCGAGCGGTCAGGTTCGTAGCCGCGTATAACAAGGCTGGAATACCGATGATTGAAGATGAAATCATCGCTTTCAGGAAAGAGCGGGATATCGTCTACACACTGGAGCTGAAGACAACGGCGGCTCGGTATTCAAAAGATGTCAAAGTACTCACTCAAATACAAAGCAGCTTCCACCTGGAAGCTCTGCCCTATCCTTAATTAACCGATCTAAGTAGTAGCCGTAGTAGCCAAATCTCCGCGAGCCTAATTTGCGCTTTTGGGATAGGATGTGCGCCTCAAGTACATTCCAAGCTTTTAGATTAATAAGACAAATCTTCAGGAGACTAAGTAATGCGCTCAGCATCCCCAGCTCTGACTTGCAGTCTCATAACAGTCTTGATTTTCACTGGCTCCTTTTCTGCCAGCAGCTCTGCCCAAACCAGCAGGACAAATGGAGTAAAACCAAAGGCGACCAAATCCGCGGCTTCATCTGAACGGGTTGAGCAAAATGAAAGTGAAATGCGGGCGGCAATCGAGCGCTATACGGTCGATCGCGGAAGTCTTCAGCGTTCCTTCCCTGTAGCAACATCGCCGGCGCGGCGTGAACGCTTTAGAAAGCTCTACAACGACTGGCTCGCGTCCCTACAGAAGATCGATTTCGATTCCATGAGCCAGGACGGAAAGATTGATTACATACTCTTCAAGAACCACCTCGAGTATGAACTCCGACAACTCGACATCCAGGCAAAGCAACTGGAGGAGATTCAGCCTTTGGTTCCTTTTGCGAAAACGATCATCGATTTCGAGGAAACTCGCCGTCGGATGGAGCCAATCGATTCCGCCAAGGTCGCAGCCACACTCAACAATCTCAAAAAACAAGTCGATGAGCGACGCAATGCTGTTGAGGCCAGCCTTCGCGCAGGACGCGGAAGTGATAGTGCTCCAGCGGATGCTCAACGAATAAAGAAGACGGTCGCGAACCGTGCGGTAGGTGCGATTAACGGCCTCAGAAACACACTTCGAAACTGGTACACCTTCTATAATGGTTACGACCCAGTCTTCACCTGGTGGAACGAGGAACCGTACAAATCACTCGATCAATCGCTAACAACTTACGCGCAGTTTCTTAGCGAGCGCGTCGTTGGGATCCGAACCGAAGGAGCACCAACACAAGGCGGTCGTGGACCGGGCGGAGGAGCAGGGGCAGGAGCAGGAGCAGGCGGAGGTCAGGGAGGCGCTGGCGGGTTTCAACGCAGTACGAGTGCGGCAGCCAGACCGGGTGATACGAGTGACATTGTCGGCGATCCGATTGGACGCGAAGCATTGATTAGTGAACTTCGCTCCGAAATGATCCCTTACACGCCCGAGGAAATCATCGCAATCGGCGAGAAGGAAATGACGTGGTGCGAAAACGAAATGAAGAAAGCATCACGCGAACTCGGCTTTGGAGACGACTGGCACAAAGCGCTTGAGGCGGTGAAGGATAAATATGTCGAGCCCGGCAAACAACCGGAACTGATCAAAGACCTCGCACTTGAAGCTATAAAGTTCGTCGAAGACAAAGACCTGGTTACGGTGCCCGAACTGGCGAAAGATACATGGCGAATGGAGATGATGACTCCAGAGCGCCAACTCGTCAGTCCTTTCTTCCTCGGAGGCGAAACAATTCTCGTCTCATATCCCACAAACACAATGGCCCAGGAACAAAAGATGATGAGCATGCGCGGCAACAATCCACACTTCTCTCGCGCCACAGTCTTCCATGAATTAATACCTGGTCATCATCTCCAGGGCTTCATGTCGGCACGCAACAAGCCCTATCGCGCAATCTTCGGAACACCATTTTGGTCGGAGGGAAACTCTCTCTATTGGGAATTGCTGATGTGGGATTTGAACTTTGCTGCTTATTCAACAAGCGGAACCCGAGATGCTAAAGACATCGCAGCGAACAAGATTGGAATGTTGTTCTGGCGAATGCATCGCTGCGCCCGCATCATCTTCTCGCTCAGTTTTCATCTGGAGAAGATGACACCGCAGGAGTGTATCGACCTTCTGGTTAATAAGGTTGGTCACGAACGCGATAACGCAACTGCTGAGGTGCGGCGCTCGTTTGATGGTAGCTACGGCCCTCTATACCAAATCGCTTACTTGATTGGCGGGCTGCAACAATATGCGATGCACAAAGAGCTGGTTGATTCAGGAAAGATGACGAACAGGCAGTACAACGACGCGCTACTTCATGAAAACCGAATTCCGATCGAGATGATCCGGGCGAGTATTACCAAGCAAAAACTGACACGCGATTTTGTCACGAACTGGAGGTTCTACGACAACCGATAGCTTCTCTGTGTATCTCTGTGTCACCGTGTCTCTGTGGTTTTCAAGATCTCATTCACCACAGAGGCGCAGAGGAACACAGAGAGATCAAAACCTCAGCGACAAGCAGCTCAACCCGCCATCCATCTTCTGAAACTCCGACATCTCCAGCGATATCGTGCGATAACCACGATCTCTTAGCTGTTTCTCAAACAGCGGAAAACCAGCCGCAATCAACACTGACCCATTGATTACAACGCAGTTCGCTGCATACTCCTCGGATGGATGAACCTTGATCATTTCGTAACCCTTAAATCGTTCACTATCTGCCAAGGCATCGATGACGACCAGTTCGTTTCTTCCTAAATAAGCAATACCACTCTTCAAATGGAGAATCCCTCTAACGCCACGGATATCAACAAGCTCCGAACTGTAATCAAGTTCCCAAAGTAACCTGCTTAGTTGATTTGCCCCTGCTTCATTTGTTCGTTCAGAAATTCCAATGAAGAAATGCTCACCAGCTTCACACACATCGCCACCGTCAACTGTTCCGGGAGCTTCGATTACCGCTGGCTTGTTGACCCATCTGGAAAGCTCCCTTGAAATCGACGAGATCTCACCAAGCCTCGTCTGTGCTCCCGGACGCGTAATGATTGCACCTCGCTTCGTAACGATTGCCGTATCTTCGACGAACGTAGAATCGGGATAATTGTCATCCGCTGGTAGCTCAATCACCAGGAGGCCACACGAAACCAACGCTTTGCAATACGCTGCGTGTTGAGTTAGTGACAAGTAGTAGTTGGGAATCCCCAGGTCGACGGTCGTGAGTCCCGTTGAAAAATTTGCGCTGGGTGGACGCACGATTGCTCGTGTGAACGCGCAGTCTCTCCGCTTGTCGCCACTCTCCGTCATTTCGCCGGCACTTCGTTTATCTCACCAGGCTTGCGGAGCATCTTAACCACTTCGCCGATATGCGACTCTTCCTCACTGATCATTTCTCTCGCGTAGTCTTCAAGCAATATTGAGCGGTCGCGCACTACCTCAAACAATTGCTTATAGAGTGCCAGTCCAGCTTTCTCCGCCTCCAGAGACTCCAACAGAATATCGTTGACACCATGTTTGTGAGTCTCGAGAAGCGCACCAATCTTCAGAGATGGATGAGCGCCAAACTGCGTAACCAACTCACCCGCTGCGTTCGCATGCGCCAGACATGTATTAGCTTCGCTGCGGAGCCAGCTGACGATTGGAATGCGATTGTGTCCGAAAATCATCAACGAATAATGCGTATATCTCACAACCCCAGCGAGTTCCGCTTCCATGATTTGGTTCAGAAGCTTTATCGCAGTCTCCTGATCAAAAGTCTCGTCCGCCATATCGAGCCTCCAGTGTTCAAGGAATTCGCGACAAAGTATACACGTAGACTTTGATAGCGGGGCAGTAGCCCGACTGTTAAGGAGGGCTCATGCTCTTGGCAATGCCCCACAGCTACAATGAGCCCTCCTTAACAGTCGGGCTACTGCCCCCGATTCCTCAACAAGATTCAGATAGCCGCGTTGATTCAAACGACTTAAACTACGAGCATGGAAAAAGTCGATTCTGATCTCCGCAATGCATTGGATACTGCTGTCTCGCATGCCGTTTCACATCTCGAAGCACTCGATCGATCTTCGGTGGCCGCTACTGTCGACGCCGAGACACTTCGATCACGATTAGCAAAACAGCTAAATGAGGGAGGCATTCCAGCAGATCAGGTGGTTGACGAACTCGCGCGCGATGTTGCCGGCGGGCTTATAGGATCGGCGGGTGGCCGCTTCTTTGGTTGGGTCATTGGCGGTGTTCTTCCCGCCGCACTCGCGACTGACTGGATGACCTCTGCATGGCAACAGAACGCTGCGCTGTATGCAACGAGCCCAGCTGCCGCTGTTGTGGAGGAGGTTGTTGGTCAATGGCTGAAAGACCTCCTGCGTTTGCCTCAAACTGCGAGCTTCGCATTAGTCACTGGCTGTCAGATGGCACATGTGACTTGTCTAGCGGCAGCGCGACATAGACTTCTTGCTCAGTTAGGCTGGGATGTTGAAACTCAAGGACTCTTTGGCGCGCCAAAGATTCGAATACTCACGAGTTCTGCGCGACATGGATCTTTTACGCGAGCTGTTCGCCTCCTCGGATTTGGAACGGGCCAAATTCAATTGCTGGACGTCGATTCTGAAGATTGCCTGCCTGCGATGGCTCTTGAACAAGCCCTCAAAAAAGATCCAAACGCGCCCACGATCGTTCTCCTGCAAGCAGGCGATATCAATATCGGTGCGTATGATAAGTTCAACGAACTGATTCCGATTGCCAGGGAGTTTGGCGCATGGGTCCACATCGATGGCGCGTTCGGGTTGTGGGTAAGTGCGACCGATCGGTTAAGGCATTTGACGGAAGGCTTAGAAAAAGCGGACTCCTGGGCAACTGACGGACACAAATGGCTGAATGTTCCGTTTGATTGTGGCTTCGCATTTGTCGCAGATGCTGAGTCACATCGAGCGTCAATGAGCAGCACAGCGGCCTACATCACACTAGCCTCGAATGCGCGAGATCAAATGGACTGGAACCCGGAATGGTCAAGACGTTCCCGTGGCTTCGCATCGTACGCGGCAATTCGTTCACTCGGCAGACAGGGAATCGCGGAGTTGGTCGAGCGTTGTTGCAAACATGCACACTCGATTGTTACCCGCATAGGAAAACTCGAAGGTGCTGAGATGTTATGGGAGCCTACGATCAATCAGGGTTTGGTTCGGTTTCTCGACCGTTCGCCTGATGCGACTCAAGAAGATCATGATCAACGAACCGATCAAGTGATTGTCGAGATCCTCAAAACCGGTGAAGCATTTTTTCAAGGTACGACTTGGCGAGGGCGCCGTGCGATGAGAGTGAGTGTTTGCAACTGGAGAACATCGGATGAAGATGTTGATCGAGTGGTGAATGCTGTTGAGAAGGTGCTACAGCAAACTTA